>ENA-UOJC01000310-UOJC01000310.1-human-gut-metagenome-genome-assembly--contig:-C104-NODE-310-length-88733-cov-7.985103_pt1 | contig 88733 bp, 79 predicted proteins | sample MGYA00242339_ERZ723886 | MGnify/ENA metagenome assembly ERZ723886 | reverse complement strand
CCCTGTTCTGTGCTGCCCTGCTGCAGCTTGGCAGCGCACACGCCCTGCAAGTGCAGCCCGAAGTGGTCGCCCAGGGATTGCAGCACCCCTGGGCCGTAGCCTTTTTGCCCGATGGCAAATTCCTCGTCACCGAGCGCCCCGGCCGCCTGCGCACCATCACCCCCGATGGCACGCTGGGCGCACCCATTCAGGGCCTGCCCGCCATTGCCGTGGGCGGCCAGGGTGGTCTGCTGGATGTGGTGCTGGACAGTGACTTTGCCCGCAACCGCACGCTGTACTTCTGCTTTGCCGAGCCGGGCCTGAACGGCAGCAACAGCACGGCGCTGGCCAAGGCGCAACTGTCACCAGACGAAAAGCAGCTGGAAAACGTCCAGACCATCTTCAGCCAGCAACCGAAGAAAGCCAGCCAGCTGCACTTTGGCTGCCGCATCGTAGAGCGGCCCGATGGCACGCTGCTGCTCACACTGGGCGAGCGCTCTTTCTTCAAGGAAGAAGCGCAGAACCTGCAAAGCCACCTGGGCAAGATCGTGCGCATTCACAAGGATGGCAGCGTGCCCAAGGACAACCCCTTTGTGGGCCGCAGCGACGCCCTGCCCGAAATCTGGAGCTACGGCCACCGCAGCCCACAGGGCGCAGCACTGGCACCGGACGGCAGCTTCTGGATGAATGAGCACGGCCCGCAGGGTGGCGATGAAATCAACCGCCCTGAGCCCGGCAAGAACTACGGCTGGCCCGTGATTACCTATGGTGAGAACTACGGCGGCGGCAAGATTGGTGCAGGCATCACGCACAGGGAAGGCATGGAGCAGCCCGCACACCAGTGGACGCCGTCGATTGCCGTTTCTGGCATGACCTTTATCACCTCAGACCGCTACCCTGAATGGAAAGGTCAGATGGTGGTCGGCGCACTGCGCGCCAAGCGGCTGGAGCGCATGACGCTGGATGGCGACAAGGTGGTGAAGACCGAGCACCTGCTGCCCAACCTCGGCCAGCGTGTGCGTGATGTGCGCCAGGGGCCAGACGGCTGGCTGTATGTGCTGACCGATGAAAGCAAAGGGCAGCTGTTGCGCTTGCGCACGCCCGCGCCTTGAGCAGCAAGCTTGGCTCCTTATGACAGCTGCACCACGCCCTGACGCAGCAAAGCTTCTGCCTGCGCCGCGGCAACGGGGCGGCTGAGAAAATAGCCCTGCGCCACATCACAGCCAGCGGTCTTGAGGTAGACCAGCTGGTCTTTCAGTTCCACCCCTTCTGCCACCACCTGCATGCGCAGGTTGTGCGCCAGCGTGATGATGGATGTCACCAGCACACCGGCCTCTGTGCTGGTGCGCAATTCATTGACGAATGATTTATCCAGCTTGATGGTGTTGATGGGCAGGTTGCTGATCTGGCTCAGGCTTGAAAAGCCGGTCCCTAAATCATCCAGCGCAATCCTCTCACCCATGTGCTGTATCTGCGCCAGCACACGTGCAGCAATGCCTGCGGGCTCTACCAGACAGCTTTCCGTGATTTCGATCTGGATATCCGAGGTTCTTACGCCGTAGTGCTGCAGCCAGGTGGTCAGCCGCACGGGAAAGCCACTGTCAGCCAGCTGCAGGGGGGACACATTGAATGCCACAGGCACCAGATCCAGCCCTTGCATGCGCCAGGCGGCAATCTGGCGGCAGCAGGCCTGCATGACCCAGTCGCCCAGTGCCTGCACATGCCCATGTGCCTCAGCCAGCGGCACAAAATCGCCGGGGTAAATCAGGCCAAGCTCCGGGTGCTGCCAGCGCACCAGTGCTTCAAAACTGTCGATGGAGCAGTCATCCAGCCGCACTTTGGGCTGGAAATGCAGCACCAGCTGCTCACTGGCAATGGCCTGCGGCAGCTGGCGTGTCAGGCGCAGACTGCGCTCCGTATCCAGCTCCGGCAGGCGATCGTAGAAAGTAAAGCGGTTGCGCCCTGCTTTCTTGGAGGCGTACATGGCGGCATCCGCATGGCGGCACAGCACCTCCACATCATGGCCATCGCGCGGGAACAAAGCGATGCCCATGCTGGGCGAGGTATGTATGGGCGCAGCATCCAGCCCCTCATAAGGGGCAGCCAGGGCTGCCACCAGCTTGCTGGCCAGCGCCTCCACGTCTTCCATTCGCTCCAGCGCCGTCACCAGCACCGCAAACTCATCCCCACCCATGCGGGCAATCACGTCAGAGCTTCTGAGGATGCTGCGCAAGCGCTGGGCCACGGCCTGCAGCAAGGCATCGCCCACATGGTGCCCAAAGGAATCATTGATCTGCTTGAAGCGGTCCATGTCCAGATACAGCAGCGCATAGTGCTTGCGGCTGCGCCGGGCCAAGGCCAGGTGACTGGAAACCAGCTCATGAAACATGCGCCGGTTGTGCAGCCCTGTCAGATAGTCACTGGAGGCCAGATCCAGCGCCCTTTGCTTTTCCTGTTTCAGCTGTGCAATCAGCGTCTGCTTGTCGTGGTCTGCCCTGGCCAGCGCTTCATAAAGATGCTGCTTGCGCTGCAAGGTACGCAGCACGGCAATGGTGGCCATGATGGCCATCAGCGACACCGCCGCCAGCAGCCATCTGGTGCCTGTGACATGCTCTTGCTGTGCTGCGCGAATTTCCGCCCACTCCCGGCTCGCCACCACCGTCAAAGGCACATCGGCAACGCGATGGAATTTGGCCAGACGCATATCACCTGCGCCCAGCGCCAGATTAATTTCTCCAGAGCGCGCCTGCAAGCGCGCCACTGCGGAAAGCTGCTGCACGGGCTGCGCCAGCAGGCCGCCACCGGCCAGCGCTGCCACCACGCTGCCATCCTGCGCCACCAGGTGCAGCATACCGCTGCTGCCGAGATCCATGTCCCGGTACAGCCGCAGAAAGTAGCCCATGTCCATATGCAGCACCAGCAAGGCCTGCAATACATCATCCGGCCCGTGCAGGCACAGCAGCAAAGGCACTTGCAGCACATGCGGCGGCTGTATCGCAGGCGCGGCTTCTGGCTGCAGCACACTGACCTGCGGACATGCATGCTGCTGCGCCTGCAAACTGTGCAGCAGCGCGGCGCTGATCTCAGCACCAGCCAGATGCTGGCCATCAGCGCTGTACAAGGCGTGGCGCAGAAAAACGCGGTCACGCTGCAGCATTTGCTCCAGCTGCTGCTGCCAGCCGCGTTGCCCCCATAAGCCCTGCTGCGCCACAGCAGCTGCCAGCTGCGCTTTTTCCACCACCTGGCGCAGGTTCTCAGCCACGATGGCAGCCATGCCCGCCTGCTGCATGCGTGCGGCCTGGTCCACCTGCCGCGCCTGTGTCTGCCAGTGCTGGCTGCTAAACCACCAGAGCAGCAACAAAATGGCCATGACCGTGCCCACAATGGCCGCATGCAATGGTTGCCAGCCTTGCAACCAGCGACGCCAGAACACACAAGAAACAGGCAATTTAGGAGTTGGCGAAAGCACAGCGGCAGCACACATGGCAAGAACTCAAAGGAGTTCTACATTCTGTTACCGTGCAGTGACAAGGCTGTGACACAACGCCAAAGGCTACGCCCGTCACCGCCTCAGGCAGCTACCGTGCACGAAAAGGCAAGATGTCCGCTTCACTTCCGCAAGCGGGAGAGGGGGTAAATACAAAATCCATAGCTACCAGTGCTTGATACATGGGCGCTACAGCCATATTTCATGAAGCATCCAACGACAGGTGCTCCCCCCACTCCCTTCTACCTGCGCCGAGGCGCGCAGCCTGTGGGGTGGCGTGTGCGCGGCAAGACGCGGGCGCAGCGCACACGCTTCGTAGACTGACTCGCCGCAGCTGTCTGAGCGCAACGACGAAGGCGTGCAGCGAGTTCTGCGGCGCACCCCACAGGCGAGCACCGCAGGTTACCCGTAGCGAATGCGAAGGGTCGCAGGCAACAGAGTCGCCTTTCTTTGACTCTCCACTCACATTGCTCCGCAATATGAGTTCCGCCCCACACAAGCGTGAAGATTCCTTTTCTTTGGCGAGGCAAAGAAAAGGAAGTCGGCTGTCGGGGCGAAACCCGACTCCCTTCGGCAAGCCAAGCATGCCACCCCCAACAAGCCCACCAAGCTCTATCGCACGCTCACCCAAAAAACCAATACGTGACCCCAATCGCCGCTACCACCCCCGCCAGCTCTGCCAGCAGCGCACAAGGCACTGCATGGCGGGCCTTCTGAATGCCTACTGCGCCAAAGTACACCGCCAGCACATAAAAGGTGGTTTCGGTACTGCCTTGAATGGTCGCTGCCGCCAGCGCCGCAAAACTGTCCACACCCTGGCTTTGCATGGTTTCAATCAGCATGGCGCGGGCGGCGCTGCCGGAAAAGGGTTTGACAAGGGCCGTGGGCAACGCATCCACAAAGCGGCCATCCATGCCCAGCAGGTGGACGCACCAGCGAATGGCGTCCAGCACATAGTCCAGCGCGCCCGAGGCGCGAAATACCCCCACGGCGCAGAGCATGGCGACCAGGTACGGCAGCAGGCCCTTGGCCACATCAAAGCCTTCTTTGGCGCCTGCCACAAAGCTGTCATACACCGGCACCTTCTTGTACGCACCCATGCAGACAAACAGCAGAATCAAAGCAAACAGCGTGAAGTTACCCAGCAAGGATGACAGCGAAGCCAGCGCCGCCGCGCTGAGCGTGGTCAGCAGCGCCATGAACGCCGCCAGGCCCAGCGCCACAGGCAGCAGATAGGCCAGTACCACGGGGCTGAAAATGGGTAGCCGCTGCACCAGTGCCACGGACAGCAGCCCGACCAACGTAGAAGCCGACGTAGCCAGCAAGATGGGCAGAAACACCAGTGTGGGGTCTGCCGCGCCCTGCTGCATGCGGTACATAAAGATGGTGACGGGCAGCAGCGTGAGCGATGAGGCATTGAGCACCAAGAACAGAATCTGCGCGTTGGTGGCAGTGTCAGGCTTGGGGTTGAGCTCCTGCAGCGCCTTCATGGCTTTGAGGCCCATGGGCGTGGCGGCGTTGTCCAGCCCCAGGCCATTGGCAGCAAAGTTCAGGGTGATGAGGCCCAGCGCCGGGTGGCCGCGTGGCACTTCAGGCATGAGCTTGGCAAACAGCGGCCCCAGCACCTTGGCCAGCCACTGCACCACACCTGCTTCTTCGGCAATGCGCAAAAAGCCCAGCCACAGAGTGAGCGTGCCAAACAGCAGCACCATGACCTCGACCGAGAGCTTGGCCATGGCAAACAGTGCCTGCACCATCTGTGCAAACACTTGTGGCTGCCCGCCCACCAGCCATTGGGCCAGTGCCGCGATGGCAGCCACGATAAAAAAGCCCAACCAGAGGATGTTGAGCATGGCTTACTTAGGAAGCGGTGATCAGTAGGTGAAGGTTTTCACACCAGCGGCCGTCCCCATCAGGCAGACGGAGGCCTTCTGGTGGGCAAACACGCCTACGGTGACCACACCGGGCCACTGGTTGACTTCGCTCTCAAACGCCAGCGGATCGGTAATGCGCAGGCCGCGCACGTCCAGAATGTGCTGGCCGTTGTCCGTCACCAGCGGCTGGCCGTCCTTCATGCGGATGGTGGCTGTGCCGCCCATGGCTGCAAACTTGCGCGCAATCTGTGCGGCGGCCATGGGGATGACTTCCACTGGCAGGGGGAAGTTGCCCAGGGCTTCGACCAGCTTGGATTCATCCACGATGCAGACAAACTGCTTGGCCTGGGCTGCGACGATCTTCTCGCGCGTGAGTGCAGCGCCACCGCCCTTGACCATGAATCCCTTGCCGTCGATTTCGTCCGCGCCGTCGATGTAGACCGACAGGCTTTCAACGGTATTGGCATCGAAAACCGTGATGCCCAGCGCCTTCAGGCGCTCCGTGCTGGCCACGGAGCTGGACACCGCACCCTTGATCTGGTCCTTCATGGAGGCCAGTGCATCAATGAACTTGTTGACCGTGGAGCCAGTGCCCACCCCCACGATCTCGCCGGGAACCACGTATTGCAGTGCGGCTTGACCGACCAAAGTTTTCAATTCATCTTGGGACAAAGGAGCTTGAGGTGTCGTCATGAGAGAGAATCCGGTTAATCCACCGAATTATTCCCTATGTCACTGATCCCCTACGCGCTCGTGCGACCCTTTCTCTTTGGTATGGATGCCGAACAGGCCCATGACTTCACGATGAACATGCTGGCCAAGGGCCAGGGCACACCGCTGCAGATGGCCTGGTCTGCACCGCAGGTGAGCGACCCCATCACGCTGGCGGGGCTGCACTTCCCCAACCGCGTGGGCATGGCTGCGGGTCTGGACAAAAACGCCCGCTGCATCGATGCGCTGGCGGCCATGGGCTTTGGCTTTGTGGAAGTAGGCACCGTCACGCCCAAGCCCCAGCCCGGCAACCCCAAGCCGCGCATGTTCCGCCTGCCAGCGGCCAAGGGCATCATCAACCGCTTTGGTTTTAACAATGACGGGCTGAATGCCTTTATCGCCAACGTCAAGAAGTCCACCGTGCGCGCACAGGGCAAGCCCCTGCTGCTGGGCCTGAACATTGGCAAGAACGCGGTCACACCCATCGAAGAAGCCACGAACGACTACCTGATCTGCCTGGAGGGCGTGTACCCACATGCCGACTATGTGACTGTGAACATCAGCTCCCCCAACACCAAGAACCTGCGCGCGCTGCAAAGTGACGAGGCGCTGGACGGCCTGCTGGGCGCGATTGCCACCAAGCGCGAGGAACTGGCTGCCACACAGGGCCGCCGCGTGCCCATCTTTGTGAAGATTGCGCCTGATCTGGACGAGAACCAGGTAAAAGTGATTGCAGCGACCTTGCAGCGCCACGGCATGGACGGTGTGATTGCCACCAACACCACGCTCAGCCGCGATGCCGTCAAGGGCATGGAGCACGGCGAGGAAGCCGGCGGCCTGAGCGGTGCGCCCGCGTTTGAAGCCAGCAACCGCGTGATCAGCCAGCTGCGCGCTGCGCTGGGCAAGGGCTTTCCCATCGTCGGCGTGGGCGGCATCATGAGTGCGCAAGACGCCGTCGCCAAGATTCACGCCGGTGCAGACGTGGTGCAGATCTACAGCGGTCTGGTCTATGCAGGCCCTGCGCTGGTGACGGAAGCTGCCAAGGCCATCAAGGCCATGCGCCCTTGAGTAAAACCTCAAAAAATATAGCTGCCAGCGCTGGATATTCATGGATTTCAGATAGAAAAGTATCTGAAAGCTTTTAAACATCAGCGCAAGCAGCTATCAAAACAAAAGTCCAGCACCAGGCTGGACTTTTTTCATGGTGCGGACCAAAGCCGCAATCAGCGCTTGAAGCGACTGATCAAAGGCAGCACCCAGGCGCTGTAGCGCATGATGCGGCGCGGGCCAATCATCAAGGCTGCGCCCACCGCCGTTGCTGTGGCAAACGGGTGCAGTCTGGCAAAGGCCACCACGCGATCTGGCAGGGGCGCATCAGCACGCAGCACAGGCTTTTGCTCCTGCTTGAGCGCAAGCGCCTGCTGCTGGGCCTTGCTGGCCTGCGTCAGACGGTCACGCTGCTTGGCTATGCGCTCCAGCACGGCACGCTCCGCCGCACCAGCCTTGAGCCAACGGTGATCTTTTTCCAAAGCTTCGAGTGCAGACAGTGTTACAGGTGATTCACTGTGCGACTCGGCAGGTGTAGATACAGAGGTATTCACAGCCGCTCCTTGATCAATGACCAGTCCTTGGCCAGTTCTGCGCGTGTGAGTTCAAACGGCCTGCTGGACTTGCGCAGCACCGCCACCAGCACCAGCAGTGTTGCCACCCACGCCACAAACCATACACAGGCGATCACCCATGCCACCACGGTGCGCTGGGGCGAGTCCCAGAACTGCACCATCACGGCCATGGAGATCAGCAGCAGGGCCACAATGGTCAACCCGCCCATCACAATGCCCAGCACAAAAATGGTCTGCATGCGCTTTTTCTGCGCAGACCATTCCAGCCGAGCCAGTTCTATGCGGTCTTCTGCTGCGATGGCCCCCTCATTGAGGTTGGTCCGAATGCGCGCTAATAAACTGTCCAATCCAATCGCTGACATCCAGTTCACGGCAGATTTCCTTTGCTGGGAGGGAAAACAAGGGGCTCACGCCCACGCTTAGCGACGGGCCAGCAAGAAGCCCAGCAAGGCACCCACGGCCAGAGCAGCACCTGCCACGCGCCATGGTTCGTCATGGGCATAGCGGTCAGCGGCATAGGCTGCGTCCTTGGCCTGACGCGCTGCTTCGTAAGCGGCGTTCAGGGTCTTTTCACGCACCTGGTATACGCTTTCGTCCAGCTTTTCGCGCAGCACATTGATCTGGGGGATGGCGTCCAGATCCTTGCTGGCCAGCAGGGTGCGAACGTCAGTGACCAGCTTTTCGAGATCGGCTTGAGCGGAAGAAACGGTGTCAGAAATTGCCATGATGGATGCCTTTCTAGCTATCAGAAGAACAATCAGAGACCCGAACCTGTGTGGCCCGGGCAACGAAGACTGCGTCAGCATCTTAACGAATGCAGCAGCCCTTACCAAGTCAGTCAACAGCCATCATGCATTGCCAGCGCTTTTCAGCATTTGCAGAACATGTTCGCCAATCGCCATGCAGCTGGTCAGTCCGGGCGACTCAATGCCAAACAGATTCACCAGTCCGGCAATGCCGTGGGTGCTGCTGCCCTGAATGACAAAGTCTGCCACGGCTTCCCCCGGCCCGGAAATTTTGGGGCGCATGCCTGCATAGCCGGGGGCCAGTGCATCGTCCTTGAGCTGGGGCCAGTACTTGCGCACCTCGGCATAAAAGCCTGCGCAGCGCTGTGGGTCCACCTGCAGCTGATCCGGGCTGTCTACCCATTCCACATCCGGGCCAAACTTGGCCTGCCCGCCCAGGTCCAGCGTCAGATGCACGCCCAGGCCTGCGGCTTCCGGCACGGGATAGATCAGATGGCTGAACGGTGCCTTGCCGCTGAGCGTGAAATAGTTGCCCTTGGCAAAGTAGGCCGTAGGCACATGCTTGGCATCCAGCCCCTGAATACGCGAAGCCACCTCGGGCGCATACAGGCCTGCGGCATTGATGACTTCCTGCGCCAGCAGTTCAGTACCGTCTTCGGTGCGCAGCAAGATGCCATCGGCCTGCACCTGGCCTGCCACCACAGGCGAGAGCAAGGCCAGCGCGCCGCCAGCTTGCTCCATATCGCCCTGCAGTGCCAGCATCAGCCCATGGCTGTCCACAATGCCGGTGCTGGGTGAAAGCAGCGCTGCCTGGCATTGCAGTGCAGGCTCCAGCGCCTGCGCCTGGTCGCGCGTGAGGAGTTGCAGGTCATGCACGCCATTGGCCGCTGCTTTTTGCTGGATCTGCTGCAACTGCGCGACCTGCTCGCCACTGGTGGCCACAATCAGCTTGCCGCAGCGGCGGTGTTCCACATTTTTTTCTGCGCAGTAGGCATACAGCAGTTCCTTACCCTGCACGCACAGCCGCGCCTTGAGCGAGTCTTTGGGGTAGTAGATGCCGGCATGAATCACCTCGCTGTTGCGAGAGCTGGTGCCCGTGCCAATGGCATCGGCCGCCTCCAGCACAATCACCTCGCGGCCTGACTGGGCCAGCGCACGCGCCACAGCCAGCCCCACCACACCTGCACCAACCACTACGGTTTGCACCTGATCGACCATTTGTCTGCCCCCTGATGAATTTGTCTCTGCGCCTAGCGTACGCCGATTGCGAACCCATCAGGCTTAAGAATTGCTGACATCGTCCTCATCAGCAGGCGCAGTCTCTACAGGCAGTTCTCCACGCACCAAACGTGCCAGCGCGTCTTCAAAAGCTTCCCGCGTGCCAATGCGATGCATGGGGGGCAAAGCCTGCACCAGGCGCTTGCCATAAGACTTGGTGCGCAGCCGGGTGTCAGCCACCACCAGAATGCCGGTGTCAGTTTCGCTGCGAATCAGGCGGCCCGCCCCCTGCTTGAGCGCCATGGAGGCCTCGGGCAGCATGTAGTCCACAAAGGGGCTACGGCCAATGGACTCCAACTGGCGCGAACGGGCATCGACCAGCGGGTCGTCCGGCGGCGGGAAAGGCAGCTTGTCAATCACCACCAACTGCAGCGCATCGCCCGGAATGTCCACGCCCTCCCAGAACGTGGAAGACGCCACCAGCATGCAGCCGCGACCGTTGACCGCGCCTGCGCGAAAGCGCTCCATCAGCACATGCTTGGAGCCCTGCCCCTGCACCAGCACGTCCATGGGTTCAAACATGCCAAAGCGCTGCTGCAGCAGTTGGCCGATAGTCTCCAGGGCCTTGAGCGTGGTGGTGAGCACCAACGTGCGGCCACCCAGCACCTGGGCGCCATCGCCTGCAAGCTGCGCCACCGCAGCGCTGTGTTCAGCCTGCTGCGCGGGGTCTGGAAACACTTCAGGCACATAGAGCACAGCCTGGCGCTGGTAGTCAAACGGGCTTTCTACCTTGAGCACCCGTGCCTGTCGCAGGCCGCAACTTTCCGTGAACCAGCGCATGTCATCGTCATCGCCCAGCGTGGCCGAGGTAAACACCCAGGCCTGGCGCGGTGCGGCGGCTTCGTCCTGGGCATCGTCCGTGTCCTGCAGGTGCTCCCGCATCAGGCGGGCAATGTTCAGGGGCGACTCCATCAGCCGCAGGTGCTGGCGCGTCACTTCCAGCCAGCGCACGGCGTCATCAGGCACAGGCTGGGCGAAGCTGGCCAGCTGCGACAGCAGGCGTGCACCGCGCTCGTACAGCGGCAGCAAGGCATGGGCGGTTTCTGTCACCTGCGCCAGTGCCAGCAGCAAGGCGCGCAAGGCCTGCCCTGTGGCATGCAGGCCTTTGCGCCAGCTGCTCTCCGGCAGCCCATCCGGTGCAGCCCCCAGCCAGCGCAACCTTGTGCCCTGCGGCACGCTGCCCGCCACTGCCCGCCAGGTGTTGATGGCGTGCTCCAGCTGGGCCAGCAGCTGCATCCAGTCTGCCTGCCCCCGGGCATGCAGGTTCACATCAGCCAGCGCATCCTTGATATAGCCCTGCAGCTGGCGTGTCCCCAGTACCCAGCCCGCAAACTGAATGCCGGTTTCGTTGAGCTGGTGGGCCTCATCCATGACCACGACACCGGCGGAAGGCAGCAACTGCGCCACGCCCGAGTCGCGCACTTCCATGTCGGCAAAAAACAGGTGGTGGTTGACCACGCAGATATCGGCCTGCAGCGCCTGTGCACGCGCGGTGTTGACGTGGCACTGCTCCCAGTGCTCGCAGCTGCTGCCCAGGCAGTTGTCCTTGGTGGAAGTGACCAGCGTGGTCACGGCAGAGTTTTCGGCCAGCCCCGGCAGCTCCGCCAGATCTCCCGTGCGTGTGCCATGCGACCATTGCTGCACACGGGCAACGGCGCGCAGCACCTGGGGGTCCAGCGGCACTTTGCTCTGGTGGACCTGGCCCATGCGGTGCAGGCACAGATAGCTGGAGCGGCCTTTCAGGCGCGCAATGCGCAGCGGCATGCCCAGCGCCTGCACCAGCCGTGGCAGGTCACGCAGATAAAGCTGATCCTGCAAGGCCTTGGTGGCGGTGGAGATCACCACGCGCTTGCCGCACAGCAAGGCAGGCACCAGATAGGAAAAAGTCTTGCCCACGCCCGTGCCGGCTTCAGCCACCAGCACGCCACCACTTTCAATGGTGGCAGCCACGGCCAGCGCCATGGCGGTCTGCCCGGTGCGCGGGCGGAAATGTGGCTCTGCACGTGAGAGCCAGCCGTCCTGCGCAAAGGCTGCGGCAACTTGTTCCTCAAGAGTCATGGGGGCTATCCACTTGGCAGTCAGTCACCACAGGCACAGGAACTACAAAGATTTCAGCCCGTACTTCCCACTGAAATCGCCACAGCTATGGCACTGGCGACCCGGGCCGCATCAGTCCTTGGGCTGGGGCAAACCTTCGGGCACAGGCAATGGATTGCCGCGCTGCACATTGGGCTGCGACTCCTTGCTGGCGCGGCGTTCTGCGGCTTTTTGCTGCTTTTCCTGCATGGATTTTTTCACGCGGGCGCGGCGCTCTTCCTCAGCTTGCTCACGCTCAGCAAGCTCCACAGCCTTGTTCTGGCGTGCCTGCTCGGTCTTGACCGCACGCTCACGCGCCTGTGCTTCACGCTCTGCCTGTACGCGCGCCAGATCAGCCTCCGACTGCGCTGCAGATGGCGTTACCGATGGCTCTGCGGCAGCTTGCTCTGGATTGGCTTTTTCAGCCGCTGCAGAAGGCGCCCGACGCTCTGTGGCGTTCATGGGTGCGGGGCTGCGCTCACGTTTTTTCTGCTCAATCTGGCGCAGGCGGGCATCAGCCTTTTCCTGACGCTCCTGCTGCTTGAGTTCCTGTTCACGCTGGCGCAGCGGCAGCTCCTGCTCACGTGCGGTCTGGCGCGCATCGCGCAGACAGTGCTCCACCGCAAAGCGCTGCCAGCAGGCCGTTTCGGCTTCCTTTCTGCGGGCTTCAATGGTCTGACGCGCCTGTTCAATCTCGGCACGCTCCCTGTCACGCGCCTGTGCACGCTGCTCAAGTGCGGCAGCATGGGCCGCCTCATCCTGCACATCGCTCTGTGCGCAGACAGCGGCAGACAGCAGACTCAACATCAGGGCACTGCACGTACGGGGAAGCCAGCAAGAAAGGTTCATGGTTGCTCGTCAAAAACTCAGGTCAGTCCAGTATCTACCACGCGGCGTTCGAGCGACAGATACTCTTGCGACTGCATTTCATTCAAGCGTGACACTGTACGCGGAAATTCATGGGCCAGTGGGCCTTCGGTGTACAGCTGTTCAGGAGGCACGGCTGCCGACATGATGAGTTTGACGCGACGGTCGTACAGCACATCCACGAGCCAGGTAAAGCGGCGTGCAGGCGATGCCATGTTGACCGGCATGTAAGGCACGTTGGACAGCAGCACCGTATGGAACTGCGAGGCAATTTCCAGATAGTCGTTCTGCGAACGGGGACCGCCACACAGTTCGCGGAAGTCAAACCAGATCACGCCACCAGCACGGCGCACGGCAGGAATCTCGCGCGACTCGATCTTGAACAGCGGTTTTTCTTCGGGCGCATCGATCAGCTGCTCAAAGGTCTGCTGCATCGCAGCGTCAGAGGACTCTCCCAGCGGGCAGTGGTAGAGCTTGAGCTTTTCCAGCGTGCGGCGGCGGTAGTCCGTGCCATTGTCCACGTTCACCACATCCATGCGTGTGTTGAGCAGATCAATGGCGGGCAGGATACGGTCGCGGTGCAGGCCGTCCGGATACAGGCCATCGGGGGTGAAGTTGGACGTGGTCACAAAACCCACACCGTTGTCAAACAGAGCCATCAGCAGACGGTACAGGATCATGGCGTCCGTGATGTCCGCCACGTGGAATTCGTCAAAGCAGATGAGCTTGTAGCGCTTGGCAATTTTTGCACCCAGGGCATCGAGCGGGTTCTGCGTGCCCTGCAGCAGATGCAGCTCGCGGTGCACCTCGCGCATGAACTCATGAAAGTGCAGGCGTACCTTGCGCTTGATGGGGACGGTATTGAAAAAGCAATCCATCAGAAAGCTCTTGCCGCGCCCCACCCCGCCGTACATGTAGACACCACGCGGGATTTCAGGTTTGCGAAACAGCTTCTTGATCGCGTTCGAGCGTTGCGCCTTGTAAGCGGCCCAATCATCGGCACAGCGCTGCAGCGCTTCTACGGCGCGCAGCTGCGCAGGGTCGGCAGTAAAGCCTTTGGCGGCAAGTTCGGCCTCGTAGGCCGCACGGACAGACTGGCTCATGCTCAACAATTCTTTCTGCTTGCCTGCCTCACACGCAGGCAATACATAAAACGATAGCGCCAAGCGCAGGCAGAACCTGGGCTTGGCGGCTATTTGGCTTCTAAAAAAGTTTAGAAGTTCAGCGTACGCTTATCCACGGCCAGCGCAGCTTCCTTGGTGGACTCGGACAGCGATGGGTGTGCGTGGCAGATACGGGCGATGTCTTCGCTCGATGCCTTGAACTCCATGGCCACAACAGCTTCGGAGATCAGTTCGGAGACCATGGGGCCGACCATGTGCACGCCCAGGATTTCGTCGGTCTCGGCATCGGCCAGGAACTTCACCATACCCGTGGTATCGCCCAGGGCACGTGCACGGCCGTTGGCCAGGAAGGGGAAAGTACCAGCCTTGTACTTCACGCCCTGCTCCTTGAGCTGCTGCTCATTGCGGCCTACCCATGCCACTTCGGGGCTGGTGTAGATCACGGAAGGCAGTGTCGCAAAATTCACATGACCATGCTGGCCAGCAATGCGTTCGGCCACAGCCACGGCTTCTTCTTCCGCCTTGTGTGCCAGCATGGGGCCACGCACCACGTCACCCACGGCCCACACGCCAGGCAGATTGGTCTTGCACTCGTCGTCCACGACGATCATGCCGCGCTCGTCCACCTTCAGGCCCACGGCTTCCGCGTTCAGACCATTGGTGTTGGCAGTACGGCCGATGGAGACGATCAGCTTGTCCACTTCCAGCGTCTGGGCTTCGCCCTTGGCATTGGTGTACTCCACCTTCACGCCTGCACCGGAGGTGTCAACGTTGGAGATCTTCACGCCCAGTTCGATCTTCAGGCCTTGCTTGTCAAAAGCCTTCTTGGCTTCCTTGGCGATCTGCTCGTCCACGGCGGGCAGGAACTTGTCCATACCTTCCAGCACGGTCACTTCCGTGCCCAGACGGCGCCAGACGGAACCCATTTCCAGACCGATCACGCCAGCGCCGATCAGACCCAGCTTCTTGGGCGCTGCACCGATGCGCAGTGCGCCATCGTTGGACAGCACCTTTTCTTCGTCAAAAGGCACGCCGGGCAGTGCACGGGCGTTGGAGCCTGTGGCCACCACGATCTGGTTACCCACCAGCGTTTCTTCGCTCTTGCCTGCAACCTTGATTTCGTAGCCGCCTTCCACTGCCTTCACAAATGAAGCCAGACCGTGGAAGAAAGTGACCTTGTTCTTCTTGAACAGGTACAGGATGCCGTCGTTGTTCTGCTTCACGATGGCGTCCTTGCGGGCGATCATCTTGGGCACATCGATGGCCACTTCACCCGTGCTGATGCCGTGCTCACCGAAGTGCAGCTTGGCATGTTCAAAGTGCTCGGACGACTGCAGCAGGGCCTTGGAAGGAATGCAGCCCACGTTGGTGCAGGTACCGCCAGGTGCAGGCGTGCCAGCAGCGGTGCTCCAGGCATCAATACATGCCACGTTCTTGCCCAGCTGGGCAGCGCGGATGGCTGCGATGTAGCCGCCGGGGCCGGCGCCGATCACGATAACGTCAAATTGCTTGCTCATGTCTCAAAATCTCTTGTCTGAAGTGCTTGAAAAAACCCACCGCAGGGCGTGGCCGAGGGTGGGTTTTCGTCGTGGTGCGAACCCTGTGTGAATTACAGGTCGAACAGCAGGCGGGAAGGATCTTCCAGCGCTTCCTTCATGGCCACCAGGCCCAGCACGGCTTCGCGGCCGTCGATGATACGGTGGTCATACGACATGGCCAGGTAGTTCATGGGGCGCACCACCACTTGGCCGTTTTCGACCACAGCGCGATCCTTGGTAGCGTGCACGCCCAGAATGGCAGACTGAGGAGGGTTGATGATGGGGGTAGACATCATCGAACCGAAAGTGCCGCCATTGGAGATGGAGAAGGTACCGCCAGTCATCTCTTCGATGCCCAGCTTGCCGTCCTTGGCCTTCTGGCCGAATTCAGCAATCTTCTTCTCGATGTCGGCAAAGCTCATCTGGTCAGCATTGCGCAGGATAGGCACCACCAGACCACGAGGCGAGCCAACAGCGATACCGATGTCGAAGTAGCCGTGGTAGATGATGTCGTTGCCGTCCACCGAAGCGTTCAGCACGGGGTACTTCTTCAGGGCATGCACAGCAGCCTTCACGAAGAAGGACATGAAGCCCAGCTTCACGCCGTGTTCCTTGGTGAAAGCGTCCTGGAACTTCTTGCGCAGCTCCATCACAGGAGCCATGTTCACTTCGTTGAACGTGGTCAGGATGGCGTTGGTCGATTGCGACTGCAGCAGACGCTCAGCAATACGTGCACGCAGACGTGTCATGGGCACGCGCTGCTCAGGACGGCCGGACAGGTCTTCCTTGAGAGCAGGAGCAGCCACCTGAGGCAGAGCAGCCTTGGGAGCGCCTGTGGGGATGGCAGCGCCAGCCTTGATCGCGGCCAGTGCATCACCCTTGGTCACGCGACCGTCCTTGCCTGTACCAGCCACGTTAGCGGCAGACAGGTTGTTCTCAGCCAGCAGCTTGGCAGCAGCAGGCATGGCAACATCGCCCTTGTTGGCTGCAGGTGCAGCAGCAGGAGCGGGTGCGGCAGCAGGGGCTGCTGCAGCGGCGGGAGCAGATGCTGCAGCGCCAGCCACGGCTTCGGTGTCGATCTTGGCGATCAGCTGCTCGGCAGCCACGGTTGCACCGTCACCCTGCACGATTTCCACCAGCACGCCAGCCGAAGGTGCGGGCACTTCCAGCACGACCTTGTCGGTTTCGATTTCGATCAGGATTTCGTCCACAGCGACAGCTTCGCCAACCTTTTTCTTCCAGTTGAGCATGGTCGCTTCTGCGATGGATTCGGACAGCTGGGGAACCTTAACTTCTACGATTGCCATTTTGAATTCTTTCTAAAAGTTTGTGAGGAGCCCCGCCACAGCGGGGCTGGTCTACTTTTAATTACTTGGACAGTACAAAGCCCTTGAGCTTGGAGAACGCAGCTTCCACCAGGTTCTTCTGCTGCTCAGCGTGCAGGTGGGCATAGCCCACGGCTGGCGATGCCGATGCGGCACGGCCGGCATAACCCAGCTTCTGGCCTTCGGACATGTTTTCGTAGATGTTGTGCTGAATGAAGAACCACGCACCTTGGTTTTGTGGTTCGTCCTGGCACCACACCAGTTCCTTGGCATTGGCGAACTTCTTGAGTTCGGTTTCGAACGCCTTGTGCGGGAAGGGGTACAGCTGCTCGACGCGGATGATGGCCACGTCAGAAGCTTCCTTCTCGGCGCGCTTCTTGACCAGGTCGTAGTAGACCTTGCCGGAGCAGGCAATCACGCGTTTGACCTTGTCGGCGTTGGCCAGGATGGCTTCGTCGCGCTCGCCCAGCACGGTCTGGAAGGCACCAGAGGTGAACTCGGTCAGAGGCGATGTTGCGTCCTTGTTACGCAGCAGCGACTTGGGCGTCATGATCACCAGGGGCTTACGCAGCTTGCGCACCATTTGGCGACGCAGCACGTGGAAGATCTGGCTGGCCGTTGTGGGCTGCACGATCTGCATGTTGGTGTCAGCGGCCAGCTGCATGAAGCGCTCCAGACGGGCCGAGCTGTGCTCTGGGCCCTGGCCTTCGTAGCCGTGAGGCAGCATCAGTGTCAGGCCATTGATACGGCCCCACTTCACTTCACCGGAGGCGATGAACTGGTCGATCACCACTTGCGCGCCGTTGGCGAAGTCACCGAACTGAGCTTCCCAGATCACCAGGGTGTTGGGGTCGTTCGATGCATAGCCGTATTCAAAGCCCAGCACTGCTTCTTCAGACAGGATGGAGTCGATCACGGTGAACGGAGCCTGGTTTTCAGCCACGTTCTGCAGTGGGATGTAGGTACCTTCGTCCCACTTCTCACGCTTTTGGTTGTGAATCACTGCATGGCGGTGGGTAAAGGTGCCACGGCCGCTGTCTTCACCGGACAGACGCACGGGGTAGCCCGAAGCCACCAGCGAAGCAAACGCCATGTGTTCGCCCATGCCCCAGTCGACATTGATCTCTCCACGGCCCATGGCTGCACGGTCGTCGACCACCTTTTTGACCAGAGGGTGAGGATTGACGTTATCTGGCAGCGTGGTGATCTTCTCGGCCAGACGCTTCCACTCGGTCAGAGGGATAGCAGTGTCGCCTGCATCGGTCCACTTCTGGTTCAGGAAGGGGCTCCAGTCCACAGCGTACTGGCTCTTGAAGTTGGTCAGCACCACTTCCTGGGTGTGACGGCCTTCGTCCATGGCTGCGCGATAGGCCTTGACCATGTCGTCGCCCAACGTATCGCCCAGACCTTGAGCAGCCAGCTTGTCTGCGTACAGCTTGCGAGTGCCGGGGTGAGCGGCAATCTTCTTGTACATCAGGGGCTGTGTCAGCGCAGGGGTGTCCTGCTCGTTGTGGCCCAGCTTGCGGAAGCAGACGATGTCTACGACCACGTCCTGCTGGAACTCCATGCGGTAGTCCAGCGCCAGCTGCATGCACAGTGCCACAGCTTCTGGATCGTCACCGTTGACGTGCAGCACAGGCGACTCCACCATCTTCACGATGTCCGTGCAGTAGGTGGTCGAACCCTTGTCGCGGGGGTCAGAGGTGGTGAAACCAATCTGGTTGTTGATGATGATGTGTACCGTGCCGCCAGTGCTGTAACCACGGGTCTGCATCAGCGCCAGGGTTTCCTGGTTCACGCCTTGGCCAGCAAAAGCCGCGTCACCGTGCACCAGCACAGGCAGCACTTGCTTGCCTTCGGGGTCGTTGCGGCGATCCATGCGCGAGCGCACCGAGCCTTCGACCACAGGGTTCACGATTTCCAGATGGGAAGGGTTGAACGCCAGCGACAGGTGCACAGGGCCGCCTGCTGTGGATACGTCCGAGCTGAAGCCCTGATGGTACTTCACGTCACCAGCGGGCAGGTCTTCAGGGGCAGTGTGATCGAACTCAGCAAACAGGTCCTTGGGCATCTTGCCCAGGGTATTCACCAGCACGTTCAGACGACCACGGTGGGCCATGCCGATCACGATTTCCTGGATACCCATCTTGCCGCCAGCGTTGATCAGCTCGTCCATCGCCACGATGAAGGACTCACCACCTTCCAGCGAGAAGCGCTTCTGACCCACATACTTGGTGTGCAGGTAGCGCTCCAGGCCTTCAGCAGCGGTCAGGCGATCGAGAATGCGTTTTTTCTGTTCAGCGTCCAGTACAGGCTTGGAGCGAATGGACTCCAGGCGCTGCTGCCACCAGCGCTTTTGCGCCTGGTCGGTGGCATACATGAATTCAGCACCGATGGTGCCGCAGTAAGTCTCGCGCAGCGCATTGATCAACTCGCGCAAGGACATGGTTTCCTTGCCGAAGAATGTGTTGCCTACGTTGAATACGACTTCCAGGTCGGCATCAGTGAAGCCGTAGAAAGCAGGGTCAAGCTCAGGAATTTCAGGACGCTCGGTGCGCTTGAGTGGATCCAGATCAGCCCAGCGCTGGCCCACATTGCGGTAAGCGGCAATCAGCTGCTGCACCGCCACGCGCTTGCGACCCATTTCCGTGTCAGCGCCATTGGCCACCACGACGGTGGTGTGACCTTGCTTGGCACGCTCGGCAAACGCATTGATGACGGGCAGGTGGGGGATGTCTTTGGCGTTGCTGCCATCTACTGCAGGCACGTGCTGCAGGGCATCAAAGTACTCACGCCAGGAGTCTGGAACGCTGCCTGGGTTCTCCAGATAGCTTTCGTACATCTCTTCGACGTAAGGTGCGTTACCACCGAAGAGATAGGTGTTGCCTTGGTAGGCTTTGTAGACAGTGGGCTGATCGCTCATATTCCGCTGACCTCTGCTCCCCTGAAGGAAGCTTTAGTTGGTTAGTAAACCTTCCGCGACACGGCTGTACCGATTGGCGGATGCGACTGTGGCTGGGAAGGGCCTAATGTTGCTAGTGCCATTGTGCCACTTAAACCGCAAACCAACATGAAGGTCTTATGTAAGAGTGCAGAAATTTCCATTCTGCAGCGCAACAAAATTGAGAGCACAGGAAAGCTTCCAACCAAATCAATATGTAAAGTTTCAGGCTTCTTCATTTCAAAAATAAGAATTCACAAACAAGTCGCTAACATCTGATGCTTTATTTGCTGCCAACACACCTGCCATGCAAAGCATGCCCCCCATCAACAAAGCCTTCTTACTGCTGCTGACAGCCGTCAGCATTGGTTTTGCTGCCATCCTGTGGCCTTTCATGGGCGCTGTGTTCTGGGCTGTGGTGCTGGCCATCTTGTTTTACCCCCTGAAGCGGCGCCTGCAGCAGCGCATGCCACAGCATCACAATCTGGCGACCTTCATCACCTTGCTGCTGTGTCTGCTAGGGGTCATTCTTCCGCTGATACTGATTGGTTTTTCGGTCGCTAACGAAACCATACTGATTTACAACCGTATTGCAGAAGGCCAAATCAACTTTGGCGCCTACTTCCAGCAAATCAATGCTGCCATGCCAAGCTGGCTGGTCGGCTTTCTGGAGCGCATCAATCTGGCATCTGCACAAGCCATTCAGGACAAACTCTCCAGCGTTGCCGCCGAGGCGGGCAAGCTGCTGGCGGGGCAGGTCGTACAGCTGGGACAGAACACCCTGGGCTTTATCGTGAGCTTTGGTGTCATGCTGTATTTGCTCTATTTCCTGCTGCGTGATGGACAAACACTGGTTACCCGGCTGCGTGATGCGATTCCCATGAATCCTGTGCACAAGCGCAATCTTGCAAACAAGTTTGCGACCGTCATTCGCGCCACCGTCAAAGGCAATGTGGCTGTAGCCATTGCCCAAGGTGCACTGGGCGGATTGATTTTCTGGATTCTGGGTATTCAAGGCCCTGTGCTATGGGGCGTGGTCATGGCCTTTCTGTCGCTGCTGCCTGCCGTTGGCGCCAGCCTGATCTGGGGGCCTGTGGCCATTTACTTTCTGAGCACAGGCGCCGTCACCCATGGACTGATTCTTACGGCTTACGGCATCTTGGTGATTGGCCTGGTGGACAACGTGCTGCGCCCAATTCTGGTCGGCAAGGACACCAAGATTCCCGACTACATTGTTCTGATTTCCACGCTTGGCGGCATGTCCCTGTTTGGCCTGACAGGGTTTGTGATTGGCCCTGCCATTGCTGCACTGTTCATTGCATGCTGGGACATCTTCACACCCGAAACACCTGAAGCATAAATGCGCGCAGTGACACTGCGCATGCACTGAGTTGTCAGCGCCGTATCACCATTCGCCGACACCTCGCACCAGCTGATCCAGATCCAGGGAAGAGGCGTCTGCCGTGCGACCAGCATGCATGGCAGATACAGGCTCCGCAACACCGGTTGCACCGGCCTTTTGCAGGATGGACTCTGGCAGCGGAGGCGGCACAGTATGTGATCGCCCGAAGGTGTGATGCTGGAGAGGGGCAAAGGCATCTTCTGGAATGGACATGGCTATTCTCCTTGCCCTGTGACTGTAGGGTGCCTGAGCAGCACCTACCGTAGGACATGGCTTCAAGCTTCTGTCCCGCTTTGCACTGCATCGCTTTCAGCGCAAGGGCTCAGCAGATGCCGTAAGCTCTCGCCCCTATGGCTCAGACTCTCGCTCAAGCAACGCATCACGAACTCATCATCAAGAAAAGCCGCTTTATCTGCTGCGTGCAGCCCATGGCTGACCGCGCATCTGCGCAAGCCTATGTAGACAGTCTGTGGCAGGAACATCCGAGTGCCGCCCACGTCTGCTGGGCCCTGCTGGCAGGAGGACAGTCGGCCGCAGTGGATGATGGCGAGCCCAGTGGCACGGCAGGCCGCCCCATGCTGGAAGTACTGCGCCACCAGGAGCTGGAAGGCGTACTGGCCACCGTGGTGCGCTATTTTGGTGGGGTCAAGCTGGGTGCTGGCGGGCTGGTGCGTGCCTATACCGATGCAGTCGCACAGGCACTGCTCAAGGCGGAAAAAGTACCACTGCAGCGCATGGAAGTACTGCAGTGCAGCCTGCCCTATGCCATGGAAGGCTGGCTGCGCCGTGAACTGGAACTGGCAGGCGCTACGCTGCGCAATGTTGCACACCAATCGATGGTGCATTTGCAGTGGAGCATTCCGCAAAGCCTGAGTGCAGAGCTGATCGCTCGCATCAATGAAGGCGGGCAAGGCCGCATCGCATGGCTGGAGCACTGGCCTGACAGCGCAAACTCCGATTAAGACGGTGAATCACGTTTTTTTCACAGGACTGCCGCACTCGTCAAAACATTAGAGTTCCTGTATCTCGACAGGAACTCTCTCATGGACATTCGTTACCACACTGCCCTGCGCAATGCCACGAATGCGTGGGCACAGAACCGCATGGCGGACACCGTGACCATGCAGGACCTCAAGCACCGCGCGCCACAACAACACAACCCCGGCAAAACCGCTGCCAGCCCCAGCGCCAGTGAGTCCGCACTGCTCCAGCCTGAACTGGCACGCTATGGCAATCTGGGAACCCGTCTGAATGTGTTTGCCTGAGCCCGGCAGCACAGCAGATACGGCATTGATGAGCACCGCCCCCCCCATGCAAGCGCTAGATTCTGAAGACACCTCCAAGCCCGACCACCCTCTGGTGCTGGCACTGACTGCTGTGCGCAAAGCGCGCAAGATGACACAGGCAGAACTGGCACAGCAGGCAGGCCTGTCCCGCATGACGGTTCAACGCCTGGAAAGCAATGGACTGGACCCACGCCTGTCTACACTGCAGGAGATGGCACGCGTGCTCGAGCAGGACTTGGTGGCACTGCCCAGCCATCTACGCCCTGCTTTTGAGCAATGGCTGGCGCAGCAAAAGCACTAAGCTTCCCAGCGGCGTGCGTCAGCTTTAGCGCAGCAGCTGCGACAGCAGTTGTGCAGCAGACCCACGCAACAAGGCATGCGCCAGCATGTCCAGCTCTGTGACTTCCGTGTTCACCATGACGATGCGTGCACCGCGCTCATAGGCCTGAAATACCAGCCCCGCTGCGGGGTACACCACGCCGGACGTACCAACCACCAGCATCACCTCACAGGTATTGGCAGCAGCCTCTGCCTGTGCCAGGGCTTCTGCTGGCAGATGCTCTCCAAACCAGACCACACCAGGGCGCACAAGATTGCCGCACACGGCACAGCATGGAGGCTCTGCCCCTTCTTGCAATGCCTGCTCCAGATCACAGTGCGGGCAGCAGGTGCTGAGCCACTGATTGCGCATCAGATCACCATGCAGGCAGATCACCTCATGACTGCCTGCACGCTGGTGCAGCCCGTCTACGTTCTGTGTGATCAGCTGAAGCTTGCCCGGATAGGCATTGGCGTAAGCGGCCAGCGCCACATGCGCTGCGTTGGGCTGCACAGCCTGCACCAGCGAACGCCGGTAGCTGTACCACTGCCACACGCGCTGCGGGTGCGCGCGAAAACCCGGCTCCGATGCCATTTCCTGCGGATCAAACTGCGCCCAATAGCCGGCATGCGCATCACGAAATGTGGGCACACCGGATTCAGCGCTCACGCCTGCCCCGGTCAGCACCGCCACATGCTGCGCATGCTGCAGCCACTGGCGGACCTGCTGGAAATTTTCAGTATTTTTGGTCTCCAAGGCAGACATGGCGGGCGCTGACAGCTATTGTTTTAGGATGACTGACGCTGGCGTACCGCTTCGTACAGGCACACACCGCTGGCCACCGAGACGTTCAGGCTCTCGACCGCGCCCTGCATGGGGATGCTGATCAGCTCATCGCAGGTCTTGCGCGTGAGCTGGCGCATGCCATCACCCTCAGCACCGAGCACCAGTGCCACGGGGCCTTTCAGGTCTACCTGGTACAGGTGCTTTTCTGCATCACCGCTGGTGCCAATGATCCAGATATTGCGCTCCTTGAGCTGGTTCAGCGTGCGCGCCAGATTGGTCACCATGAAGTAAGGCACGGTCTCCGCCGCACCGCTGGCGACCTTGGCGACCGTCGCATTGATGCCCGAAGCATGGTCCTTGGGTGCAATCACAGCATGCACGCCCGCGCCGTCAGCCACACGCAGGCAGGCGCCGAGATTGTGTGGATCGGTCACGCCGTCCAGCACCAGCAGCAGCGGATTCTTGACGCCAGACTCTTCCAGATCGTCCAGCAGTTCATCCAGCGTGCGGCTGTCTTTGACTTCTTCTACACGGGCGGCCACACCCTGGTGACCGTGGCTGCCGGCGAGCTTTGCAATACGCATGGCATCGGCTTCGATCAGACGTGCACCGGCCTCACGCGCCTTTTCCAGGAACTGACGCATACGCGCGTCGCGGCGCGTTGCTTCGTAATAGATTTCGATAATGGATTGGGGCGCTGTCTTCAGACGCACACCGACGGCATGAAAGCCGAATAGAACTTTGGGGGACGACATAGGCTGCCGATTATCCTTCCTGCGCTACATGCATCACGGCGCAGCAGCAGATACCTTGCTTGCGCTTGGACAAATATGCGGCTGCAAGCATCACTTCATAGTGCACAGTTATGCGCTATATCCTCTGAAAGAGTAAGCATTAACCTCTAAACTCGCCACTTCTCTTCAAATCAAACGGCGCCACTTTCTTCATGATTTTCCAACCCGTGCTGAGCTGGTCACAACGGACTAGCGTTGTGACTCAAATCCTCATTGGACTCGTTTTAGGTGCTGCGCTGGCATTTGCCTGGCCAGAAGCTGCCTTAAAGGTTGAATTACTCGGAACACTGTTTATTTCTGCCCTGAAAGCAGTTGCTCCTATTTTGGTGTTTGTCCTGGTGATTGCCGCCATCAGCAATCGCAGCCCTGGCCAGACCTCCCACCTGCGCCCTATTCTGTGGCTGTATGCCATTGGCACGCTGACCGCCGCCATCATTGGTGTCATGGCCAGCATGCTGTTCCCCACCACGCTGACACTCACTGACGCAGCCACGGGCATGGCCGCACCTGGCGGCATTACTGAAGTGCTGATGCAGGTGCTCAAAAACGCCGTGGACAACCCCGTCAGCGCCCTCATGCACGCCAACTACGTCGGCATTCTGGTGTGGGCCATTGCCATTGGCATTGCCCTGCGCCATGGCGCTGAAACCACGCGCAGAGCAGTTGCTGACCTGTCCAATGGCATCACCCTGATTATTCAGGGCGTGATCCGCCTCGCACCTCTGGGCATTTTTGGTCTGGTGGCGTCCACCGTCGCAGCCACCGGCGTTGAAGCGCTGATGGGTTATGTACAGCTGCTGCTGGTGCTGCTGGGATCCATGCTGGTCGTGGCCCTGGTCGTCAACCCGCTCATCGTCTGGTGGAAGATTCGCCGCAACCCCTACCCACTGGTGCTGATGTGCCTGCGTGAAAGCGGTGTGACAGCCTTCTTTACCCGCAGCTCAGCCGCCAATATTCCGGTGAACATGGCGATTGCCAAGCGCCTGAACCTGGACGAAAACACCTACAGCGTCGCCATTCCGCTGGGTGCCACCATCAATATGGCAGGTGCGGCCATCACCATCAGCGTGCTGACACTGGCCGCTGCCCACACCCTGGGCATTGTGGTGGACATTCCCACTGCCATCTTGCTGTGCGTGGTCGCAGCTGTCTGCGCCTGCGGTGCTTCCGGCGTGGCTGGCGGCTCCCTGCTGCTGATTCCTCTGGCCTGTTCGCTGTTTGGCATCTCCAACGATGTGGCCATGCAGGTAGTGGCCATTGGCTTCATCATCGGTGTGCTGCAGGACTCGGCGGAAACCGCGCTGAACTCATCGACTGACGTGATCTTTACCGCAGCCGTCTGCATCTCCAAACAGGAAGGCAACGACTAAGCTCCTTCACAAGGCTTCCACTGGGAGCCTTGTCTGTTTTCGGGGGCTGTTTTTTCGACCCTGCTCAGCTGCGACACCGGCCTGTCCCTGATGTTGGGATAGCACCCACTGCAGCGCAACGACAATTGACCCACTATGCAATTGACACGGTGGCTTCCCTTTCTGGCCTGGCCCAGGCTCACACCTTCACTGGCACGCAATGAATTGCTGGCTGGCATCACGATTGCCCTGATGCTGCTGCCACAAGGCGTGGCCTATGCAGCGCTGGCTGGCATGCCTTTGGTCACAGGCATCTATGCAGCCCTGCTCCCCTCCCTCATCGCAGTACTGTGGGGTGCTTCGCCTTTGCTGGGTGTAGGCCCGACCGCGCTGACCAGCCTGCTCATTGGCGCCTCTCTGGCCGGCATGGCCGAGCCCGGCAGCGCCCAATGGGTCACGCTGGCGGCATGGCTGGCCATCATGGCAGGCGCCATGCAGTGGCTGATGGGCGCCATCCGTGCAGGGTGGCTGGTGAACCTGGTGACCTCCCCCGTGCTCAATGGCTTTACCCAGGCTGCAGGTATTTTGATTTTGCTGTCTCAGCTACCCGACCTGCTGGGCCTGCGCAGCTCCTGGAGCGCCCTGATGCGCGCCCCCAGCCTGCACCACTTCGATCCTTTGGCGCTGTGCTTTGGCGCCGGGGGGCTGGGCCTGCTGCTGATACTCAAGCGCCTGGCACCCAAGCTGCCTGCGGCCGTTATCGTCATTGCGCTGTGCGGCATCATCAGCGCTGCCACAGGGTATGCGGAACACGACGGCAACATCGTAGGCCACCTGCCTGCAGGACTGCCCAGCCTGTCTTTGCCTCAGATGCTCGCCTGGAACGATGCCACTCAGCTTTTGCTGCCTGTGCTGATGGTCAGTCTGGTGAGCTTTCTGGAAGTAGCCTCCAGCGCCCAGGTCGAGCACCGCAAACAGGGCACACGCTGGAATGAAAACCAGGACCTGATCGCCCAGGGCATGGCCAAGGTCGCAGCCGGGCTGAGTGGCAGCTTTGCCATCAGCGCTTCGTTTTCCCGCTCTGCCGTCACGCTGCACTCCGGCGCCAAGTCGGGCTGGGCCACCGTCTTTGCGATTGGCCTGGTGCTGGTCTGTGTGCTGTGGTTCACCCCTGTGCTCTACCACGTACCGCAGGCAGCGCTGGCGGCCGTGGTGGTGTCTGCCGTCATCAACCTCATCCAGCCACGCACCTTGCGTGCACTGTTTCGCATCTCGCGCGTGGAAGGCAGCATTGCACTGACCACCTTTGCGCTCACGCTGGCTACCGCGCCCAGTCTGTACTGGGGCGTGCTCACAGGCGTGCTGCTGAGCCTGTGCTACTTCCTGTACCAGCGCCTGCACCCGCGCATTCTGGAAATTGGCGAGCATGCCGACGGCAGCCTGCGCTCGCGCACCATCTGGAACCTGCCGCCCATTGCCCCCCACGTGCTAGCGCTGCGCATGGATGCGGAATGGGACTTTGCCTCGGCCAATGCGCTGGAGCGCTATATCAACGATGTGCTGCAGCAGCGCAGTGACATTCGCATGGTGTATCTGGATGCACAGCCCATCAACCGTATTGACGTCACAGGCGTGGAGAGCTTTCTGCGCCTGCGCCGAAGCCTGCATAAGCTTGGAATTTGCCTGCATATCGGTGGTTTGAAGCTGCCCGTTCAGGCCATACTGGAGCAAGCAGGCGCACTCGTGCCGGGGCCAGACCTCTTGCTCTCGCGCACCAATTCGCAGGCAGTCCTGAACATGCGGTCTTGCCAAACCAGCAAATAAGCTGGAAAGCATTGCCTGCCCTGCGCAGACTGCTACACTTCGTGATGTTTTTTGTGCTGGATCTTGTTTGTGACTGGCAAACCTATTTCTTCATCACCCCTTTTGCAAAAGCTCCGTCTGGACGGTGCTTTTACCTTGCTGGGTGAGCGAGAGACTGCCGCCCTGCCAGCAGCCCAGACTGACCTCGTCGCTCACCTGCAGGCCATTATTGATGGCTTGTGCGACCTTTCCCTGCGTGATCCGCTCACAGGCACCGCCAACCGCCGCCACTTTGATTCCATTCTGGACCGTGAACTGGACCGGGTTGCCCGGTCAGGCGATATCGCTTTGCTGCTGATGGTGGATATTGACCACTTCAAGCGGGTCAATGACCAGCATGGGCACAACGTGGGCGATCTGGTGCTGCAGCAGGTTGCGCAAGCTCTGGCGCAATGCATACGCCCCATGGACACCCTGGCACGTTACGGTGGTGAAGAATTTGCCATCGTGCTACCCGCATGCCAAACTGCATACGGGCAGAACGTGGCAGAGCGCATACGGCGCGCCGTAGAAAACCTGCGCATCCGCATTGCGCCCGGGCGAGACATCCAGGTCACTGTCAGCATTGGTGGTGCCTATGCCCTGCAGTGGATCCGCAGCACACGACAGCTATGGATTGAGCGCGCCGACCAGCAGCTCTACCTGGCCAAAGACAGAAGGCGCAACCGGATTGAGATCGAACAACAACCAGACAGTACTGTGACTGCAGAAGAAAAAAATTTGCTCCTCATCCCCGCTTTAACAACTGAGAGCAGTAGTGAAGACTGGCATGAAGTGCTGACCGCCCCCGTGGATCAAACTGATGGTGTTTACTGAAGGCATGCATTGAAATGAACGACGTGCTGTCCCCTGCGACCCCCACCTCCATGACTGCGACAACGCCCAGTCCACGCGCAGGCTCTCGCTCTGGTGCGCACATCATTGCCGTGACCAGCGGGAAAGGCGGTGTGGGTAAGACTTTTGTCTCAGCCAATCTGGCTGCAGCACTCACACGCCATGGTCTGCGCGTTCTGGTGCTGGATGCAGACCTTGGGCTGGCCAATCTGGATGTGGTGCTCAACCTCTATCCCAAGGTCACGCTGCATGACGTCTTTACCGGCAAGGCTGCGTTGCAGGAAGCTGTCGTCACGGCCCCTGGCGGCTTTCATGTGCTGCTTGCAGGCTCGGGCATGGTGGAGTATTCACGCCTGACGCCTGAAGTGCGCAACCAGCTGATTCATGTACTCGAAACCTTGACCCCCAGCTATGACATCGTGCTGCTCGACACGGGCGCAGGCATTTCGGATGTGGTGCTGTTCTCGGTTTCACTGGCCCATGAAGTGCTGATCGTCGCCACACCTGAGCCCACCTCGCTGACAGATGCCTATGCCACCATCAAGGTGCTGAGTACCCAGCAAAAGCGCCAGAACATGCGCCTGATCATCAACCAGGCGATCCGCCCCGGTGATGGTCGCGCCATCACCGGCCAGCTGCAGCAGGTGCTCAACCGCTTTGTCAATTCAGATTCTGGCCTGCCCATGCGCCTGATTCACATGGGCGACATTCCTGCTGACAAGACGGTGCGTGAAGCCGTCATGCGCAGACAGCTGCTGGTTCAGGCCTCACCTGGCTGCTCAGCGTCCCTGGCCATTGCCCAGCTGGCCCACCGCGTCAAGACCATGGTCGAGCCACGCCCCGGCTCCATGTAGGCGCGCTCTTTTTTTAAGCATAAAAAGTGCCTCCAAGGCTTATCCAGAAAGCGCCAGAAGCTATATTTTCAAAAGCAAAAAGCCCACATCACTGTGGGCTTTTTGCTGTGCGTTCGTTTCCGCTTAGCGCTTGTTCTTCTGCTTGGCTGCAGGCTGGGCAGCAGCCTTGTCTTTCTTGCTGCCAATCTTGCTTTCTTGCCCCTTGAGCAGGCGACTGATATTGTCCGCATGGCGCCACAGCAGCAGCGCAGACATGGCAACCACGGCTGCCAGCAGCGGCTTTTCATACACCCACAGACTGCCCCCGAACATGATGTAGTAGGCAGGAGCGAGGACAGCAGCAATCAGTGCCGACAGCGACGAGTAACGCGTGGTGAAAGCCACAAACAACCAGGTCAGCAGCACAAACAGACCCAGCCAGCCGCTGATACCCAGCAGCACACCAAGGGCTGTGGCCACGCCCTTACCGCCCTTGAACTTGAAGAACACAGGGAACAGATGCCCCAGGAAAGCGGCAATGGCCACCAGCGCCAGCGTGCCCTCATGCAGGCCAAAGTCCGGGCCAAAGTATTTGACCAGCAGCACAGGCACCAGGCCCTTGAACGCATCGAGCAGCAGCGTCAAAGCTGCGGCAGCCTTGCTGCCCGAACGCAGCACATTGGTAGCGCCGGGGTTGCCGCTGCCATAGGTACGCGGGTCGTTCAGCCCCATGAGAGAGCTGACAATGACTGCAAAAGACAGCGAGCCAATCAAATAAGCCGCAACAGCGGCAATTACAGGAAGTACGGAATTCAAGGCTTCAATCCTTGCCTGCCAGACGGCAGGCGCTTGTTATATCTGGTCATGCTGGCAGCCCATGGCTGCCAAGGGGCCCTATTGTGCCAGCGCGCACTGTACCGGCTTGGCGCTGAGCAACTCCACACAAACCCGAGGATCCAGCTGCACCAGAAAGCCCCGCCGCCCGCCATTGATGGCAATGCGTGGCAGATCCAGAATGCTCTGCTCGATGTACACCGGCATCTGCTTACGCGTACCAAAGGGTGAGGTGCCACCCACCAGATAGCCGCTGTGGCGGTTGGCCACCTCGGGCTTGCAGGGCTCCACGCTCTTGGCACCGATCTGGCGCGCCAGGTTCTTGGTAGAAACCGTGCAGTCGCCATGCATGAGCACGATCAGCGGCTTGGCATCCTGGTCCTGCATGACCAGGGTCTTGATCACACAGTGTTCATCCAGGCCCAGCTGCCGGGCAGATTCGGCCGTGCCGCCATGCTCTACATACGCATAAGGGTGTTCAGTGAACGCCACCTTGTGGGCCTTGAGCATCTGGGTGGCCGGTGTTTCACTCACATGCGCTTTGTCTTTTTTTGCCATGACGCTATCAACGTTGTCTTACTGCCCTGGGTCGCGGTATTGCCAACGCAGGGCGTCAAATTGTTCCATCAATTCGCCGGGCAGCTGCACATTCCATGCATCCACAGCTTCATCCAGATGGGACAGGCTGGTCACGCCAATGATGGTGCTGGCCACACGCCAGCTGCGGTAGCAGAAGGCCAGGGCCATCTGCGTGGGCGTGAGGCCATGCTCACGTGCCAGCTGGTTGTAGCGGCGCGCGGCCTCCAGTGCCTCAGGACGACCCCAGCGTTGCTTTTGCACCGAGGGGTAGGACAGGCGCGTGCCCTTGGGGGCGTCAGGGCCTGTGATGCCGCTTTGGTCATATTTACCCGTCAGCAAACCCACACCCAGCGGGGAGTAGGCCAGCAAGCCGACATCCAGGCGGTGACAGGTTTCATCCATGGCGTTTTCCCAGCTGCGGTTAATCAGGCAGTACGGGTTTTGCACGCTGGCCACACGCGGCAGGCCATATTGCTCGGCCAGCCGTACGAATTCATGCACGCCGTAAGGCGTCTCGTTCGACAGACCAATGTGCCGAATCTTGCCCTGCTCCACCAACTTGGCCAGCGTTTCCAGCTGCGCCTGAATGGGCGTCTGCGCAACTTCCTTGGCCGGGTCGTAGTACAGCGTGCCAAAGGCAGGCACATGGCGCTCAGGCCAGTGGATCTGGTACAGATCAATCACATCGACACCCAACCGGCGCAGGCTGCCTTCGCAGGAAGCCACGATGTCGGCGGCCGTCATGCCCTTGCCTTCACGAATCCAGGGCATGCCGCGCGAAGGGCCTGCCACCTTGCTCGCCAGCACGATCTGCTCGCGTGCGCCGGGACGTGCGGCCAGCCAGCGGCCAATGATGGCCTCCGTTGCGCCATAGGTTGCCTGGCGCGCGGGCACGGCATACATCTCGGCCGTATCCCAGAAGGTCACGCCGCGCTCCAGCGCGCGGTCCATGATGGAGAAAGCGTCTGCTTCACTGACTTGTTCGCCAAAGGTCATCGTGCCCAGGCAGATGGGCGAGACCGCCAGGTCACTGCGGCCCAGCCGCACGGGGTTCATTGCTGCTGTATTCATAGCCTGCAAGTGTAGAGCCTGCCACGTCACCGTCTTGACTGTGGTCATCACGCACTGCTGCCCATAATGCCGCCATGTCCACGTATACCCCTTTGCGCCCTGCCCAGACCGAAGACCTCCCCATTCGCCACATGCGCTATCGCGTCCGCACCTGGGGCCAGCGGCAGCCCGGTGTGCTGCCGCTGGTGCTGGTGCATGGCTGGATGGATGTGAGCGCCTCTTACCAGTTTGTCGTCGATGCCCTCTCCGAGGCCTTCTATGCGGGCCGCCACATCATTGCCCCCGACTGGCGCGGCTTTGGCCACAGCATGCCGCCTGCGCCCTGTGATCACTACCACTTTGCGGACTATCTGGGCGATCTGGATGCCCTGCTCGACCACTACGCGCCTGAGGGCCAGCCCGTAGATCTGGTCGGCCACAGCATGGGCGGCAATGTCGCCATGCTCTATGCAGGCTCCCGCCCGGCACGCATTCGACGCCTCGTCAATCTGGAAGGCTTTGGCCTGCCTGCCACCCAGCCTAGCCAGGCACCCCGGCGCATGGGCCGGTGGCTGGATGAACTCAAGCAGCTGCACCAGGCAGAGATCACCCTCAAGACCTATGCCAGCCGCGAAGCCGTGGCCGCCCGCCTGCGCAAGACCAACCGCCGCCTGAGTGAAGACAAGGCCATGTGGCTGGCAGGCGAATGGTCGGCGCCCGATGCGCAGGGGCGCTGGGCCATTCTGGGGGATGCGGCGCACAAGGTGGTCAACCCCCAGCTGTTTCGCGTGGACGAAGTGCTGGCACATTACGCGGCAATTACCGCCCCCGTGCTGGCCGTGGAAGCCAGCGACGACAGCATGAGCCTGTGGTGGAAAGACCAGTACGATCTGGCCGAGTACCATCAGCGCCTGCAAGCCGTACCCGACTGCCGCATTGCACGCGTGGAAGATGCGGGTCATATGCTGCACCATGACCAGCCGCTCGCGGTGGCACAGCTGATCGAAGACTTCTGCCGCTAAGCCGCGTGCATGCTTCAGAAAAGCAAGCAGCTAGCGCAAGCTAATGCTTGCTTTGCGGTACATTTGCACCTCAAACCCTTGATTTGCAGGCGCTAGCCGCTCTTATTTTTGCGCCTGCTTTTACCTGAAGGCCTGCCGCCATGTGGCTGACTGATCTGTTGCGCAAACTCACCAAAGGCCCGAACGTGGGCGAAACCTTCCGTGACTACATTGGCTGCTACCTCTACGGCATTGAGGGCACCACCGCCAAACCCGAGTACCTGGGCGCTCCCACCACGCTGAGCGAGCTGGAGCAGGGCCTGCGCACCTATCTGCAGGACTATGTGCATGCACAGCCCGACCCAGAGTCTCCCAAAGTGCAGCTGGTGCAGGCCTTGCTTGACGAGCTGCCCGCACGCCTGCAGGCCCATGTACAGGGCGACCTGGCCCAGCCCTTGCTGGAGCTGGACGGCGCACTGCTGTTTGTACGCAAGGGCGTGCGCCAGCGCCGCAAGGAAAATGGCCGGTTTGTGGAATAAGCCCAGCCCGACTTCTTGACGCTTGCCCTTAGCGCCCGCATCCATTGAGCCCGCCCTCCAATCCCATGACTGAGACCGCGCAGCCGTCTGCAGACTCTGCACCACCAGACCCCCGACAGCTTCTGCTGCCCTCGCTTGCTGCCATGCTGCAGGAGCTGGCACAGAGAATGCCGCCCACCAGCGTGGTCCACGCCCTGCAGGCACGCCAGCTGCTGCAGCAATTGCTGCATGCCGTGCAAGTGCTGGATCTGCACGCGCTGCTGCAGCTCATGCAGGCCATGGATGCGCCACTGCAGTCCTATGCCATGGGAGCGCAGCCCCCTGCGGAAAAGACCGGCGAGCTGCTGCAGCTGGCCGCACGCGATGCCCTCAGCCATGTGCATGCCATCAGCCAGCAGGCGCAGCCTTCTGCGCAGGAGCTGTTTGCCAGCTACCGCGCGCTGACCAAGCTCAGCGGCAAAGACACGGCCCACCCTGCAGACCTGTGGGAGCAGCCCTGGCCGATCCCCCGCCTGCCAGCGCCTGCAGACACGGCCCCCATCACGCCCAGTGCCGAGCTGCGCACCCAGCTGGACCAGCATGTGCTGGCCCTGCTGCAAACCGGCAACCCGGCTTTTTGCAGCACGCTGCAGCAGCTGTGTCTGGGCCTGTCCGCCCATGCGCAGGACGCCACCAGCTGGCAACTCGCCGCAGCCTGGCTGGAAGCCGTGGAATACGGCCTGCTGGACATTGACATCTACGCCAAGCGCATGGCCTCACGCCTGCTGGCCTTCTATGCCAGCTATGCCAAGGGCACACAGCTGCCGCCCGATGTGCTGGTGCGCGATCTGCTGTTTTTCTGCGCCCAGGCGACCGATGCCGCCCAGCAGCGCCAGCAAAGCCTGCCGCCACTGCTGCAGACCATCTACCAGCAGTGCCACCCAGTAGATGAGAGGGATGAGGCAGATGCGCCCTCGCCAGCCCCTGAAGCCGCTCCAGGCTTTGTGCTGGAGACACCACCGGCACCTCCATCCGCACCTGCGCTGCCTGCCTTCGAAGCCGCACCAGAAATTCAGCCTGCACAGACCTTGGTCAGCGGCCTGGCCACACAGGCACAGCTGGAGCCGGATGCCGAGTTTTTGCAGCAGGCCGAAAACCTGTCGCAGCAGATCGAAGCCCAGCTGGCCCAGTGGCTTTCACAGGAAGCCGCGCCCACCCACCTGCCCGGCGAAACAGCGACCCACGCCAGCGAGCTCTCACGCCTTGCCTGGGCGGCAGGCTGTGCAGAAATTGCCACACTGGCCCACCAGCTGCAGCGCTGCATGCAGCGCATGGCGGCAGATGCGCCCATGGCGCAGCGCAAGACCTGCCAGTACGCGGCCGAAGAAATCCGCCGCCTGCTGCACCAGTTTGCGGCGGGCTTTATGCGCCGCACCCACCCACAGGTCATTGAGGCGCTGTACCAGCTCTACGCACAGCTGCCCGAGCCGGCGATCACGCTCAACAGCCCGTCCAACCCTGCTCCAGAGCTTGTAGAGCAAGCACCAGAAGCGCTGGAAACTGAAGCAACAGAAGCTCCTCCAGCCCCCACAGCTCCCACAACGGAACCTGTCAGCGAATCACCACTGGCAGCGGACACAGCCACTGCTAGCGAACCTGTGCCCGTGGCGGCTGCACCTGTGCTTGACGCCATGCATTTCTCCGTGTTTGAAGAAGAAATGCTCGCCCTGTGGCCCAAGCTGCAAAGCGCGCTCAAGCACTGGATCAAGCAGCCGCAGGAGCAGGCCGCCCGTCAGATCGTGCTGCGCAGCCTGCACACCCTCAAGGGCAGCGCCCGTCTGGCCGGTGCCATGGCCTGGGCCAGCCAGGTGCATGCACTGGAAGGCTTGGCACTGGATGCACCGCTGGAAGATGGCCCCCGTGGCCCTGCCAGCCTGCCCGCCCCCATTGAAGCCCTGCGCATTGCCTTTGTGGCTCTGCAACAGGAAATGAACGAGCGCTACCCCGAGCGCCAGCTCAGCCACCTGCAGCAGCAACCGATGGACGTGGTGGCACGCCATGCCCAGGCCCTGTGGCACAGCCAGGACAACAGCCAGCAGGCGCTGACAGCCAGCCAGATGTCTTTGCAGGAAATTGCCAGCGGGCTGCAGAAACTGCGCGCCCAGATTCAGGACTGTGCGGCCTGGGCCGACACCCTGATGCTGCATGGCGATGTGGATCTGCCCTACGAATGGCATGAAGAGCTGCACGATCTGGTTCATGCCCTGAACGACTGCACCGACGACCTGGGCACCGCCCAGCAGCAGCTGCAGCAAAGCATGGGCGATGCTCAGCAGGCCCTGTCCAGCCAGGCCAGCCATCTGCGCGCCTTGCAGCACACCCTGCTGTACACACGCTTGCTGCCTCTGACGCACATTCAGGATCGCCTCACCGCCTGCGTGCAGCAGGCCGCGCAAGACTGCGGCAAATCCGTGCAGCTGTACTGGCAGGGTGCTGATACGGTCATGGAGCGCAGCGTGCAGGAGGCGCTCACGCCAGCCCTTGAGCACTTGCTGCGCAACAGCGTGGCTCATGGCATTGAAGCGCCTGCACAGCGCCAGACCGCCAAGAAGGCGGAAACCGGCAAGATCCTCATCCGCCTGCACACGGCCGGGCTGCAGCAGGTGCTCAGCCTGTTTGACGATGGCACAGGGCTCAACCCCGAAGCGATTCGCGAAAAGGCCGTCCAGATGGGGCTGATCAGCGCCGACGAGCCGGTAGACCATGCCCGCGCCGCCGCGCTGATTCTGCAGCCCGGCTTGAGCACCGCCAGCCAGCTGACCGAAGTGGCAGGCCGCGGCATTGGCATGGATGCCGTGGCCGACATCGTGCGCGAACTAGGCGGCACGCTGCACATCACCAGCACCCCCGGCAAAGGCTGCCGCATGGACATCACCCTGCCAGCCCCGCCCCAGGTCGAGCAGGTGCTGGCCCTGCGCGCAGGCAGCTGGCGCGTCACCATCCCTGCACGCAGCGTGGAAACCGTGCGCCGCATTCCCGTAGCTGTGGCCGATCAGGCACTGGCCCACGGCATGCTGCAAGATCAAGGCTGCGCCCCTGTGCCCGTGTACTGGGCAGGTACGGTCTGGCAGCAATCCGCCAGAAGTCTGGAATCACCGCTGGATGGCCAGCGCCACCTGCTCATCGTGCGTGGCGACACAGCGCGCTGGGGCCTGGTGGTGGATGAAGTGCTGGGCATGCAGGAAGTTGTGCTGCAGCCCCCGGCCCATCTGGAAGTGCCTGTGCCCGGCCTCATGGGCACGGCCACCATGCCATCAGGCCATGTGCTGCAGGTCTACGCGCCCTCCCCCGTGCTCATGGCACATGAAGCGCGCCTGCTGACCCAACCCGAAGAAGCCACCACGCTTGATACCCAGGAACCCGAGCGCCCACTGGTGCTGCTGGCCGATGACTCCATGAGCGTGCGCCGCCTGGCCCAGCACCTGCTGCAGACCCACGGCTACCGCATGGTGACAGCCACCGATGGCCTGGAAGCCCTGCAGCTGCTGGAAAACGGCGAACGCCCCACGCTGCTGATTGCCGACGTGGAAATGCCCAATATGGACGGCATGGAACTGCTGCGCCGCGTGCGCAATGACGAGCGCTTCATCCAGTTGCCGGTGCTGATGCTCACGGCCCACACCGCTGGCCCCGTGAGCCAGAAGGCCATCAGCCTGGGCGCACAGGCCTTTCTCACCAAGCCCTACTCGCCCAACGAGCTGCTGGCCCAGGTGCGCCGCTACTGCAAGCGCACAGACATCTGATCGCATGGCCATCGCGGCCATGCGCTGCAGTGCAGTGCAGATATATCTCAGCTCAGCGCATCAAATGCGCTTCTTGCTGACACGATTGGCAATCGCAGATACATATCCTCACAGGCGTTGTCAGTCTCCCGATGCGGAGGACTGACCCGACAGCACCGCCACGACACTGCTTGCCGTGCGGTTTCGACCCACACCTACGAGTAAGAACAGCATGCGCAACAACCAGCCGGTGACCAGTCACGAGCACCTGATCAGCGACAACGCCACGCTGATGTCTACCACCGACCCCAATAGCTACATCAGCTATGCCAATGCTGCCTTTGTGGAAGCCAGTGGCTACAGCATTGATGATCTGCGCAGCCAGCCGCACAACATCGTGCGCCACCCGGACATGCCCAAAGAGGCATTCGCCGACATGTGGGCCACACTCAAGTCCGGTGAACCCTGGAGTGCCCTGGTCAAAAACCGCCGCCAGAACGGTGACTACTACTGGGTGCGTGCCAATGCCGTACCCATCATCCGCAACGGCCAGACCATGGGCTATATGTCCGTGCGTACCAAGGCCTCGTCGGACGAAATTCATGCCGTCAGCAAGCTGTACGCAGCCATGCGCGCCGGCCAGGCCAAGGGCGTGCGCCTGTACAAGGGCGTGCTGATTCGCACTGGGCTGGGCAAGATTCTGTCTGCGGGCAAGCTCATGGGCCTGCGCACCCGCATGCGTCTGAACATGCTGTCGCTGTGGCTGATTGCCTGCGCGGGCAGCCTGGCACTGGTGGGTACAGGCACCACGGGACTGAGCGTGGTGGGTCTGCTCACAGTGCTGTTCCTTGTGGGCTGCGGCATGCTGGAGTCGCAGTTTGCACGCCCCATTGAACAACTGCGCAAGCAAGCACTGGACGTCGCCACCGGCAACAACCGTGATGCCATGCCCATTGACCGCGTCGATGAAATCGGCATCACCATGCGCGCCGTCAGCCAGCTGGGCCTGATGTTCCGCTGGCTGATTGATGATGTGAGCCAGCAGGTGCTGAGCGTGCGCTCGGCCGTGGAAGAAATCGCCAAGGGCAATCTGGACCTGAGCGAACGCACGGAACGCTCTGCTTCCAACGTGCAGCAGACAGCCTCTTTCATGGAGCAAATGACCAGCACCGTGGAAAACAATGCCAACACCGCCGTACAGGCATCGAACCTGGCGCAGCAGACCTCGTCTTCTGCCAGCCAGGGCGGTCAGGCCATGCACAAGGTGTCTGACGTGATGAGCGAAATTTCCACCAGTGCCAACCGCATGAACGACATCATTGGCACCATCGACTCCATCGCCTTCCAGACCAACATCCTCGCGCTCAATGCTGCCGTGGAAGCTGCTCGCGCTGGTGAGCAGGGCCGTGGCTTTGCCGTGGTGGCCTCGGAAGTGCGCTCACTGGCGCAGCGCAGTGCCACCGCCGCCAAGGAAATCAAGGACCTGATCAACAACTGCGTAGACAAGGTGCAAAACGGCACCGCACTGGTCAACCACACCCAGACAGAAATCGAAGCCATCGTGCAGCAGGTGCAGCAGGTCTCCTCCCTGATCACCGAAATCAGCGCCGCCACGCGTGAACAGCGCGACGGCATTCTGGAAGCCAGCCAGTCCATCGGCCAGATGGATGCCATCACCCAGCAAAACGCAGCGCTGGTAGAACAAAGCGCGGCCGCTTCGCAGAGCCTGGAGAGCCAGACGCAGCGACTGGTTGAGGCCGTCGGCGTCTTCCACTGAAAGCTTCACAGACTCGCCCATAAAAAACGCCTTTCCAGGACTGCAAAAATCCTGGAAAGGCGTTGTCTTTGCGCAGCGCGTGCTTGGCGTGCGTCTTAGCGGTAGAAAGCTTCGACCTGGCCCTTGAGCTTGATCAGCAGAGGACGGCCCTTGCGGTCCAGCGTCTTGCCAGCGGGCACCTTGACCCAGCCTTCGCTGATGCAGTATTCCTCCACATCATTGCGTTCCTTGCCATTGAAGCGGATGCCGATGTCGTGCTCAAACACTTCACGGACAAAAAACTTGCTGCTGGGGTCAATCGACAGGTGATCTGGCAGTTCTGGGCGTGCTGTAGCTTCAGTCATAGTTTTTCCATGTTTGCGGGGCTGACAACGCCCCATTCATCTCAGCGCGCCATTGTCCTGCATTTCACAAGGCCCTCGGGCGCATCGCCTGACTGTGTGACGGTCAACCGGTCTGCTGCGCAAAGTAACAAAGCCAGGTGCGACTTGCCCGGCCACACCACCGGCCTGCGGCGAAACGCGTACATTTCCAAGGCTGATGTGCGGCGCAGCTGCCGCGCACAATCTTCTTACTTTTCTCGCCACTGCATGAACGCCTCTGCTTTGCCCATTCTGTATTCCTTCCGCCGCTGCCCCTATGCCATGCGTGCGCGCCTTGCGCTGGCCCATGCTGGCCTGGCCTGCGAACTGCGCGAAATCAATCTGCGCAACAAGCCGCAGGCGCTGCTGGACGCATCCCCCAAGGGCACGGTGCCCGTGCTGGTACTGCAGGATGGCAAGGTGATTGAGCAGAGTCTGGACATCATGCTGCACGCGCTGCAGGCGCATGACCCCGATGGCTGGCTCACCCCCACCCAGGGCACACTGCAAGACATGCTGGCGCTGATTGCACGCAATGACGGCTTCTTCAAGCAGGCGCTGGACCGCTGCAAATACCCTGAGCGCTACAGCGCAGAAGCAGTGACACAGGCCCAGCAAGACGCCAGCACATGGCTGAGCGCGCTGAATGAGCAGCTGGCTGCCACCGGCTTTCTGTTTGGCATGAACCCCAGCCTGGCCGACATGGCACTGCGCCCCTTTGTGCGTCAGTTCGCACGCATTGATGAGGCCCAGTGGGCCGAGCAGCCCTGGCCGCACCTGCAGGACTGGCTGCAGCGCTGGATTGACTCTGCCCTGTTTGCCGAAATCATGGAAACCTATCCCGGCTGGGTGCCCGGCACCACAGGCCCGACCTTCAGCACCAGCAGCGTGACATCGGCCTGATGACGAACTAAACGCCGCCGCCTCTTCGCTGCACGCTCCATAAAAAAGAGCTGCCAGCGCTTGATTGATAAGGGTTTCAAGATCAAATTATTTTGAAACCCTTTATTTATCAGCGCTGGCAGCTCTTCTTGTTGAGATCAACAGTTTACGACTTCTTGTTGAACCATGCCCCGGGGCGGCGTGGTGCAGTCACTTTGCTGTTGCGTGGTTCTCCAGCTACCGAGCGCCCATAGCGCACAGGCACACCGGAGCGGGTGGTGCCTGCAGAGCTGGCCGCGCCCCAGGCAATGTCCTCGCGTGCAATCGACTTCCAGCAGCCGGGCTGCAGATCGTCCAGCTGCAAATTTGCAATGCTGCGGCGTATCAGCCGCAAGGTGGGATGGCCAATGGCCGCCGTCATCTTGCGCACCTGGCGGTTCTTGCCCTCCACCACAGTGATCTCCAGCCACACGTCCTGCACGCTCTTGCGCACGCGCACGGGCGGGTCGCGCGGGGGCACCTCGGGCTGTGGTTCCAGCAGCTGCACTTCACACGGCAAGGTGGTGTAGTCCTCAATGCGCAGACCCTCGCGCATGCACTGCAGGGCCACCTCATCAGGCACGCGCTCGACCAATGCCCAGTAGGTCTTGGGTTTCTGGTTGCGCGGGTTGAGCAGCTGCTCAATCAGCAGGCCATCGTCAGTAAGCAGCAGCAGGCCTTCAGAGTCCTTGTCCAGACGTCCGGCAGGGTACACCCCCTTGGGCAGATCAAACTCTGCCAGCGAGCGTGCGCCATCCTCCGGCGTGAACTGGGAAAGAACGCCATAGGGCTTGTGAAAAAGAATGTACTGAGGCATGCCCGAGAAGATCACCCAATGTGCAAAGGCCAGATTGTCCTGCAAACAAAAAAGCCGGCGCTAAGGCCGGCTTGATGTGAAGCATCCGTGAATTACTTGACGTGCTTGCCGATCAGGCCAGCCATTTCAAACATGGACACTTGGGGCTTGCCAAACACTTCCTTGAGCTTGGCGTCCGCATTGATCATGCGCTTGTTGGCAGCATCCTGCAGATTGTTCGCTTTGATGTAAACCCACAACTTGCTGATGATTTCTGTGCGAGGCAGGGGTTCCGAACCCACCACAGCAGCCAGAGCGGCGCTAGGTGTGAGGGGCTTCATGAAGGCTGCGTTAGGAGTGCGCTTTTTCGCGGGTGCTGCGGCTGCAGCAGTTGCCTTCTTTGCAGTTGCCATGTTTGCTTTCCTTATTGGGTGAAGTTATGCCAGAGAGCATAAGAGTTCTACGCCACGCGGCGCGCTAACTCTGGCTCTGCCAAATGCTAATGGGAAAAAAATGCCTTTCCAAGCGGTAGAACCATTTTTTTTCTTCCATTTGTTGCGAGGAACCCCCGAAAGCTTAAAAAACTGTCAGATTCCTTGGCAAAACGCGAATTTCAGTGCGAGCATGCCGCGCCAAGCAGCCCATCACAACATGCATGAAGGAGTACCAATGAGCATTGTTTTCCAGACCTGCGATCTGTGCGATGCGCACAAACACGACGACAGCGGAGCCTTTCGCGTACTGCCCCCACTGTTCGGACACTTTGGTGGTCTGCCGCAATTTGCAGGCAGTGTCGTGACGGTGAAATGCTTTGAAGACAACAGCCTGGTCAAACAGCTGCTGGACACCCCCGGCCAGGGCCGGGTGCTGGTGGTGGACGGCGGCGGCTCTGTGCGCAGGGCGCTGGTGGGCGGCAATCTGGCAGCTGCCGCCGAGCGCAATGGCTGGGCAGGCATTGTGGTGCACGGCTGCGTGCGCGATGCCGCCGAACTGCGCGAAGCCAAGGTTGGCATTGCAGCACTGGGCCTGATGCCCATGCCCACCGAAAAACGCGGCCAAGGCCAGCAGAACGTGGTGCTGGACATTGCCGGTGTGCGCGTTGCACCCGGCGACTGGCTCTACGCCGATGAAGACGGCATCGTGCTCTCAAGCACCGCCATCCATCAGGCATAAGACCATCTTGCCCCTGCAGACAAGCCCCATGGCGCTACCGCCCGGGGCTTTTTTATGCGCTTTTCGTGTCAGCGCATCTGTTTATGAACGAGCAGACACGGATTTTTCATTGCATATAAAGCACTTTCACCAAGTGAAAAACACGTCACACCACCGCCTGAAAATTCATTTCAGACTGAAGCATCTCAATTCACATTGAGAAATTTACTCGTAAAGCATTGATTTTTAAATGAAAAATATTTAGTCTTGTATAAGACATAAGATATTGCTCAAGTCTTCTATAAGACTTAAATTTATCTCCAAGCCGCACACAAAACGGCAGACAAGTTTTTCACTTTTGCTTGCCTTTGATTGGAGACTGAAATGCCTGAATCCCTGAACCACCAACTGAGCCGTGAACAGCAGATCGCCGCCCTGGAAAAAGACTGGGCCCAGAACCCTCGCTGGAAGGGCGTAAAGCGCGGCTACTCTGCCGCCGATGTGGTCCGTCTGCGTGGCAGCCTGCAGCCTGAGTACACCCTGGCCAAGCGCGGTGCTGAAAAGCTGTGGGAAAAAATCAATGGCACTGCCAAGAAGGGCTATGTGAACGCCTTCGGTGCCATCACTGCAGGCCAGGCCATGCAGCAGGCAAAGGCAGGTCTGGAAGCCGTGTACCTGTCGGGCTGGCAAGTCGCTGCAGATGGCAACACCTCCGAGACCATGTACCCCGACCAGTCGCTGTACGCCTACGACTCGGTGCCTACCATGGTGCGCCGCATCAACAACACCTTCAAGCGTGCTGATGAAATCCAGTGGAGCCGTGGCATCAACCCTGGTGATGCGGAGTTCATCGACTACTTCCTGCCCATCGTGGCTGACGCAGAAGCCGGTTTCGGCGGCGTGCTCAATGCTTTCGAGCTGATGAAGAACATGATCGCCGCAGGCGCTTCGGGCGTGCACTTTGAAGACCAGCTGGCAGCCGTGAAGAAGTGTGGCCACATGGGCGGCAAGGTGCTGGTGCCTACCCAGGAAGCCATCGAAAAGCTGATCGCGGCCCGCTTTGCAGCGGACGTGATGGGTGTGTCCACCATCGTGCTGGCCCGTACCGATGCAGAAGCGGCCAACCTGATCACTTCGGACCACGATGCCAATGACAAGCCATTCCTGACTGGCGAGCGTACCCAGGAAGGTTTCTACCGTGTCAAGAACGGTCTGGAGCAGGCCATCAGCCGTGGCGTTGCCTACGCCCCCTACGCTGACCTGGTGTGGTGCGAAACCGGCACACCTGACCTGGGCTTTGCCCGTGAGTTCGCCCAGGCCGTGCACGCTGCCTGCCCCGGCAAACTGCTGAGCTACAACTGCTCGCCCTCCTTCAACTGGAAGAAGAATCTGGACGACAAGACCATTGCCAAGTTCCAGGAAGAACTGTCCGCGCTGGGCTACAAGTTCCAGTTCATCACCCTGGCGGGCATTCACGTCAACTGGTTCAACACCTTCAAGTTCGCCCATGCATATGCTCGCGGCGAAGGCATGAAGCACTACGTGGAAATGGTGCAGGAGCCCGAATTCGCTGCCCGCGAGCAAGGCTATACCTTCGTGTCGCACCAGCAGGAAGTGGGCGCTGGTTACTTCGACGAAGTGACCACGGTCATCCAGGGCGGCACTTCCTCCGTGAAGGCGCTCGCTGGCTCCACCGAAGAAGAACAGTTCCACTGATCACCTCGTGTGCATGCACAGGCAGTGCATCCCGCACTGCCTCATCCGGTTCGTAGATGTGGCTTGATGCCCACGGTGAGTACCGTGGGCTTTTTTTTCGCACGCCTGCGTTGCCTGCCCGTCAAGCTGCCACATGCTGCATCAGTGTGTGCAAACTTTGCAGATTTCCGGCATAGCCCTAGCCAGTTTCAGCTGCCTGCACATTTGTCCTGCAAGGCAGGGAGCAGGTGTGTAGAATCCCGCCCCAATCGCGCGCGCCAGCGCAAGGGCTCTCCACCGGGACTTGCAGGCACGTGCGACAACGACTTTCAGGCCCCGCTATGCACATGCATGTGTAGCGGGGTCTTTTACGTCGTAGAACGCAATTGGTGCGCGTGCGCAGCCTTGTGTTCGCACGCAATTGCATTCCATCAGAAAACAGGCCCTCGAAGGCCAGATTTATGCCTGACGACAGTAAACACATTTTTACCAATCAAGCGCTGTACCTGACGCAGCTGCCCGATCGCCCCAAGGCCAAACCACCAGAAATCTTCATCCCCTGATACCCCCCCAAGAGGTAGAGAAATTGACCACCCATCGTGACACTCACGGAGTAGCAAAGCTCCAAAAGACACTTGTCCTCTGGCAAGTCATCATCATCGGCCTGGCCTATATCCAGCCCATGACGCTGTTAGATACGTTCGGCATGGTCTCCAGAGACAGTGTGCAGCACGTACCTACGTCTTATCTGATTGCATTGATCGCCGTGCTGCTGACATCGATCAGCTACGGCCACATGATTCGCAAGCACCCGTCATCGGGCTCCGCTTACACCTATGTGCAAAAGTCCATCCACCCCAACGCCGGGTTTATGGTGGGCTGGTCCTCGCTGCTGGACTATCTGTTGTCCCCTATGGTCAACATCCTGCTGGCGAACATCTACCTCACAGCGCTGTTCCCTGACGTCAACCACTGGGTCTGGATTGTCGCGCTGTCGCTGCTGATGGTTGGCATCAACCTGCGTGGCGTACGCTTTGTGGCGAACTTCAACAGCCTGATCGTGCTGCTGCAGGTACTGATCATTGGCATCTTCACCTGGATCATCTACAGCAAGCTGCTGGCGGGTGAAAACGCACTGGGCAAGATTGCCGAACAAAGTGCTGCCGATGGCCTGTGGAGCCTCTCTCCCTTCTGGAGCGCTAATACAGAAATCGCTGCCTTGATCACAGGCGCCACCATCTTGTGCTTCTCGTTCACCGGCTTTGACTCGCTGAGCTCGCTGGCTGAAGAGACCAAGGACACGAAAAAGACCCTGCCACGTGCGATTTTCCTGACCGCACTGATCTCCGGCATCATCTTCATCATCTCCACCTACTTCATGCAGCTGTACTTCCCAGGCAATCCCGAGCAGTACTTCGAGCTGGTCGATGAAACCCAGCCTGAAATTCTGCTACTGGTGGGCGGCGCCTTCTTCCAGTCTGTGGTGCTGAGCTTTGCCATCGTCACCGTGATGGCTTCGGGCATCTCTGCACACGCAGGTGTTTCGCGCCTGATGTATGTGATGGGCCGTGACGGCGTGCTGCCCAAGAAGTTCTTTGGCTATATCAGCCCCAAGAACTTCACCCCTGCCTACAACATCTGGCTGGCTGGCGTGATCTGTCTGACCGCTGGTTTCCTGAGCCTGGAGTTCGTGGTAGCACTGATTTCCTTCGGCGCACTGACTGCGTTCAGCTTTGTGAACCTGTCCGTGATCTGCAGCTACGGCTTCCGTGATGGCCGTCTGAAGAATGCCAAGGACATCCTGAACTACTTCATCGTTCCTCTGCTGGGCTTTATCTCCATTGGCGCGCTGTGGCTGGAAGTGGAAGACACATCGCTCAAGGCCGGCATTGCCTGGGCTGCCGTTGGCATTGTGTATCTGGCATGGATGACCAAGGGCTTCAAAAAGCCTGCGCCTCAATACCAGCACAACGAACACGACGAAGACTGAGCTTGTCTTCCCTGCTGTGTAGCACGCTAGTACGTGCACACAGCAGCTTGAATCGCCAACGCCTGTACGCGCTACTTGTGTACAGGCGTTTTTTGTTGCAGTAACCTCCGGCCAGCGCGATTGGGTGGTTCCGCACTCTGCTGCTCTCCACGTGCACTCGCGTACAGCAGCAATCGCTACAGAACGCAGCACAACACAGCGTTCAAACTCGCCCATTCAGACACGGCTCCACGCAGTGGCATGCTCCTCGCCTCTGCACAGACAGCACGCATAAAAAATGCCGCTCACTCAATTGCAGTGAACGGCATTTTCAGTTGCGCAGTGCCTGCAGGCAGGGATATGCCTGCGCTGCAGCACCTCAGATTTATTTGTGGCTAATACGGCGGACGACCCAGTCACCCAGGCTTTGAATAGCCTGCACAAAGAAGATCAGAATGATCACCACAGCGAGCATGATGTCGGGCAGGAAACGCTGGTAGCCGTAGCGGATGCCCAGGTCCCCCAGGCCACCGCCACCGATGGCACCTGCCATGGCCGAGTAACCCGTCAGGCTCACCAGGCTGATGGTCAGGCCCGCAATGATGCCGGGCATGGCTTCGGGCAGCAGCACCTTCCAGACGATCTGGCTGGTCGTCGCGCCCATGGACTGGGCAGCTTCGATCAGGCCGTTGTCCACTTCACGCAGCGAGGTTTCCACCAGACGCGCAATAAAGGGCGCAGCCGCAATGGTCAGAGGCACCACAGCCGCCCAGGTGCCGATGGAGGAGCCTGTAATAAATCGCGTGAGCGGAATAATGGCCACCAGCAAGATGATGAAAGGCGTGGAGCGCACGGCATTGACCACCCAGCCCACGGAATTGTTCAGCGGTGCGTTTTCCAGCACGCCGCCCTTGTCCGTCAGACGCAGGAACACACCCATGGGAATGCCTATCAGCGCACCAATTACGCCGGAGACGCCCACCATGATCACCGTCTCCCAGAAGGAGTCGATGAACAGCTGAATCATCATTTCAGAAAAATTCTCAAACATCGCTTAAGCCTTTACTTCCACCACTTGCACGATCACGCCAGTCTGCTGCAGGTGCGTGATAGCTGCTTCAATCTTGGCGGCTTCGCCACTGGCATAGACCGCCAGTGAGCCAAAGGTCTGCTCCTGAATCTCGTCAATCTGACCGTGCAGGATGGACAGATCCAGCCCCAGCTCACGAATCAGGTGCGACAGGATAGGCTCATAGGCACTTTCACCCGCGTACGACAGGCGCAGCAACTTGCCCGTCTGCCCCGCAGGCAGCTTGGCAGCCAGTGCACGCACACGGTTGCCCACGCTCTCGGGCAGTTCCTGGGGCACGATTTCGTCGATCAGGCTCTTGGTGATGTCCTTCTGGGGCTTGGTGAACACATCGATCACCGGGCCCATTTCTGCAATTTCACCAGCGTCGATCACGGCCACACGGTCCGCAATCTGCTTGATCACCTGCATCTGGTGCGTAATCAAGACCACGGTCACGCCCAGCTCGCGGTTGACCTTGCGCAGCAAATCCAGAATGGAACGGGTGGTTTCAGGGTCCAGCGCCGAAGTGGCCTCGTCACTGAGCAGCACCTTGGGGTTGGAAGCCAGTGCACGGGCAATGCCCACACGCTGCTTCTGGCCGCCAGAGATCTGCGCGGGGTAGCGATCGGCCAGATGCGACAGGCCCACCAGCTCCAGCAGCGGGTCAATGCGCTTTTTGATTTCGGCCTTGGACATGCCGGCCAGCTCCAGTGGCAGCGCGGCGTTGTCATAGACGGTGCGCGAAGACAGCAGATTGAAGTGCTGGAACACCATGCCAATTTGATGGCGGGCAGCGCGCAGCTGTGCATCGCTGAGCTGCATCAGGTCGCTGCCATCCACCATCATCTGGCCGGATGTGGGGCGATTGAGCAAGTTGATGCATCGCACCAGCGAGCTTTTGCCCGCACCGGAGCGACCAATAATGCCGAAGATTTCGCCCTTTTCAACACGCAGGTTGATGTGCTTGAGCGCTTCGACCGGCCCCTTGGGGCCTTGGTAAGTCAGGGACAGATCCCGAATCTCGATCATGTGATTCGCTACCGCACGTAGCGCGCAAAACTGGCGACGTGCTCTAGATATAGAAGATGTTGGAATGTAACGCGCCGAAATATCAAACCCCAAAGAATCAATACTCAAGTAATAAGATGCTTTGGTTATAACGTCGGCAAGCTAGGCGTAAACCCGCAATGATGCCTGATTTCAGTCCTTGCCGCGTGCAAAGCAGCGCTAAACCATGCCGCAGCCTCCTGGTGGCGTACGCTGCCGCTCTCAAAAGAAAAGCTGCTAGCGCTGAAACAACAAGGTTTTGCAAGATAAAACACTTGCAAAGCCTTTGTAGATCAGCGCAAGGCGCTACTTATTTATCGTAGTTCGGGGTGTAGGGCTTGTCGCCACCGAACATCTGCAACAGGCCTTGTGGCGCTTCCTTGTCTGTGCCCTTGTAGGCTTCGTAGACCAAACGCTTGAAAGCATCAGAAGCGCGGCTGCTGCGCTCACCGTTGTGCATCAGCTCCTCAATCACGCCGTCATCGGTATACAGGCGCACCCATGCATCCTTGCCAAAGGCCACGCGCTCGATGGTGTCCATGGGCACCACAAAGGCTGTCACACCGGGCAGATCTGAGCCCTGCTTGGCCAGAGAGCGCACGCGCAGCGGCGCATGGGGACGGGCATTGAACTCCAGCGACTCCACCTTGGCCTTGCCACCGCGTGTACCAACCAGCAAGATGGCACGGTTGGGCGTTTCACTGCTCCACTGCACGCCCAGCGTAGGGCAATGCGCCACCAGGCCACACTCCACTGCCTGCGGGGCAAAGCCAATGTCTGTCACACGCCGGGCGTTATCCACATTGACCTGTACCACGGCCTCCGTGCCGCCTTTTTTGTCTGCGCTGGCGCACCCTGCCAGTGCCAGCACCGCTGCCACTGCTCCCATTGCCTGCCACAACCGCTGCTTCATGTGTTTTACCTCGCCGATGGATCCAACAAAGCGCTGATCTTGCCATGAACGCCACTTGCTACGTGCAACACAAGGCCACATTCGTTCCCTCAAGGGGCACCACCCTCACTGGACCTGGCTGCTGTGCTCTGCTGCAGGCGCCTGCGGTTTGACACGCTGCGCCCCCGGCAAGACCAGCCGCGTGCCACAGCGGCGGCAGTAGCGCGCATCTTCCTCATGGCGCTCCAGCCCGCAGGTATCGCATGACACGCCTTTGAGCGCGGCCTTGGTGCCCACATTGCGTGACAGTTCCGCCCCCACAATACCCGTTGGTACAGCCAGCACGCCCCAGCCCAGCAGCATCATGGTGGAGCCGAAGATACGCCCCAGCGGAGTGGCAGGGGTTACGTCCCCATAGCCCACGGTGGTCACGGTCGAAATCGCCCAGTAAATGCCGATGGGCACGCTGGTAAAGCCGTGCTCCGGGCCTTCCAGCAAGTACATGAGCGTGCCCATGACATAGACGATCAGCGCCACCACACTCAGAAACACAAAAATCTTGCGCGCACTGGCCCGCAGCGCCTGTCCAAGCATCAGGTACTCGTTGAGAAAGCTGCGAAAAATCGGGAAGACGTGAAAGGTGCGCACCAGCCGCAACGCCCGCACCGCCACCAGCAGGTGCGCGTCGGGGAAAAAGATGCTCAGATAGGTGGGCACAATGGCCAGCAGGTCTACCAGCCCATAAAAGCTCAGCGCATAGCGCAAGGGATGGCGCACTGAAATCAGCCGCAGCACATACTCTGCCGTAAAGCCCAGCGTAAACACCCACTCCAGCGCACGCAGCAGGTAGTACAGCGGACGGTGGCTGACCACCGAGGGAATGCTGTGCGCAATCACCACGCACAGGCTCAGGATGATAGCCAGCGTCAACCTGCGCTCAAAGCGCTTGCCCATCTCGGTGTTCGTCTCAAACACCGTGCGGTAAATGCTCTGCCGCCAGCGCGCAACCGGCACCCCCAGTCGTTCTGAGGACGGGTAGTTGTCACGGAAGAAGTCAGAAATCGAAACGAGCAAGCGCATACAAGGTGTCCCGGAAGGCGAGCCCGGTTGGGCTCGCACAAGCAGGCGCCATTGTAGGAAGGGAAGGTGCTCTCGCTAGTGCAGCAACAGCCGCATGATGTCCGTGCGCGTGATCAGCCCCACCAGCCTCCCTTGGCGCAGCACCGCAACAAAGGGCACGGCATGCTCGGCCAGCACGGCCAGCAGCTGCGACACGGGGGTGCTGTCCTGCACGCACAGTGGCGCATCGGCCATCAGATCCGCGGCACAGGCCGTGGGCTGTGCAGGTTTCTTGCCCCACAGGCGCCAGACACGCTGCTGGCGGCGTTGCGCCACGTTCCCGCGCTGCTGCCACAGCCAGTCGAGCAGCGCACTGCGCGCCACCACGCCAAGCAGCTCGCCCTGCACGCCCACGACGGGCAGGCTTTTGATGGGATGTTGCTGAAACTTCGCCGCCAGGCTGTCCAACGACTCCAGGGGCGAGCACGTCCACATGGCCGTGGTCATCAGCTGCCCGCAATGCACGCTGCCAAAGCGCCGTGCGATGGCCTGCTCCTCCGCAGCCAGCACCAGCTGCTGCAGCTCCTGCGCCGTCAGGTTGTTGCTCTGGTCAAAGCGCGACAGCAGCGCCTGCAGGTCAGCTTCGGACAGCGCCTTGGTCGGCAGCTGCTGCATGCCCGCCGTGGACATCGCCACGGGCTGCAGTGGATAGCGCTTGCCACAGACACGGTGGTACACGATGGCCACCAGTACCAGGCACAGCGTCAGCACACCAATCGGCCAGAGGGCATAGGTCCAGCCATGGACGGTGCCGTGCTGCGCATCGAGTGCCCACAGCAGCGCCACGGCGCCTCCGGGCGGGTGCAGCGAGCGGGTGAGCTGCATCACCATGATGGCGCCGCCCACAGCCAGCGCCGGCGCCCAGTCCAGCGGCACACAACTGACCACCAGCCAGGTCCACAATCCGGCCACAGTGTTGCCCACCACGCAGGACCAGGGCTGTGCCAGCGGGCTCGTGTGCACGGCAAACAGCAGCACGGCACTGGCACCCAGCGGTGCGAACAGGTTCAGCCCGGCTGGTATCCCCAGCTGCTGGCACCCCCAGACCAGCAACGACGCCAGCGCCAGCCCCAGCATGCCGCCCAGACCGACACGCCACACGTCCTGGCGCGTCGCCGGAGCGACCGCAGGCTTCCAAGCTTTACGGAAATCCATGGTGTTAAGCACGCGCCACACGGCGCCACATCGTTGCGAGGGTCAGGCGTCACCCATGATGGACAAGCTGGCCCTCCCTGTTGGCGAAATTGCTGGCGCACTATAAAGAGGATCGCACTGCCCCTGTCTGGGGCATGGTCATGCCTGCCACCGGCGCCCCTCTTGGTACTTTGCGCTGCGCCGCCCTGAGGGCAACAGTTCAGGCACACTCCTGCACCATGCCCCGCATCAAGCCCCCCTCCAAAGAAGAAAGCCAGCTGCTTCCTCCCTACAACGCACTGCCCGACAGCGCCATTCATATTCCACAGACACCCCAGGCATTCGCCGAGGCCCGCGCCGTACTGCTGGCACAGCAGGCACTGGGGTTTGATACCGAAAGCAAGCCCCTTTTCCGGCCCGGGCAGGTCGACACCGGCCCCCACATCGTGCAGCTGGCAACGCCTGAGGCGGCATGGATTCTTCAGCTGCACCACACCGAAGCCCTGGCGCTGGCACAAGCAGTCATGGCGCACCCAGACATCATCAAAGTGGGCTTTGGCCTGGACAATGACAAATCCACCCTGCCACAGCGGCTGGGTGTGCCTCTGGTCAACGTGCTGGATCTGGACCGTGTCTTCAAGCGCTATGGCTACGGCTCCTCCACCGGGGTCCGCGCTGCCGTAGCCTTGGTGCTGGGTCAGAGCTTTCACAAGTCCAAGAAGCAATCGACCAGCAACTGGGCACTGCGCCAGCTCAGCCCGGCACAGATTCGCTACGCCGCCAATGACGCGCATGCCCCCGCCATGGTCTATGCCGCATTGCCGGCCTGGGAAAGTACACAGGCTGCCCCTGCCCCAAGCCGCCCCAGACGCCCCCGCCATGCTCCAGGCACAGCAGCAACTTCAGCCATGCAGCCATCGCCCAAGCAACAAAGCATGCAACACGTCTCCAGCACAGACTGATACTGCCTCAAAAGCTATCAGTTTTGCACTACATCAAGCAGGCATAAGCACATAGCTTTTGCTTGGTTGGCAGCGTCCGCTTTCTTATTCACAATCATTGCGACGCTATCAACCACAGCAGGAGACAAACATGCGCATCGAAACACTGGCCGTGCACGCTGGATACAGCCCTGATCCCACGACCAAAGCCGTCGCCGTTCCTATCTACCAGACGGTGGCCTATGCCTTTGACAGCGCCCAGCACGGCGCGGATCTGTTTGACCTCAAGGTGCAGGGCAATATCTACACCCGCATCATGAACCCTACGACCGATGTGCTGGAAAAGCGCGTCGCAGCGCTGGAAGGCGGCATTGCGGCGCTGGCCGTGGCATCGGGCATGGCCGCCACCACCTACGCCATCCAGACCATTGCAGAGGCCGGTGACAACATCATCTCTGCCAGCACGCTCTACGGCGGCACCTACAACCTGTTTGCCCATACGTTCCCGCAGCAGGGCATTGAGGTGCGCTTTGCCGATCCGCGCGATCCGGCCAGCTTTGGCAAGCTCATCGATGCCAAGACCAAGGCGGTGTTTATTGAGTCCATCGGCAACCCGCTGGGCAATGTGACCGACATACGCGCGCTGGCCGATGTGGCGCACGCCCACGGTGTGCCGCTGATTGTGGACAACACCGTGCCCTCGCCCTACCTGCTACGCCCCATCGAGTTGGGGGCAGACATCGTCGTGCATTCGCTCACCAAGTACTTGGGCGGCCACGGCACCAGCGTCGGCGGCGCGATTGTGGACAGCGGCAAATTCCCCTGGGCAGCGCACAAGGAGCGCTTCAAGCGCCTGAACGAACCCGACGTCAGCTACCACGGCGTGGTCTATACCGAAGCCCTGGGCGAAGCTGCCTACATCGGCCGCGCCCGCGTGGTGCCGCTGCGCAATATGGGAGCGGCCATCTCGCCCCAGAATGCCTTCCAGATTCTGCAAGGCATTGAAACCCTGGCGCTGCGCATGGACCGCATCTGCGACAACGCCCAGAAGATTGCTGAAACCCTGCAACGCCATCCCAAGGTGGAATGGGTGCGCTACGCTGGTCTGAAAGACCACCCCGACCATGCCATCGTGCAAAAACAGTCTCAGGGCCGCGCTTCGGGCATTCTGTCCTTCAGCCTCAAGGCCGAGGATGCGCGTGCTGCCGGTGCCCGCTTCCTGGATGCACTGCAGCTGTTCACACGCCTGGTCAACATCGGCGATGCCAAATCGCTGGCCACCCACCCTGCCTCCACCACCCACCGCCAGCTCGACGCCGCAGAGCTGGCCAAGGCTGGCGTCACCGAAGGCATGGTGCGCCTATCCATCGGCATTGAGCACATCGACGATTTGCTGGCTGATCTGGAGCAGGCGCTGGATAAAGTCTGATCACCAGCCACGGCATCCACAAAAACCGTCCACCAATGTGGACGGTTTTTTTATTCTCCACAGGCAAAAAAACCGCTGTGCCATACAGCACAGCGGTTTGAAAGCCCCTTGGAGGATGCCTGCTTAGAAGCGGTAGCCAACGCCAACGCCGATCAGTACGGGGTTCAGCTTGAGTTTGCCCATGTCAACAGCACCATTTCCAGCTGTCACCTTGGTGTCCATGTAGACCTTCTTCACGTCAAAGTTGAGCGACCAGTTCTTATCCAGCGCATAGTCGAAACCAACCTGCAGAGCACCGCCCCAACTGTGGTTTTTCACTTTCCAGCCAATACCTGCTGTGTCCTTTTGGCTAGAGAAACGGGTGTAGTTAATACCAGCCCCCACATAAGGCTTGAAAGCGCCAAAGTTGGTGAAGTGATATTGGGCTGTCAGCGTAGGAGGCAAAGCCTTCAGCCTACCGATCTTGGCATCACCCGCTTTCACATCCAGCTTCTGTGGGTAGGTCAGAATCAGTTCTGCAGCGATATTAGGTGTGAAGAAGTAAGTGATATCGACTTCAGGAATGGTCTTGTCCTTGACGCTCACACCCTGAGCATGCGCAGCACCACCATTGTGGAAATCGATATTCACAGCACGTGCACGGATTTGCCACTTGCCATCTTGCTGCTGCGCCATTGCAGCACCGGAAGTCAACGCACACAGAGCGGCTACAGCCAGCAGAGTCTTTTTCATAATGGGTATTCAGTTAGTGAACCCGGGGACATCCCCCGTACAGCCATTGCATCACCGCGATGCACAGTGCCGTTTGCCTTAAGTCAAAAGTCAATCCCAGATATTTCAGAAATGACTGAAATGTCGCTCACACACAACAGCCAGTCAGTATCTGCTCACTACTTTGACAAGGCGCTGCCCTGCATCATTCGTTGCTGAATGTAGCGCCGATGTAGGAACGGTGCGTAAGTAAGTGCCCTGTTGCAGCTCACCAACACACTTGCCACAGTTCAGCTTCCTCAAGGTTTTTCGTAATAGGGCTGAGCAGCCTCACTGAGCAAACTGGGCTGCAGGCTCATGACATAGGGCAAGCCCAGAAAATTGCGCCAGCCGCTCCAGTCCGCCTGCGTGATTTTTCCGTCATTGTCTGCGTCTACAGGCACAGATGGCTGCGCATACAACTGGGTTTTGCCGCTCGACTGCTTGAAGGCCTGCGCTTTTTTCTCTGTGCTCAGCACACGTCCTGTCTGCATATCTGTGGCCACCATGGGCGCCCCCACAAAGCCTTCCTTGATGACATAGACCGACCGATAGCCCTGCCCTGCCAGCTTGGGGTCTACAGACAGATCAGGCCGCGCCAGCAGGTTGGCGGCCTCTGCGGCACATGCGGCATTGCGGCACAGCACTGCAATAGGCGCATCCTTATAGGGCAGCACATCCACCACGGCCTGCCAGAAATCCGCTGCACTCATGCGCACTTCACTGCCCGGCACCACGCCATAGCGGCATTCGCTGCCATCGTCCGACCGGATCTGGGCTTGCTCTGCACCACTGGGGTGAGGCTGGCACTGACGGTAAATGCGTGGATAAGGCACATGGAAGGCCCCTTCCGGATGGCCCATGCGATATTCCGTGGCATCGCGCACATCCAGCAAAGCCATGCGCTGCGAAGCAGGCAGCTGCGCACTCACATAGGCACGCGCGGCGCTGATGTCTGCGGCATAGTGACGTTCAGGCGCATAAAGCACAGTCGCCGCCGTCGTTGCGGTCTGCGTCTGCGCTTTACCGCCATAGAAACCTTTGACATATGAGCAGCCAGAAGTCAGCAACGCTGCACCTAGGACGCCCATCAGGGTCGTCCACTTCAATGAGTGAGAGAGCATGGTGAATGGATCCAAACCAGAGCTGCATGCACACGCATGCCTCTGAACACAAAGACACGCATCATAGATGCGCGGCCTTGGCTGCCAAGCGTGGGTCTGGATAGCTTTCACACAACATTCAGCAGCTAGAAGCGATCGCCCGCCTAGAATGACTCGACACACCAGAACAGAGGATGACAAGCTTATGAGCAGTGTTTCCCCTTCCCCTGCCGAAGTTCGTACCACGCCCCTGCATGCTTTGCACCTGGCGCTGGGAGCCCGCATGGTGCAGTTCGCAGGCTACGACATGCCTGTGCAATATCCCCAGGGCCTGATAGCAGAGCACCGCCATACCCGCGAGCAGGTCAGTCTGTTTGATGTCTCGCACATGGGGCAAATCAGCGTCAGCGGCCCACAAGCCGCCACTGCGCTGGAGCAGGTACTGCCCATTGATGTGCTCGGCCTTGCCCCCCATCGCCAGCGCTATGCCCTGCTGCTCAATGAAAACGGCGGAATTCTGGACGATCTGATGCTCATCAACCGTGGTGATGACTATCTGCTTATCGTCAACGCCAACCGCAAGCATGAGGACTTGGCCTGGCTGCAAAAGCACATTGGCCATTCCTGCCATATTCAGATGCTGCCTGACATGGCACTGGTGGCCCTGCAAGGACCACAGGCCGCTGCTGTTCTGCAGGCCATCCATCCAGCCGCCAGCACACTCAGCTTCATGCAAGGCGCACCCTTGCGCTTTCAGGGGGCTGTGGGCTACCTCACGCGCAGTGGCTATACCGGCGAAGATGGGTTTGAAATCGCTTTGCCGGCATTCCATATGGAAGCCTTTGCGCGCTGGGCGCTGGCACAGCCACAGGTGCTGCCTGCCGGACTGGGCGCGCGCAATACGCTGCGGCTGGAAGCAGGGCTGTGCCTCTATGGCGCAGACATGGACAGCAGCACCACACCCTCGCAGGCAGGTCTGGCCTGGAGCATTCCCAAAGCACGCCGCACGGGGGGATTGCGCGAAGGCGGCTTCATCGGCGCAGATGTGGTGCTGCCACAACTCGCAGGCGACATCCCTCTCGACAAGATCCGCGTAGGCCTGCATGCCATGGAACGTGTACCTGTGCGCGACAGTACTGCCCTGCATATCCCTGATGGTGAAGCAATTGGCGTTGTCACCAGCGGCTCCATGGCACCCAGCCTGGGTCGCCCTGTCGCCATGGGCTATCTGCCTCCGGCCTATACCGCATTTGGCACCCGCATCCATGCCATGGTGCGTGGCAAGCCCGTAACCATGGAAGTGGTTCCCCTGCCCTTTGTAGCGCCGCGCTACCGCAAAGGCTAGGCCTGCGCAATGGCAGATGTTTCCCGTCGTCCGTAGACCCATGCAGAAACCGCTACAGTGTCATTCATTCCGTACATGCGCTGTGCATGTGCTGGACTCATAGTTATTGCATACCGGAGTGAGCCGTCATGAGCATCAAATTTTCCAAAGAACACGAATGGATCAACGCCGCCAATCCTGAGGCCGCAGTGGTTGGCATCACCGTGCATGCACAGGATGCCCTGGGCGATGTAGTCTTTGTGGATCTGCCCGCTGTGGGCGCCACCTTCAACCAGGGCGAAGTCGCAGGTGTGGTCGAATCGGTCAAGGCTGCTGCTGACGTCTACATGCCTGTTTCCGGTGAGATTGTGGAAGTCAACGAAGCACTGCGTAATGACCCCGCACTGGCCAATACCGACCCGCTGAACACCGGTTGGTTCTTCAAAGTGAAACTCAGTGACCCCAGCCAGCTGGATGGTCTGATGGACGAAACTGCTTACGGCGACTTCGCAGCCAACAGCTAAAACCCTTCAAAACGCACCTTGCCCCGGCTGGTGCGTTTTTTTCATCCCCGGTTCTCTCGCGTTTTGGATAGCAGCCTGCGGCACTGCCTGCTGCGCTGCCAATGCATTTGGCTTATGGAGGTTGGATGATGAATCAGCGACTGCAAGCCCCCTTGTCACAATGGGACACGCACACCGACTTTGCCGCACGACACATCGGCCCAGCTGCAGCCGATGAAGCACATATGCTTCAAGTCATTGGCCAATCATCACGCCACGCGCTGATGCAGGCCGTCGTCCCCGCCAGCATCGCCCTGCAACACCCCATGGACTTGCCGCCAGCTGCCACTGAGGCCGAAGCGCTGCAGGAACTCAAATCCATTGCCTGTCGCAACCGCATCCTCAAGAGCTTTATCGGCCAGGGCTATTACGGCACGCACACGCCAGGCGTCATTCAGCGCAACATTCTGGAGAATCCGGCCTGGTACACGGCCTACACCCCGTATCAGGCAGAAATTTCGCAAGGCCGTCTGGAAGCCTTGCTGAACTTTCAGACCATGGTGTGTGACCTCACTGCCATGCCCATTGCCAATGCGTCCATGCTGGACGAAGCCACCGCCGCAGCCGAAGCCATGGCTCTGGCCCAGCGCAGCGCCCGCAGCCAGAGCACCGTGTTCGTGGTGCATCCTGACGTTCACCCTCAAACGCTGGAAGTGCTGCGCACCCGCGCCGCCCCCATGGGCTGGCAGATCTGCGTCCCAGACACCCATGAGGCATTTTTCACCGCACTGCAAACGCCACACTTTGGGGCGCTGGTGCAATACCCCAGCAGTACAGGCGCCATCCATGACTGGCAGGAAGCGGCCAGCTTGTGCCATGCACAGCAAGCCCTGCTGGTAGTGGCTGCCGATTTGCTGGCACTGACCCTGCTCACACCGCCCGGCGAATGGGGGGCAGACATTGTGGTGGGCAGCAGCCAGCGCTTTGGCATGCCCATGGGTGCAGGAGGCCCGCATGCAGCCTTCATGGCCTGTCAGGATACCTACAAGCGCTCACTGCCCGGACGGCTGGTGGGCGTCAGCCTGGATGCAGAAGGTGCACCTGCTTTGCGACTGGCACTGCAGACCCGTGAGCAGCACATCCGCCGCGAAAAAGCCACTTCCAACATCTGCACCGCCCAGGTGCTGCCTGCCGTGGTCGCCAGCATGTACGCGGTCTACCATGGCCCGGACGGCCTGCGTGCCATGGCCCAGCGCATTGCCAGTCTGACCGCTGCTCTGGCACTGGGGCTGGAGGCACTGGGTCATCGCCTGGTGCATGACACGGCCTTCGACACCATCACCATTTCGGTCCCCGGTCATGCATTAAATATAGCTACTCGCGCAGTATTGACGGGCGTTAACCTGCGAAAAGTCTCTGAATCTGAACTCGGCATTTCGCTGGACGAGACCAGCACTGCCGCCGATGTGGCGCTGCTGCTGCGCCTCTTCGGCAGCCCATCTGCACCGGCTGTTGACACCCACACCGCTGCGCGCATTCCTGCGTCTTTGCAGCGCAGCAGCACCTATCTGAACCATCCGGTCTTTCACCGCTACCGCAGCGAGACAGCCATGCTGCGCTACATCCGCAGTCTGGCCGACAAAGACCTGGCGCTGGATCGCTGCATGATTCCGCTCGGCTCCTGCACCATGAAGCTCAATGCCACCAGCGAGATGCTTCCCATCACCTGGCCGGAATTTGCGCACATTCACCCCTTTGCACCTGCGGACCAGCAGCAAGGCTATGCCCTGCTCGACCAGCAATTGCGCCAGTGGCTGTGCAGCATCACAGGCTATGCGGACGTGAGTTTGCAGCCCAATGCGGGCTCACAGGGCGAATATGCTGGCCTGCTCGCCATCCGTGCCTGGCATGCAGCCCGTGGTGACAGCCAGCGTACGGTCTGTCTGATACCCGCCAGCGCCCATGGCACCAACCCTGCCAGCGCGCAGATGTGCGGCATGCGTGTGGTGGTCGTTGCCTGCGATGCCCATGGCAATATCGACATGGCAGACCTGCAGGCCAAGTGCGAAGCGCACAGCCACGAACTGGCCTGCATCATGGTGACCTACCCAAGCACGCACGGTGTGTTTGAAGACAGCATTCGTGCACTGTGCGAAGTCGTGCACCAGCACGGTGGCCGCGTGTATGTAGATGGTGCCAATATGAACGCCCTGGTCGGCCTTGCTACCCCTGGCGCTTTTGGCGGTGATGTCAGCCACCTCAATCTGCACAAGACGTTTTGCATTCCACACGGCGGCGGCGGACCGGGCGTGGGCCCTGTCTGCGTGGTGCAGGATCTGGCACCCTTCCTGCCCGGCCATGCCACGGCTGGACGGCCCGCAACGGTGGGGGCGGTATCGGCTGCCCCCTATGGCAATGCCAGCGTGCTGCCCATCAGCTGGATGTACATCCGCATGATGGGTGCAGCTGGCCTGCGCCACGCCACAGAGGCTGCCATTCTGAATGCCAACTACATCAGCACCCGCCTGAAGGCACACTATTCCACGCTCTACACCGGCCCCGATGGACTGGTCGCCCATGAATGCATTCTGGACCTGCGCCCTCTCAAGGACAGCAGTGGTGTGACAGCGGAAGACGTGGCCAAGCGCCTGATCGACTACGGTTTCCATGCCCCCACACTCTCCTTCCCGGTGCCGGGCACCCTGATGGTGGAGCCTACAGAAAGTGAACCCCTGCAAGAGCTGGACCGTTTCATCGACGCCATGATTGCCATCCGTGAAGAAATCAGGCGCATTGAAAGCGGTGCATGGCCGCGTGAGGACAATCCGCTGAAAAATGCCCCGCACACTGCCGCACAGCTGCTGCGCGAGCACTGGCTACACCCCTACAGCCGCGCAGAGGCCGCTGCGCAAAGCCAGCTGGCCCACAAATACTGGCCCCCTGTGGCACGCATTGACAATGTGCATGGAGACCGCAACCTCCTTTGTACCTGCCCGATGCCCGATGCTTACCTGAGTTGAGCCCACAAGCTTACGAGTCCCTTTTGTGGCCTTGAAGGTCAAGCGCTTACACTGCGCCCTTGCTCCGGCCTTGCGCTGTTTCCTATGAGCCGCCCAGACCTCTCCTTTCTCATCAATCGCGAAGACCCCTCCTCGCAATCCGGCGACACCTCTGACCTGGAGAGGCTGTCGCTGGATAGTCTGCCCGACTTCGACATCCCAGACAGACTGCCTGATGACGATCCCGTTGCTGCACTGATTGCTGAGCTGCGCAATTACCAGAACGAGCTGGAAATCCAGAACAAGGTGCTGGACTACAGCCAGGCCGTGGCAGAAAGTGCCTCTGAGCGTTTTGAAGCACTGTTCTCCAGCGTACCTTTGCCGCTGCTGGTGCTCGATAAGCATGACATGGTCATCCAGGCCAATGCCATGGCACACAATGCCTTCCAGGCCGAGGGCCATGACAGGCTGCTGGTGTCCTTCATGCCCTATGTCTGCCCTACAGATGTAGGCCGCGTCACCCAGGCCTTTGAAGCAGCGCGGCTCGAGGGCAGCAGTGAAGCGCATGCCGTCATCTTCACTTTAGGCAATGGCAAACAGATTCAGGGCGATCTGCACATCGCCTGCATCCAGATTCCGCAGCGCGATGGCCCTTCGATCGTGCAGTTCATGTGCGCTCTGGTGGACCAGAGCCCTTTGCTGGCCGAGCGCCAGCAGCTGCTGCATCGCAATGAACAGCTGCATGCCAGTGAGCGCCGGCTTGAGTCCGTCATCAACTCGTCACTGGACGCCATCATCTGTGTAGACCAGGACCACCGCATTACGGTGTTCAACCCGTCAGCTGCCACCTTGTTCCTTTGCCCGGCTACCGATGCCCTGGGCAGCAAACTGGATCGCTTTCTTCCCGAGGCCATGCATGCGCTGGATCTGGCGCCGCTGACCACCCAGGTCACACTCGGAGAAATGTCTGCATTGACTGCCACAGGCAACAGTGTGCCTGTGGAAGTGAGCCTGTCCTTTGACCGTCTGCCTGATGGCGAGATCATCACGGTCTTTGCCCGCGACCTGACCAGCCACAAGCGTGCCGAGGCGCAGCGCAACGAGCTAGAGCTGCAGCTGCGCGAATCCCACAAGATGCAGGCGCTGGGCACCATGGCTGGCGGCATTGCCCACGACTTCAACAACATCGTTGGTGCCATTCTCGGTAACGTCGAGCTGGCCAAGGCCGATTGCGGCCACAACCCGCAGGCACTGGAAAGTCTGCTGGAAATTGAAAAGGCCGGCCGCCGTGCCCGTGATCTGGTGCGTCAGATTCTGACCTTCAGCCGCAATGAACCTCCCAAGCGCTACCCTATAGATGCCAGCGAAGTCATGCGAGACACAGAGCGGCTGTTGCGTGTGACCCTGCCTCCAGCGATTGAGCTGCAGGTCGACGCTACACCTGACCTCCCTTGCATGCTGGCAGACCCCACCCAGGTGGAACAGGCCATCTTCAATCTGGCCACCAATGCCGTGCATGCACTGGGTGAAAACCGTGGACTGATTCAGCTGCAAGCCAGCCTGAGCCTGTCGGAGCAACGCCTGTGCGACCGCCTTGGTCTGCCACTGGGCGACTACATCGTCATCTCCGTGCGAGACAACGGCCCGGGCATAGCACCTGAAACATTGCAGCGCATTTTTGAGCCCTTCTTCACCACCAAGCCCGTGGGCCAGGGCACGGGCCTGGGCCTTGCTGTAGTGCACGGTGTCATGCGCACCCATGGCGGTGCCGTTGATGTCAACAGCCGACTGGGGCAGGGCAGCACATTTACGCTGTACTTTCCAGTATCAGCCCAGGACAGCACATCCAAACACACGACCAGCGCGCATGCCAGCAAACAGTCGGTATGCGCTGTGCCAGCAATACAGGCAGCCGCAGAGCCAGACCTGCGCAAGCATGTCATGTATGTGGATGATGACCAGGCGCTCGTGTCGCTGGTTCAGCGATTGCTGCGCCGCCGGGGCTATCAGGTCACTGGCTTTCTGGATCCCAGAGAAGCCACAGAAGCCCTGCGCAAAGATCCTTTTGCGTACGACCTGGTCGTCACTGACTACAACATGCCGGGCTACTGCGGCGTAGATCTGGTGCGGGATACCAAGACCATTCGCTCCGACCTGCCTGTTGCACTGGCTTCTGGCTACATCACAACTGAAATTGAGGCGCAGGCCATTGCTGCCGGTGCGCTCGCACTGATCTACAAGCCCAATGATGTGGACGAGCTTTGCGAAACCGTGGACCGCCTCATCCGACCTGGTGCCTGAAAACTTTGCTAACGACAATTCGCCCTTCTTGCCTCTATGAGGATGAGCACTTGCTCGTCCTGGACAAACCCGCAGGTCTGCTCTCCGTGCCCGGCCGTGGCCCTGACAAACAAGACTGCCTGATCCACCGCGCTGTGCTCCACTGGCCGGACGCGCTGGTCGTACACCGCCTGGACATGGCCACCTCTGGCCTGCTCATCTTTGCCCGCAACAAGGAAGTACAGCGCCTGCTGGGCGATGCCTTTGCCGCACGCACCATCCATAAGCGCTACACCGCCATCGTGCATGGCACCGTGCTCACCCCGGATTGGTGCATGGTGGATGCGCCCCTGATCTGTGACTGGGAGCGCCGTCCGCTGCAAATCGTCGATCACAGCATCGGCAAGCCCAGCCAGACCCGTTATCTGCGCCATCCCAGTCAGGATGGTGTGCCTGCTGGCTGTACCAGGCTGTGGCTGGAGCCCATCACTGGCCGCTCCCATCAACTGCGGGTGCACATGAGCCACATCGGCCACCCCATGCTGGGGGATGCACTGTATGCCCCAGCACCTGTTGCACAGATGTCCGATCGCCTGTGTCTGCACGCCACCGTGCTGGAGTTTCCACACCCCGTTACGGGGCAGAAGCTGTACATCGAAAGCCCTGCGCCATTTTGAACAGCCTGTGCGCAGGAGCGAGCGCACACAATTTTTCTGCATGCAGCTTGAGAATGCACAGCTTCCGCTCATTTTTTTCTGCAACGCAGCATCCGGTAGATAGAAACCCGATTGCACCATTCGAGGGCGCCTTCATAAGCTTGTCCCGTCAGTAACAGGCATGCAATTTGCAGATCATTTTCCAGCAAATGCTTGGTTTCCAACTTACGAGAGGACATTCGATGATGCGTGCTTCACTCCGTTTAAAAACTGTCGTTGCCACTTTGGGCCTGCTGGGGGCCACTGCGGGTATCCAGGCTCATGCAGAGAACATCAAGTTCGCCATGGTCATCCCTGCTACGGGTCCACTGACCCAGTATGGTGACATGGTCAAGGAAGGCGTTTTCACTGCTGTGGAGCAGATCAATGCCGCAGGCGGCATCAATGGCAAAACCATTGAAGTGGTGACTGTTGATGATGCCTGCGAACCCAAGCAGGGTCCAGTAGCGGCCAACCGCGTGGTCAATAGCAAGATTGGCTACATGATTGGTCCCGTGTGCTCCGGTGCGGCCATTGCTGCGGCCCCCATTTATGACAACGAAGGCGTCGTCGTCATCACCCCTTCTGCCACCTCCCCGGCGCTGACGGAAGGCAAGAACTTCCACTACATCTTCCGCACCATCGGCCGCGATGACCAGCAAGGCCCATCGGCCGCCAAGTTCATCATTGAAACAGCCAAGCCCAGCAAGGTGGCCGTGCTGCACGACAAACAGTCCTACGGCCAGGGCATCGCTTCTTCCGTACGTGATGAGCTGAAAAAAGCCAATGTAGAAGTGGCGCTGTTCGAAGGTATCAATGCCGGTGACAGCGACTACTCGGCCATCATCACCAAGCTCAAGAGCGCAGGCGTGGACTTTGTCTACTACGGTGGCTACCACCCTGAAATGGGGCTGCTGCTGCGCCAGGCTGCCGAACAAGGCCTGAAAGTGCGCATGATGGGCCCTGAAGGCGTGGGCAACCCCGAGGTGAACGCCATTGCAGGCAATGCGGTGGAAGGCATGCTGGTGACGCTGCCCGCAGACTTTTCCAGCAATCCGCAAAATGCAGCCATCGTCAAGGCATTCCAGGACAAGCAACGCAACCCCTCCGGTGCTTTCCAGCTGACCTCGTACGCCGCAGCGCAGGCACTGGCTGATGGCATCAAGGCCGTAGGCAACGACCCCAAGAAGGTGGCTGACTACCTGCACCAGGCCAAGATTGACACCGTCATCGGCCCCGTCTCATGGAACAAGCAAGGAGACCTGACCTCCTTCGACTTCCAGGTTTTCGAGTGGCACAAGGACGGCAGCAAGACCCCTGCGACCAAGTAATTGCCCGTCTGAGCCCACAGCGCTTTTCCAAACTGCACATGTGCCTATCCGGACTCTGAGAGATACGGCAGAAACCCAGGCTGTAGCAACAGCGGGGTTGGCCGCATGGCTCCAGACCAGCGTGTGCAGCTTCCAGCCAGGCCTGTGGGCTTTTCAGTTCAACGCCTGCTTCGCTTGCAAGGGCCTCGCGCACATGAACGATTTTCTTCCCCAGCTGATACAGCAGCTCTTCAATGGTCTCTCGCTGGGAGCCATTTACGCCCTGATCGCCATTGGCTACACCATGGTCTACGGCATCATCGGCATGATCAATTTTGCGCACGGTGACATCTACATGATTGGTGCCTATGTCGGGCTGGTCACGCTCTCGGCCGTCGGCATTCAGGGCACGGTTCCCATCTGGATGGTCATTGGCCTGATGCTAATCGTGGCTGTGATCATCACCGGCATCTATGGCTTTGCCGTGGAACAGGTGGCCTACAAGCCCGTGCGCAACAGCCCGCGCTTGGTGGCTTTGATTTCCGCCATCGGTATGTCCATCTTCCTGCAGAACTGGGTCGCCCTGGGCCAGGGGGCTCGCGACATGGCGGTCCCCTCTCTGCTGCCAGGAGCTTTTCAGATAGAGATGTCCGGAGGCTTTGAAGTCTTTGTGCCCTACACCCGCGTACTGATCATTGCCGTGGTGGTGGTGCTGATGCTGCTGCTGACGCTCTACATCAAGCACTCACGCATGGGCCGCGCCTCACGCGCCTGCTCGCAGGACATGCACATGGCCAGCCTGCTGGGCATCAACACCAACCGCGTGATCTCTTTCACCTTCATCCTGGGGGCCATGCTGGCCGCAGTTGGCGGTGTGCTGATTGCGCTGGCCGTAGGCAAGCTCAATCCCTTCATCGGCTTTATCGCGGGCATCAAGGCCTTCACGGCAGCTGTGCTCGGCGGCATTGGCAGCATTCCCGGTGCCATGCTCGGTGGCGTCATCCTGGGCATTGCCGAAACCCTGGCGGCTGCCTATATCTCCTCGGAGTACAAAGACATTGTGGCGTTCAGCCTGCTGGTGCTGATCCTGCTGTTCCGCCCCACAGGTCTGCTGGGCAAACCTGAAGTGGAGAAAGTCTGATGAAGCGGCTCCTCCTGAACCTCGGCCCTGCCCTGATGGCCGCCGTAGTCACCGCCTTGCTGGTCACCCCCATTTTTGGTCTGCAGCTGCAGCGCGTAGGCGGACAAATGCGGCTGGACCCGCACTGGAACTACGTGCTCTGGGCCACCTTGATTGTGTTTGTGGTGCAAATCTGCAAGCCCGCACTCAAAGGTGCTGCCAAAGGCATACGCCTGCCTTCCATCCCCAGTCTGCCCGCCAAGCTGCATAACGCACTGATCTTTGCAGCCTTGCTGCTGGCCATCAGCTGGCCTTTTTTTGCAGGTCGCAATGCCATCGACATTGCCACGCTGGCCATGATTTACGTCATGCTGGGTCTGGGGCTGAACATTGTGGTGGGCTTTGCAGGCCTGCTGGATCTGGGCTTTGTGGGCTTTTACGCCGTAGGTGCCTACACCTACGCCCTGCTCTTTCACTGGGCGGGCTGGAGCTTCTGGGAATCGCTGCCGCTGGCCGGGGCTGCTGCGGCGCTGTTTGGCTTTTTGCTGGGCTTTCCCGTACTGCGTCTGCGCGGTGACTATCTGGCCATTGTGACGCTGGGCTTTGGCGAAATCATTCGTCTGCTGCTGATCAACCTGAACGACTGGACGGGCGGCCCAGATGGCATCTCCGGCATCCCCAAGCCCTCTGTCTTTGGCTATGAGATGACACGCAATCCCACGGTAGAAGGTGGCACGACTTTCCACCAGCTCATGGGCTGGGAGTTCAGCTCGGTGCACATGGTCATCTTTCTGTATCTGATGGCGCTAATGCTGGCGGTCATCACCCTGTGGGTGTCCAACCGCCTGATACGCATGCCCATTGGCCGCGCCTGGGAGGCCTTGCGCGAAGATGAAATCGCCTGCCGCTCCCTGGGCCTGAGCCCCATGCGCATCAAGCTCTCAGCCTTCACGCTGGGCGCCATGTTTGCCGGCTTTGGCGGCGCCTTCTTTGCTGCACGCCAGGGCATTGTGAACCCAGAGTCCTTCACCTTCATTGAGTCGGCCCTGATTCTGGCCATCGTGGTGCTGGGCGGCATGGGTTCTCAGTTGGGTGTGATCGTGGCTGCGATCCTGATTACCGTGCTGCCCGAGCTGGCGCGCGAGTTTTCGGAATACCGCATGCTGATCTTTGGTCTGGTCATGATTTTGATGATGGTCTGGCGTCCGCAGGGCCTGTTCCCTGTGACACGCCCCCACGTGGAAGTGCCGCAAAAAGCAGGCAGCTGAGCCCGTCCCATGCACCTATTGAAAAAGAAATCACAGCATGCATAGCAGCCATTTGTTGAGCGTCAAAGACCTGAGCATGCGCTTTGGCGGCCTGCTCGCGGTCGATGGCGTCAGTATTGACCTCGATGAAAAACAAATCCTCGGCATCATCGGCCCCAACGGTGCTGGCAAGACCACGGTGTTCAACTGCATCAGCGGTTTCTACACCCCTACCGGCGGCAGCATTGCGCTGCGGGGCGAGAGCATTGCCGGTCTGGGCAGCCACAAGGTGGCGTGCAAAGGGGTGGTACGTACCTTCCAGAACGTGCGACTGTTCAAGCGCATGACAGTGCTGGAAAACCTGATGGTGGCCCAGCACCAGAAAGCACGGGTCTCCGTGCTCGCGGGATTGTTCAACACCTCCAGCTTTCGCAGGCAGGAGGCCGAAGCCATTGAACGCAGCATGCACTGGCTGGACTACATGGGCCTGCGCGACTTTGCCAACCGTGAAGCCGGCAATCTGGCCTATGGCCACCAGCGGCGCCTGGAAATTGCACGCTGCATGATCACCGAGCCCAGGGTGCTGATGCTCGATGAGCCCGCAGCAGGCCTGAACCCTCAGGAAAAAATTGATCTGCAGGGGCTGATTCGCCAGCTGCGCGACCAGTATGGCGTTGCCATCCTGCTGATCGAGCACGATATGGGTTTGGTCATGGGGGTGTCTGAGCGCATCACCGTCATGGAATATGGCAAACCCATTGCCCATGGCACACCGGAAGAAGTCAAGAACAACGAACGGGTCATCAAGGCCTATCTGGGAGAGTCCTGATGACGCAGCAGCCTACCCCCATGCTTGAGCTGGAACAGATCAGCACCCACTATGGCTCCATCTGCGCCGTCAATGAGGTGTCTCTGCACGTCAACAAGGGCGAAATCGTCAGCCTGATTGGCTCCAACGGCGCAGGTAAAACCTCGCTGCTCATGACCGTGTGCGGCAATCCGCGCGCCACGGGCGGCACCATTCATTTTGAAGGCGAAGACATCACCAACCTGCCCACGCACCACATCATGCAGCGTGGCATTGCCATCTCACCGGAAGGGCGGCGCATCTTTCCGGACCTGACGGTGATTGAAAACCTGCAGATGGGCGGCTTTTTCCTGAGCAAGGACGAGATTGCCGCAGGCATGGAACACGTGTTTCACCTGTTTCCCCGCCTGAAGGAGCGCGCTACCCAGCGCGCAGGCACCATGTCTGGCGGCGAGCAGCAGATGCTGGCCATTGGCCGCGCCCTGATGTCCAAACCGCGCCTGCTGCTGATGGACGAACCCACGCTGGGGCTGGCGCCGCTCATCATTGCGCAGATTTTTGACATCATCCAGACCATACGCAGCGAAGGTGTGACCGTGTTTCTGGTCGAGCAAAATGCCAACCGCGCCCTGCAGATTGCAGACCGCGGCTATGTACTGGAAAACGGCAAGCTGGTGCTCGAAGACACGGGCGCCAACCTGCTCAAGAACGATGCTGTGCGCAAGGCCTACCTGGGCGGCTAACCCCTGCGCCCATACGAAAACAGGCATCGCGTTGCGATGCCTGTTTTTTTGTACGAACCAGTCTTAGAAGCCTACATAGTGGGGCAACCACACCGACAGCGCCGGCACAAAGGTCAGCAGCAGCAGCACGATCAGCTGCGCAATCAGGAACGGCGGCAGCTCCTTGTTCAGTTCCGTCAGCGTGGTCTTGGTTGCCACGCAGGTCACAAACAACAGCCCCCCCACAGGCGGCGTGATCATGCCCAGCGTCAGATTCACCACCACGACCATGGCGAACTGAATGGGGTCAATGCCCAGGGCATAGGCAATGGGCGCCAGGATGGGCACCAGAATCATGATGCCAGGCAGGGGCTCCATGAAAATGCCAAAGATCAGCAGCAGCACGTTCACTGCCAGCAGGAACAACACGGGAGACAGTTCCCAGCTGATGATCAGCTCCGACAGATATTGGGGCACACCCTCCACGGTCAGAATCCAGGCAAAAGGCTGAGAAGCCGCCATGACCAGCAGCACCGATGCCGTCAGCAGTGCCGAACGCGCCGTGATGCCAGGGATGGCATCCCAGCGCAGTGTGCGGTACACCCACTTGCCGCAGATAAAGGCATAGACCACGGCCACCACAGAAGCCTCTGTCGGTGTGAACACGCCAAAGCGGATGCCGATGATGATCAGCGCCACCAGCAGCAGCACAGGAATGGCCTTGAGCGTGTTGAGCAGCATTTCCTTGCCCGAAGGACGAGGCTCGGTAGAGCGATAGCCGCGTTTTTTGCACACCCACCAGTTGACCACACACAGTGCTGCCGCAATCAGCAGGCCAGGTACAAAGCCCGCCACAAACAGCGCGCCCACCGAGACATTCTCATCTTGCAGCGCATAGATGATCATGGTGATCGAAGGTGGAATGATGGGGCCGATGATGGCCGAGTTGGCCGACAGCGCCGCCGCGTAGGGACGGTCATAGCCAGCCTTGGCCATCATCTTGGTCATCATGGCACCGGGGCCTGCAGCATCGGCCAGGGCTGAGCCAGAGATACCTGCAAACAGCACGGACGAGCCCACGTTCGCATAGCCCAGACCACCGCGCAGATGGCCCACAAACTGCGCCGCAAAGCGCAGCAGCACCTGCGTGAGCGCACCGCCAGACATCAGTTCAGCGGCAAAAATGAAGAACGGCACGGCCATCAGCGGAAAGCTGTCGATGCCCGTAAACATTTCCTTGAAGACGACCAGCTGCGGATAGCGCCCCCCCACAAACACCGCAATGGCCGAAGCGATCACCAGCGCAAACGCGATGGGAAAACCCAGCACCATCAGCACCACCAGGCCAATAATCAATGTCATTGTGATTCCTTGTTCTGATGCTGCTTACAGCGAGCCCGCAGCTTCGCTGTCAATATCTTCCGAGTGCACATACTCCCCGGCCACAATGTACTGGCGTGCAATCAGGAGCAGGTGTACCAGCATGAGCACAAAGCCCACAGGCATGGCGGCGTAGATGAAGGAAATCGGAATGTCCGTGGCGGCCGTACTCTGAAAGCGTGTGCGCCAGACATAGTCGCTGGAGGCCACGGCCATGAAGATGAAGAAGGCAGACAGGCCCAGCACCACCATGCTGCGCAGCACCTGCGCGGTGCGCGTTTTCACCGCACGGTGCAGGTTGTCAATGGCGACATGGCCGCCAAAACGCAGCGCCAGACCTGCACCCAGAAAGGCCACCCAGATCATCATGTGGCGGGCCACTTCTTCGGCCCAGATGATGGAATCCCCTGTGGAGTAACGCAGCACCACATTGGCAAACACGATGCAGGCCATGGCCAGCAGCAAAAAAATCAGTAACCAGCGATTGGCCAGTACCAATCCTCGTTCAAAGCGATCCAGCATAGCTTGTTGTCGTGGACTGGCAGAGCCGCCCACAGCGCTTTCATTCAAGAGTCACACTCCCGACCAGCAGGCATAAAGCCAGCGAACGGGAACCAATGCACCACATCGCTGCATCCACTGCATGGACTGCGAGCAGCAGCTGACAGCAAAAAGCCTGCGGGGCTGCTCACAGCACACGCAGGCTTTGAATGGCCACAGTGAAACAGCAGATGCGCCTGCTTACTTCACGTTAGCGATCGCATCCAGCGTCTGCTGGCCAAACTTCTTGGCGTACTGCTTGTAAGCAGGCTCCAAGGCGGCGCGGAAGGCAGCGGCGTCCACGTTCTCGACCACTTGCATGCCATTGCTCTTGGCCATTTCCACGCCCTTGGCTTCCACATCATCCACAAAGGCGCGGGAAGCCTGGGCACCGGCCTTGGCACCTTCGGTAAAGGCGGCCTTCTGCGCATCGGTCAGGCTACCCCAGAAAGAGGGAGACAGCACCAGCACCACAGGGGCGTACACGTGAGAAGTCAGTGTCAGGTGCTTTTGCACTTCCCACAGCTTGGAGGAAGTGAGCACCGAGATGGGGTTCTCCTGACCGTCGATCGTGCCCTGTTGCAGGGCGCTGATCACTTCGGGCCAGGACATGGGCGTAGGCGCTGCACCCAGCGTGCGGAAAGCCGTGATGTGCACGGGGTTCTCGGTCACGCGGATCTTCAGGCCCTTCAGGTCAGCCACGTTCTGGACGGACACCTTGTTATTGGTCAGGTGGCGGAAGCCCTGCTCACCCCATGCCAGCGCAACCAGACCGCGCTGCTGGAACTTGGCCAGCAGGTCCTGGCCGAACTTGCCATCCAGCACTGCACGGGCGTGCTGGGTGTCGCGGAACAGGAAGGGAATGTCGACGATGCCCACATCGCTCACAAAATTGCTCAGTGCGCCGGTGGAGACAATCGCTGCTTCCACGGTGCCCAGCTGCAGGCCTTCAATCAGTTCACGCTCACCGCCTAGGGCGCTGGAAGGAAAGTGCTTGATGGCAAAAGCATTATTGGTGGCTTTTTCCACCGAATCCGCCCAGGCTTTGGCGGCGGCACCGTAGTGCGAGTTCACGGCCAGCGCATAACCCAGCTTGACTTCCTTGGGTGCAGCCATGGCGTGACCAGCAGTCAAAGTCACAGCGGCGCTGGCACAAGCGGCAATAAAAGTACGGCGAATCAAGGCCATGAATTGTCCCTCTTCATGTATGGAGCAAATAGCCTTGTGCTGACTTGAAACAAGTACACGCAACAAAGCTCAAAAAGGAAAATTATGTACCAACGCACCAAATTGGCATGCCTGCGGGCATCTCTTGCGCATTGATTCGCAAAAGAAAAAATAAAAATAAAAACAATGACTTAAAAATAAATAGAGGTTTTTTTGCGATTCGCTACGTGTTTGTACGCACCTACCGAAAAAAGAAGCACCCTTCGTCAGCCGCGAAGTGTTTGCACTGCTGCTCAGGGACAATCGTTACTCAATGTGTCGCAGCTCTCTACAATGCCCACTGGTTTCAAATCCTGAGAAAGATGTATGGCAACAAGAGCCCCTGTCCCCGCCTCGACCAGCAATGACTCTGCGCTGGTGTCGTGGCTGGTTGCTGTGGTGGTAGTACTGGTTGCTGCACTGGTAGTGGGCGGCTACTGGATGCAGTCCCAGAACCAGCAGGCAGCCCAGCGATACCAGCAGGAGCAGCAATACCGCACCTATCTGGCAAGCACGCGGGAAGCTGCGGCCTACACGCCACCTGCTCCCAACCCAGCCATCATTGAGGCACGCGAAACCCGTGCCTACCTGCTGGCCCACCCCGCTGTGACACCGGGCGAAGGCTTTAACCAGCCTGGCGTGCAAGCCACGGGCAAAGCCATTGCGCAGGCCATTGACCGCGCCCAGAACGCACAGCAACTATCAAAATAAAAGCTGCCAGCGCTTGATATACCTTGATTTCAGATACTTTCATATCTAAAACCCTTTTAAATCAAGCGCTAGCAGCTATCTTTTTTAAGGCACTGCTTATTTGCGGTGCTGCTCCACCCAGGCCACAAACTGCGCAACAAACTTCTGCACATAGGCATGGCTGCGCTCACCGACCGAGCCATCGGCCGTGAAGAAATCATCCTTGTATTGCAGGAACATTTCAGGCTGGCCCAGCGTGGGCATGTTCAGGAAGGACAGCACATTGCGCAGGTGCTGCTGCGCCATGGCAGTGCCTGCCGCGCCGGGCGACATGCCCATCACGGCAGCAGGCTTGCCATCCCAGACGCTTTGCCCGTACGGGCGTGAACCCTGATCCAGCGCATTCTTGAGCACACCAGGGATGGAGCGGTTGTACTCTGGCGTCACGAACAGCACAGCATCCACACCGCGCAGCGCATCGCGAAACTGCTTGACAGCTGCCACCTCATTGCCATCTGCATCCTGGTTGTACAGGGGCAGATCACCGATAGGCACTGGCGTGAACTGCACCCCGGCAGGGGCCATCTTGATCACGGCCTGTGCCAGCTGGCGGTTGAACGAGTCTTTGCGCAGACTGCCCACGATCACGGCGATGTGGATTTGGCTCATAACAATCACTCCAGAGTTGATGGAAGACCCATTATGCGCCCCTGCCCTGAAGCACTTCGTGGGCACATACCTACAAGCGCTGTCTGCGGATGCCAATCAGGCAGAATGCGCTCTGCCTTGAGCCGTCTGTGTCTGTCTGCATGAATGTTTCTTCTGTCCCTTCTTCATCCGAGCCCGCGCTGGAACTGCGCCAGGTGCGCCTGCAGCGTGGTCGCACCACCGTTTTTTCCAGCCTGAGCCTGCAGCTGCATGAGCCACGCATCGGTCTGATCGGGGACAACGGCGTGGGCAAAACCAGTCTGCTGCGCCTGCTGTGCGGGCTGGAAGTGCCAGACCAGGGCCAGGTTTTGAGCCAGGGGCAGGACCTGCATGCCGCAGGTGCGCAGCGCGCACGCTGGGTGGGCATGATGTTCCAGAACCCGGACGACCAGATCATCTTCCCCACCGTGGTCGAAGAACTGGCCCTGGGCCTGCAGCCACATGGTCTGAACAAAAAAGCAGCCAAGGCACAGGCGCTGGCTTTTTTGCAGGCGCGGGGCCTGGCCGACTGGGCCGAGCGCGCCGTCACCAACCTCAGTCAGGGCCAGCGTCAGCATGTGTGCTGGCTGGCCCTGCTGCTGGCCGCACCACGCAGCCTGCTGCTCGATGAGCCCTATGCCAGCCTGGACCTGCCCGGTCAGGCCAAGCTGGCGCGCGACATTGCGCAAGCTCAGCAGCAAGTCATTGTCTCCACCCATCTGCTGGACCACGTGCGTGACTTTGCCCGTGTGATCTGGCTGGACCAGGGACAGGTGCGTGCCGATGGTGCAGGCCACGAAGTCTGCGCCGCCTACGAAGCCGATGTGCGCCAGCGCATCCTCCAGCAACAGGGCTAGGCATGGGCAGTCTTTACAGCGAACACCTCACCTGGCTGCATCGCGTCAGCCCTGCGCTCAAGCTGGTGCTGATGGCCGTGCTCAGCACCGCACTGTTCATGCTACAGTCACCTGCCATCATGGTGGGCTGCGCCGTGGCCTGCGGTCTGCTGTGGCTCAGTCTCGGCAAGGCCACGCGCATTGCGCGCCGCCTGATCATTTCTGTGCTAATCGCCGCGCTGCTGATTGCGGGCTTTCATGCCTTCATGGGCAACTATGCACTGGCCACCACCAGCGCCCTGCGCCTGGCCTGTGCCTCTACGCTGGGTGTGGCCTTGACGGTGACGACCCACCCCTCCCGCATTCTGGAGTTGCTGGAGGCACTGCTGGCCCCACTGGCCAGACTGGGCTTTCCATCCCAGCGCTTTGCGCTGCAACTGGCACTGATGATCCGCTTTATCGAGCACTTTTTTGTGCAATGGAAGCGCCTGGACGATGCCTACCGCCTGCGCACCGGCAAGTCTGGTGGTTTCCGGCTGCTGGCGCCACTGAGCATCCAGATGCTGCAGACCGCCAAACGCGTGGGCGATGCCTTGTTCGCCCGCCTGGGGCAATAAAAAACGCTGCCCGAAAGCAGCGTTGTCTTGTGGATGGCTGAAGCCGCTTAGCCGCGCACCACCAACACAGGCACCTTGGCAGTCTGCAGCACACGCTGTGCCACGCTGCCCAGCACCAGCTTTTCCAGACCGCGGCGGCCGTGCGAGCCCATGACGATCAGGTCCGCACCCACGTTTTCACCCACGCGCACAATGCCTTCGTGGATGGCATGGCCTTCGCCCACCAGAGTCTTGACGGTCACGCCCGTGTCCTTCATGCGCTCGGTCACGTCTTCCAGTGCCTTGTTGGCTTCTGCTGTTGCAGCGCTCAGGTATTGCGCCTGACCGTACGCGAAATCCGCACCCACGCCCGTGAAGGGATAAGGGTCGAGCACGTACACCGCTGTGACTTCGCTATTGAATGCCTTGGCCAGCTCAGCAGCCTTGGACACGGCTTGCAGCGATGTTTCCGAACCGTCCACGGGAACCAGGATGTGCTTGAACATGAAAACTCCTCTCGATAATCAACGGTAGATTGTGCGCTACCCATAGGTACAGTCTGCGCCTGTCACCTCCGGGCAATCTTGATTCGCATCAAATTGATGGTCCTCTTGCCCCAGCATTTCACAGCCAGTGACGGGGCAAGGGGCTTAGCGCGAACATAACACGTTCAAGCTGCAGCAGAAGACTGCTCTGCCTCCTGCAGCACGCGCCACATCACCTTGCCACTGCCACTCTTGGGCAGCGCATCGACAAAAGACACCATACGCGGCACCTTGTAGGCGGCCATGTGCCCACGGCACCAGGAGGTAATATCGTCCTCGGTCACCTGCCCCCTGTACTGTGGGCGCAGCACCACCACGGCCTTGACCGTCTCACCACGGTAGGCATCGCGCGCGGCGATCACACAGGCTTCCTGAATGGCAGGGTGGAGGAACATCATGGATTCCACCTCGGCAGGCCATACCTTGAAGCCGCTGGCGTTGATCATGCGCTTGAGCCGGTCGGTGATGAAGAAGTACCCGTCCTCGTCCATGCGCCCCAGATCCCCCGTGCGGAAAAAGCGCTTGCCATCCAGCTCGATAAAGGCGGCACGCGTAGCCGCCTCATTGCGCCAGTAGCCCTGAAACAGCTGCGGCCCACTGATCACGATCTCGCCCTGCTCCCCCACAGGCACTTCCTGCAGCGTATCCGGATCGATGATGCGGGAATCTGTGCCAATAAAGGGAATGCCGAGGCACTGCTGCTTCGGGTTCTCGGGGGGATTGTTGTGCGAGGGGGCCGCCGTCTCCGTCAGGCCATAGCCTTCCTGATAACGCAGCCGGAATTCATCGTACAGGCGCTGCGCCACGGCCTGCGGCATGGCTGCGCCTCCGCCGCCGATGTAGGTCAGGCTGCTCAGATCAAACTGCCTGAAGTTCGGGCTGGCAAACAGGTCAATCACCATGGTCGGGATATTGGTCCAGTTGGTGATGCGGTACTTGGAGATCCAGCGCCCGGCCAGCTCACGGTCCCAGCGCGGCATCAGCACCATGGTGCCGCCCACGTAGACCATGGCATGCATCATCGCCACCATGCCTGTGATGTGAAACATGGGAATGACCGCCAGCGCCACGTTCTCACTGGTTGCCTGCCCCCAGACCGCTGAAGCCATGGCATTGCACATGATGCTGGCATGCGTGTGCATGCAACCCTTGGGCAGGCCAGTCGTGCCGCTGGTGTAGGGCAGCACACTCAGGTCCTGCGGCCCCACCTCAAGAGAGGGCACTGGCTGGGTACAGGCCAGTGCCTGCTGCCAGTTCAGCACTTCACCGCATTCCAGCGCGGGCAGCGGGTGCTGCGTGGTCAGCCATGCCTGCCAGGCCTCGGGCACAGGTTCACGCTCTGCCTCCGGTGGCAGGTATTCGCCAACCTGACTGACTACCATGTGCTGCAGTCTGTGTTCGTGTGGAAGCGCTGCACTGGCCTGTGCCAGTTCAGGCGCCAGATCGGCCGTAGTCATGGCCAGCCTGACGCGTGCATCGGTGATGTAGTGCTGCAGCTCCTGCGCACGGTTCATCGGGTTGACGGGTACCACCACGGCATTGGCACGCAGGATGGCAAAGTGGGCCATCACCAACTGCGGCAGGTTTTGCATGAACAGGATGACACGGTCACCGCGCTGCACACCGGCAGCATGCAGACAGGCTGCCAGTCGTTGAGCGCCATCGGCCAGTTCACGGTAGCTGATCGTGCGGCCAAAGAACTGCAGCGCCACCTTGTCCGGATAGCGGCGCGCGCTGGTTTCAAGGTTGTCCCACAGGGAAGTGGCAGGTGCCGTCAAAGTGCGGGGAACGCGGCGGGGCCAGTGTTGGTCGTGCAAACGCATACGGTCAGCTCCATCAAGGATTGCGAGTGCAGTACACGCTAGCGGCTCTGCCGTGCTTTCACATTCGGGAAGCACCCCATCACAGGTCACCTGCGCGACCAGCAGGCTTATCCCCGCAGCGCCCGGCACACCGCCACTCGCGCGAGAATCGCAGCATCTTGCGTCACCCGTTGCAGACCCGATGAAAAAAAACGATATCGAACATTTCTTCGCCACCTTGCGCGAAGCCAACCCCGAGCCTCGCACCGAACTGGAGTACAGCAGCAACTTTGAGCTGCTCACAGCCGTACTGCTGTCTGCCCAGGCCACGGACGTGGGGGTGAACAAAGCCACGCGCAAACTCTTTCCTGTTGCCAACACCCCGCAAGCCATTCTGGACCTGGGGCTGGAAGGACTGGAGAGCTACATCAAGACCATTGGCCTGTACCGCAGCAAGGCCAAGCACCTGATGGAGACCTGCCGCATTCTGGTGGAGCAGTTCAACGGTGAAGTACCCAGCACGCGCGAAGCGCTGGAAACCCTGCCCGGCGTGGGCCGCAAGACGGCCAATGTGGTGCTCAATGTCGGTTTTGGTCAGCCGACCATGGCGGTGGACACGCACATCTTCCGCGTCAGCAACCGCACCGGTCTGGCCCCCGGAAAAACACCGCTGGAAGTGGAAAAGCAGCTGCTCAAGCGCGTGCCTGCGGAATACGCCGTCAACTCCCACCACTGGCTGATTCTGCTGGGCCGCTATGTCTGCCAGGCACGCAAGCCCAAGTGCTGGGAATGTCTGGTGTCCCCCTACTGCGACTTCAAACCCAAGACTGAAGCACCAGCACGTAAATCCTGATAGCTGGCACCGATCGCCCCACCCTTTGGCCGCTGCAGTTTGCAGAGCAGCTTCGGCAAACATGATCACGCGCTGCACAGCACATGGCTGACAAATGCTTGCGCGCTCTTGCGGTTAGAACCGGTTCTGTGCCCCGTCAGAATTGACCTGGGACAAGGCTTGACGCACATCAATAAGTAGAAACCCTAGGGGCTCTACATTGCGTTCACAGACCCGCATATCAACAACAAGGGAAGCTTCATGCAAAGTGCACCCACTGCATCTCAAGCCACACCGGCTCCAGCCAAACTCATGCCGAAAATTGGCCTGGTGGCGGCCTTTATCGTCCTGCTGAGCATCGTTTTCATGCCGCCCATCGCCGGCCTGCCCCAGGCAGGCCAGATGATGCTGGGCATTCTGGCCTTTGCTGTGATTGTCTGGATGACGGAGGCGCTGGATTATTCCGTCTCCGCCTTGCTCATCGGCTCGCTCATGATCGGCCTGCTGGCCATCAGCCCCGTGCCCGGCAAGGAAGGTGCAGATGCAGTGATGATGGGCACCAAAGCCGCCCTGCCCTATGCCCTGGGCGGTTTTAGCAACAGCGCTGTCGTGCTGGTGGCAGCCGCCTGCTTTATTGCGGCAGCCATGACGGCGACGCGCCTGGACCAGCGCATTGCGCTGCAGGTGCTGTCCTATGTGCCTGCACGCGCCAACCACGTGGTCATGGGTGCCATTTTGGTCGGCTTTTTGCTGTCCTTTATCGTGCCCAGCGCCACTGCCCGTGTGGCCTGTCTGATGCCCATCATGCTGGGCTTTCTGACCGCATTTGGTGCAGACCGCCGCAGCAAGTTCGCCGCACTGGTGGTGATTACCGCAGCCCAGACCGCCAGTGTCTGGAACGTGGGCATCAAGACCGCAGCCGCTCAGAACATGGTGGCGATTGGCTTTATCGAGCGCCAGTTTGGCGAAACCATCACCTGGGGTGAATGGTTTGTCGCAGGCGCGCCTTTCTCGGCCTGCCTGACCGTGCTGCTGTACTTCATCATGACGCGCATGCTCAAGCCCGAGATGGACCACATCGCAGGTGGCCGCGAAGCCGTGCGCCAGCAACTGCAGGCGCTGGGCAAGATGACGGCCAACCAGTGGAAGCTGCTGGTCATCACCCTGGTGCTGCTGGGCTTCTGGGCAACGGAAGGCGTGCTGCACAAGGTGGACACCACTTCTTCGACCATCGTGGCCGTAACCCTGATGCTCATGCCCCGCATTGGCATCATGAGCTGGAAGGAATCGCAAAAGGGCTTCCCATGGGGCACTGTGGTGCTGTTTGCCGTCGGTATCGCCATGGGCTCTGCCCTGCTGAAAACGCAGGCTGCGCCCTGGCTGGCCAAGCAGATTGTGGAAAACCTGGGCCTGGTCAACGCCTCGGCCTTTGCCATCCTGATGCTGCTGTCGATGTTCCTGATCGTGATTCACCTGGGCTTTGCCAGCGCCACGGCGCTGGCCTCGACCATGATCCCTATCGTGATCAGCGTGCTGCAGGTCGTGGAGACCCCCGGCATTAACGCCATCGGCATCACCATGCTGCTGCAGTTTGTGGTGAGCTTCGGGTTTATCCTGCCCGTGAACTCACCCCAGGGCATGCTGGCTTACGGCACGGACACCTTCACTATCAAGCAGTACGTGAAAACCGGTTTTGTCATCACCATTGCGGCCACGGTGCTGCTGGTAATCTTTGCCCTGACCTACTGGCCCATGATGGGTTACATGACCCTCAAATAATCGCCTCGCTGCGATAAAAAACGGCCCTGCATCTGCAGGGCCGTTTTGCTTGGTGGCTTCACATCATGTAGCCACAGGAACCTGGCACGCAGCCCGCCGGGCCGCCCAGTACTGCAACAGGCGCGGCACAATGAGTACCAGCAGCACAATGATGACCAGCGTCAGCGACATGGGACGCTGCACAAAAATGCTGAAGCTACCCTCTCCAATCGCCACCGCATTGCGCATTTGCGCCTCGGCCAGCGGCCCCAGAATCATGCCAACCACCACGGGGGCCGTGGGAAAGTCAAAACGCCGCATCAGCACACCCAGCAGCCCCATGCCAAACAGCAGGAACAGGTCAAACGTACTCTGGCGCATGCCGTAAGCCCCCACCGTGGCAAAAATCAGAATGCCTGCATACAGCTGCGGCTTGGGCACGCGCAGCAGTTTGACCCACATGCCCACCATCGGCAGGTTCAACACCAGCAGCATCACATTGCCGATATACAGCGATGCAATCAGCGCCCATACCAGCACCTGCGCACTGTCAAACAGCTGCGGGCCAGGGTTGATGCCATAGTTCTGAAACGCGCCCAGCAATACGGCCGTGGTGTTGCTGGTGGGAATGCCCAGCGTCAGCAGCGGAATCAAGGCTGCCGTCACGGTAGCGTTGTTGGCGGCCTCCGGGCCTGCCACACCTTCAATGGCGCCCTTGGTGCCAAACTCGGCCTTGTCCTCGCCCTTGGCCAGCTTTTTCTCCGTCGCATAGCTCAAAAAGGTCGGGATTTCCGTGCCCCCCGCAGGAATGCAGCCAAAGGGAGCGCCAATGACCGTGCCACGAATCCATGCAGGCCAAGAACGCTTCCAGTCGCGCCGATTCATGTGCACGCGGCTGATGGCGTTCTGGCTTTCCTTGACCTTGCCTTCATACAGGGCGTAGTACAACACTTCGGCCACGGCAAACAGGCCTACGGCCACCAGCACGATATCGATGCCGTCGAGCAGTTCCATCTTGCCGCCGGTGTAGCGCGCAGCACCAGAGATCTGGTCCATACCCACGCAGCCCATGGCCAGCCCCAGAAACAGTGACGTAATGCCACGCACCATGCTCTGCCCCAGCACCGCGGACACGGTGGTAAAGGCCAGTACCATGAGCATGAAATACTCGGGCGGCCCCAACCGCACAGCAAACTCAGCCACCCCGGGTGCAAACAGCGTCACCACCACCGTCGCAATCGTGCCTGCCACAAAGGAGCCGATGGCAGCCGTTGCCAGTGCCGCACCGGCACGACCACTCTTGGCCATCTTGTTGCCTTCCATGGCAGTGACCATGCTGGCCGTCTCCCCCGGCGTGTTCAGCAGGATGGAGGTGGTCGATCCGCCATACATGGCGCCGTAATAAATACCGGCAAAGAAAATCATGGATGCCGTGATTTCCACCTTGGCGGTGATCGGCAGCAGCATGGCCACCGCCACCGCAGGGCCTATGCCCGGCAAAACCCCCACGGCCGTGCCCAGCGCACAGCCGAGCAAGGCCCACAGCAGATTCATGGGCGTGGCCGCCGTGGCAAAGCCTTGCAGCAATGCATCAAACAAGTCCATCACAGCCACCCCGTATTTGTGAGCCCTGGCAGGTTAATGGCCAGCAATTGCGTAAAGGTCCAGTACACGGGAGCGGCAATCACCAAGCCCGTGAGCACATCCTTGACCAGCATGCGAGTACTGAGCACATGCTGCTGTCCTTGCGCTCGGCGCAGCCCCTGCACAGCCAGCAGGTAACACAGCGCACAGCTCAAAATAAAGCCCAGGTGCTCAATCAGACCTGCATTGAGCAGCAGCCCGGCCGACACCCAGACAAATGGACCGAGATCAGCGCGTGCGCTGCCGCCGGGCTCTGCAGCATGGCGGAAACCACCCGTCCATGCCTCCCCCATCAACCAGATGCCGCACATACCCAGCGCCACTGCACACAGCCAGGGCAGAAAATTGGGGCCCACACCGCCATAGCCTGCATCGCCTTCAATCATGCTGGCTCCTATACCCATACCAATGGCTACCAGTAATACCAGGCCACCAACTGCGGCCTGCCACCGGGCAGCAGGAATGGCACTTTCCCACTGCGGTGATGGCGTATTCCATGCTTCTTGCATCAGCATTTCCTTTTTTGAGCAAAAAGTGCCCCTAGCGCTTATCCAGCAAGCGCTAGCAGCTATCAAGAACAGAGTAATTAAAAAGGGGGAACAGCCCCGTCCTGCCTCCGAACAGGGGCTTGCCTACCGCCTTACACCATGCCTGCGCTGGTCATGATTTCGCGCAGATTCTTGAACTCCTGGTCCACAAAGCTGGCAAAAGCATCACCAGCCAGCCATGCTGGTGTCCACTCGTTCTTCTTGAGCGACTCCTGCCAGGAAGCGCTCTGCACGGCTTTTTCGAGCTTGGTGATCAGAGCATCACGCTGTTCACGGGTGATGCCGGGGGCACCATAAACGCCGCGCCAGTTACCGATTTCCACATCAATGCCCTGCTCCTTGAGCGTGGGAATGTCGATGCCTGGCAGGCGTTCGGCAGAGGTCACGCCAATCGGCTTCATCTTGCCTGTGGCGATGTACTCCGCAAATTCGCTGTAGCCACTGCCACCCACGGTGACGTTGCCACCCAGAATGGCGGAAATGGCCTCGCCGCCCCCACGGAAAGCCACGTAATTGATCTTGGCCGGATCTACCCCCACGGCCTTGGCAATCATGCAGGCGGCAATGTGCTCGGTCGAGCCACGCGAGCCGCCGCCCCACTTGACGCTGCCCGGGTCTTTCTTGAGCTGTGCAACTACCTCGTCCATGGTCTTGAAGGGTGAGTTGGCTGGCAGCACGAACACGTTGTATTCGCTGGTGATACGTGCCAGCGGCGTAGCCTGCTGCAGCGATACAGGCGGCTTGCCCGTGATGATGCCACCCAGCATCACCGCCCCCATGACCATCAAGGCGTTGGGATCCCCCTTGCTGCCGTTGACGAACTGCGCCAGACCAATGGCACCAGCCGCACCCCCCTTGTTCTCATAGGTCACCGTAGAGGCTACACCGGCATCCTGCAGCGCCTTGCCAAGCGCTCGCCCCGTCGTGTCCCAGCCGCCACCGGGGTTAGCGGGCAGCATCATCTTCATGGCAACAGCCTGTGCCTGTGCCTGTGGAAGCAGTCCAGCGGCAGCCAGCGCTGCCATGCTCTTCAGAAAGGTATCGCGACGCATGGATGTGTCTCCTTGTTGTAGCTTGCATGTGCACTGCCCATGATGGCTGTGAACGCTGTCAAACGGCTGTCCTGTTTGCTCAGTGCAAACCCGAAGGGGTGATGCAGCTCAGATACAGCGCTGCAGTGCTAACGTGCACCACATGCATATTCTTTTGGTAGAAGACGACAGCGCCATGCGCACCAGCCTGCAGCGCGCCCTGACGCGCCGCGGCATGCAGGTAAGCACATGTGCCGATGGTCATCAGGCCCCTGCGCGCTGGCAGGAGCTCCAGCCAGATGTGGTCGTGCTGGACCTGAGCCTGCCTGGTCAGGATGGGCTACAGATTCTGGCGGCCATGCGCGCGCAGCAGTGCCGCACGCCGGTGATGATTCTTACGGCCCGAGGCACCGTGGGTGACCGCGTGCTAGGGCTGAACACGGGCGCCGATGACTATCTGTCCAAGCCCTTTGACCTGGATGAGCTGGAAGCACGGCTGCATGCTCTGGTACGCCGCACGGCAGCAGCCACAGCTACACCTGCGGCAGATGGTCCTGTGACCGTATTTGGCAATCTGCGGCTGGACCTGCATGACGGTGCCATCTACCACCTGGGCGCACCCATGGACTTCACCCCTCGTGAACGTGCCCTTATGCAGGCACTGCTGGGCAAGCCCGGTCAGGCTATTGCCAAGGAGCGCCTGTATGCCCAGGTCTTTCCGGGCGCACAGGATGTGCAATACGAGGCCATTGAAGTCGTGGTCTACCGCCTGCGCAAGAAACTGGCGGGTACCGGGGTGGATCTGGTCACACTTCGCGGTCTGGGCTATCTGCTGCGTCTGTCAACCTCGCGGTCTACCTCTGCGCCCCAGCCATGAACTCCCCAAGCTTGCCCGCCTGGTCGCTGCGTACCCGCCTGCTGGCAGGGATTTTGCTGCCCATATTGCTCTGCATCAGCTGGAACACCTGGGTGGTCTACCACGAAGCGCTGGGTGCTCTGCACACCGCCTATGACCGCACCCTGCTGGCTTCAGCCAAGACCATTGGCGAGCAGCTGGATGTGCAGGGCTACGAAGCACATGCCACCATCAACGCCACCGTACCCTACTCAGCGCTGGAAGCCTTCGAAGCCGACACCCAGACCCGTATGTTCTATCGCGTCTCCACCCTCAGTGGTGAGATGGTGTCGGGCTTTCCCGATCTTCCCCTGTGGCAAGGCCAGCTTCCACAGCAGCCGCCTTACGCCGCACTGGTGGATTTTTATGACAGCGAGTACCGCGACCGCCCAGTGCGCATGGCCGTGCTGCTGCAGCCTGTTGCCAGCGCAACCGGACGCAGCATGGCCATCATTCAGGTAGCAGAAACTCTGCAGCTGCGCGAAAACCTGGCGCTGGAGCTGCTGGGCCAGACCCTGTGGCAACACGCTGTACTGCTGATCTTGGTCACGCTGACGGTGCTGCTGGTTGTGCACCGCGTCACCCGCTCGGTCCGTGTGGTCGGAGAAGCCATGGGCCAGCGCCCACAGGGCGATCTGCGCCCAGTCCCCTTGCATACGGTTCCACGCGAGCTGCGGCCTCTGCTTGATGGCACCAACCGCATCATGGAGCGCCTGCGTGGCCTGCTGCACGACCAGAAACGCTTTGTGCGCGATGCCTCGCACCAGTTGCGCACACCACTGGCCGTGCTCAAGGTACAGGTCCAATCCGCCCGACGTGGTGATGTACCCCCCATGCTGGCACTGGAAGAAATCGAAGGTACGGTAGACCGTGCTACAGAATTGGCCAACCAGATGCTGGCACTGGCCAAAGTCGAGCAGCTGCGTGAGCAGCCCCGTGAATGCCTGGCCTGGGATGCGGTAGTGCGAGAGGTCAGCCTTGACCTCGCACCTCTGATTGCAGACAAAGACCTGGACTTTGTGCTGGAAGCTGATACCCCCGTCATGGTCCAGGCCCATGCCTGGATGCTGCGCGAGCTGGTGCGCAATCTGCTGCACAACGCTGTACGCCATGCGCCAACGCACAGCAGCCTGCTCATCAAGCTATCCCTGAATGCGCAGCAGCAGGCACAGCTGTATATCGCTGATGAAGGACCGGGATTGAGCAAAGCCCTGCAGGAGCACCTGTACCAGCCATTCGTCAGCCATGGCGAACACCAGGGATTCGGCCTGGGCCTGGCACTGTGCCACGACATCGTGCATGCCCTTGGCGGCACGCTGGAGTTGCGCAACCGAAGCGCTGCTGGACTGGAAGTCCTGGCCTGCCTGCCACAGGTCAGCCCAGACATGGTCTGAGCCTCAACATCTGAAAACCCTTACAGGCAGCCGTGGCTTGAACGTGCCATTGTTGTTCTGTGGTGTTGTACGGGATCAGGACGTGCGCCAACGCTTTGTGCTCAGCTATCTATTCCGAAGCACTCTTTTATCAGACATAAATCCCAAGATAAGCCAATAATTACAAGCGCTTCAGGCTACAAAAAAAGTAGTCAGAATTCCGTCCTGCAGTGCATAGCACCCATACAAAAAAGCATAGATAACCAATTGCAGGCAAGGAATTGAACATGGGCTTGGAAAAGCAGAAAGCGCCAGCGCGCATCGTGGTCGTAGGTGGTGGTGTAGCAGGGCTGGAAATCGCCTCGGCACTGGGCAAACTCAAGGATGCGCACATTGGTTCCGTCACCCTGGTCGACGCGGACTCCGCCCATGTCTGGAAGCCCATGCTGCACACCATTGCCGCAGGCACCCGCGACCTGGCCCAGCAGCAGACCACCTACCTCGCCCAGGCTACGGATGCCCACTTTGCCTACCAGCCTGGAGCCATGTCAGGCCTGGATCGTGAACGCAAGGAGATCATTCTCGACCCCATCGTCGCTGAAGATGGCCGCGAGGTAGTGCCCACTCGCCGCCTTGCCTACGACAAGCTGGTGATTGCAGTGGGGAGCGGTGCCAACGACTTTGGCACACCCGGTGTGCTGCAGCACTGCTACATGATCGATTCACGCCGCAAGGCCGATGAGTTCAACCGCGAAATCCGCCTGCGCATGCTGCGCTGCATGACCGAAGGGGAAACGCTGCAGGTCGCCATCGTCGGCGCAGGTGCGACCGGCGTAGAGCTGGCAGCAGAGTTGGTGCAGCTGTCTGAGAGCGCGGAAGCCTACGGCGCGCTGGGCAAGGCAGCCAAGTTCCAGATCGTGCTGATCGAGGCTGGTCCACGCATCCTGCCCAGCTTCCCCGAAGAAATTTCCATTGCCACACAAACCCGGCTGGAGAAACTGGGAGTGCGTGTGCTGACTAATCGAAAGGTACAGGCCGCACATGCTGCTTCACTGGTACTGGACGGTGACGAGCAAATTCCTGCGGGACTGAGCGTCTGGGCCGCAGGCGTCAAGGCACCCGACTTTCTGTCTACCCTTGGCCTGCCCACCACCCGCGGTAATCAGCTGATCGTCAATGATGATCTGCAGACTGCAGACCCTGATATCTATGCCGTCGGTGACTGCGCCAGCTACACCCTTCCCGGAGAAACGCAGCCACTGCCTCCTACTGCTCAGGTTGCCCACCAGCAGGCACGCTATCTGATCGAGCTGTTTCCCAAGATGCTGGCCTGCCCCCATGCCTATAACGGCACAGGCTTTGCCTATCGCGACTTCGGCGCGCTGGTATCGCTGGCCCACTATGACGCCTACGGCTCTCTGGGCAAGTTTGGCCTGTTCAACGGTGGGCTGATTCGCGGACGGCTGGCCATGCTCAGCCACATCTGGCTGTATCGCTCTCACCAGGCACGCCTTTACGGCTTCTGGCGCGGGGGACTGCTGTGGCTGGTGGACATGATGAATTCACGCCTGCGCCCCACTATCCGTTTAGATTAATAACACCGCGCGCTGGAGGAACTGACTACGAGACCACCAGCGGTTCCAGCGTCTGTCGCAACGCAGCAGGCAATGCACAGGGACGGCGTGTTTCCCGGTGCACATAGACGTGCACAAAGTGCCCGGCCGCCGCCGTCTGAGCTTCCCCCTGCGCAAACAGTCCGATTTCATACCGGACACTGCTGCTGCCCAGGCGGGCTACGCGAAGGCCTGCTTCAACCATCTGAGGAAATGCCAGGGGGGCAAAGTAGTTGCACTGCGTCTCCACCACCAGGCCAATGGTTTCACCTGCGTGAATATCCAGCGCCCCAGCTTCAATCAGAAACGCATTGACTGCCGTATCAAACCAGCTGTAGTAGACGACATTGTTCACATGTCCATAGATATCGTTGTCTGCCCAGCGGGTAGGAATACTGCGGAACACACGATACGCACTCCGTGACTGAGGAGCAGGCCTGCTGGTAGATGAAGTGTCTGATGTCATGCCTGCATTCTCTGCAGGCGCAATGCATCAACGTGTACCCGGGCGACATCGTCGCCCTGATGCGACACTTTCACACCGCATCTGTCGCAAACACACGCAATTAGCGACCTTTTTCACCATTGATACTGTTTTTTGTTGCAGCGCAGCAAAAACTGCTTGCAGCAATCACTGCTTTGCTCAAAAATCCTCTGCATGCTGCATTGCAACATGAATTTGAAAGATGCAGCTGCTCACCTGTCCCCCATTCAACGGAGTACACGACCATGGCACTGACACCTGAACAAATTGCTGCTGCACACAAGGCAAATCTCGAAACCCTGTTTGGCCTGACCAACAAGGCTTTTGAAGGCGTGGAGAAGATTGTGGAACTGAACATGGCTGCTACACGTGCAGCGCTGTCTGAAGCTGCCAGCCACAGCCAGGCTCTGTTGAATGCCAAGGACATTCAGGAGCTGGTCACTCTGCAAACCAGCCTGTTCCAGCCTCTGGCTGAAAAAACGGCGGCTTACAACCGTCACCTGTACAACATCGCTACCAGCACTTCTGCCGAAGTCAGCAAGGCGCTGGAAAGCAAGGCCAGCGAATTTCAGCAGAGCTTCAACAATCTGGTGGACTCCACTGCAAAGAACGCTCCAGCCGGCTCGGAAACCGCTGTAGCCATGATGAAGAGCGCAGTCTCTGCTGCCAACAATGCTTTTGAAAGCGTACAAAAAGCGGTAAAGCAAGCTTCTGACCTGGTGGACGCTAACCTGAAGGCCGTCGCCGCAACAGCAACCACCACAGCAGCACCTGCAGCCTCTTCCAGCAAGGCCAAAGCCTGATATTTCCTGATGCTTCGATAACCATTGGACAACTTCTAGGGTTTACCCTATAATTCGAAGCATCAACCAGTTCACTGGTTACCAGTTGTCTCCTTGGATCCTCTTGAAACCCCCGTTTCTTGGATCCCTTTAAACCCGGTTTTCACAAACCGGGTTTTTTTTCGTCCCTACATAGCTGCACTGACTGGTCTTTACTTGGCCGCCCTTTCATAATTGACGTTTACGTCAAAGAGATTCCAAGGAGCATAAAGCATGGAAATACAGGGCAAGGTATTTATCGTCACCGGTGGTGCATCAGGCCTGGGAGAAGGCACGGCACGCATGCTGGCAGCCCATGGTGCCAAGGTCATCATTGCAGACATGCAGCAGGAAAAAGGCCTGGCCGTAGCCAATACCATTGGCGGCATATTCGTGCCATGTGATGTCAGCAGCGAGGCCGATGGCCAGGCTGTCGTCCAGCAAGCGACTCGTGTAGGCATGCTTGCAGGCTTGGTCAATTGCGCCGGCATTGCGCCCGCTGAAAAAACCGTAGGCAAAAGCGGGGCTCACAGCCTGGCGCTGTATCAGAAAGTGATTCAGGTCAACCTGATCGGCAGCTTCAATATGATTCGCCTGGCAGCCGAGGCGATGAGCAAGAACACGCCTGAATCCACTGGTGAACGCGGCGTCATCATCTCCACAGCCAGCATTGCGGCTTATGACGGACAAATAGGCCAGGCAGCCTATGCGGCTTCCAAAGGAGGTGTGGTAGGCATGACATTGCCGATCGCGCGTGATCTTGCACGCAACGGCATTCGCAACATGACGATCGCCCCCGGCATATTTGGGACACCCATGCTATTTGGCATGCCGCAGGAAGTACAGGATGCGCTGGCTGCAGGTGTTCCCTTCCCCAGCCGCCTGGGTACGCCCGAAGACTATGCCAAGCTGGTCAAGCACATCATTGAAAATGACATGCTCAACGGCGAAGTGATTCGCCTCGACGGTGCCATTCGCCTGGCCCCCAAATAAAGCACATGAACATGCATTGCAACAATGCCTCCTGCTGGAGGCATTGTTTATAAAAGCAAAAACAAAAAAGCCGTACTAATTATTATTAGTACGGCTTTGTGTTTCTGGCGGAGTGGACGGGACTCGAACCCGCGACCCCCGGCGTGACAGGCCGGTATTCTAACCAACTGAACTACCACTCCTGGCAGAAAACTTTGTGTTTCGTTGCTATTATTTTAGCAGCAAAACCAAGCGTTTCAAACTTGGCGACCCTACGGGGATTCGAACCCCGGTACCCACCGTGAAAGGGTGGTGTCCTAGGCCTCTAGACGATAGGGTCAATCCTAGAACTTTTAGCATTACTGCTGACCGTTAAATTCTGGTGGAGGTAAACGGGATCGAACCGATGACCTCTTGCATGCCATGCAAGCGCTCTCCCAACTGAGCTATACCCCCAAAACTGGCGGAGTGGACGGGACTCGAACCCGCGACCCCCGGCGTGACAGGCCGGTATT
>ENA-UOJC01000309-UOJC01000309.1-human-gut-metagenome-genome-assembly--contig:-C104-NODE-309-length-89045-cov-10.663018_pt1 | contig 89045 bp, 92 predicted proteins | sample MGYA00242339_ERZ723886 | MGnify/ENA metagenome assembly ERZ723886 | reverse complement strand
TTGTCGATTATTCTTGTCGGAATAGGTATTTCTTGTTTTTTCCCGATGTCTTTTGATGGTGAAACATCCGGTTGGAATTTTTTTATACCGGTATTAATTGCAATTTTTGCTTTTATTGCATTTGTCTGTACTTATTTCTTTTTGTATCTTTTTATTGATATAAATGATAATTTAACAGAAATTAATGAGAAACTTGTACATATTATAAAAGAAAATGTACATGAGCAGACTGAAGTAAATGAAATTTCAGAGAAAAGTTGTAATGACAGGAGCGATTTTTTGAATAAAAATATTTATAAAAGATAACATTAAACAGATTAAATTCGTTTAATAATTTATTTTTCCTGATTTTTCTCCAGATATTCAATAACATCAAGTGCAAGTTCGTGCCGCAATTCTTCAGGAGCGTGCTTTAAATATTCCATAGCATGAGAAACTTTTATATTTTTATCATACCAGCGGCGAAGAATGTAATTGTACTGTTCTTCCAGGGTCATACTGAATTCAATATCTTTTAACTTATCAATTATATATTCAGCACAAATTACCTGCAGTTCTTCTTCGGATTTTTCAAGCATTGCGATTGCTCTGCTGACAACCGGATCAATATCATACCAACGTTTTTGCTGCTGCATAAAAGTCTCCTTTACTCTTCTTACTCCGTTATTCTTTATTTTAACATATTATTTCCTATTTTTAAATAGTTTTATGTTTTATAAATTTTTAGCCAAATTTTTTAGATGTTGTATAATAAAATTATGATGAAAAAGGTTTGTGCAACACTGTTATTAAGTGCATTTCTGTCAACAAATATGGTATTTGCAGATCCCGTATTTGAAGGTCATGCCGAAAAAACAAATCAACTTCAGCAGCTGCAGAGTGAACTGTTCACCGGTAAAGTTGAAACTCTGGAACGTTCTGATGTTATTCACATGACTGTTTCACAGGTACTGGATTCAAATATTAACGTCGAAGGTGATGAGTTTTTTGCAGAGGTTGTAAATGATGTTGAGGGAGATTCCGGTGTAATTATTCCAAAAGGAACTCTTGCTCACGGTAAAATTGCACAGACTGTAGAAGCAAAGCGTATGGGGCGTGCGGCTCAAATTACTCTGGATTTTGATTATCTTATAACTCCTGACGGCAGAGAAATTCCTATTGAAGGACGTATGACAACAAAACTTCACCCTGTTGTTGAAACATCAAAAATAGTTGCTCAGGATGTGGGATACACTCTCGCAGGTGGTGTTGTGGGAGGATTTCTTGCACTTAACTGGCTCGGTCTGGAAGCTGCTATTGCGTCTCAGGGTTATACTCTTGCCGGAGGTGCTGCTATTGGCGGTGCTATCGGACTCGGTGCTGCTTTAATTCGTAAAGGACATGATGTCTTAATTGCACCGGGAGATGAAATTAAAGTTAAAATTAATACATCTGTTAAACTCCCTGTTTATAAAGATACAGCTCTTATGCAGCATGAACTTTTCTATCCGGGACTGGATATTTATATTAGTGATATAAAGCATGAAGAGGATCCTTTCGGTGAGGTGAATACTCTTACTCTTACTATTATGATTACTAACATGTCTGATAAAACTTTTTCCGGATTGGATCTGGCACTTGTAAATGATTACAATGCAATTTTTAGGCCGTCAATTTTCGGTGATACAAAATTGATGTTTAAGCAGATTAAGCCCGGTGATAAGGTAGTCGGTCGTATCTCTTTTGCTGTTGATAATATCAATAGAAGTTTCTGGCTGACTTTTTATGATAGAATGACTAAGAAGCCGTTATCAAAAATTTCTCTTGATAATGCTTACAAAAAAGTTTCGGTTAAAACCAAGAAAAAAAATGACAAACTGAGAGCAAAAAGAACCGATTTTAAAAAAGAGGAAAATCTTCTCGATTTGATGGAGGAATAGGCCTATTCTTTGTAAATATTTGTTGATAGGCAGCTTGCAAATACGAGTTTTTATGTTACAATGTTAGTAGTATAGTGTTAAAAAGAAAGTAGAGGACCCTATGGTGTGTGGTAAGTTAGAAATTGATATTTTGAATTCTGTGTGGAATATGACAGATGAATGTGAAGACCGTGATATTTCTATTCAGGATGTTGTTGATGACTTGGCACAAAATGGCACTCAAAGAGCTTATACGACAATTAAAACCGTTATGGACAGACTTACTGTGAAGAGCATCCTTGTGAGATATAAGGTTGGTAAAAAATTCTTTTATAAGGCTGCAATGAATAAACGCGAAATGGCTGTTGAATCTGTTCAGGAAGTTGCAGGACAATTTTTTGACGGTAATTATATTGATATGATTCACTTTATTGAAAGAGAATTTAACCTGATTAAATAATATGACTCAAAATTTAGAGAGCAGAAGTCTTGTAGCTGTTCTGATAAGAAAAGTCCTTATCGGAGCTTTGACTGTCGGAGAGGCAGTTAGAAATTTCCCGTTTGATACAGGAGATAAAAGTGTTAATGCGGCGTACCATGCACTGGTTCATTATGAGGCTGATGAGGACTTGAGGCGTCGGGATATTCTTTATCGCGAGGAACAGGATGATTATCTGGAAATGATTGCATTTACGCTTGAGAAAGGTGAAAATCTTCCTGATAATATTATTAGGAATTATGAACTTTATTATCCTGAAGATAGTCTTCCGCACAAACATGATAAGTCTGGTGCGTTAAAAAGTTTTTTCAGATTTTTGAATATAAAGCATTAAAAGTTTTGAAATTATCCTTTGAATATGATATTCTTTATTTATGGTAGAAATTCTTATTTTATACACAATTCTAAATCGTGAATTTACGATGTACGCAATTCAAAAAGAAATAGAGAAGAGTTTCGGAGTTTTTTCAATTCCTAGTTTTGGAGCGATAAATCCGGCCCTGAGACGTCTTGAATATAACGGATTTGTTAATTCCCGAAAAATGATGTCTGACGGCGGCAAGCTTTCTATATATTATTCAATTACAAAAACGGGTGTATCAGAATTAAAACGTCTGTTGCTGGAAGATTTTTCAGACAATCCTCTTCAGTTTTTATCCAATGCAAAAATAAAGCTTTCTTGTGCTGAATTACTTGATAAGGATAAAAAAGATGAGTTGTTTTTTGCCGTTAAAGCGAAAGCTCTTCATTTTAAAACGTGTGCGGAAAAAATACTCAGCGATGAATATACAGATAAGTCTTTTTACCAAAAAATATTGTTGGATAACACAATTTGCGAGTATGCAAATTTTATTACGATAGTAGAAGGGTTTGAAAAAGATAATGCCCGCAATAGTTAATAAGGTGCTTAAAAACTCAATAGCAGAAGAATTAGAAATCAAATCAGGCGATGAAATAGTTTCTATTGATGAAAATCCTATGCAGGATATGATTGATTACAATTTCTACTGCAAAACTGATTTTCTGACCATTGAAATTAAAAAGAAAAACGGGGATGTAGAAGTTATAGAAATTGAGAAAGATTTTGATGAAGATTTGGGTATTGTATTTGAAAGTGCTGTCTTTGACAGAGTAAAACCCTGTTTAAACCACTGCGTTTTTTGTTTTGTTGATCAGCAGCCGAAAGGTTTGAGAGAAACTTTATACGTTAAAGACGATGATTACAGGCTTTCTTATTTGCAGGGCACATATATTACACTTACGAATCTTACTGAAAAGGATAAAGACAGAATAAAAAGAATGCATCTTGGACCGTTTTATGTGTCTGTTCATACAACGAATCCTGAATTAAGAGTGAAAATGTTAAGAAATCCGAATGCCGGCAGGGCTCTTGAAAATCTTGAATGGTTCAGAAAAAATAAAATCCCGTTTCATGCCCAGATTGTATTGTGCCCGGGATTGAATGACGGAGAGGAACTGGAAAGAACACTTTCAGATCTGGCAAAACTGAAAAATACGGTTTTGTCCACAGCTATTGTTCCTGTAGGAATTACTCAGTTCAGAGAAGAAAAATTGAAACAGGTTGATAAAAACTGTGCTGAAGAAACTCTGCAAATTGCGTCAAAATATAAAAGAGTATGTTGCTCCGATGAATTTTTTCTGCTTGCAGGGAAAAAAATCCCGCCTGCAAAATATTACGGTAATTTTTCGCAGCTTGAAGATGGAGTAGGGTCTATCAGAATGCTTCTTGAAGATTTTAAAGGGCTTGATATTCCAAAAAAAATTAATAAAAAAACAAACATTCTGTTTGCAACATCTTTTGCGGCAAAATCAGCACTTGATATAATTTCGTCAAAGCTTAATAGAACCGAAAATCTTACGACGGAAGTAGTTCCGGTTAAGTCAAACTACTGGGGACAAGATATTACGGTTGCCGGTCTTATTACTACTGATGACTTAATTGCGGCTTTAAAAGATAAAGAATGTGATTTTGTTGTTATTCCGTCAGTCATGCTCAGACAATACAGCGAGGATTTTCTTGACGGACAGACGCTCTCCTATGTAAAAACCAGAACTAAAAAAGAATTCTTTGTTATTAATAATATTTATTCAATGAAAGAATTGACGGACTATCTTAAAACTTTATAAGAGGATTATTTGTATAAGTCTTCAATATCAAATTTATAGATATTGATGTTATCAAATTCAAAAATCTTATTAATTGTTACATTCAAAGCTCTTGAAATTTTAAACAGTGTACTGATAGTAACATCCCGTTTGCCTGCTTCTATCATCGCAATATGTGAACGGGAAATCCCTGATTCAAGAGAAATATATTCCTGTGTCAATCCCTTCTCAGTTCTTATTTTTCGTAAATTTTCTCCTAAAGCTTTCTTAAAGTCGTTGCACATATTATTATTCTATGATATGTTACTGTTAGTGACTATCGCTGTTAGTGACATTAATTTGTAAGGAGGTTAACAATGTGTATCAAACAAAATGTCTGTAACCCTGCATTTACACTTGCAGAGGTTCTTATAACACTCGGGATAATAGGAGTGGTTGCAGCAATGACTTTGCCGACGGTAATTTCAAGTTACAGACAAAAGGAAGCAGCAGCAAGACTTAAAAAATTTAATACAACAATGGCTCAGGTCTTAATCCTTTCCGAAAACGAAAACGGGGTTGTAAATACCTGGGATATGTCACTGAAGCCTGAAGATTTTGTAAGGAAATATTTTGGTCCGTATATAAAAGCTTTAAGAATAGATTCGGCAGATGAAGACAGAAATCAGGGCAGGATCTATTTTGCAGACGGAAGTACTGTTTCAATCGCAAAGGGGCGTTGTATGGATTTGACATTTGATATAAATGGTGACAGAAAGCCAAATAAAGTAGGATATGACCGGTTTCTGTTTCTAGCCTGTGATAAGACCATAACTGAATGGTGTTCAAACAAAGGCTGGTGTACTTATTACAAACCGGAAATGGATCAATCAAGACAGGCACGACTAAATCAATGTAAATCGATACCAAATTATTGTACAGGATTATTGGAGTATGATAATTGGGAATTTAAAGACGATTATCCGTATAAATTATAACAAAACCCCTCTCATTAAGAGAGGGGTTTTGTTTTTAATATCTTTCAAGATATCTGTCGATTTCCCATTGGGAAACGTATGTTCTGAATGAATCCCACTCTTTTTTCTTTGAGGACATAAATTCATTAAAAGCATGTTCGCCGAGTGCAGCACGTCCTACAAGTGATTTATCCATTAAGTCCAGAGCTTCGGCAAGACTTCCCGGCAATGAATCAATTCTCTGTTTTTTGCGTTCTTTTGTTGTTAATTTATAAATATTGCTTTCAACAGGAGCCGGCGGATCTATCTTGTTTCTTACACCGTCAAGGCATGTCTCAAGTATTGCCGCAAATGCAAGATAAGGGTTGCATGCCGGATCCGGAGAACGAAGCTCTACCCTTGTTGCGTTTCCTCTTTTGGCCGGAACTCTTAGTAGAGCACTTCTGTTTGCCAGTGACCAGGCAAGGTAAACAGGGGCTTCATATCCCGGAACAAGTCTTTTATAGCTGTTTACTGTAGGATTGAGAATTGCAGTGATGCTTTTTACATGCTTTAGCATGCCGCCGATTGCATATTTTGCGATATCTGATAATTGAAATTCTGCGTCTTCATCATAAAATGCGTTTTTGCCGTCTTTAAATAACGAAACATTACAGTGCATACCAGAACCATTTATTCCGTAAATAGGCTTCGGCATAAATGTCGCATGCAGATTATGCTTTGCGGCAATAGCTTTTACTGCAATCTTGAATGTAGCAACATTGTCTGCAGCTGTTAATACATCTGCATATCTGAAATCAACTTCATGCTGACCATCGGCAACTTCATGATGAGAGGCTTCGATATCAAACCCCATTTCTTGTAAGGTAAGTACAATGTCCGAACGTACATCTTCTCCTAAATCTTCAGGACCTACATCATAATATCCGGCACTGTCTTGAGTGGTTGTTGTTACGTTTCCTTCTTCGTCTTTTGCAAATAAGAAAAATTCGGCTTCAGGGCCTACATTCATTGAAAAGCCCATTTTTTCAGCTTCTTTCATTACTCTTTTTAAATTACATCTCGGGCATCCTTCAAACGGTGTGCCGTCTGCATTGTATATATCACAAATTAATCTCGCAGAGTTGATTCCATCCTTTTCTCTCCATGGCAAAATCTGGAACGTATTTTTGTCAGGATGGAAAAACATATCTGAAGTCTCTATGCTTCTAAATCCTTTAATAGAAGAACCGTCTAACATGATTTCATTATTTAATGCTTTTTCGATGTGCTGTGACGGAATGGTCATATTTTTTACCTGTCCGTTTATATCAACAAACTGCAATTTGATGAACTTGATATTATATTCTTTTATCAAGCTCTTAATTTCCTCATCTGTAAAACTTTTGTTGTCTAATCGTGTGTGCATAAATTCTTTCATGTAGTCCTCTTTTCTTCTTCTTTTTTCCTTTTTATCTACGTATTTTATTAGAATACTTTTTCTAAAAAAGGTCAAGGCTTTGTATATTAAGAATGTATAAAGACGGGCTTTTCGGCCATTTTATTAAAATGTGATTATTTTACTAAAAATACAATTTTTATATCAAAATATTTTGTTTATAAATGAAAAAACCCTATCTTTCGATAGAGTTTTGGAATTTTTTGTAATTCCTCGTGTGTGTAGAAGGTTAGTGTGTAGTAGGTAGTGTAGTAGTAAGTGTATGTTTTATGTCTCGTGTTTATTTAATCGATATTGCTTACACTAATATAAAGTATTTTCTAAATATATAATTGCTATATCTTAACTCTTTTGTTACAAAAGTTAATATTTAAAATATAAATTAAATTTATAAATATTATTCGTATGTCTAATTCATTTGGAGGAGATTTTATGTATTTAATAAAGACTCGGGAAATGTATGCCGATTAATTATATATACACATTTTATTTGGAGCTCATAATGTCAGAACAGATTTTAGTACAACCTGCGGTTATTAATAATGAATCGGAAAAGAGTGAGAAAGCAAAGCTGTTTTTGGAAAAAGCAAGACTCGCTCATGAAAAATATTTAATCAGGCAGGACAATAAAGATTTACAAGAGGCAATAAATAATTATATTGATGCAGTAAAATATGATCCGGGAATTCCTGAAACTTACTACAGGCTTGCAAGCCTTATGTGGGAGCAGGGTCAGATTAGTGTTAATGCGGCAATAGATCAGTGTAAAACTGCGGTATCGCTTGCTCCAGATAATATGAATGCTCATTTGTATGCAGGCTTTTTTATGAAGATGGCTGAAAATTACCCTGAAGCCATGGCTGAATTTAAATCTGCTGTGAAAATGGGTAAGTTAAAATCAGCAAGACCACGATTGGTACTTTCACAGGCAATTTTACAAAAAATTAATTCACAGGATGGTACTTTTGGGGATTATTTACAGTTTGTTTATTATTTCCTTTCCGGAAGTTTGATGCTTGCCTGGGACAGACCTTCATTAAAGATGTTTTATAAAAATATCTCAGATGATTTTTCGGTATTTACTTTTAATACTGTCGGTAAATTTCTTGAAAAATTTAAACTCTATCCTGCAGCTGAAAATATTTATAAAAAAGCTGTAATGGAAACATGTCATGGCGAAATTTTCTACAATAAAATGGGTGATTTGGCTCTGAAAAATAACGATATGGAACTGTCGGTTGATTGTTATAAAAAAGTTCTTGAGTCAAATCCTTTGAACAGGGAAGTTTTAATTAAGCTTGCAACTGTTTTACAAACATATTTCCCTGAAAATACAGAAGAAACTATTGACTGTTATGAAAAACTTCTGGAATTTGATATTGATACAGCAAGAATTTACTATGAACTCGGGCATTTATATCTGAAAAAAGAAGATAAAATTAATTCAATCAGTGCATTCAAACTTGCACTTGAAAGAGATGAAGAAAATCCGTTTTATAATAATTCTCTTGCTTATGCTTATTCAAAGGCAGAGCTTTATGATGATGCAATAGAGCATTATCAAAAGGCTATAGCACTCAATCCTGATGATGAGTGGACCGCTATTGTTTGTCAGGCTTTAGGTTCTATTTATGCGGAGAATAAAGGGAATATTGAGGCTGCCGTTGCAACTTATCAGGCAGGTATAATTCTTGATCCTAACAATTATGATTTATATATTGCACTGGGTGATGTTTATATGGCTCAATATGATTTAGAAAAGGCAATCAGAACATACTGCGATGCAATAACACTTGATCCTGATAATTACAGAGGGTACTCAAAAGCAGGGATTGCTTTATGGGAAAAGGATTATGTTGAAGAGGCCTTAGTCGCATATCATAAATCTATAGAGCTTAACCCTGATAATGCTTTTGCTCATAATAATTTAGGCATAATTTATCTTGACGGCCTTGGTGATGCAGAAGAAGCTCTTGAATATTTCGAACAGGCAATAGAACTTAATGAAAGTTATACTCTTGCATATTTTAATGCAGGACGTGCAAGTCAGATGCTTGATTTCACCAACGATGCCGCTCACTATTATCAGATGGCAATCGATTTAAATACAATTACAAATGAACTTGATGAGAATGACATCAGAGCAAGACTTCATAAATTATTTGAGGCTTAGTGAGTAAATGTAATATCATCTATTTCAAGATGTAGCCTATATCCTAAAATTTTGCATATTAATTTCATTTCGTTATATTTTAATGATTCACTGGAAAGTTTATGTGACAGCAAGCTTTGTGTATAATTTTTGCCTGTAATCTCACTCATTCGCTTGGCTAGTTCTGTCATTGTAATACAGCGTTTTAAAAGCATAAACTTAACTTCTTCTCTTACGTTCATATCTGTATTATACGGTTTATCATAATTGATTGACATTAATCTGAAATATATGTATAATAATGAATATATTTCATTAAATAGTTCATGTTTCATATTATGTGTATTTTTATTAAGAGGATAGTTATTGATGAAAAATTTTGCATTTACATTGACTGAAGTATTGATAACAATAGGAATTATAGGTATTGTAGCAGCTATGACTTTGCCGGGTGTTATTACCAGTTATCAGAAACAAGAAACAGTTTCCAGATTGAAAAAAGTGTATGCTACTGTGGGAAACGCTTTTGCAAAAGCTGCTGCTGAATACGGTGATTTGGACGGGTGGGATTGGTCAAATCCAGAGAAAATACTAAAGGAATATCTGGGACCTAATTTTGCTTCTCCAAAATTTTTTGGTACTAATTGTAGATACGGAGGTTGTTTTTGTCGTTTCCAAGAAGATGGCTCTGCCGGTGAAACCGGATTACCCGGAGGGCAATATACGTGGCCGGGAGGTCAGGGTATAACTTCTCCGATGCATGTAGGAGTTCCGTCTGTCTTATTTATGGACGGTTCATGTATTAATATCTCAAAAGTTTATGATACTGTTGAAGTTTGGATTGATATTAACGGAGCGGAAAGAAAACCAAATAAAGTTGCAAAAGATGTTTTTGCTTTTTCCGTTAATAATAAAGGGCAGATGGCTTCTTATGGCGGATACGGTTGTGATGACGATCTTGATTGGAGAGTTTTTGCAACCGGTACTGGCTGTGGCTCAAGGATTGTTGAAGATGGCTGGCAGATAAAATATGACTGGCATTTTTAAAACAAGCTTAATTGCGTTTTGATTTGATTTTCAAAGTGTTTCTTTAAGAATGACGGTCTGTGATATTTTGTTACTCCATATTTATCAATGGCTGCTAGATGTTCTTTTGTAAGGTATCCTGCGTTTTTTGCCCAGCCGTACTGCGGAAATTCCGCATCCAGCTTTTCCATGTATCTATCCCTTGCTACTTTTGCAAGTATGCTTGCCGCTGCTATTGATGCGGATTTTGCATCACCTTTTATTACCCATTTTTGAGAACATAAGTTAAAATCCTTTATCATCTTATTGCCGTCCACAAGTACCAGAAATTTAGACAGATTTCCTTCAAGTGCATCTGCAAATGAGGCTCGCTTTAGAACATCTTCAACGGCAAGTTTCATTGCCTTCAATGAGGCATTTAATATGTTTATCTTTTCAATTTCATCAACTTCAACACAAACTGTGTGATTTATTGTGGCATCCTTTATAATATTATAAAGAGTTTCTCTTTTTTTCTTTGAAAGCTGCTTACTGTCATTTAAGATTGAAAGCTCTTCCACCAACTTCCTTGAACGTTCCTGAAAGCACACCGCACTTGCAAAAACTCCGCCTGCTGCAGGGCCTCTTCCGGCTTCATCAGTACCGATAATTATATGATTTTTATAGAATAAATCATATGCAAAAAGTTTTATTATGTGAGAATCTTTTGTAAGTTCCATTTATTCCTCCATGTCATCAAGAATAAATTTCCCGATTTTTCCTTCTCTGAAATCCCTTAGCACATATGCAGCCGCTCTTGTTATATCAGGGCTTCCGCCTGAAATAATCCAGTTTCTGGAAATGGCAATGTTTTCAAGTGTAAGTTCGTTTGTTTCAACATTGTAATATTTTCTGACGGTATCTGAATATTTTTCATCAAGCAGGTCAAGAAGGTCTTGGGCAACAGGTTCATTAGAGTATGCATTTTCAGATATGGAGTTTACAAATGCCAGTTTTATTGCGGCTTCCTGATTCTCCTGTTTCATTGGAATTATTCCGGGTGTATCCAGCAAATCAAGCTGCGGGTTAATTCTAACCCACTGCTGCTGTCGTGTCACACCAGCTTTTGCACCGATTTTAGTTTTAGATGAACGGGTTAATTTGTTAATAATACTGGATTTTCCTACATTTGGCATCCCGACAACCATTACTCGTGCGGGACGTCTTAAAAGCCCCTTTTTCATAATGGCCTGAATCCTTGGTTCGGATAATTCGACAGACTTTTTTACAATAAGACTTAAGTCTTTGGAATTTTTGGCATCAGAAAGTAAAACAGGTGCATTCAAATTTTTTTCTAAGTATGAAACCCATTTTTTTAATTCATTTTTATCGGTTAAATCTGATTTATTCAGCAAAATTAAACGGGGCTTGTCATTTAAAAGCCCCGTAATATTATTGTACATGCTTGACTTTGGAAGTCTTGCATCAACTACTTCAATTACTGCATCCACTAAAGAAAGCTGTTCTTGCAGTTTTCTTTCGGCTTTAGCTATATGTCCGGGATACCAGTGAATATGAGTTTTATTTCTTTTCAATTTTTTCCTTAATTCTTGTAGCTTTACCTGAACGTTCTCTCAAGTAGTACAATTTAGCACGTTTAACATCACCGCGTCTTACGATGTTGATTTTTTCAATTCTTGGAGAGTGAAGTAAGAATACACGTTCAACACCAACACCCTGAAATACTTTTCTTACAGTGATAGTTTTGTTGATACCTGAACCATGCTTTTTAATAATAGTACCTTCAAAAGCCTGAATTCTTTCTTTGTTACCTTCAACAATTCTTACAAATACTCTTACAGTATCGCCCGGATTTACATTCGGAACTTCTTTTTCCATATAAGGTTTTTCTAATTCTTCAATAATAGGGTTCATTTTCCTTTTCCTTTATATTTTACTTAAATAATACTATTTAAAATTCCTTAATCGGCTTAATTATATTTTCCACAAAAATACACACCGACGCACGTAAGTATAGTAATCGTATTATAAACTACAAAATTTTGCAAGCCGCAATAAGTTTTTCAAATAATAATTTTAATTTTTATTAACAAAAATTCTAATATAATATACAACACTACGATTTATGTTATTCTATATAGGTGAAAAGTTTTATTGATAATATTCTGAAGAATTCTAAAAAGAAAAAGTCTTCTTTGTGCAATACAAAGAGTATGGGGGTAGATATTGACAAAAATGAATATTATGAAATAAAACTCTCAAATTCGGCTCATCCCGAATTAACGTATAAGGAGAATAAATGAAGTATTGGGGTTTATTTTTGGTTAATGCATTTATTATTCTTCTGCTTGTTCTCAGTTTCACGCCAATGAAGAAATTGAAATGTGCTGATGATATGTGTATGGTTTTGGAAAAAACATTTTGGCACCCTAAATCAAGAATTAAACAATACTTTTTTAAGAGTGATGTAAGAGGTGTTGTTGTTGAAACAAATAAAGGGGTTGATTTTTTGGTTATCAAAACAAAATCATCCAATGATATATATTTAAAATTTATACATACATCCAAGACTGCCTTTGAAAGTAAAGCAAAGTTGAGTGCCAGAATGAATCAGTTTTTTATGAACTTAATTAATTCAAAGGAAGATTACGAATCTCCATGGCAGCGGGATGTTGGCAGTTTGCAAATTTATGTGTTTGGAAAACCTTTGTTTAAGTAGCAAAATTTATATTGTTTAGTTTTATATAAGTATGCAAATTTCTAATATCACATTTGGGCAAAAAGTAAATATTTATCGAAAAGGTGAAAATACAATTAAGGAAGTATTTGATGATAAAAACAGATTATCAAGATTAATTGAATATGATAAATTTGACAGAGATATAGAAGCAAAATCCTTTGATACGTACGGGAATATTATTGAACGTATGAGCAAGACTTATACAGAAAACGGGATGATTGAGCATTTTAAAAATGCATTTCAGGAATATACAAGAAAAACATATACAATAATAGAAAACGGTATAAAACATCGGGTAGAGGAGTTTAATTCAAAGACAAGTCCTAATTGTAATTATATAAATGAATTTATATATGACATATCCGGGAAATTAATAAAATTAATTTCAAATGGAAAGATAACAGACTTAAAAAGGTAAAATCTAGGTTAATTGTTATTTATAAATAAAAAATAGCCTAAATGCTCTTTTTAGAAATGGTTGGCATGAAGAGACTCGCCTGCGTCGTAGGCGAACATCATGAGCCTAACGAGGCAGGATACCCAACGGGCAGAACTCCGTATTTTGATTTCAACAAAATCAAAATACAAGTTTGAGTCAACAACAAAAAAAGACCCTTCGGGGTCTTAAAAAGTCTGGGCATGAAGAGACTCGCCTGCATCGTAGGCGAACATCATGAGCCTAACGAGGCAGGATACCCAACGGGCAGAACTCCGTATTTTGATTTCAACAAAATCAAAATACAAGTTTGAGTCAACAACAAAAAAAGACCCCGCAGGGTCTTGAAAAAAGTATGGGCATGAAGAGACTCGAACTCCCACGCGTTAGCACTAGTTCCTAAGACTAGCGTGTCTACCATTCCACCACATGCCCATATAAAATTGTCAAAAAGGTTTCTATCGAAACCTTGAGCGTGTCTCCCCCTCTCACAAAACCTGACATTTAGTCAGCTTTTGTTCGGCAGAGTACCACATGCCCATATAAAATTGTCAAAAAGGTTTCTATTGAAACCTTGAGCGTGTCTCTCCCTCTCACAAAACCTGACATTTAGTCAGCTTTTGTTCGGCAGAGTACCACATGCTCATATGAAGTTGTCAGCGATTTCTTTCTGAAATCCTGTCCGTTAAGGACACATTTATTAATTTATTATAAATATTGCTTTAATGTCAAGAGATTTGTTCGTTTTTTGTAAAATATATGGTTATTCATCCTTGAATTTCTTGTTAGTTCTTGTTAGTTTAATTTTTGGAAGAGGGTGTAAGTGTGTATGTAACTCCAATAAGTTTCAATAATACAAATGGATATGCTTATAGAACTGTTAGTTCTGAAAGCCGTCATTCGTTGCCAGTGTCAAAAACTACATCTTCTGATACGGTATCTTTTCAGGGTCTTAATTTGAAGAAATATAATCCTGCGTATAAGTTTGGGTTCAGATTCCTTTTTGAAAGTTCTCAGATTAACTCCAGAAAACGCTTTTCTCCTACAATTTCCGGAATGGAAGGAAAGCTTAAGGAAGTATTTATTCCTCTGAATAACAAAGCAAAAGACAAAATTGTTGCTTATGATATAAATCCTGAAAATACAGATAAATATATTATATTTTTTCATGGATCGTCACAAAATATTTCCAACTGTCAGCGAATTTATAAGGAAATTTTGGCTTCAAGGTATGCGGTTCTGGCACCGGAATATAGCGGATACGGTAAAAATAAACCTATCAAGGCTGATGAATCTACCTTGAATATGGATATTGACGCCGCACTGAATTATTTGAAAAATAAAGGTATAAAACCTCAAAATATTGGGGTTGTCGGTCACAGTTTCGGCGGTTATGCCGCAGTGTCAGCGGTTACAAAAGAACCTGATGCAGCATTCGCTGTTCTTATTTCTCCGTTGAATTCATTTCGTTACGAGGTTGAAAATGTTATGAACAGTAAAAGGTTTAAGATGCCGAAAGTATTTTTATATGCTTATAAGATGTTTCCTAATATGCTAAAACCTCTTGAAAATATGCTGAAAACTGAGGAAAGAATATCAAAAAGCCCTGTGCCGTTTTACATTATTCATTCGGTAAATGATAACTGGATTCCTGTTAAATCCTCACAATCACTTGCATCAAGAGCAAGGCTTTTGAAAAATTTAATTATTCTAGAAAAGGGCGGACATCATGTCGATGACGGAAAGCTTGTAGTCTTGGGTGATATTTTGAAGAAACTTAATTCTTCTTCTTAACCTTTTATTGTGTATTTAGTTTTTTTATGTAATAATCCTATTACGTTGATTAGAGATTAGAGGACTTTATTTTATGGAATATATTTTAAAGAATACTGTATCAAAGGATGCTTTTAAGTATGGTTATCTGCTTAAAAAGATTTATCCTTACATAAGACCTGTTATGGGCAGAGCGATATTGAACCTGTTAATTGCTATACCGCTCGGACTTTTGGACGGTGTTGTGGCTTTATCATTAAAACCATACCTTGATCTTGTTATCAACGGAAATCCAGAGCAGGTATATACTGTTTGGGGACATGAAGTACATATTCAGGCTGCATTTGCCGCAATTATTCCGTTTGGTATTATAGGATTTGCTCTTTTTCAAGGTGTATTGAAATATGTCAGCAATTATTTGACGGATTGGACAGGGCAGAAAGTCTCAAATTCTTTGAAAATTGATTTATTTAAAAAACTTACACGTCTCGATCCGCAATTTTATGATGTAAACTCTTCAGGGCTTGTATTGACCAGATTCCTTTCAGATCCTGACGCAGCCTCAAAAAGTATTATTGAAAGTTTAAAATCTTTTATAGCAACATTTTTTGGTTTGGTAGGGCTTGTCGGAGTTCTCTTGTATAATTCGTGGCAGCTTGCCATTATAGGTTGTACGATTATGGCTATTGCCGTTACTCCGGTTGTCTTTATCAGAAAGAAAATCAAGAGTGTTTCAAATGCAAGCATGGTTGTCGGCGGTAATATGACAACAAACTTTAATGAAACTTTTGCCGGCAATAAGATTATGGCTGCTTATAATTTGCAGGAAAATCAGAATAAAAAGTTTGAAAATCAGATACATGATCAATTTAATCTTGCAATGTCTTTGACAAAACGTGTTGGCTGGATGTCTCCGATAATGTATTTCGTATGTTCAATAGGTATTGCTATTGTTATGGCATACGGAAACCACTTGATTTTATCCGGGCAAATGACGGCTGGAAGTTTTGCGTCTTTTGTTACGTCTCTTTTGCTCTTATACAAACCTACCAAAACCCTTGGTAATACTTTAACAAGCCTTCAGGGTACTTTTGTTGCTATGGGACGTGTTTTTGAATTGTTTGATCTTCAACCTCATATTCAGTCAGCTCCTGATGCAATTAAAGCTCATGGCCTTAATGATTCTATTGAATTTAAAAATGTATATTTTGAATATGAAAAAGGTTTGCCAGTATTGAAAAACTTTAATCTGAAAGTTCAAAAGAATGAGACTATTGCACTTGTCGGTAATTCAGGCGGCGGTAAAAGTACGGTTGTAAGTCTTATTCCAAGATTTTATGATGTAACTTCCGGTTCTGTTAATTTTGACGGTATTGATATAAGGCGTTTTGAACTTAATTCGTTAAGAGATCAGATTTCATTTGTATTTCAGGATAATTTTCTATTTTCAGGCTCTATCAGATACAATATTATGATGGGTAATGAAAATGCTTCCGAAGAAGCTCTTGATCGAGTAGTAAAAATGGCACATCTCGACGAGTTCATTGCAACACTTGAAAATGGTCTTGATACTGTTGTAGGAGAACGAGGAACAACTTTGTCGGGAGGTCAGCGGCAGCGTGTTGCTATTGCAAGAGCTATGCTTAAAGATGCACCTATAGTAATTCTTGATGAAGCAACATCCGCTTTGGATAACGAATCAGAGGCTATTGTGCAAAAGGCTCTTGATAACCTTATTCAAAATAAAACAGTATTTGTTATTGCACACAGATTATCAACTATTAAAAATGCTGACAGAATTGCGGTAATTAATGAGGGAGAACTGGCAGAACTGGGAACTCATGACGATTTGATGAATATTAATGACGGCATTTACAGAAAACTTTATGAAATGCAGTTTAAACATCAGGAAGAATCAGCAGAGGTTTAGGTAAATATATTATGACAAATCTTGTTTTGAAAAAATGGATTGAACCTTATGTCCTTCTGGAAACGTTAAAAAATCAATATGAAATGAGTGACTTCACATTTGACGGTTGGACGAAACCGGAGAAGATGAAAGAGTTTTTTAAAGCTCTGGAGAAACCTGATACTATAGGATTGTATATGAAAAACGTAAATAAATTTTATGTTTTTTCCGGAGTTGCACAACTTAACTTAAAAGAGTTATTTAATTTTTGTGATGACGATTTAATTTCTGAGGCGGATTCAAATACTGCATTGCAGCTTGTTGATATGGGGAAGGCCGAGGCTTCTTTTATAAAATTATAAAATTTTGTTAAAATAAGGCAATTTTTTTCCCACAAAATCCTTTATATAAATACAGGGGATTTTATAAGGGGAAAATAAAATTGTTAAGTTCTATTGCTAGAAATCTTAATACAACTTATGTGCAGAATAATTATTTCGGTATGAACAGAGGTCCTGTAATTTTACCGTATAACAATTTTCCGAATCCTCCTTCTTGGAGCGGCGGATGTTCTGTATTTAATTTTCCAATGCCTTCTTATAATCCGTTCTGGGGCGGCGGGTTTATGATGAATCCTTTTGGCGGAAACTTTATGATGCCATTTTTTGGCTGCTGGGGTGGTTTTGGAAACAGGTTCTTTGACATGATTATGTCAATGCAGCTGTTTCAAATGACAATGAATTCATTCACTAATCTGGCAAACTCTTTAAGTAAAGTAAGAACACCGTCACATTCTTATAATTATTCGACAACTCCCGCATCAACGGTTCGCAGGTCTAATTATTCTAAGAATTTCAATATAATAACAAAAACAAGTTTGCCTCAACTGAAAGATATAGGTTACAGTTCAAGGAAAGGTAAAAAACTTGCAGAAGCTGCATTGTCAAATTCCGTCGGATTTACCGGATATTGTGCAAAATATGTGAGAATGGCACTTGAAAAAGCAGGGTTGTCTAATGGTATGCGTGCAGATGCTGCTGATTATAATACTGTTTTAAGCATGAACAAAAACTTTAAAGAAATTTCTGCGGACGGTATTAATTTATCTTCACTTCCTGCAGGGTGTATTCTGGTATATGACAGAGGAAAGTCCGGATATAGTTCTCAATACGGGCATGTTGAAATTACAACCGGAAGCGGACAGGCAGTAAGTGACGGCATAACTACAAATATAAGACCGGGTGCCCGAGTTTATGTACCCGTTTAAAAATTTAATAAAAAATCATTAACGGATTTTTCTAATTCGGAAATGGTTCCGTTATTGTAAATAACATATTCACACAGGTTCAATTTAGTGTCCTGTGAAAGCTGTGATTGCATTCTTTGTTTTGCATAATCAGTCGGATAATGATTCCTCGATAATAAGCGTTGAAGGCGAATTTCGTCATCCGTATAAATAAGAAGAGCTTTATCAAATATATTCCTCATATCACTTTCAAACAAAAGCGGTATCCCGACAAAAACAAGGGATTCGCTTTTATTTTTTTCAAAAAACTCTGATATTTTCTCCTTGATTGCAGGGTGTATAATCTTTTCAAGTTGTTTTTTTAATTCAGGAGATGAAAATACCAGTTTCCCTAACTTGTTACGGGAAATTTTGGCGTCTTCCATAATGTCGAAATTTCTAAAAGCTTCTTTAATTGCAGGCATGTTGTCAAGAAGTTCATGTGCGGTTTTATCTGTATCAAGGACTTTATATCCTTTTGCTTCCAAAATTTTTTGAACAGAAGATTTTCCTGATGCGATATTTCCTGTAATTGCAATTTTAAGCATTTTTTGAAATCCTGTTGAGAAAGTTTTTTAATTCTTTAATCTGTTTAGGCTTTATCGGTTTAAATTCACCGCGTTTCAATCCTGCAAGATCAAGTGTTGCATGTCTGGTTCTTTTAAGAGTTTTGACTTCATATCCGACATGTTCAAACATTTTTCTGATTTGACGGTTCATCCCCTGAAACAGTGTTATTTCCATTGTTGTATGCTCATTATCCTGTTCAAGAACAGTAATATCAGCATATGCAATCTTTCCTGCTTCAATTTCAATACCGTTTGCCAGTTGTTCAAGCTCGTGTTTATGAATCATTCCGCCTATTGTAACAAGATAAACTTTAGGTACCTTAACTGACGGGTGAGTAAGTGCATTAATCAGTTCTCCGTCATTTGTAAGAATTAGTAATCCAGTTGAGTCTTTATCAAGCCTTCCGACAGGTTTCAGGTGATACATTGATTCCGGTAAAAGGTCATAGATTGTTTTTCTGCCTTTTTCGTCATCGGCGGTTGTTATATACCCGGCGGGCTTATAGAATCGATAATATTCATGTCTTACAGGATGGATAAGCTTTTTATCAACAAAAACTTTGTCTTTCTCCTGTACAAGATATCCGAGTTCCGTAACTTTTTTGCCGTTAACCATAACCTGACCGTTTTCAATCAGTTCATCGGCTTTTCTTCTGGAACAAAGTCCGGAAGATGCAATATATTTGTTTAAACGAGTGCCGGACATTTTAGTGATTCCTCAAACGTTTTAGCAAGAATTTCCGGCATTCTGCGGTATAGTTTTCCGTTGTTTGAGATTGCCACAACGTCAACTTCGGCTTCAATAAATTTTTTTCCGGTCTCTTTTGACAGGATTGTCTGTTTAAATGTAACAGAAAGTCCGTTAAATTTAGATATTTCCGTTTCGATAATCATATCATCATCAAGTCTTGCTGACATTTTATATTTAATATTGATGTTCGTGACAGGAAGGACAATATCCTGATTCTTTAAATCAATAAGATTGTGTCCCATTTGTTCACAGAGCATAACTCTGCCCATTTCAAGCCATCTTAAATAAGAACCGTGCCAGACAACGCCGTAAGCATCGGTATCAGAATAATAAACTTTTTGTTCAAATGTATGTTTCATATTCGGATTATAGCATGAAACTGTTATAAGATTTGTAAAAAAATAATCAAATAAGGCAATAAAAATTCTTTATGTGTTTTATTCTATGTGTGTAGTGTAGGAAATTTTATGTTATCTGTACAGAATATAAATCAAAATTTCAATAATACAGGGAGTAACCTCCAAAGACCATTATCAAATCCTGCTTTTGGTAATCGGGAATATTATCCTTACGGTTCTCAAAACGGAGGTTATTATGAGAATAATGACACCACAGATATAGGAAAAACTGCTATAACGGCTGGGCTTTTGCAGTTACTTTCTTCATCTTTAAATAAGGCATCACAATGGTTAAGCAACAGGCTGACTTCCGGAAAAGAGTTTGCCGGTGCTGATGATGTTGCCAGAGTTGCCGGTGATATGGTTAAAAATAACAAACTGGATGTAACAATCGAATATATTAGTCCGGAAAATCTCGGTGAGATGACCAGAAAATACGGAGGCGGACTGGAAGAAGTTGCACATGGAAAAAATGCATTCTTCTCTCCTGAAAAAAAACTAGCAGTGGCTCCTAAATCAAAACCGTCTTTACTTCCGCATGAGTTAGGCCATGCAATAAATGCCAAAAGCAGATTTTGGTCTGCAATGCAAAAATCAAGACGTTATACCTCTATGGTTCCTCTTGCTGTTTTGTTATTGAGTAAATTTAAGCCTGATAATTCTGGTGAACCTAATTTTGTTGAACGAAATGCCGGACTTCTTGGCTTCGGAGCATTTTTGCCTACAATAATAGAGGAAGGCAAGGCCTCATTACGCGGTATAAAGCAGGCTAAAAAGACCCTTGCAAATGAGATTAAATCGGGCAAAATTAAACTCGGAGCATTGAAACGGAATTATTTTGTGGCATGGCTAACCTATTTGCTGGCCGGTGTTGGGCTTGGTGTTGCAACAAAATATTCAATAGTTGAGAATAACCTCTATAACGGAAAATAATTCGCTATTCATGTTTATTATACTGAACAAGCTGTTCAAACTTTAAATCAAGAGCTTCCAGAAGTGAAAGAATTGTTAAAAGAGTCGGATTCATTTCGGCTCTTTCTATTTTGCCTATATGTGTCGGATTAAGATTACAAATTTGACCGAATTTTTCCAGTGAATATCCTCGTCTAACCCGTTCAACTCTAAGATTATTGCCAAATTCAATTAATTTCGGATACTTCATACCTTAATCTTAGCTTATTGACAAAAATAATTCCGCTCATTATAAGGGCAATATTAATCATTTTAATGATTAGATTTATCATTATAAGGATTAAATGGAGGTTGATAATGATTGATAAAATTACAAAGACAAATTTTGCAGCATTCACTTTGGCGGAAGTCCTCGTAACACTTGGAATTATAGGAGTAATTGCTGCATTAACTCTGCCTCAGCTTATAAAGGACTATCAGGGGAAAGTTTTACATACTCAGTTATTAAAGGCCTATTCAGTTTTATCTCAAGCCTTGGAACGTATGGCTGTCTGAGAAAATCAGGTAGTTAATGCTGCAAATTATTATCCTTATAAGTTTCAGCCTGTTTTTATCAAATACTTTCTGGTTTATAAAGACTGTGGTCGAAAAGATTGTGAAACGATGGAGAATGATAGTTTTAATATGCCTGATGATGAGTCATTGTTTTTAAAGATTGAAAATTATGAAACATATACACGTGACAGAAATATAAAATCGGCATTTTTAGACGACGGGCAGTTTATATTTTCGGATGGTATGTTTGTTATGATAGAAAATGTCGGTGCTCAAAATTTATTTATCTCTGTTGATGTAAACGGTATTAAAAAAAGACCTAATGCTTGGGGGCATGATTTATTTACATTTCAGGTAACTGATGACGGCAGGCTTTTGCCAATGGGGGCTATAGGAACGAGATACACTGATATGAATACTTATTGTTCTCCGACCTCTTCAGATGACCAAAATGGAATAGCATGTACGGAAAAAGCCCTCCGAGATTCAAAATATTTTAAGAATTTGCCAAAGTAAAAATGTTACACATATAAGTTTTTGCAAAAATGATGTGTAAGTGTGCCGGACTGAACTTGTTTTGGTATTTATCAATAGTTAGACTCTGAAACGAGTTTATAAATGCAATTTATATATTGTTTTGGGTAATATTATATATAAATCCCTAAAAAACTATTGACTGAAAAAAATGTTTGGGTTAAACTGAAATAGTTCGCAAAGCGGACAGAGCCGAAGACGATAAAATAGCTCTATTTTCGTTAAGGTTCAGATGGTGAAGTCATCTATTTATAAAAATGATAATTGAATAAATCACTTCGGGATGTGGCGCAGCTTGGTAGCGCACCTCGCTTGGGACGAGGGGGTCGCACGTTCAAATCGTGTCATCCCGACCATTTTAAAAGACCGTCCTAAATGTGACGGTCTTTTTTATTAAGAGTATAATATTGTTATTATTAAATTATGAGGATTAGGGAAATTGGATTTTGTAGGATTAACTATTGAATTATTAAAGGTTTTAGCTTCTTTTGTAGGAAGTTACGGACTTGCAATTGTTGTTTTGACTCTTATCGTAAGAGCTGCTCTGTGGCCGCTTAATACATCCCAGCAGCGTTCAATGAGAATGATGCAGTCTTTGCAGCCAAAGTTAAAGGCAATTCAGGAACGATATAAGTCAAATCCGCAGGTTATGCAGCAAAAAATGATGGAATTTTACAAAGAGCATAACTTTAATCCAATGGGCGGCTGTCTGCCTTTGTTGATTCAGATGCCTATTTTTATTTTGTTATATTCTGCTTTGATGAATCCTGCTTTTATTCAAGTTGCAGGTAATTCAAAGTTCCTTTTTATAAACAGACTTGATACAACTTTACGTGCCAGTGCGGGTATCTCTAATGATGGCGTTATGGGAACTTCAAAATATGATACCTTTATCCCTGGTAAAGTCGCTAAAGTATATCTGCCAGATAAAGTTCTTGATAATGTTAAAATTACCGATGCTAAAAAAGCATTGCAAATACAGGGAAGTGAAATAAATCCTGGTGAAAATATTGATTTCAAAATAAGCCTTGATCACCTTGATTTAAAATTCTCACAGCTTGATAAAGTTGAAAAAGCCGAAGTTACAATTACCGATGTTAATACAAAAGAAATGGAAAATGTAACATTTGAACGTGCAGGTGATTTGCTTGTTGCTTCAGTTCCTACCGTTGAAATCAAAAAAGAGTTTCACTGGGATATTCTTGCTCTGATTGTGCTTTTCGGCCTGACAATGTGGCTTTCTCAAAAACTCATCATGTCAACATCAAACAAAAATAAAGATGATATGGATCCGACTCAGGCTGCTATTCAAAAATCAATGGGTACTTTTATGCCAATTATGATTATCGGTACTTTTGTAATAGTTCCGATTCCGGCAGGTGTATTTATCTATTTGATTGTAAGCAACATCGTTCAGGTACTGCAGACTGTAATCATCAACAAGCAGATGGATGCTGAAGATGCTGCAAAGAAAGTTAAGGCGTCTGACGGCTCTAAGGTGATTGAAGCTGAAATTGTCGATGATAACAAGAAAGGAAAATAAAGCTTGAAAGTTGTTAACCGTTTAGTTGAAAAATATCGGGGAATGCGTTTTGAACCGCGTGCATCTGAATTTACAAAATATATTTACGTAAAACAACGCGGAAAAGTCAGTGACTTGCGTTCAAAATTTGCGAATGAAGAAATCCAGAATGCTCTTTATTCACGAACTATTAAAATTCCGCTAAACGATTTTTCAAGGGATAACTGGCAGCTTACAAAAGAAGGTGCGGAAGATATAAAATTATTTTATAAAAAACCTAATCTTGCAAGTCGAATTTCAAGTTTCTTCTTCTGGATGTGCGGGTTTGACGGAAAGTTGTAAAATGTTGCTATTATCTGATTTTGATTATGATTTGCCGGAAGATTTGATTGCACAATTTCCGGCTGATAAAAGGGAAAATTCAAGAATGCTTGTTTTAAATAGAAACGAGCATTCTATTTCTCATAAACATTTTTATGACATTGTAGATTTGATTGAGCCGGATTCTCTTCTGGTGCTGAATAATACAAAGGTGCTGCCGGCACGTCTTTACGGAACAAAGGAAACGGGAGCAAAAATAGAGGTTTTTCTTTTAAAACCGATTGAAGATTCTACTGAACACGAATCAGTATGGCAGGTTTTAATTAAACCTTCAAAACGTGTTAAAGCCGGAACTGTAGTAAAAGTTAGTGCGGAATTGTCTGTTGAAGTAATTAAACGTCTTGAAGATGACGGTGAATGGCTGGTAAAACTTCTTTATTCAGGCGAAAATCTGCTGGATGTTTTGCACAGAAACGGGAACATTCCGCTCCCTCCTTATATTGAACGGAAAATGCAGACGGAGGATATTAAAAAATTAGATTTTGAACGCTACCAGACAGTTTATGCCAAAGATGAAGGTTCCGTTGCTGCACCTACTGCAGGTTTACATTTTACAAAAGAAATTCTTGATAAATTAAAGGCAAAAGGTGTCGGGATTGCTTATGTTACTCTTAACGTCGGACTCGGCACATTCAGACCGGTTAAGTGTGAGAATGTGCTTGAACATAAAATGCATTCAGAAACTTTTGAAATTACTCAGGATGCCGCAGATTTAATTAATAGAGCAAAATCTGAAGGTAAAAAGATTATTGCGGTTGGCACAACAACAGTTCGGACTCTGGAGACTGCTTATCAAAAATATGGTGAAATTAAAGCTTGTCATGACCATTCGGAGCTTTTTATTTACCCTCCTTATGAGTTTAAAGTTATAGATAATTTGATAACTAACTTTCACCTGCCGAAATCGACATTGTTAATGCTTGTCAGTGCTTTAGCCGGGAAAGATTTTATATTTGAGGCTTACAAAGAGGCAATCGCACAGAGATACAGATTTTTCAGTTACGGCGATTGTATGTATATTTGCTAATCTTTATCAGGAATATATTCAAGTAAATCGGAAATTTTACAGTTAAAGTATTTGCACAATTTGTTTAGTGTGTGAATGCTTATATTTATATTTTTATTATTTCTGATTGTAGAAAGTGTAGATTTGCCGATACCTGTTTTCTGAAAAATATCTTCGGCTGTAGTTCTGTGCTGCCATATGAGGTCGTCTAGTTTAAATATTATCATCCTAATATTATAAACTTAGATATTACATGATTGACATATATTATTACTTATCATATTATATTTATGATTAGTAATAATATTATGTAATAAATCTTAGGAGGAGTATGAAAAAGAACGCTTTTACGCTCGCGGAAGTTTTGATAACTCTCGGGATAATCGGAGTTGTTGCAGTAATGACATTGCCTGCGTTGATGGCTGATTACAAGGCAAAAGAATTGGAGGTTCGGTTCAAAAAAGCACAGTCTGTTATATGGAATATACATCAGCGAATGATTGCTGATTATGGTAGTGTTTACGGTACTTTTATACAGAAAGATGTTATTATGACCGATAATGAGAGCGAAAAGGCACTCAGGTATAAATATATAGAAGCATTTATGAAATATGTTAACGGCGGGAAAATTTGCACATGGGGGAATGCAATTTTGTCCTGTATGAATAAAAGTAATCCTGTTGATTACAAAACTTATGACGGAAAAAATACGGCACATTTGACAGCAGATGCTGTTACTGACAGGGTGGTTGTTGCTCCTGACGGTATTACAATTTTCTTTGGCAACACAGAATACAGAAATAACAGAATTTATGTTGATACAAACGGAGCTCTGAAAGGACCTAACAGATTAGGGTTTGATTTATTTGCATTAGATGTTGATGCAAATGATAAAATTATTCCGCCTAAAACCTTTGGAGGCGGGGGCGACGATCTTGTGACTGATAGTGATGTAACCGGTACTACTGCTGATTGCTCAATTAAACAGACAGGTAACAAGTATAACGGTTTTGGCTGCACCATTTATGCTATGCTTGACAAAAATCCTGATAATCCCGATGTATCTTACTGGAAGAATTTACCGAAATAAGTTGTCATGTTCATGCTAAAATATAGACACGATGAATTTAGACAGTGCGATAGATAGTTTTTTATCACCGATAGCCGATAAAATTTCAGGGATAATATTCAGCCACGTGACAATTCATGGAGTCAAGGTTGAATTTTTGATTGCCCTTTTGATGTTTGCGGCTGTTTATTTCACTATACGTACAAGATTCATAGGCGTATGGGGCTTTAAACATGCACTAAAGCTTATTACAAAAAATTATGAGCATAAAGATATTATTGTAAGAAAGAAAAAAGGTGAAGTTTCATCTTTTCAGGCTTTGACTGCGACAATTTCCGCTTCTGCCGGAATCGGTAATGTTGCAGGTTCTGCGGCTGCTGTGTCTGTGGGCGGACCAGGCGTTATTTTTTGGATGATTGTTGCAGGATTTTTCTCTATGGCATTAAAATTTGCGGAAGTTCTATTAGGTTTAAAATTCCGTAAAGTTAATCCTGACGGAACTGTTGCCGGCGGCCCTATGTATTATATTCAGGCAGGATTGAAAAATCATAAAATACTTGGTAAATTTGCTCCTCATCTTGCTAAAATCTATGCAGTGTGCTGTATATTTGCAATGATTGGCGGGTGGAATTTATTCCAGATTAATGCAATGACAACACAGATTACTGAAGTGACGGGTGGGGAACACAGTTTCTTTGCAAATCAAAGCTGGCTTTTGGGATTGATTGTGGCTGTTATTACATATTTTACAATTATCGGCGGAATTAAAGCTATAGGGAAATTTACCTCAAAAGTTACGCCTGCCATGTGTACTTTATATGTTGCCTCTGCTTTTGTTGTGTGTCTTATGAATATACATCATCTTCCGCACACAATTCATGTGATTATAACGGAAGCTTTCAAACCGAGGGCAATGGAAGGCGGAATGTTTGCCTGCATGCTCTGGGGGTTCAGGCGTGCAATGTTTGCAAATGAGTCGGGACTTGGAACTGCACCTATTGCTTTTTCTGCTGTCAGAACCAGTAAGCCGGTTGCACAGGCCTTTATTGCCATGCTCCAGCCGTTTGTTGATACAGTAATCGTTGGTTCTGCAACTGCTTTTGTAATTGTTGTAAGCGGAGTTTATTTACAAAACACAGGACTTGCCGGTATAGAGTTAACCTCAAAAGCGTTCGGAACGGTTTGTCCGTTTTTCCCGATATTACTGACTTTTATGGCAAGCTGTTTTGTCCTTTCAACCATGCTTTGCGGCTCTTATTACGGAATTAAAGGCTGGACTTTCCTGTTTGGTGATACAAAATTGACAACAAGGACTTTTCAGGTTATATATTGTATATTCATAGTGATTGGTTCAGCCATGAACTTTAAAAGTATTATAAATCTTTCTGATGCATTTACTTTGTTTTTGGCCGTTCCGAATTTGATAGCAGTTTTCATACTTTCGGATGTTGTTTTAAAAGAATTGAAACGCTATTGTAAAAAATATAATGTTGGGCTTTTTAAAAATAAAAAGATAGAAGAGAAAGAGGAGACAGAAAATGAAGAAAAGTTGCCTGGAGATAGTAAGACAAAAGTGTGAAAGCTGCATGGGTTGTGCATTGGCAAAATCACGTAATAATGTAGTTTTTGCGGACGGTAATCCTTCAACTGCCCGAATTGTTTTAATCGGTGAAGCTCCGGGCGAGATGGAAGATGAATGCGGAAGACCGTTTGTGGGCAGAGCCGGTCAGTTATTGGACGAATTTCTTGCTGAAGCGGGAATTTCGAGAGAAAATGATGTCTATATGATTAACACAGTTAAGTGCAGACCGCCGGAAAACAGAGTTCCTACAGATGAAGAAAAATCAGCATGCCACAAATTTCTTGTTGCACAGATTGATATTATTAAACCGGATGCTATTGTTCTTTGCGGTGCTACTGCTCTCAAATCATTTGTAGAACTTGATAAAAAGCAAACGATTTCAAAAGTTCGCGGTAAGTGGATGACAGTTACTGTTGATGGTGTTGAGTATCCTGCAATGACTATTTTCCATCCGTCTTATCTTTTGAGAAATCATTCTATGGAAGAGGGTTCTCCAAGAAGACTTATGCAGCAGGATTTGGCAGAAATTAAAAATAGATTTTTGAGTGACAAAATTTTTGTAACCGCTCAAAAAGAGCTGGCTCTTGTATAATTTTTTCATGCTATACAACCTGAATTTGTAATTATTTAAGTATAAAAATCTCCGTTATTATTTAGCGGAGATTTTTTATTGCATATTGATATAAAATAAGTTATAATTTAAATTGTAGATATAATTTACATTTAAAGGAGATAAATATGCTAAAATTCAATCGTAGTGCTAATTTGCGGGGGGGGGGTATCCGAATTTAAGCTCTCCTGTTAAGTTTTCTAATGCATTTACCTTGGCGGAAGTATTAATTACTCTTGGAGTAATTGGTATTGTTGCAGCATTAACAATACCAAATGTTACTTCTCTTTATAGAAAAAACATTGCTGAGACCCGGCTTGCAAAATTCTATTCCGTAATGAATCAGGCGATACAGCGTTCTGAAGTTGATAACGGGCCAAAAGAATACTGGGCTTCTATGGCATCAGGCCATGGTGACGAGAGCGATGAAGCGGTTGCCAGTGGAACGAAAATTATGCCTGAAGATTGGTATAACAAATATTTAAAGCCTTACATTCAATCAACAAATGTTAAAATTAACGATAAAACAAATAAGGTAATGGTGTATTTTTCTGATGGAGGCTTATGTTTGATTGGAGGTGCAAGTTTTCAGTTTTGGCCGCAGGGGAGTGATTTCGAAAATTATGGAGAAGATGATTCCGGAAACCCTTCTAATAACTATGAGCTTTCCGGTATAAAGTATTTTACTTTCTTTTTTGCTCCAGCAGATAATTCCAGTTCTAATAGATATCACTTTAAGAAAGGCGTTGAACCTTATAAGCTTAACTGGGACGGAACCGTGGAAAAGCTAAAAAATGATAGTGCAATCGGATGCAAAAAAACAGTTTCAAATGAAAGAGCTTATTGTACGCCGTTAATTCAGATGAACGGCTGGAAAGTTCCTGATGATTATCCTGTAAAGTTCTAGAGTATGTGATAAAAATGGCAGTGGAATGTTAATTTATTGTCCCACTGCCATTTTTATTATGATTTAGCTGCTTTATTAATACTAGCGTTCATATTAGCATTGACAATTCCGGGTTCAAGTTCTGAGCCGGTAACAAGTCTTCTGAATGCATACTGAGCTTTTGGCAGACAGTATGCAAGAAGAAAGCTGCTTATTCCTACATTTGCAAGAATATTAAATGTTTTTACACCCTTTGCCCGTTTTGCAAATTTTGATATCTGTTTTGCGAATTCATCTGCTTGTAAATTTTTGACTGATTCAATAGCCATATCCCGGAAGATTTCTATTTCATTTTTAAATTCTCGTAATTTCTTTATATTAACATAAGCTCTCGGGTCACGTACTCCGTTTTCAAGCATTTTTACTTTTTCAAACTTGTTGGCATATTTAACAAACAAACTTTCAGGATTATTATCTACAAAATCAAGCAAGTCTTTTGCTTCATTTGATTTTGGCAGTTTTATTGTATTATTTGTAATTGCTTCAATAAATTTTTTATCGGCAAGCATTAATGGATCAAGGTTTGTGTTAAGCTTGAATACGTTTTTGCAGGTTTTATTCAGAATTTTTTCAATTTGTGTAGGTGCAACATAATTTAAATACATCATTCCCGCCATTTTGAATGCGATATCTTTTGCTTCGTTCCTGTTTCCGTCAGCACCTTTTCGTGCAGTCACAACTCTGCCGAGTGCGTAGCCTCCGTCAATTACTTCCATTTTCTGTAATGTTGAAAAGTTAGCAAGTGTACCTGCAATGTTTCCTGTGAATGCAGGTTGTTTGTTTGCTTTTATTTTTTGGAATAAATCTCCTGTAAATGCTTGCGTTTTTTGCTCCTGCAATTCTTTTTTACTTTTTATTTCAGCAATTTTTTTTGCGGATGAGGCGAATATCATTTTGGGAAGTATAAAACCTATAAATGCAATAGGTATTAATGTTGCTGCTGCAAATCGCCATGCAAGCATATTTTTATATGCATTTTGTACCTCTTTTGTTCCAAGTTTTTTCAAGTCATCTATAATTTCTTTAGAAACTTTGCCTTCAAATTTTTTGATGTTATAGTTTAATCCCTGAAGATTTTCTTCTTCTTTTAATAGTTTAATATTTACATTAGGATTGAAACCTTTTGCTTTAATTATTTTATTGGCAATTCTTTCAACAAGAGGTATTCCGCCAAGCCACACTGCAGAGCCTGCATATTCATCCAAAAATCGTTCACGGGTTGCAAGTTTTTGGACTTCTTCATCGTTTTCATTTTCTTTGTATGTCAAATATACCTTTGACGGAATTTCGATTCCGCAGTCTCTGACCAGTAAGGGGTATATGCTGCTGTTATTACCGATAGCTGATATTATACTTGTTACGTTCATTTTATATTTTCTCCAATTCAAAATTAAATACTGACCTTATTACGCGATGGGGAAATCCTGAAAAGGCCGTTTATTTAAAAGAATTGAAAAAAGTTAAAAATTGCGTAGCATCAATCCTACAGCCTTTTCAGGTTGCTATGATGCTGATGATGCAATTTTGAAGTAAATTCTTTATTCATAAATTTTTTCCTGATATTATATTAGCAGGAATAAAATAAAATGCAAGTGCATAAAACTATTGCAAATAAAATATTAGCAATATAAAATAAAAGTGTAAAAATCACACTTGCAATTAGATGTAAGTACAAGTAAAAGTAATGGCGGGATATATGACAAACACTAACGAAAATATAAGAAATATAGCGATAATTGCACACGTTGACCACGGTAAAACTACCCTTGTTGACTGCCTTTTAAAGCAGGCAGGGGCTTTTAGAGATAATCAGCAGGTGCAGGAACGTGTTCTTGACAGTAATGATTTGGAAAGAGAACGCGGTATTACAATTCTTTCTAAGAATATTTCAATTAACTATAAAAATACAAAGATTAATGTTGTGGACACTCCGGGGCACGCTGATTTCGGCGGAGAAGTTGAACGTGTATTAGGGATGGTTGACGGGGCATTGCTTATTGTTGATGCCGCAGAAGGACCTATGCCGCAGACAAGATTCGTTCTTTCAAAGGCTCTTGAATTAGGTTTAAAAATAATTGTGGTTATAAATAAGATTGATAAACCTGCAGCAGAACCGTTAACGGCACTTGATAAGGTTTTTGATTTGTTTACGGAATTAACGGACAGAGAGGACTTAATTGATTTCCCGTTTATTTTTGCAAGCAGTTTAAACGGTTTTGCAATAAAGGACTTGGACGATGAAAGAAAAGATATGATTCCGCTTTTGGACTGTATTTTAGAAAATATTAAACCGCCAAAGGGTGATGCCGCAAAACCTTTCCAATTCAGGGCTACAACTCTTGATTATAACGACTATGTAGGAAGAATTGTAATAGGACGTATTGAAAACGGAAAAGTAAAATCACAGGAACAGGTTTGTGTTATTCATGCCGATGGCAGCCAAGAAAAAGGTAAAATTACAAAACTTTTCGGTTTCCACGATTTAGGCAGAACAGAAATTCAAGAGGCTTTTGCAGGAGATATCGTTGGTATTGCAGGTTTTGCAGATGTGCAGATTGGTGAAAGTATCTGCTCTCTTGACAACCCTCAGCCTCTGCCGTTGATTAAGGTGGATGAACCTACACTGCAGATGAATTTTTCAGTTAACGACAGCCCATTTGCAGGTACTGAAGGTAAGTTTGTTACTTCCCGTCAGTTGAGAAAACGCCTTTACGATGAATTGGAAAAGAATGTAAGTTTGCGAGTTGAAGATACTGACAGTACTGATGTTTTTAGAGTATCAGGCCGCGGTGAGCTTCACCTTGGAATTTTAATTGAAACCATGCGTCGTGAAGGGTACGAATTTCAGGTTTCAAAACCGGAAGTTATCTATAAGACCATTGACGGCAAGCAGTGCGAACCATATGAAAACTTGATAGTCGATGTTCCGGAAGAATATGCCGGAAGTTGTATTGACAGATTATCTGGCAGAAAAGCAGAGATGAAAGAAATGAGTAATGCCAAAGGCAGAACTACTATGACTTTCCACATTCCTGCAAGAGGATTAATCGGCTTTAGAAGTGAATTTATAAGAATGACCCGCGGTGAAGGTATTATGTATCACACTTTCCTTCACTACAGACCTTATGCCGGTGATATTCCGCGTCAGAGAAACGGTTCTATTATTGCTCACGAACAGGGTGAGGCTATTCCTTATGCACTTGCTCAATTTGAAGACAGAGGAACTTTCTTTGTCACTCCGAAAACAAAGGTTTACCGCGGTATGATTATCGGTGAATGTAATAAGCCGCAGGATATTGTGGTTAATATATGCAAAACTAAGAAATTAACCAATATGAGAAGTGCAACGGCAGATGTCATGGTTACTCTTCAAGCTCATAAGGAAATGTCACTTGAAGAATGCCTTGAATATATTGCGGATGATGAACTCGTTGAAATTACACCTGAAAATGTAAGGATTCGTAAAGCGGATTTGAATAAGAAAATTTATAATTAAGGTAAATTTTTCCAATATTCACTTTCTGTTAATGCTTTATTAGTACATCCAAAGCCGTTTCTGTTAGAGCTTGATGTAGCGGAACAATATTCTTCGTCTAAAAATTCTGTTCCTTTAACCCACATTGGCATTAATTTCCCGTTATTCATAAACTGAAACGCAAAAACATCATGGCCTAACTGATTCTGTTTTTTTTTAGAGCCGTTTACATCAATAATCAAAATAATTGTATTTGACCTGTTGACATGTCTGTTAACGGAAAAGGTTTAACGTTGACTATGCAATCATTATTTTGTAAAATTAGACTGTATTTAAGAGATTAGGGAGTATTAAAATGGATATAAAATCAGTTATTCTGGCTGCCGGTAAGGGTACAAGAATGAAGTCGGAAACTCCGAAAGTTTTACATGAAATTTTCGGAAAAACGCTTGTTGGTTATGTGCTTGACAGTGTTAAAAACATAACAAGTGAAAATTTTGTAATTGTAGGTCATCATGCCGAAGAAGTCGAAGATTTCGTTAAAAATAATTATAATAATGCAAAAACAGTGCTGCAGACTCCACAGTTAGGAACCGGACATGCTGTTTCCATGGTTTGTCCTATGTTAAAGGATTACAAAGGTTTGGTGCTGATTTTGTGCGGTGATACTCCGCTTATTACTGAAGAAACGTTGAAAAGTTTTGTCGAATTTCATAAAGAAAATAAATCCGATTTGACTGTAATGAGTACAATTTTTGATAATCCTGCAAACTACGGCAGAATTATTCGAGAGAACGATAATTCTTTAAAATGCATTGTTGAAGAAAAAGATGCAACTCTAGAACAAAAAGCAGTTAAAGAGGTTAATGCAGGAATATACTGTCTTGATTGGGCAAAGGTATGCCCTGCTTTTTCTCAGTTGACAAGTAACAATGCTCAGGGAGAATATTATCTTACTGATATTATTGAATGGGGAAAGAAAAATTCTTTAAGCGTAAACGCATATATTATGGAAAATAATGAAGAAATTTTCGGGATTAACTCTCGTGTGCATCTTGCTCAAGCTACAAAAATTATGCAGCACAGAATTAACGAAAAACATATGCTTAACGGAGTTACTATAGTTGATCCGGATACAACTTATATTAGTGCTGATACTGAAATCGGGCAGGATACGATAATTTATCCTTCTACTTATATTGAAGGTAAAAATAAAATCGGTAAAAAATGTAAAATAGGCCCTATGGCTCACCTCAGAGGCGGGGTTGAGATTGCTGACAATGTAAAAATCGGCAATTTTGTGGAGGTTAAAAAATCCAGAATAGATTCTAATACCAATGCAGGGCATCTTTCTTATATCGGTGACAGTGAAATAGGCTCTCAGGTTAATATAGGTGCTGGAACGATAACAGCCAATTACAATCCGCTCACAAAAGTAAAAAGTAAAACCGTGCTGAAAGATAATGTCAAAATTGGGTCAAATACGGTTCTTGTAGCCCCTGTTGAAGTGGAAGAAGGTGCTAATGTAGGAGCATTGAGTGTTATTACAAAAAATGTTCCGTCCTGGGCACTGGCTTTAACACGCTCTCCTATGCGAATTGTTGCAGACTGGGTAAAAGAACAGCTTAAATAAAACTTGTTCCACGCATTAATACTATACTCTACAATATAAACTTAAAAAGATATATTGAACTTAAATCGGTTTATCTAAAAAGTCTTTCAAGTTTTCTTGGCCAGACATATCCGACATGACCTATGTATTTTCTTGTATTTCCGTTTTCGGTTCTTACAAACATATTAAAAGTTCCGTAAGGTCGTGCGATTTTGTCGGAATATGTTGCAAGCGTAAACATATCTATATAATCAATATTGTCAACTGAAAAATCTTTTGTTTTATCTTCTAATTCAAGTTTTCCGTTGAGTTTTTGTGATACAAAGCGTATTCTGCTTACTTTCAGTTCTTTTGCTGTAAGTTTGAAATCCTGATTTGTATCCATTTCATAGAATGGTTCAAAGAGTCTGTCTTTATCTTTTTCACATCCAAGTAAATCTTTTTGAGTGTAAGACCCGTTTGTTTTTTCATGAATCATATAATATTTTGTGCTGCCTATTTTAATCCAAAACGGAGTGCTGTCTGCAAATTTTGTTGAAAAAATATTAAACATTACAGGCGGTTCATCTCTGCCGGTATCCAATCCATATGACGGAGAGATTCCCAGTGCTGTAAAAAGTATTCCGAAAAATATAATTGTTTGGAGTTTTTTCATGGCCTTTCCTTTTTTACTATTATAACGAAAAATAAATAAAAAGGTTTTGTTAAACAATTTTTGATATAATATTTTATTATGACCAATCGGAAAATAAAATGGGCGATGTTTGTCATAATAGCTGTCGGAAATTTTATCGGCATGCTGGATTCGACAACCGTTAATCTTGCACTTTACCCTATGTCTGTTGATTTGAATGTATCAATGGGGCAGATTCAGTGGGTAATGATAGCATATATGCTCACTTTAACGGTTTTATTGCCGTTTTTCGGTAAACTTGGTGATATTTTCCCGAAAAACAAGCTTTATGCTGTAGGATATGGAATTTTCGCACTGGGTGCTTTTTTAAGTATGATTGCTCCCAATTTTCATACTCTTATTGCCTTTCGTTGTTTTGAGGCACTGGGTGCATCAATTATGCTTTCAAATGCTCAGGCGATTATTGCAAGAATTTTTTCTAAAGAACGCAGAGGTAAAGCTCTTGGTTTAAACGGATGTATCGTTGCAATAGGCGGAATGAGCGGCCCTGCAATCGGTGGTTTTTTGATAAATTATTTCGGATGGCATTCTGTATTTTTTCCGTGTATTCCGTTTGCTCTAATTGGGGTTTTCTACAGCTGGAAAATGCTTCCGAATTACGTGAAAAAGAAAAAGTTCAGATTTGACTATCCGGGTTTTATATATTTTACTATAAGTCTGCTGGCACTTTTGCTTGCCATATCAGAAGGCTATCAATGGGGCTGGACATCCGTTAAGATTATTACTCTTGGTATAATAACTCTGCTTTTTGGCGGTTTGTTTTATTTTAGGGATCATAAAATTAATTATCCTCTCATTGATTTTTCAATGTTTGCAATAAAACCGTTTACTTTTGGTAATCTCGCTGTTATGACATCCTATATGGCTATGTACACAAACAGCATTTTGCTTCCGTTTTATTTGCAGGAAATTTTGAAATTGGATGCTCTTACTGCAGGTTTGTTAATTTTGCCTTATTCGGTAACACTTTCTTTTGTTGCTCCTGTGAGCGGACGATTATCCGGAAAATACGGCAGCAGGTATTTAACGCTTGCCGGACCTATAGTTTATATAATTGCACTTTTAATGTTTACAACATTTGATAAATCGACACATCTGTGGGAAATTGTTGTTGCCTCCGGTGTTATGGGAATCGGAAACGGTTTATTCCAATCTCCGTCAAATAATGCAATTATGACCAGTGTGAAAAAAAACGAACTCGGAATTGCCTCCGGTATTCTGGCCTTATCAAGAAATATGGGTAATATTCTGGGCGTTGCAGTTACGATTACGCTTTTTGAAACATTTAGAGAATTTTTTATTCACCATGGAGAAATATATGAACGGGCATTTCTTAACTCGTATCATACAACCATGTGTTTTGGTATATTGTTCGGGTTAATGTGTTTTATTTTTGCTTTTGTTGCCTACAGACCGGCGAAACGGGTTTAGTATATTTGTGATAAACTGAAAGTATGAGTAAGAAAAAGATTGCAGCTTTATTAATAACAATAGGCTTGCTTGCCGCTGTATTTTATGAAATTAACTGGAGAGAGCTTATAGATACTTTCAGAGATTTTAATTTCAAAAATATTTGGCTTATTGTTCCAATGTATGTTTTAACCCTTTATGCAAGGGGAATTCGCTGGAAAGCTCTTTTGCTTAATAATCCAAAATATTCATCACTTCATCTTGGTGAAGTTTTTACTGTAGGAAGTATGTTGAATATTTTTCTTCCCGCAAGAGCGGGAGATGTTTATAGAGCATACTACCTTGGCTCTGTTAAGGGTGAGAAGAAAATGAAAGTGTTCGGTTCTATTATTCTTGAACGTACCCTTGACGGAATCAGTGTATTTCTTATGCTTCTTCTTGCCATATTATTTTATTGTAAACAAGATTGGATTTTACATATTGCATACGGTATAGGAGCTTTGTTTTTTGGAAGTTTAGTCGTCTTTTATATAGTTTTTAAGTTTAATAAAATTGATGCAATTTGCGAATATTTTATACGGTTAGTCCTGAAACTTCCTGACAGATTTTCTCATAGACTTTCAGCATTAATTGAAAAATTATCCAGTCATACAAAATCTTTTATGGAAGGTTTTGAGGTTCTGGACTATTGGAATTACTGGTTGCTTGCCTGTATTACAAGTCTTGTTGTATGGGGTATTGAAGCATATGTTGCATATTTGATTGTTGACAGTTTTTCACTTGGACTCGGATTTGCTGCCGGACTTTTCGTCTTGAGCTTAATTTCTTTTTCAACAATGATTCCATCAACATCTGTATTTTTAGGTCCGTATCAGGTCGCATATATCATGGCTCTCGGTATTTTCGGGATAGAAAAGTCAACGGCTCTTGCTGTTTCTACTGTTCATCAGACCTTGCTAATGCTTATGCTAACTGTTATCGGAGGTTGGTTCCTTTTAAAATTTAATATTTCAATGAAAGATATTAAAAATGCGGAAGAATCAGAAGAGAAAGCTGAAAAAGAAAAACTATCTGTTTAAATCTTTTGAGAGAAAACCTGTAATAAATTTAAATTTTTTCAAAAATGTATTTATTGACAAATCGAAGCTTTCCCCTGTTTTTTGGTTGTAGATATTAATTTTTTCAGTTTGTTTGTTTACATCTGTGATAACATAACAGTGCCATGTTTCGAGTTTTGGAAAATTAACAAAGTATCCTGTGCCGGCAATGAAATTATGTTCTCCATTAGAGGAAGAAATTAAATTAAGAATGGTTTTTGCTTCAGGGGTGCTTGATATTAAGGTGTTTTTCAGCGAATATTCATTTACACATCTTGGTTTCTTTCCTGTAAACATATGCATGAATTTGCTTGGCGAATTGTATTCAAATTTTTCTACGGATTTTGGAATACGGCTTATTAATGACTTGAGAAACGGATGTTGTTTTATAAGTTTATTCATTGCAATTTCCATTGCTTTTAGTGTATTATTCTCTTCAATGTTATGCATGACAATATTGCCGTATTTATCAGATAGTTTCAGATTATTTATCTCTTTTAAAGTTACGAATATATCTTTTTCTGAATCATAAATATTTGAAAAATGAATTTTATACTCCGGCAAATCCGGATTGAAAGTTTTTTGAATATGTTTTTTGAGAATTGATTTACCCGTATCAGTTCTTGTCAAAGCATTCAGTGTTGAGGCAAGATAACAGTCTGAAAAGATTTGTTTTGCATTTTTTAATGATGATATCTCTTGTTCCGAAATCGGTCTATAGAATTTTTGAATATTCATATTTTAGCTAAAAATCCTCAATATATTTTTTTGCTAAGTTATTTTATTCAAGTGTCTCATTGAAATAGCCTGTGATGTATTTGAATTTTTTCAAAAATTCATCAAATGATAAATTTAAGTCTTCATTTGTTCTTTTATTTTTTAAGGTCACGGATTTATTGTCCGGATTAACATTAGTTATTGTAAAACAATGGAATGATTTTATCCTTTTATCAAAAGAAATTCCGGAACCGGCAACAAAACTGTAATTGTTTCCAGGAGTTTCAGCCATTCTTGAGACTAATTCGTAAACTTCTGGTTTATATTTTTTCATAGTTAAATTCAGCGATTTTTCCCCTATACTTATTGGCTTTTTGCCGGTAAACATTTCCATAAATCTTGATGGAAAATTGTATTCAAATTTCTTTTGAATAAACATTTTCCATACACGGTTGATAAAAGCTTTCTTTGACGGATGTTCTTCAATCAGTTTTGACATAGCAATTTCGCAGGTTCTGACAATAGGATTAGTCTGTTTTTCGCTAACAGTTTGATATTTTTTTAAATCCTCTGATGTTACTTTATATGTTTTTGCTGCTCCGTCTATATCTTTGAAAGTACAGCTGAACTCCTCTGATATTTCAGGATTTGATGCAGTTAAACTGTTTCTTTTTATATATTCTGGCGTGTTATAAAGTTCATTGCATAGCTCTCTTTTTTGTGCCGCATTAATTTGTTGTTTAATATTGTTTTGAAGAATTTCTGCTCCTTTTGCACTGCGGCTGAGAGCTTCCAGTGACGAAACAAGATAGCAGTCATGAAATACCTGTCTGGAGTTCTTTATGCTTTCCATAGATGTTTCATTAACCGGTTTATAAATATTATCCGGTATAAATGTATAACTTCCTGCCTGCGACACTGCCATATATTTTTTAAAACAGATGCGGCTTAATAATTGCCTGATTTTTAAGTTTCGTGAATATCTATTTTGTAACCTAATATTTCGCAAATCAATATCATTTCTGAAAATTTCAGAGTTCCTTTTTCAATTTTTGCTCTAACGTTGAATCTTGAATATTCTTTCCCGCTCAAAAAGCTCATTCGTCTTGCAAGTTCAGCTATTGTAATCTTATTTCTGAACAATAAAAGTCTTACAAGTTCGTTTATATCTGTCTTTGAATCAATATCAATATTTATAGCCATTATTTTATTATAAGCGGATTGTTAATGTATTGATATTTTAATAAAAAAGCCTGCGATTGCAGGCTTTTTGTTATTTAATCTTTTTAACAATTTCAACCAGATGTTCAACCGCAATTTCAGGCTTAACCTTTTCAATTTCGCCTGTTTCTCTTGTTTTATATTCAACAAGACCTTCGTTGATTGTTTTTCCGATGGTAACTCTGTACGGAAATCCGATTAAATCTGCGTCTTTAAATTTTACACCAGCACGTTCATCTCTGTCATCAAGAACCACTTCTACACCTGCTTTTTTGAGTTCTTCATACATTTTTTCCGCGGTTTCCATTTGTAATTTATCCTGAATGTTAACAGGTACTATTACAACGTGGTATGGTGCGATTGAAATAGGCCATTTAATGCCGTGTTCATCGTAGTGTGCTTCTACTGCAGCCGCAGCTGTTCTTGAAATTCCTATACCGTAACAGCCCATAATGTAAGGATGAGATTTTCCGTTTTTATCAAGATATACGGCATTCATCGGTTTCGAGTATTTGGTTCCGAGTTTGAAAATATTTCCGACTTCAATTCCTTTTGTAACTTTCAGCGGTTTGCCGCATTCAGGGCAGAAATCTCCTGCTTCTACCAGCCTGATATCAGAATATTTAATTTCATCAATTCCTAAATCAGAAAGGTTCGCACCTACCTGATGTTTGTCTGTCTGATTAACTCCGACAACGAAGTTTTTCATTTCTCTTACAGTTTCATCCGCAATAATCGGAACATTTTTCATTCCTTTTGGTCCGATAAAGCCCGGAACGGCATCAAAACCATTTTCCGCCATAAGTTCCGCTATTTCGGCAGATGAAGCTATTCTGATTTCAATTCCGCCAACGGCATTCATTAATTTCGTTTCTTCAACTGTTCTGTCAGCTCTGATTAATGCAATAACAGGTTTCTTATCAACTATGTAAACAAGCGATTTTAAAATTAAAGTTGACGGAATATTTAAGAATTTACTCAATTCTTCTATTGAATGAGTGTTTGGAGTATCAATGATTTTAGTTTCATTGAAGTATTCTTTGCCGTCAACAACAGCTTGAGGTAATTTTGATACAGCGTGATTTGAATTTGCTGCGTAATCACATTCGCAGTAAAATACATCATTTTCACCGGCATCTGTATCAGTGATTACCATAAATTCGTGAGAAACGCTTCCGCCTATTGCTCCGGAATCAGACTGAACCATTTTGGTATCAAGCCCGCATCGGTCAAAGATTTTTTTGTAAGCCTGTGCCATATTTTGATATTCTTTATCTAAGCCTTCTTCTGAGGTATCAAAGCTATAGGCATCTTTCATAATGAATTCTCTGCCTCTCAAAAGCCCGTATCTCGGACGAACTTCATCTCTGAATTTTGATTGTATCTGGTATAAATTAACAGGCATTTGTTTATAAGATTTTAATCCGTCACGTGCGATTGCCGTGATAATCTCCTCGTGAGTAGGTCCGAGACACATAATTCTGTCGTGGCGGTCTTTTAATCTCATCAATTCTTTTCCGTAAGCGTCCCATCTTCCGGATTCTTCCCAGAGTTCTTTCGGCTGCACAAACGGCATCAAAAGCTCCTGTGCTCCGGCTGAATCCATCTCTTCTCTTACGATATTTTCAATCTTTTTCAATACTCTCCACATCAGGGGTAAATAATTATAAACACCGGATGTTAATTTCCTGATATATCCGGCTCTTGCAAGCATTTTGTGTGAAATAACTTCCGCATCTGACGGATATTCACGCAAAGTTTGCACAAACAATTTCGACATTTTCATATTATTAACTTCCTCATATTAATTTATGATTTTATTTTACCATGCTGAAAATATATTTAAAATATTGTATTTGGTTTCTTGGTTAGCAAAAAAAATTTTGTTTATATTTTATTTTTATATGCTTATTTCTTGTTGCTGTGATAAATATTTAGGAAACTTAATAAGTTTTCTCTTTGACCGGTATTATTATATACTCTTAATTGAAGTTTTTGGGGAATGTAAATATGTTTATTGAAAATTTAGGATTAAATTCAGGGAAAAGTTCGTATAATTTTAAAGCAGGTGCAAAAAGCATATCTTTTAATGGTATGCCGCATATCAATTCTGTCGGTAAAAGTTTTAAAAATAATATTCAGATTGTTTTTTCGGATATTGACGGTACAATCAGCAAACACAGTGATATGATGTCTAAAAAAACAATAGATACCGTAGATTTTTTGCATGAAAACAATGTACCGGTTGTTTTAACAACGGCACGCTGTTATCAAGATACTCTTCCTATTCTTCAACAATTTTCTCACAGACCTGATTATACAATAGTACTTCAGGGGGGAGGACTTGTTAACGAGAGCGGAAATTCGCTTTTTGAAAATACTATTTCTGCAAGAGCAGGGAAAAAGCTTGTAAAATGGTTTAAATCAATCAGGCAGAAAGATAAAAATTCTCACTTAATAATGTATTTTAATGAACAACCATATGCAATGAGCGGTATTCAATTCCCATGGAAATCCTATGCTCCGATTAAACAGGTTAATTCTTTCGACGACCTTTTTGAAAGTAAAAAACAGCTTCAAAAAGCAATAATTTATAAGTATGATGCGGCAAGGTGTTCTGATTATAATCAGTCGGATGTTATTAATTCCTTTAAAGGTGCACATATTCTCGACCTGGATATAAAACCTTCCGGTTTAAGTGTGTTAGAGTTTCAGAATAAGTGGGTTTCAAAAGACAAGGCTATTGATTTTCTTTTGAGGGCACTGAAACTTGAACCAAAAAATGCAATGGTAATTGGTGATTCTGCAAATGATATTGAAATGATGGATTTTATTAGAAAACAGAACGGATTGGCTGTTGCTATGGGAAATGCTGATGATTTTGTAAAGTCCCATGCAAATGCTATTACTTCGCATATTGATGAAGACGGGTTCTCCACTGCGGTAGGAAAGATTTTTGATACTTTAATTTAATTCGGATAATGCCTTTTCTATAGTTTTTCTGGGAACTGATAATGTTTTTTCATTTTCTAAAGCATTCTTCAAATCTGTTTTACAAGCTTCCAAATCCCCAAGATTTTTGTCAAGCTGGTAGAGAATAAAGAATAAATTGCCGGTTACAACTCCGTTGTTAAAAGCCATATTTAATACAAATTTGGCTTCCTGAAACATCCCCTGTTGTGCCATAATTTGTGCATAGATTTTATAAGCTTCTTCATCTTTCGGGTTGAGTTCAAGGGTTTTTGTGAGTTTTTCAAGAGCATCCTGAATATTGCCGTTCTCATAATCTATTACTGCCAGATTGTAATATGCCCAGCTGTAATCAGGGGATAATTCAATGACTTTTATAAATTCATCTGCTGCAGCTTCTGAATCTCCCATTGTTTTATAAATATTTCCAATATAAAAATGTGCATAAATATCGTTGTTGTTAAGGTCAATGGTGTTTTGGAAATTTAACATTGCATTGACAAGGTCTCCCTTTTTAAAATAGCATATGCCAAGACTGAAATATGAATTTGAATCATTTTCGTCGATTTCCAAAACGTGTTGAAAGCACTCAATACCTTCATCATATTTTTTCTGTTCTATATATACAAGTCCAAGGTTAAAATAAGCGTCTGCTTCATTCGGTGCAAGTTTTATTGCAGTTTGGTATGCATCTGTTGCTTTGTTGTACTGTTTAATTTTTTCGTAAACGATACCAAGGTTGTAGTAAATCCCGCTGTCATCGCTGAAATATTCTTTTAAGTATAAAAGATGCTGAAGAGCTTCTTTTGTATAACCGTTGTCAAGCAAAAGTACTGCAAGTTCACGTCTTGCTTGAAAATTCTGTTCATCTTGAGTTAATGTATCCTGTAAATCCTGAATTCTATCAATATCTGACATAGCAATATGATATCAGCAACATATCCGATATGCAATATCTAATTTGTAATTTTTATTTAAATATGGTATAATTTTTCAAAAATGGAGGATGATTTTTATGAAAATTAAGTTTATAACTATATTATTGGGATTATTTTTACTTGCTAGTGCTGCATTTGCGGCCCCATTTAATGCCAATGCAAAGACAAAGCGTATTCCTGCCGGAACAAAATTTAAACTTGAACTTCTTGCTCCGTTAAGTACGACTCAGGGTGCCGGTAAAGATTTTTCTGCAGTTTTAATAACAGATCAGACTGCTGATTCGGATGTTATTTTGCCTTCAGGTTCTCTTGTCAGGGGAATTGTTAAAAATGTAACTCCGGCAAAGAGATTTTCAAAAGGTGCAATTTTATATCTAGACTTTGACCACGTTGTTACTCCGAACGGCAGACAGCTGCCTTTGTCGTTATCTGTTGTCGGCAGATCCGATATGACTTATGATGGCGGTATTACTACAACAAAAGGTTATGGTGATGCTGTTAAGAAAAATTGGGAAAGAACCAAAGAAATTACTTCAAATTGTGTAGACTGGGGCAGTGATGTCGCAAATGACGGGGCTGTCAAATATGTTACGGTTCCGGTCGGTGCAATCGGAGGAGCAATCGGAGGCGGAGCTTATTTTGTATGGGATAGTATTGCTGATATGATACGGAAAGGCGAGGATGTCTATATCAAAACAGGCGAAGTTCTTGAGGTAATTTTATCAGAACCGATTGATGTTCCGGTTATATAGTTTTTAAATTTTGATAATAAAAATACCGCTTATATGGCGTTTTTTATCTTACCTTAAACGGATAATCCTCCGGTATCTTCCATCCGTTAAGCTGAATTAAGGCTGCACACCAGGCTTTATTTGCAGCTCCTTTTTTGCAGGCATATTGTGCGTTAGATGTTGTTATAGCCTCGACTGTAACTGGTTCAAGCGAGTATTTGTTAGGTTCAAAACCTTTTGTATTATATTTCACAGTTTCAACCTTCATACCCGGAGTAAATAGAAAAGCAAAATAGGTTATGCCGCAGCCTTCTCTTTCGATATCTCCGGTATTTTCATTTGTTATTGCAAAGCTGTTTTCATTAAGATTTTTTGCATTCGGGAAAAAGAAATAATCATATCCGCCACTTTGCTTAGTTACTAAGGCGGTTCCGTCTGAGAAATATACCGCAAGGTTTCCTCCTCCGTAGCTATTAAAACTTGTTATTGAAAGATTGTTTATATATGGCAAAAAATATTTCTTGAAAAATTCTTCTGCACTCAAACTTGTTCCCCATTGTTCTCGCGGGCCATTATCAATCTCTGATAATAATATTGCCTGATTCATTGTGCTGTATATTTTTTGTAATTTTGCTTCAACTTCTTTATTCCTATTAGTTTGAATTAATGCAGGCAGTGTCATTGCTGCAATAACACCGATTATACCGATAGTAATCAAAACTTCTGCAAGCGTAAAAGCCGGTTGAATTCCTCTAATTTTGAGTTTCATCTCTAAAATCCCCTCCTTTTTTTAAGTTTTACCCCTATATTATAAGAGTAAAACTCAAAATAATCAATATATTTTATGCGTTGTGCTCGGTGTTAAATTCTCTAAGAATATATAAAATATTTAAAAAGAGGATAGAAATGAATTTGAAAAAGTGTTTCGGACAAAATGTTCAGAAGTACAGAAAATACAGAAATTTGACTCAAGAAAAGCTGGCAGAACTCGTAGGGGTTGATGTTACAACTATTAGTGCAGTGGAAACAGGGAAGTACTTTCCTTCTGCGGATAATCTCACAAAAATTGTTGAGGTTTTGCAGGTTAATTTTAGTGATTTGTTTGAATTTGATTCTTTGGTTAGCAATGAAGAAATTTTTAATGATATAGTAGAAATTATTTCTGCATTTAAGGATGATAAAAAGCGTCTTAACGCAGTAAGAAACTTTGTTAAAACGCTTATTTAGAATTAATTATTATCTACATTCTTTCGGGTGCAGTGACCGCAAGAATGTCAAGTGCATTATTTAATACTTTCTTTACAGCAATAACAAGTGCCAATCGAGCTTTCATCATTTCTTTGTCATCAGAGATTACTCGGTTTGCATTATAGAATGAATGAAATTCCGAGGCAAGCTCCTGAACGTATCTGCAAATTGTATATACCTGTCTTGTTTCGGCAGAAGTTTTTATCATTGATTTGTATTCTTCAAGTTTAAGAATCAATTTTTTCGCCGTATCAAGTGTCGGCAGGATTGTTTCAGGAGAATAATTATTTATAATTTCATCAAGTTCGACTTTTGTTAACGGTGCTGGTGTTGTTTCGCCGGTTTCCGTATTGAGTTTTTCTTCAACTGCATTTCTCAAAATAGAGCAGGCTCTTGCGTGTGCATATTGAACATAAAATACAGGGTTTTCGTCACTGTTGGTTTTTGCAAGTTCAATATCAAAATCAAGCGTTGTATCAATATTTCTCATTGACATCCAGAATCTTGTTGCGTCAACTCCGACTTCATCTATCAGATCGTCAAGCGTTACCATATTTTTACGTTTACCCATACGGACCTCGTTGCCGTTTATCACAAGGTTAACAAGCTGGCCGAGAAGAATTTCAAGTTTATTCGGGTCATAACCGAGAGCTTCAATGGAAGCTTTTACTCTGGCAACATAACCGTGGTGGTCTGCACCCCAGATGTTTATCATTCTGTCAAAGCCTCTTTCAAGTTTATCTATGTGGTATGCAATATCAGCAGTCAGATATGTGTTGGAGCCATCGGCTTTTTTTATTACTCTATCCTGATCATCGCCGTAATCAGAAGATTTAAACCAATCCGCTCCGTCTTTTTGATAAATCTTTCCGCTGTCTTTAAGTTTTTGAACACATTCATCGACCTTGCCTGATTTATGAAGTGTTAATTCTGAATAAAAATTGTCAAAGTGAACACGGAAGTTTTCAAGCAATTCTTTTTGCAAACGTTCCATTTCTGCTTTTGCAAAGTCAGAGAGTTTTTTTACGTCAAGGTACCCTTCACCCTCATTACCTCTCCCGCAAGGTGCGATGGAGGTTAATTTATTAATTTCTATATATTTTTTTGCAACAGGAATTAAATAGTCTCCGGGGTAGAAGTTTTTCCTTTCAACTTCATCTGTCGGGAAATCAATATCTTCCCCCAGCTGCTGGCGTACGCGGATGGCAAGAGAGTTTCCGAGTTTATTAATCTGTGAACCTGCATCATTAATATAAAATTCCTGATAAACTTCATGTCCGTAAAATTTTAACAGATTTGCCAGCACTGAACCCATTGCAGCCCAGCGTCCGTGACCGATATGAAATGGCCCTGTAGGGTTTGCCGAAACGTATTCAAGAATTATTTTTTCTGTTTTTACATTTTCCGGTTTTCCGTAATTTTTATCCTTTTCGAAAATTTCTTTTATTGAGTTTACAAGAAGTTTTTTACCTGCTTTAAAGTTGATAAAACCTGCAATTACCGTATAATCATTGTCGTCTTTATTAACATATTCTAATATTGTATTTGCAATAATAGGCGGAGCCATTTTTGCAAACCTTGCAAGTGAAGATACATTTATTGCAAAATCTCCAAAGTCCGGATTTTTAGGGCGTTCTGTTGAAAGAGTACCCGGGGCGTATTCTTTCATTTCACCTAATTTATTATCTTTAACAGCTTTTTCTATTGCGGTTTCTATTTCATTCAAAAAATAATCTTTAATCATCTTTTCTCTCCTGTAGTTTTATTCTATCATAAACATACAGGAAGAACTTTAAACTTTTAATACCATGGATAATCCTCTTTTATTTCCCAGCCGTCGTATTCAATTAATGTTGCACAATCTGATTTTTGATATTCAGAGTCAGGATTTTTACAAAGCTCAAGTAATTCTTCCCTATTTGTTGCGTTAAGAAGTCTTGTGCCTCCCCCTCTAAATTTTGGTGCTTTTCCTGCACTAAATTGCATAACAAACTGAAATATATCATATCCATATTTATTAGGTTTGCCCATGCAATTATAATCATACATAAAATGTATATTTGCAACTGTTTCTCCAGCACCGCCTGTTGTCATCCCGAAACAGCTTCCATCGCTGAATATGTATACAGGTTGTCCCTGCAATAAATGTTTTGCAAATTCTCTACATTCCGGAGCATCGGCAGCACATTGTTTAATGCCGGTAAGATATGGAAACAAGTATGTATCGACAAATTCATTTATTTGTTCTTTATCGTTCTGCACTGTAGGAAACTTCCAGTTTATTGCATCACCGTAATTAACTGTTGCTGTATTAAATGCTTGTTGCATTGTTGATACAAACTTTTTTATTCGTACTGTTCCTTCAAGCCGTCTGTAGTCGGCTAAAAGTGCAGGTAATGTCATAGCGGCAACAACCCCGATTATACCAAGAGTAATCAATGTTTCAGCAAGCGTAAATCCGATTTTTTTCATCATATTTATTTCTCCTGTGTAATATTATATTTCATATTCATGTATATTATATATGTTTTTATATAAAATACAACTGTAATCGTTTACATTACCGTATTTTCGTTTACATTTCTTTATGTCGTATATTAAAATTGTTTATTATGTCCGAGGGATTAAATAAAGATTTTTTTAATGATATACGCTGTGAAATCCGTTCATATATGGTTGCAAGAGGGCAGACTTATCAGTCTGTGGCTCAGATGTTAAATAAAAAATTCGGTTTAAAATTTACGGCTCAGAGTTTAAATAATAAGCTTGCACGTGGTTCGCTGCGTTATTCCGATGCAAAACTTATTGCAGATGTACTTGAATATAAAATTAAGTGGGAATAATTTTTTATATTTTCTGTTTGTAATATAATACTGTTATGATTAATCTGGAAAATATAATTGAACGTATCCGTGAGATTATGGATGATGAAACTTCCGAGCAGCTCAAAGAAGAGTTGAACGGTTATCACGTTGCGGATTTGGCTGATATTTTTCAAGAATTAAAACCTGATGAGCGTTTGGAATGCTTTAAGCTGCTGGATGTTGAGAAGGCTGCGGATTTAATGGAATATTTACCTCCTCAAATTCAGGTTGAGTTGTTGAGTGATATTGATGAAGAAATGGCCTCAAAAATTCTTACACGACTTCCTCACGATGCAGCTGCTGACGTTCTTGGTGATATGGAAGATGATGAAAGCGAAACTTATCTTGATAAACTCCCTCATAAATTCTCGGAAGAAGTCAGAGAACTTTTGACTTATAACGAAGATACTGCAGGCGGTATTATGAATCCTGTTGTACTTACTGTTAACTCTGATATGAGCGTTCAGGATGTATTGAATCATATCAGGATAAAGGCAGAGCAGGACAATATGGAATTATACTATGTTTACGTAACTGATAAGCAGAATCATCTTCTGGGCGTTGTTTCCTTAAGAAAACTATTAACTTCTCCGATTAATCAAAAAGTCGAAGATATTATGATTTCTGATATTGTTAAACTCCATGTGGATGATTACAGTGATTTTATTATCGATGAGTTTATGAAATATCAATATAATGCTCTTCCGGTTGTTGATTTATACAATCGTTTGAAGGGAATGATTACCTGGGATGATGTTCACGATTTGTTTGAAGAAGAAACAACTGAAGAAATTTATCAGTCTTCAGGTATTTCAACTGAGATTGTTGATGAAGACGAAATTCTGTCGGGTAATATAATTAATGCTCTCAGAGCAAGAACTCCTTGGCTTTTTATAACTTTACTCGGGGAATTTGTGGCTGTTAATGTTGCAAATCATTTTGACCATACTTTGAATGCATTACCGATAATTGCAATATTTATGCCGCTGCTTGCAGGGTTGGGCGGTAATATCGGAACACAGAGTATTACTCTTATGGTTCGCGGTCTTTCTACGGGGCAGGTCACTTTGAGTTCTGCGGTTCATCATATATTTAGAGAGGCTTTTATTGGTATGCTTATAGGAGGATTTTTCGGAATCCTTGTGACTCTTGTAACCTGGGGCTGGCAGCATAACATCGAATTGGGTATAATTGTCGGGGTTGCCATGATTATCAATATGACAATGGCCACTATTATCGGAACATTTACACCGTTTGCACTCAAATCTCTGAATGTTGATCCTGCGGTGGCTTCCGGACCTGTTATTGCAACAACTATTGATGTTGTAGGGTTGGCTGTGTATTTCACTCTTGTGTCTGTTTTTCTTGTAAGAGTTATGTAGTAAATACATAGTTTATTGTATTTAATTTATTTACTTTATATTAGAATTGAATTTGTGGATATTAATATAGGATAGATTTATGATTGAAAACGGGAAAATTACTCCAAAAAATAACGGTGAAAATGAAACTCAAACTACAAACCGTAATATTGACAGGTTAACAAAAAAACAAAGGGAACAAGCTCTTTTTATAAGATTTTTTGCTTTTATGATTGTTATCTTCGTGGTTGTAGTTGCGGCAATTCTTATTTTGGCCGGTTATAACAGCAATTTTGCAGAAAATTTTGATGAAAATACTTTTATAGGTAAAATATTTTCAAAATCGGTTCAAAGTAATGAAACAAAGCAAAAGGCCGAATTTACCTGGCCGTTTGGGTTAAGAAAACAAAATATTCTTCTGCTTGGAGTTGATGCAAGTGAAAATCCTGACGACCTGTGGACTGGAACAAGGACAGATACTATTATTCTTGTAAATATAGATCCTAAATCAAAGTCAATTAATGCAATATCTATTCCACGTGATAGTAAAGTTTATTTACCGGAGGGGCATGGCATTCAGAAGATTAATTCTGCTCATGCTATAGGCGGTGTAGGGATGACTATTGAAACCATTGAAAAAACTCTCGGTGTAAGAATTGATCGTTATGTAATGGTTCATGATGCTGCCGTAAAAGCGATTGTTGAGGCTCTTGGAGGTGTTGATGTTTATGTAGAAAAACCTATGCATTATCACGACTATGCAGGACATCTTCATATTGATTTATCTAAAGGTGTACACAGACTTTCTCCAACAGAAGCTGTTGGATATTTAAGATTCCGTCATGATGCTCTGGGTGATATAGGCAGAACACAACGTCAGCAGTGGTTTTTGAGAGGCTTATTAAATGAACTCAAAAAGCCTGAGACAATAGCAAAAATTCCTGATATTGTTTCTGTTGCTAATAAGTATATAAAAACTAATATGTCTTTATATGAATTAACCCAGTATGCTTCTTTAATGAAACATGTTGATATGGATAAAATCGAAGTATCAGTTCTTCCTGGGGCTCCTAATAAAAAAGGTTATATAAGCTACTGGATTATAGATCCTGAAAAATCTCAGGAAGTTATTAACCGTCTTATTTACAGAGAAAAAGTGCAGACTGATAGTGCTGTTCAATTTAGAGCAGGCCTTATGTATGCTGAAAATGATGCAGCAGAAGCACAGCTTGTAAAAAATGAACTTGAGGCTGCAGGTATAAATATTGTATGTACTGGACATCTTTCAAGAACGCATACTCAATTTATAGCTCATTCACCGCAAGTAACACTTGAATATTATAACTGGTTGAAAAAACAATCTCCGTCTATAAGCGGATTCCAGTTTGTTTATGAACCTGTTAATTATTTTTGCGGAGAAACCGATTTTACAGTTATAGTTGCGGGTAAATAGTTGAATTAATACAAATATTAAAAATCTCAATCAGATGAAATGACATAATGATTGAGATTTTTTTGTCAACTTATTTACAAAACTTAAAAAATATGTTATAGTTTTTACGTTACTTAATATGGAGAGAGATTTATGAATAATGCGATGTTTTTGTCTAATCCTGGAGCTGTGATTGCTATAGTTCTTGGCGTTTTGGTTCTATTGTGGGCTTATTCAATTTATGTTTCTTTAATAAAGAAAAAGAATAAAGCCAAAGAGGCATTTTCAAGTATTGATGTACAGTTGAAAAAAAGATATGACTTAATTCCAAATGTTTTGTTTATTGCGAATAAGTTTATGGAGCACGAGAGAGGCCTTTTGGATGATATTACAAGATTACGTGCTCAGGCTGCTAAATTGCCGGCTGAACTTAACAATGCTGAACAAACTCTGAATCTGGATAAAGAAATAACAACCAAAATGGGTCAGTTGATGGTAAATGTTGAAAATTATCCGCAATTAAAATCCGATCAAACAATGATTCAGGCAATGCAGACATATAATGAACAGGAAGAGCATATTGCCGCTGCTAGAAGATTCTATAACTCAGCTGTTTTAGAATTAAACAATGCAGTTGAAATTTTCCCTAGTTCACTGATAGCATCGATGCTTAATATAAAACATTTGCCGTTCTTTGAGGTCGCAAATGAGGCAGAGCGTCAGGCTATTGATGCAAGTAAGTATTTTAAATAAAAACTTTGAAAGCGGCTTTTAAAAAGCCGCTTTTTTGTGATAGAATAAATTCAGACAGGCGTTTGTAGCTCAGTTGAATAGAGTGTCGCTCTCCGAAGGCGAAGGCCGCGGGTTTGACTCCCGCCAAACGCAGTGATATAATAGAAACGGTTGACAGCCGGTTAAAATATAACCAACAGGGAAGTTTACTTCCCTGTTTTATAAAATGGCTTTGTAGCTCAGTAGGATAGAGCGACGGTTTCCTAAACCGGTGGTCGCGGGTTCGACTCCCGCCAAGGCCATTTTATTCTGGGAAAAACAGATAAGCGGAGGCGAACACTAATTTGGCTCTGAACTGTGATAATTTCTGTTTGCTGCAATGCTTGACGTTTCAGAATGACATAAATATATTTTATTAAGAACCTTTAAAATTTTAATGAAAATAGCAAAAAAATATATTTACCTTTTTTATACTCTAAAAAAGGAGAAAATAATGCAGATAAATTTTAACCCTCATATTAACAACAAGCCGGCATTCAATGCAAAATTGAAATTAAATTCACCGGAACTTAAAACTGCTTTTGCAAAAGAATTTATCGCCAGTGAACAAAAAAGCTGGAGCAATCTAAGAGAAAATATAATAAAATTTAAGTTGATGTTTCCGTCTGATATTGTTGAAGTTGCTCTAAAGCCTACAGGGCACAACACTGCGGAATTGGAAGTGTTAAATCCTCAAACAATGCACATTAAATCATTTGAAGCTGTTGAAAAAGGTAATTTTATGAATGATACCTTTAACAGAATGTTTGAATTCCTTACCGGTAATAGTTATGAAACTAAAAAGTTTTGGACTGATGATGTTGCCAAGGATTTGTTTGTAAAATAGCAGCTATAGTTCATGAATAAGTTGGCTAATATTATTAGGGCAGGGTTGAAATTTTCGGAAATATCATTTATAATATTATTGGGTTCTATTTCGAGCGCTGGGGGCTGGTCCCAGTATGCAGGAGTAGAACTTACTTTTTTATCAGGTAAATATCATTTCATTTTAGATTAATATAAAATTTAATAAAAACGCAGTAATTTATTTGTGCGTCTGGAGATAGATTATGTGAATTTTTTATTTCATCCTGTTGGATAGGGTTGAAATTTTCGGAAATATCATTTATAATATTAACAGGTTCCGTTCCGAGCGCTCGGGCTTGGTCCGTGTATGCAGGGCGGAATCTGCCTTTTATTTTTATATCAAGTAAACATCATTTCATTAGAAGGATTTTCTTGAAATTTAGCGACTTGAATATTTTGTAATATTTGCGGCTGGATTATCATTGGAATAGGATTGGCATTTTCGGAATTATTATTTATAATAGTCTTATCAGCTGCAAGTCTGGAGATAGAGTTCCTGCCTTTCTCCGGCGAAAGGTTTGATACAGGTGCAGAAACCATCAAACGCTTCGCAGCTGATTTGTTTATTTTATGTGAATTTTTTATTTCATCCTGTTGGACAGGGTTGAATTTTTAGGAAATATCATTTATAATATTATTGGGTTCTATTTCGAGCGCTCGGTTTTGGTTCGAGTATGCAGGAGTAGAACTTACTTCTTTTATCTGATAAAAATCATTCCATTTTGGTTTAAATAAAAACGGAGTAAATAAATTACTCCGTTTTAGTTTTTAAACCGAGCGATAATACCCTCTTACTTTCGTACCGTCGCTTCTGGTGTAAGGTCTTACATATACAAGCCCGCCGCCGTGCATACTTGCAAGTTCTAAGTCTGATTCATAAGGAATTCCGATACTTTTCAACTGTGCCATTATGGCAGGTTCGTTTCCGGTATATTCATCACTTGACATTTGAGAGATTGCTTCACGTGAAAAAATTTTTCCGTCACCTGTTTCAGGATTTATGTAGCTGGAATAGTCAACCTGATGAGCCTTTGGCCTTATAAGACCTTCTCTTAGCTGCTGCTCTATAATTGGAATATTTTCCTGAAATTCATCAGGTGGCAATTCTTTAATGTTATGAGGAGTAAAGAGTTGGTTGCCATTTGTGTCAACCTTCATTTCTACACTACCCTCAAGTAAAAATGAAGGCTGGTTAGCGTTTTGAAGATTTTGTAATATTTGCGGCGGGATTATCATTGGAATAGGATTGATATTTTCGGAAATATCATTTATAATATTAACGGGTTCCGTCTCGAGCGCTTGGTTGTGGTGCAAGTATGCAGGGGCGGAATCTACTTCTTTTATCTGATAAAAATCATTCCCCGTTTTATTTGCATTGTTTCTTATTACATATTCATAGTTTTTTCCTTTATAAGTATTGTATAATTTGTAGAAATTATTTGCGTCATTCCGCCAAGGCTTATCGTTACTATATCTCAGTCCTTGTGCACTTCTGATTTGCTCTGGTATTTTTGGAATCATTTTTATATTATGTAGTCCTATTTCTCCAGCTTGAGCACCTGAAAAATTTATTTTCCCAAGTTGAGAAGTGCTTATCATACGGCCTTGTAAATAATCCCAGTAATATTCTTTACCTAGTTTTCTCAAATTTTTAATTTGTGTTTTGGTTAATTCGCTAATAGGTTTTGAGTTTTCCAGCATGTTTGCACGTACGGCTTTTTCCAGATAACCGCCGGCACCACCGATTAATCCACCGGCCGCTAGCCCGCCCGCTGCATCATGCAAACCTGTAATCAGTGAATTTTTATCTTCAATCAGCCCTCTGCCGGCTCCAAAAACCGCACCTGAAGCCAGCCCCGAAGCTGCACCTGCTCCTATTTCTTGAGATAGCTTTCTACCTAAGGTTTTCTGTAATAAGTTTCTACCTGCGGATGCTCCTAATCTCCCTGCTCCTCCGAACGGTATGGCGGCACTACCGATTTCAAGAGCGGCCCCTGCCCATTTTTCACTAAATAGTTTCTTAAATCTTTTTCCAGTTTTTTGTTGTGTGCTTGTCTATAAATACTTTTATGCTACAATTTTTTTAACAAGAATTAAAAAAAGTTTTCTAGGGTTCCGCGGTAAATTCCGGCAGGTCCGAGAGAAAACTCACGGATAACTTTTCCGTGTACACGGAGGGATAAAAGCCCGGGAGATAATAATTTATCTCCCGGGCTTTTTTATGTAACAGATGAAAGGATTAAATATATGGAATGGATTATTTTATTTATTGCAGGATTGTTTGAAATAAGCTGGGCTATAGGGCTTAAATATTCTCACGGATTTACCCAGATTGTTCCTTCAGTTTTGACTGTAATCGCAATGATTGCAAGTTTTTATTTTCTGGCACTTGCACTTAAAAGTCTTCCGCTCGGAACAGCTTATGCCGTATGGACAGGTATCGGAACTTTAGGAACGGTAATTCTTGGTATTATCCTGTTTAAAGAGCCTGCAACAGCAATGCGGCTGTTCTGCATTGCTCTTATTATGTGCGGTATTACAGGATTAAAGTTAATCACGCATTAAACAGTTAAAAGATTTATGCTATCGGCAGGCTTATCTGGTTATTATCAGGAATATTTAGTGCCATAGTTTTAATTTTTTTATAAATTTCATATGTCATGATACAGTCATTTAGGGCTCTGTGATGTCCTTCAGTTGAAATTTCAAATTGCTCTGCGAGGTAGCTGAGTCTATGCGATGAAAATTTACAGAATTTTCTTGCAAGACGCATTGTATCAACGTAATCGTTTGAAAATTCCTTATTAAAATGACGTTTGATATTATCATATATAAAATTAATATCAAAATTGACGTTATGACCGATTATACAATCATTGGCAACAAATTCTGTAAAATCAGGCAAAACTTCTGTAATTTTTGGTGCTTCTGCAACCATTTCATTTGTTATTCCTGTGAGTTTTGTGATAAATGAACCTATTGAGTTATCAGGTTTTATCAGTGAAGAATACTGACTTATGATTTTGTCATTTCGTACTTTTAAAGCTGACAGCTCTATAATTTCATTTTTTGACGTTGAAAGTCCTGTAGTTTCGATATCTATAATTGTGTAATCCGAAGGAAATTCAAGTTTGCCTTCACCTTTGTTCCTGACTGTATGTATCATAGTTTAATTATAAAGTAAGAAAAATTTCGTTTCAAATTTTTTACTATATTTTTATTGACGATTTCAAAAAAATAATTTATTATTACCTTGTTAACAAAAAGGAGAGCTAAATGAATAATTTTGAATTTTATTGTCCGACAAGAGTTTTGTTCGGCAAAGGACAAATCGCAGAATTGCCGCGATTAATCGATAAATCAAAGAAAATTCTTATGACATATGGCGGTGGTTCTATAAAGAAAAACGGTGTCTATGATCAAGTTAAAAAAGCACTGGAAGGATATAATGTACTTGAGTTCGGAGGTATTGAACCTAATCCTAAATATGAAACTTTAATGAAAGCTGTAGAAATCGTAAAAAGAGAAGGCGTTGATTTCTTGCTTGCTGTTGGCGGAGGTTCAACTCTTGATGGTACCAAATTTATAGCTCTTGCCTCAAAGTATGACGGCGATGATGCTTATGATGCTATTATGATTAGAGGCGAGCATCCGGATTCTGCCGTTGAGCTTGCTGATATTATTACTCTGCCGGCTACCGGTTCTGAAATGAATAACGGCGGGGTTATTTCAAGATTGGCAACAAGCGAAAAGCTTGCTTTTCACAATCCTAATTGTTTCCCTAAATTTTCTATTATAGATCCGGAAGTTACGTATAGCCTTCCTGTACGACAGACTATCAATGGTATTGTTGATACTTTTGTTCATACAATGGAATTCAACTGTACCTATGATGTAAATTCACCATTACAGGATATTTGGGCAATGGGAATTTTGAGAACGCTTATTCAGGAAGCTCCAAAGGTCCTTGCAAATCCTGAAGATTATGATGCAAGAGCAAATATCTTCTGGTGTGCCACATGTGGTTTGAACTATTGGATTTCTGTAGGAGTGCCGCAGGATTGGTCAACTCATATGATCGGACACGAATTAACTGCTTTTTATGGTATTGACCATGGACAGAGCCTTGCTATAATTCTTCCGCGGTTATTGCGTAACCAGAAAGTAAGTAAATCTCAAAAATTGGCTAAAATTGCAAGAGAAGTATTTAAGGTCGATGAAAGTGTTGACTTGAAAGCTGCTGATATAGCTATTGATAAAATTGAGGAATTCTTTAACTCAATAGGTATGAAAACCCATCTTGCAGACTACGAAATTGACCCTGCGGAGGCTGCAGAAAAAATCAGAGACAGATTTGCAAAACGCGGAGTTGCTTTTGGTGAAAAAGGTGCAATTACTGCGGATGTTGCTTATGATGTAGTACTGGCTTCATAAATTGTTTTACTTTTTACTTAATTAAAAAAAGGAGGTTTCATAGCCTCCTTTTATTTTGCTGTTATCGGTTCTGTATTCAAAATACTTTTATAATCTTTAAAATCTTTTATTATCTGTGATACGGCCGGGATTTTTTCGTACAATTCAATAGGCTCCATTGACGCAATAGCAACGATTTTACCTATTCCGGCAGCTCTTGCAGCTTCAATTCCTGAAACTGCATCTTCTATTACAATACATTCAGAAGGCTGCAAATTCAATTTTTGTGCAGCAATTTTGTATATATCAGGTGCCGGTTTCCCGGGAATTTTGCCGTTTGCATAAACTATTTTATCAATATCAAACCAGCGGGCAAGTTTAAATTCTTTTATGTAAAATTCAACATTGTCAATTTCAGACATTGTCGCGATTGTTCTGGGAATATTATTTTCTTTCAGATAGTCCAGAAATTCTTCGGCATGAGGGGCAAGGTGAAAATGTTCGGGGTCATTAAGACACATTTGACGATAGACACTTTCTTTTTCTTTCCCGAATTTTTCAACAAGCTCTGCAGATGGTTTTTTGCCAATTAAATATGCGATAATATCTTCATTGGTTCTGCCGAACATAAAATCCCGCATTTCTTCATCCGTAAATGCGTGGTCTCTTAATCTTTTGGAGAATTCTCTCCAAGCTTCAAGGTGTTTTTCGGAATCCCAAAACAAGGTTCCGTTAAAATCAAAAATTACTCCTTTATATTCCATAGTGTCTCCCAATCAGGTTTTATAATTTATTTTCCATTATTTTGTTATAGTAATCAAGATAAATTTGAGCATCTTTTGTTTTGTTCAATTTTTTTAGCGTGTATGCAAGGTTATAATGAAAATCGGCTTCTGTCGGTTTTAGTTCTATAGCATATATAAAATTTTTTCTTGCATCTTTGAGTTTACCAAGCTTTAAATATGCACATCCCATATTATAGTAAGCATATGCAAAGTCAGGTTTCAGCTTAATTACATCTTTGTACTGTTCAATGGCCATATTCGGCTTTTCCTGTTCAAGATAAAGATTTCCCAGATTGTAAGCCGCTCTGTAAAATTTAGCATCATTTGCCAGTGCCTGATTGTACATAAATTCTGCATCATCATTTTTATTTTTGTCATGAAGGATGTTGCCAAGTAAAAGCCAATTTTGAGGAGAACGCATTTCGGAAGGAACCGTTAAAAGAAGGCTGAATGCTTCTTCAAGCCTGTTTTCGGCATATAGCATATTTGCCTGATCATTAATCAATGATTCCTCGGCTATTACCGGAAACACTGTTAATGCTATTAAAAGTGCCAGATACACAAACTTCTTCATAAGAAAATTATATACTAAATTAATTAAAAATCAAAAATTAAAATTTTTATTTGACTTCTTTAAAAACAGCTTGATAATGTTATTGATGTCTCTTTTACTGGTTAATACCCGCATCTACTCCTTGGTGCGGGTGTTCTTTTTGTTATTACATACTCAAAAAAAAAGGGATTTATATCGCAGGTTACACTAAACAACATTTTAAATGTCACCCAGAACTGGCTGCAAAATCATTAGAGACGAAGTCGAAACGTGATTTTATGCCCCTACCTGGTGTTTCAGGGTCTGCCAACATAGAGATTCCGAAACAAGTTCGGAATGACATTATGAGTGTATTTTGAATACATTCTGGTGTAAACTGCGATATAAATCCACAAAAAAAGAGGTTGAAAATTTTTTCAACCTCCTACACACACGTTTTTAGTACACACTACTTAAGAAATATTTAAGATTATGTTTCGGTTTAAGATTCAGCGACAAGGGCATTTTTGTTTGAACTTTGTTTTATTGCTCCTAATCCCAGAGCTGAAAGTAAGCCGATTACTCCGCCTATACCTGCTGCTATAATCGGTTTCGTTTTGAAGAATCCTTTTACAGCTTTAAGTGATGATAGCAGATACATACTGCCTGCACCTACAACCGCACCGCCTGCGGCGTTACCGATAAGTTTCTTTGTGTTTTCCCAGCGGGCTACCGGCTGTCCGTCAATGGTTGCAATGTTTTCTTCTGCGGTTGTCTTATTCGCAAATCCTAAAGTTACAGATTGCAAGAATCCCTGAGTCAGAGAACCGTTTCCATATTTTCTCAAGTCTTCTGATATGCTTGTATTGTAAATCTGTTTGTAAATCGATTTAGCCATACCCAGCACGTATTCCTGATCCGCATCCGGTCCGCAGATATTTCTTACACTTTCAATATAAGCTTTCATTGCAGGAATTACCTGTTCCTGTTCATCTTTCATTATTTTTTCATGTAAGATTTCTGCCTGATCTTCTATTGCAAGTTCCGGAGCTTTTGCGTGGAAATTGACTTCTCTGCGTTTTTGATGCTGATGAATTTGTGAATCATACATAAAATCCTGCCACTTGGTCATGTTGTCAAAATAGCCTTCATAATTCCAATTACCGCCAAATGTCGGCATAAACGGCATTGTCATTCCTCCGAATACGCTTCCATTCATAGAGAGAAGGTCTCCTGTGCCTCCCAAACTATATAGGTCACTCAATCCCACACTGTTTGCGTAATTGCTGTACAGGTTCATTCCATACGGATTGATTGCACTGACATTTTCACCTGCCATTTCCTAACCTCCAAATTATATTAACTTTAACCTACCTTACTTATATAAAAAATTTTTCTTTATTAAAATTGCATTAATGTATAATTTATGTAACATAACTTTACAATTAATATTTGATACATAGTTGCCTGTATTGTCGTTTATGTATAGAATAGTGTAGGGAGAGCTTTTTGTGCTTAAAAGAAGATTGCGAAAATTTTTTTCATTCTTAGTATTTGTTGCATTTATTGCTTCAATTTTTATGTATCCTAATTTCTACAAAAGACAGGTAAATAAAGTTCGCGGGATGTATTATGTTGCACAGGGTGACAAATATTTAAGAAAAACGCAGTTTCAAAAAGCCATTGATTTGTATAAAAGAGGGCTTGGATATTATCCTGAACATTACGGAGCCTGGTTAAATCTCGGTAATATTTATATTGCGTATGAAGATTTTTATTCTGCTCTGGATGCTTATGATAAGGCCATTAAGTATAATCCGAATTATGTTATTGCAAGAATGGATCACGGAATTGTTTCTGCTGAAAAGATGGGTGATTTTGATTCTGCGATTGATCAGTACCAGTATATTACGGGAATTAGAAAAAGGCTTGTTTATATCCCATTTGTATTTAATAACCTTAGAAGTTATAAGACCAATATCGGGCTTGCATATTATAATATGGGTGTTGCATACCGTCAAAAATCAATATATTCGGATGGTGATATAACCCAGCAGAGTTATTATCTTTTAGAGGCTATAAAAGCATATAAAGAGGCTATTAAATATTTAAAAGATGATTATGATGCTTTTTATAACCTTGCATTAGCATATCATTTGAATAAGGATTATAATCTTGCCGGATTAAATTACTGCAGAGCCATAGAACTGGGACCTATGAATTATGAAGCTCATTATAATCTTGCGGTTCTTCTTCAGGAAATGAAGCATTATAAAGAAGCATATGAAGAAATGGAAAAAGCAAATACTCTTATCGGTTCAAAAGATTCAAATTCAGCGAGGCAAACTTACATGTTTGACGTAATGAGTGATGTGACGCAAAGAGTCCTTCTTGATGATGAAGGCAGAGAGTATGTAAAAAAACATTATGAGGAAGAGGGCCCGGATGCTGAATTGCAGGCTCACTTAACATATGAAAACGGTAAGGTTATAGCGACAGAGGAACTTGATGAAGCTATTTTGAAAAATCTGGCAACTTGTAAATCAAGACACTTGTTTATTAATCCTGATGAAGATTTGTAAGTTTTAGCTTTTTATCCCTTAACAGCACCTTCATTTTCGCCGGAAATAAAATATCTTTGCATAGCAAGGAAAAATATTACAATAGGTATGGTTGCAAGGATTGAACCTGCTGCTATAAATCTCCAGTTAGAGCTGAACATTCCCTGCAGATTGTTTACTCCTACAGGCAGTGTGTACATTGATTCTTTGGTTAATACAATGCTTGGCCACAAAAATTCCCCCCATGAACCTATAAATGTAAATATTGCAAGGACTGCAAGCGAAGGTTTGACCATAGGGAGCAGAACTTTTGTAAATACCTGCCATACGCTGCAACCGTCAACAATAGCCGCTTCTTCCATTTCTCTCGGTATTCCCAGAAAAGCCTGTCTCATTAAAAATATTCCGAAGGCACTTACTGCAAACGGCATTATTAGCCCTACAAATCCGGCAAAATTATTTACAGTATCAACAAGATGAAGTTTGAGTGTTATAAGATATACAGGAAGCATTATAGCCTGAAACGGTATCATTATTGTTGCAAGTATTGAAAAAAAAGCAATCTTTTTTCCTTTAAACTCCATTCTCGCCAGCGGATAGCCTGCCATTGCAGAAAGTATAAGGTTTAATAGCACTGTGCCGCCGGCAACAATCATACTGTTTATAAAGTATCCGATAAAGTCAACTTTGTGCCATACTCCAATATAATTTGCCCATGTAAAATCTTCAGGGATAATTGCGGGAGGATATGCAAATATGTTTTCTGCCGGACCTTTCAGTGATGTTGATATAAGCCATATAAACGGAAATACCGAAATCAGTGAAACTGCTATTAATATTATATGAATGTATGTATTTTTAAATCTTAAATTTTTCAATCCTTCAACCTTTCAACTAAATTTGATATTTATTCCGTTCAAAGCAAAATATATTTATTAATGAAAATATCATTACGATAACCAGTAATACTACGGCCATGGCAGAGGCATAGCCTAAATCAAGATTTTCAAAAGCTCTCTCGTATATGTAATATACAATGGTTTTACTTGAATTTAGCGGGCCGCCTTTTGTCATGACGTAAATTTCTGCAAAAACCTTCATTGCAGAAATAGCACTTATTGTTGTAACCAGAGCTATTGTAGGCATTATGTGCGGAATGGTAACGGTTAAATGTTTTATAAGAAAATTCGCTCCATCTATATCGCAGGCTTCATATAATTCTTTTGGGACACTCATTAACGCTGCCAGATAGATTATCATATAATATCCGATACCTTTCCAAATTGTTACCCAGATAACAGAATACAGAGCCCAGTTTGGATCTGTAAGCCATCCTACAGGGTTGAATCCTAATAATGTAACCAGATAATTTAATATCCCCTGATCGGCATAAAGCCATTTAAAAGCTATTGCTGCAACAACGATAGATACAATTACAGGAAGGTAAATCAATATTTTATATAGTGTCACGCCCTTTATTTTTTGATTTATTAATATAGCTATAAACAGAGGAAATATGGCTAAAACAGGGACAGCCACAAATAAATATAAAAATGTATTCCACAAAACTTTATAAAATACAGGACTTTGAAACAGTTTTAAATAATTTTCCATGCCTGTAAATACCGGATGATATATGCTTGCTGAATAATCATAAAAACTCAAAATAACCGTTTGAAAGAACGGAATAAAGAAAAATATTAATAATACAATGCCTGCAGGCAGTAAAAATAAATATGGTGCATATTTCCCGTAATATTTAAACATAGAACTATTATATAAAAACGGGTATTATTTTTCAAGAAAGTAACAATGTTTTTAAACGGTTGTTATATCTTTGAAAAGGCCTTTTAGTCCTTTAGGATTAACAGAAATTATTTCTGTATCAGGGTAGTGAATTTGAGCAAATTCTTTCATTTTTATCCAGCCATCAATGACTTTTTCCGTATTAAGATTATTCTTCTGCAAGTTAAAATGTCCTGAAGTATTACAGTCACAACCTACAATATAAATTCTTTTCGGGTTAGTCCATAGTATAAATTGCATTGCAGGAAATACTATGGAGTATGAGTCGCCCAGCGGTTCGTTTGCTATATCTCTGGTAAAATGTTTTCTGTAAAACGGAGCATCAACATAGTATCTTTCAGCATTTATGCATTTGCTCTCAGGAATAACTGACTTAGGCCATATTTCCTCTGACATGATTCCGCAAAACTTTTTTGCACCCTCATATGCCATAAAATCGCCAAAATATTTTCTTGTCGCATCGGAATAATCCTGTACGAAGAGATAATCAAATTTAACTTTTTTATATGTAAATGCTCGATTTACTCCTACATAGACGGCATCTTGTAAAGGTTCAAAATTATCAAGACTCGGACCGGTTGCAATTAGTACTACATCTTTCCCGTAATTGATATTTTTATATTTAGAAAAAACTTCCCTATGGAGACTGCTTACGCTTATACTGTGAGAAATAATTTCATTAAGAGAAAGAACTCTGCTGTCAAGTCTGCTGTCATGAATTTTTATTTTTAATCCGAGAATTGAAATTATCTTATAATTAAGCTCATTTCTTACCGAAAATAATTTCTGTATAATGCTTTTGATATTAATAGACCTTTTGACCGAAAATTTTTTTGTCTCCATAATATAATCCGTTTCTATTTTTCTATCAATGAAAACTCGTCTGGAAGGTTGTCTTCAACCCTCTTGAGTAATTCGGAGGGCTTAATATTCAGAGCTTCACAAAGTGTCCATATTGATATAAGCTTGGGTTCGTTAATTCCGTTTTCCAGTCTGCTTATAAGAGATTTTTGGATATCAAATTCATAGGCAAGAATCCTTAGTGACTTTTTCTGTTTTTCGCGTTCAGCCTTTAGCTCATGTGCAAGCAATCTGAATATAAGTTCCGCTTTTTTATTTTCTTTATGCTGCATATATAGAATTTATGATGTTTTATATTAAAAAGCTTTCTATGTATAGAACCCAAAGTGCTATTTATGCAAATGATTCTATTTTACTATCATTACGTCACTATGGGTAATTTCGAGTACTCTTTTGCTTACGGAACCATGAAATTTACTGCGTAGATTATTTTTATGCCTTGTTCCCATTACAATTAAATCAATTCCTTCTTTAAGTGCAAAATCATTGATTTTTTCAGCAGGTATGCCGGTTAAAACAGCATTTTTGGCAACAGGCAGATTATATTCTTCAAGTTTTGTTATTACATTTCTAATCATTTTTTCTGCAAAACGTTCCTGCTGTTTTTCAATTTCCAAAAGCCAGTGGGTATCAAGCGTTCCTTCAAGGAAAAGAAAATTAGGATTTTCAGATACAACACATATATAAATTTCTTTTTGGTTTAGGTTAAGTAACTTTATTGCTTCACTTAATGCATGGGACGAATTATCAGTGCCATCGGTTGCAAAAAGAATTTTTTTAGCGGAATTTGATTGAGTTGAAACATAAGAAGATACCGTTATGTTATTTATAACATCTCTGGAAACAGAGCCCAGCCATCTTTGCAGCCCCTTTTTACCATGTGAACCCATAATAACCATTTCATAATCTTCCCTGTCAGTTTGTTCAAGGATGCTCGCAACACTTTCACCGCATCGTTTTAACTTATCACCCATAATAAGATTTGTCTTGTGTATTTCTTTTTCAGCATAATTTAAAATGTTATCAGCTACATTTGCACAGGAATTTGCAAATCCATCTTCTTCTATGCTTACTTCATCCGGTAAAAAACTCCAGTCTATAACACAGATAACGTCAATGATTGCACCTTTACTCCATCTTGCAAAATTATTCAGTGCATTAAAGCTTATTTTTGATCCGTCAGTACAGAATAAAACTCTCATGAAATCCTCCTTTTTCGAATTGTTATAAATTATGTTAAGCAAAATTACATTAGCTGGTCATACAAATTTTTTTCTGATATCATACAAGTGTGGATAATCGCTGTTAATAGGATTAAATGTTATAGTCATGCAGGCAGGCTCAAAAGTTAATCTAAGGGAATATAAAAGTTTAGTCGAAACTATTGCCAAAGTTGAGTATCAAAAATTTTCGATATCTCATCTTGTTGACTTGCCTGAACTTATTAACATCGGAAACCACACTTTATATATCCTGTTTAAAAACAACAAACCAGAAACTTTTAACAGCACATACCTATCCACGGCTATTAAATGGGCTATAAGAAATGAGGTAAGACGCAGGTATAAGTGGTATTCTCTTAAAAATCGCAAAGATCATTATGAAGCTGAAGATGAAGAACAGGAATTAAGATGCGAAGTTTATAAGACGATTCTTTCTATTGATGAAATGCAGGATGCTGAAGTCCCGACTCAGATTAAAGCCGAAGAGAAAACCCCGGAAGAAGCTATTGAATTTTCTGAGCTTAAGGCACATATATTAGAATCAATGAAACGTCTTCCAAAACGGGAACGGGAACTTATTGAATATAAATTTTTTAAGGAGAAAAAGTTGAGGGAAATTTCGGAAGAGTTTGAAATTTCCCAATCAAGGATTTCAAGGATTATACAGTCAGGACTTGATAAAATTAAAAAAGATTTAAAGCGGCAGGGAATTATTTAGGGATGAAAACAATATTTGAAAAAAGTAATAACTCGGGGATATGTTTAACGGATGAGAAAGAAGACTTATCTTTTCTCGACAAAACAGTTCTCCGTTCCGAAAAATGCGGACTTCCTCAGGTTGGTGAACTTGAAGTTTTGAGACATTATAAAGAATTGTCTGATCGTAATTTTTGTATTGAAAAGGGTTTTTATCCGCTTGGTTCATGCACTATGAAGTATAATCCTAAAGTGAATGAACTGCTGGCATCTCTTGAAGGTTATGCAAATCTCCATCCGCTTTCTTCGGATGAGGATTCTCAGGGTGCTCTGGAGCTGATGTATATGCTTCAGGAATCTCTAAAAAAGATTACGGGAATGGATGCGGTATCTCTTCAGCCTGCTGCCGGTGCTCATGGTGAACTTACCGGCATGATGATTATTAAAAAATATTTTGAGGTAAAAGGCGACTGCAGAAAAAAAGTTATAATTCCTGATTCTGCTCACGGTACAAATCCTGCCAGTGCACATATGTGCGGTTTTGATATTGTTCCTGTTAAGTCAAATGAAAAGGGGCAGGTTGATATATCAGCCTTAAAAGATGTTTTGGATTCTGATGTTGCAGCAATTATGATGACTAATCCTAATACATTAGGTATTTTTGAAGAAAATGTTCTTGAAATATCAAAGTTAATGCATGATAACGGTTCGCTTTTGTATTATGACGGTGCAAATTTTAATGCAATTATGGGCTATACAAATCCGAAACTTATGGGATTTGATGTAGTTCATTTGAATTTACATAAAACCTTTGCAACTCCTCATGGCGGAGGCGGTCCGGGTGCAGGTCCTGTAGGCGTTGTGGATGCTTTAAGAGAATTTTTGCCGGCTCCCGTTATTGACTTTGACGGTCAAAAATATTTCAGAAATTATAATATTAAGCATTCTGTCGGACAGGTAAGAAGTTTTTACGGAAATTTCGGTGTATTGGTCAGAGCTTATGCTTATATTCTTATGATGGGAAATAATCTTAGAAATGCAACGGAAGATGCAGTTTTAAACGCTAATTATATAAAAGAAAAACTTAAGAAATATTATGATTTGCCGTATGATGAGCCTTGCATGCATGAATTTGTTTTGTCAGGTGAAAGACAAAAACATGATTTCGGTGTTACAACATTGAATATAGCAAAACGATTAATGGATTTTAATATTCATCCTCCAACCGTTTATTTCCCATTAATTGTGCATGAGGCGATTATGGTTGAGCCTACCGAATCTGAAACAAAAATTAAACTTGATGAATTTATTAATGCTATGATAAAAATAGCAAAAGAGGCTGAGCTGGAACCTGAAAAGATTCTTTCTGCACCTCATAAAACTCCGGTAGTTCGTGTAGATGAAACTAATGCTGCACGTCATCCGGATTTGAAATTTGTTGATACCCACTAAAAATAAGAGATTTATATTATGGAAAAAAATGATAAGAAAAAAATAAAAGTAGCATTTCCGCATATGGGAAATATTTGGATTGCATGGGCCGCTGCACTAAGAAAAGTTGGTGTTGAAGCTTTTATACCTCCTTATACAAGCAAAAAGACACTTTCTCTCGGTACTAAGAATTCCCCTGAAGCAATTTGTCTTCCTTATAAGTTAATTCTCGGTAATTTTGTCGAAGCAATAGAGGGTGGAGCTGACTATGTAGCGATGATAGCTTCTCCGGGATGCTGCAGGTTAGGTGAATACGGTGCATGTATCAACAATGCACTTGCAGACATGGGATATAAAACGAATTATATTGAATTGACTCTTTATGACGGAATTAAAGGTATGTTCGATTTTCTTAAAAAAATCAGCGGTAAAAACGATCCTGTTCTGTTTACAAGAGCTGTAGTGCTTGCTATCAGAAAAGTATTTTTGTTGGATGATCTTGACAGAAAACTTTCTTATTACCGTGCCAGAGAAGTTCATCAGGGAGATGCCGAAAAACATTATCTAAAATGTTTGAAAATAATTGATGCTGCAATGAACACTCGCGAAATGAACAGAGCTAAAAAACTGGTTTTTGAAGAAATGGATAAAACAGAAATTGATACTAATAAGGATGTTTTACATGTTGATATAACCGGCGAAATCTATCTCGTTTGCGACAGGTTTTCAAATCAGGATATTGTTAAAGAACTTGGAAAAATGGGGGTAGAAACAAGAAAAAGCCTTACTGTAAGCGGTTTTCTAAAAGATGCAATCATTCCTAAAATCTTTAGAAAAGGAGAAACACATTTGCAGCGTGCAGATAGAATGGCAAAACCGTATTTAATGAGAGATATAGGCGGAGATGCTCTGGAGTGTGTTTCTGATGTTGCTTATGCAAATGAAAGGGGAATCGATGGAATCATTCATATAAGTCCATTTACCTGTATGCCTGAGATTATGTCACAGAATATTTTTCCGGCAATGAGAGAAAATTGTGATATTCCTATTCTTCCCCTTATTATGGATGAACAGACCGGTAAAGCCGGATATCTTACCAGATTGGAAGCATTTGTTGACTTGATGAGAAGAAGAAAACGCAGACTTGTTCTGGAGGCAAAAAAACAGGCAGAATCTGTTAAGTAATGTGTTGGTTAAAAAATATTTTCAACTGAGGTAGTATAAAAATATGTTTAAACTGTTTAAAAATGCATTCAAATTAACAAATGAAGGAATCCTTCTTGCTATACCGCTAATTTTATTTTTGTGGTTGCTGACAATTTACCTTACATTTGCAAAAAGTGTTGTTGATACGTTGCCGGAGGCTTTATCTGCACTGGTAACTCTTTTGTGTATGACAGGTGCGTTTTTTGCAGGCTGGTTTTATATGGTTAAAAAGAGTATAGAAGTATCCAAGACTGAATTTGTGCTTGATGAGGACAGGGCCAGAGCATTATTAAATTTGATGAAAAAAATTCCTACCGGTATCGGTAAATATTTTCTTGCATTTTTGGGAATGTCTATGGCCGCATTATTGATATTTGCACTATACGGGGCACTTGTATATAAATTTGGATTACATTTTATTGGCAGTATTGATTTTACTCCGGCACAAATCCGAGGAGCCATGGCTTCTCCGCAGGATATGAAAACATTTTTGGATTCGTTAACTCCTGAACAAATTTATATACTTGGAAGTTGGAATTTACTTTTCATGGCAGCGACATCCTTATTATCTTTTCTTTTAATGCTATGGGTGCCGGAGATAATTTATCAAACTAAAAATCCGGTTATGGCTTTATTTAAATCCTTGAAAAAGTTGTTTTTAAAATTTCCTAAATCATTAGTACTTTTTATCTATCTTACGTTTTTAAATATTATTATATCTTTTGCAAATACTTTCGCGGTAATTCATCCGTTAATTTATATTATATTAATGACAGTATATTTCTATTTTCTTGTGTATGTTGTTGTTATAATCTTTTACTACTATGATACGGAATTTAACCATGTCGAAGAGTAGGGTAATTGCGGTAGTTGGGGCAACGGCCAGCGGAAAAACAGATTTTGCTGTTAAACTTGCAAAGGAAATCGGTGGAGAGGTTATTTCCGCAGATTCAAGACTTGTGTATAAAGGTTTTAATATTGCCTGTGCAAAGCCTTCATTTGAGGAACAAGATGGTATTCCGCATCACATGATAGATATAGTGGAGCCGGAAGTTGATTATTCCGCAGGGTTATATGTAAATCAGGCAAAAAAGTGTATTAAAGAAATAATCTCTCGTGGTAAAATTCCAATTATTGCAGGTGGTACAGGCCTTTATTTCAGAGTTTTACTGGAAAATTATGATCTGCCGGAAGTTGAACCGGATTATGAATACCGGAAAGAACTTAATACTCTTGATAAAGATGAACTTTATAAAATGCTTTGTGAAAGAGATTTTGTGTGTGCGGGAAAAATAGATAAAAATGATAAAAAGAAAGTTATAAGAGCATTGGAGGTGTTTCATACTACCGGACGTCCAATGAGTGCATTGCAGGGGATAAAGGAACCGGAATTTGATGTGGAATGGATTGGAAGAAATTTTCCTCGAGATGTTCTATATGAGAGAATTAATAAAAGAGTCGATTTGATGTTTGAGTGCGGTATAATTGATGAAACGAACTATCTGTTGGAAAAGCACGGCAGAATCCCTAATATAATTTATACAATAGGGTATCAGGAGGTTATTGCATATTTGGATGGTAAATTGTCACTTGAAGATGCTAAGGATAAATTGAAACAAAATACCAGAAATTATGCAAAAAGACAGCTCACATGGTTTAGAAAAAATCATGATATAAAATGGAATGTCTATCCTGATAAGTTGAAAAAGTAAGTAGAATAAGCTATTTTGGTTATTGCGGTTATAGTTTTTATGTTCATGTTAATATAATAACAAATATTTTATTAAGAGGGATATTTATATGAATAAAGAAATGTTGAAAAAAACTGGTATTATATCCGGTTCTATTATCTTAGCAATATATGTTTTATTTTTGGTAGTACCGCTATTTTTAAACGGTATAGCTGCTTCGTGCGGTCATTTCATAACAAGTACGGTAAAGGATACAACCGGATTTGTTGTTAAGTTTGAAAATATTAGATTCGTTACGACCCCAAAGCTTACTGCAGGTATAAAGATAGGACATTTTACGGCAGCTTTGCCTGACGGAGATGTTATGCTTTCTCTTGACAATGCTTACGGAAAAATATCCCTTTTACCTTTGCTTATCAAGAGAATTGAAATTGATACAATCGGAGCCGATAATGTTTCGGCTTCTTTAAAGGTTAAAAAAGACGGAAAGTTCTTGCTTGAGGATTACCTTCCTAAAAATGAAAGTCCGGTAAATACTGATGCGGCAGATACTCAGGCTCCTATGACAGAATTACCGCTTGGTTTAAAACTTTCAAATCATCTTCCGGATATTCATGTAAAATCTTATAAATTGGGATTTGTTGATATTCCGACTAATGATGAATACTATATTCAGGGAAATAATTTTAAAATAAAAGATTTTATTCTTAATAGGAAGATTAAACTGTCAACTGACGGTAAAATAGTTTTGGCGGACAAAACCCCGTTTAATTATAACTTAAAGGTTTTTAATAAAGTTATGCCTGATATTGATTTAAATGATTTGATTTTTGCTCCTGCAACTGATGAACAGGATAAGCAGACACAGACTTTTAGCTTTAATGTCATTGATATATTTAAAACTATAAATAAAAATATGCTGACTGCAAATTTGAATGCAGATGTTAAGACATCCGGAGATTTTGAGGATATTAATATTGATGGCTTTATTAATATTGACAATATTTCTGTGGCCAAAAACGGAGAACCTTTACCGGCAGGTCATATCAATTTTACTCATAAGGGAAAACAAATAGAAATTGACTCTGCCTTATATACTGCTAAAGATGAAACTACTTCTTTTACAGGTAATATAAAAACAGGTAAAAATCCGCATATTGATATTAACTGTAAATTAAATGCTTCTTTTAATAATATTTTTAGAGTAATTGACAGTATAGCAAAATCAGTAAATTATACTGATTTAGATACATTGACTGCCACAGGCGGAATTGACGCTGATTTTAATATTAAAGCTGATAAAAAGGCTATACACTCAAACGGGTATTTTAAAATTCCTTCAGCAAGTATCAGGTACGGGCTGTATAATGTATTGATTGATAAAATTTTTGCACATATTGATTTTGCAAATGATATGGTAAGTATAAAGGATGTCCAGTTTACAGTTATGAATCAGCCGTTAAAAGCATATGGGACAATCCAGAATGATACAACATCTGATTTACACCTTACTGCGGATAAACTTCCTATCAAAGGGCTTGTAACGGCTGCAGGCCAGTTGGCTTTATTAAAAGAAAATAACATTAAAAGCGGAACCCTTTCACTTGATGCAGCCTTAGGAGGTAATTTTAAAAAGCTTGAGCCTGTTGTTGATTTGTATATTAATAATGTAAATGTTTTAAATATTCCTTCAAATACTACGGTTAAGCTTGCAGATTCAAAGTTTAATCTATCCGCCTCAGGAAATTCTTATAAAGGTGTTCTGGATGTTAACTCCGTTCAGATTCTTAATCCGATGGCTGATTTGTCTATTCCTGCGGCTAAAGTATCGCTTGATGAAAATGAGATAGTAATTGATAATACATATCTGATGTTTGATAATTCCCGTATTGATATATCAGGTAAAATTGAGGATTACATAGATAAAAATATTGCAATAAATATTGTCGCAAATGGAGAACTTGTTGCATCTGATTTGCGTTCGCTTATTCCTGCTGATTTGCGTTCTTATATTACAGCATCAGGAAAAATCCCTGTATATGTTAATATAACAGGAAATGATAAAACCCAGCTTATAAAAGCTCAGGTTCTTGCAACACCGGCTAATTATCTTAATATTATAAAAGCGGATAATTTAAACGGTAAAAATACCCTGCTCGGTGCTGTTTTGCAGATTAAGGATAATTCTTTAAAATTTTCCGATACGGGTCTTTATACTACATCAGTGAAATCGCTTCCGGCTTCACAAATGTCTGAAGCTCTGATTTCTGTAACAGGTTCAGTCGATGAGCTTGCGTCAAAACAAATTTTGAACAACGTTAAAGTTAATATTCCATCTCAGGTAAGTTTTGAAATTCCGGGATTTTCCGGTTCAAAAGCCGCAGCTCTCGGTGATATAACTTTGAATGGTTCCGTTTTAAGTCCTTCATTTAAAGGGAAAATATCGGTGCCTGATGTTGAAATTCCACAAATTAAGACATCTTTGAAAAATATTACTGTCAATATGAATTCAAAGTCTATAAATGTTAATACTCCTAAAATTATTATTGATAATTCAATTATGCGTGCGACAACGGATATTAACCCTAATTTTACAAACGGTGTGATTGTTACTAATCTTGACTATCATGCAGATAATTTGGATTCGGATACGCTTATTTCTGCAATGGCAGGCATGCCGGCTCAAACATCGGGTGTTTCCGCTTCTGCCTCGTCCTCTAATTCATCAAGTCAGAATCTTGGTGTAGTTGTTCAAAAAGGCAGGGGAACTATTACAAAATTTAAATCTGGCGGTATTATTGCCGAAAATCTGACGAGTGATTTGAGTCTTAAAAACAATGTATTATATCTTAATTCACTACAGGGCAATGCTTTTAGCGGTAAGTTCAACGGTGATGTGTCTGTTAATCTTTTAAGCGGTGCAACAAATGTTGATTTTACAGGGACCGGCATGAATGCAGAAAATGCTGTTGCGGGGGCTGCGGGTCTTAAGAATGCCCTGTCTGGGACTCTAGGTTTTAATGCAAAGGTTACAATTAATGCTTATGCACCTGATTGGAATGGTATGATGAAATCTTTAAAAGGAAGTGCCGATTTTGATATTCAAAAGGGAACTTACGGAAATATAGGCCGCTTGGAAAACCTTTTATATGCTCAAAATATTGTTTCAAACGGTATTTTAAGTGCGGCACTTACTCCAATCGTTAATATGCCTGTTGTAAAAAGTACTGCCAACTTTGAAAGTTTAACCGGTAATATGACTTTTGACAACGGATGGGCCAATCTGCTTTCTGTGAAATCTGCAGGTCCTTCTATGTCAGCCTTTATTTATGGTAAATATAATCTGGTTAATGCATCGGCTAATGTTACTATTCTCGGCCGTCTGGGTGCTGATGTAGTAAAAGTTCTCGGTCCTGTAGGTGAACTATCTGCAGCGAAGTTGACATCTTATTTACCTAAATTCGGTACTGCTACTTTAAACATTTTAAATGCTTTGACAACAAATCCTAACGGAGAAAGAACTGCCGAAATACCGGCTCTTACCGGAGGGAATACTCAGTATAATGACTTTAAAGTCCTTTTTAACGGTGGTGTCGAAAGTAAAAGTTCGGTTAAATCTTTTAAATGGCTTTCTGTATGTGATACATCTGAAATTGAAGGCGGTTCTCTAAAAGAACAGTTGCAGCAAAGTCAGGATGCTATTAACCAGCTTCGTCAACAAAAGAAAGAGGAAGTACAGCAGACAGTTACTGCTGTAAAAGAATCTGCCAAGCAAACATCAGAGGATATTAAAAATCAGGTTCAAAATGTAAAAGATAGTATTGACGAAATTAAAAATCTTTTTAAAAAACCGTCAACGACTTCTACACCGGCAACTGATGCCGCAACAACTACTACCCCTACAACTACGGCTCCGTCTGCAGTTTCCTCTGAACCGGTTACAACTCCTTAGAGAATGCAGGCAAGAACCATAAGTATCAGCATACCGATTTGAACACCTGTTGTCATATTTCTGGCAAATTTGTTCGAATCGTATTGCCCTGCTGATTTTTGTGCATTGTAGGCACTTGAAATCCGATTTATTCTTGTTTGATGATCTTCACTGTCAAATACTGTTCCGAACATATACTGTTCTATTCTTGCAAGACGATTTTCCATTGTATCATCTTCAAATTTCTGTTTTAATAATTTTTTCTCAACTGTAGATAATGAAGCTTTTTTAGGTTTAGGGTTGTCATTATATCCGTAGTTATCCTGAAACATAGCGTTTTGGCGGGCATTGAATGAGTTATAATCGAACATATCGGTTTGCATGTATTTATTCATATGGAAATCTCCGCCAAGCGGTACGACATCATCTTGATCATAAAAAGTATTTGTTGATTGAGCTATTGAATTGTCCATTAGAGATTGCGGACGAATTTCTGCTTTAAGTCTATCAACACGTGTACTTAAATCATCTGTATAGGTTTTGTTGAAGGTTTTCTTTTCTAAATTTGAAAGTCTTACGCTGATATCTTCTTTCGGAAATGTTTTTTGAAAAACTTCTTCTTCAAGTTCGTCAACCGCAGGATAGCTGACATTAGATGCAGCCTTTGGCGGTTCTATTGATTTGTATGAATCAGACGGATCAGCAAATGTATCTTCCGTCGGTGTAATTTCCTGACCTATTAAATCTGCAGATAAGTCCTTTTTCAGTTTTGCAATACGTTCGTTCTGTGATTTGTTTGAAGTTGTACCATAAACTGTAGTTTCCAGTCTGTTTAGTCTCGTAAGGTCATTTTCGTTATTATATTGATAACCGTACAAGGAATCTTCAAGTTTTCCCAGAATTGATTGATTTGCTGTCAGTGCAAATGCGGCCGGGTTAAATAAAATTGAGATGGTTATTAGCAGAATAATTTTTTTCATATCAAGCTCCTTAGCCATAGGATAATCCTCGATATGAATAAAAACTATTCAACGTGCTTGTGATTTCTGAAATTCGGAATTTTAACACAAAATAGCAGGACTAAAGTACTATAATTTAAAAATTATAATACTTTAGTCCTATATAAAATAACTAAATTAAACAAAATGTTTTTGTTTTTTTAGTTCTGCTAGTTCTTCCTGATATGGCGAAATATTTCTGATTTTTTCAATAATACCGGGAAGAACTTCAGTTACATAATCAATTTCGGCTTCTGTTGTATATTTGCTGAGCGAGAAGCGAATGCTTCCATGAATAGCTGTAAACGGAACATTCATAGCTCTTAAAACGTGGCTTGGTTCCAGTGAACCTGATGTACATGCACTTCCGGAACTTGCACAAATTCCTAAATCACTCAAATGCAGAAGGATTAATTCTCCTTCAATATATTCAAATCCGATATTTGACGTATTAGGAACTCTAAGAGCAGCACCGGTGTTTAGGCGAGCATTGAATATATTTTTCAGAATGCCTGCTTCAAGCTTGTCTCTAAGCCTTCTTACTTCGGTTGCTTCATATTTTAAGAAATCTTGTGCAATTTCTGCAGCTTTTCCAAGTCCTACAATGTACGGAACATTTTCTGTTCCTGCACGTTTACCTCTTTCCTGATGCCCGCCTATAATTAACGGTGTAATGATTGTTTTTGAATTGCAGTACAAAGCTCCGACACCTTTTGGTGCGTGAAATTTGTGTCCGGAAATTCCCATCAGGTCAACTCCCAATTCCTGAACGTCAATAGGAATTTTGCCTGCAACCTGAACGGCATCAACAAAGAATTTTGTCTGAGGATTTTTTCGTTTTATAATTTCAGAAATCTTTTGTATCGGGAAGATAACGCCTGTTTCATTATTGGCATACATTACAGAAACTAATGCCGTGTCAAAATGAATTGCATCTTCAAGTTGAGCCAAATCCAATTCTCCGTTGGAATTTACACCAATATAGTCAACGGTATAACCTTCTTTTTCAAGAGTTTGATATAAATTTAAAACACACGGGTGTTCAACTTTAGTGGTAATAATATGTTTTTTATTCCGATTCATATTTAAAACCCCGCGGATTGCGGTATTTGCACTTTCGGAACCGCAGGATGTAAATAGTATTTCTTTTTCATCAGCGGCATTAAAGAAGTCTTTTAATTTTCCTCTTGCTTCTTTTAATGCGTTAGAGGGATTTTTGGCAAAGTCATACATACTGGAAGGGTTTCCGTATTCATTTTTAAAATAAGGAAGCATCGCTTCAAGAACTCTGTCATCAACCCTTGTTGTTGCGTTATTATCAAGGTAAATTAATTTTTTATCCATTATGCACCTACTTCTATAACTTCAATATCTTTACTTACGGTTTCTTTTAAAGTCATTTCTACAAAAGATTTAAGTGTCAGCATCGAATTCTTACAGCCCGAACACTTTCCGCGAAGTTTGACATAAACTTTGTTGCCGTCAATATCGACAAGCGTGATGTCTCCGCCGTCTTTTTGAAGTTCCGGCGAAATTTGTTTTTCAATAATATTATTTATTTTAAGTATTTTCTGTGCAGGAGATAAGTTGCCTTCTTTTTTCCCTTCACTTTCTTTTTTGTAATAAGTATCAATAATATCCTTGATTAAGCCTTTGCATTTTCCGCAGGCTCCGCCGGCTTTTGTGTAATTAGTTACTTCTTCAACTGTTTTTAGCCCATTTTGTTTAATGGCATCCCATATAATATTTTCAGTTATGCCGAAACAGGTGCAGACAATTTTTTCTCTTTTTTCTTCTTCAGCTCTGATATCATCTAAATCCTGGTAATCGCCGTAACTTTTCAGTGCATCTTCAAGAGCTTCATAACCCATAACGGAACAGTGCATTTTTTCCGGCGGCAGACCGCCTAACTGGTCAGCAATATCTTTGTTTGTAATTTTTCTGACTTCATCAACTGTTTTGCCTATAATCATTTCAGTCAAAATACTTGAACTTGCCACAGCTGAACCGCAGCCAAAAGTTTGAAATTTTGCATCTGTAACGATTCCGTCTTTAATTTTTAAATATATTTTCAACTGATCACCACATGTAAGAGAGCCCGCCGTACCTATTGCATCAGCATCATCAATTTTCCCTACATTACGAGGGTTTCTGTAGTGATCCATAACTTTTTCGGAGTAATCCCACATAATCAATTTCCTTTATCTTACTACTACAATAATTATATTTTACTCCAAATAATTTTCTCTTTAAATATACTTAATAATTAATTAATTTTTGTATGCGTAATCTTTATTAATTCTTGTATAATTTCTTTAATCTCATCGGATATATCGTTAATATCGGTTATATTTTTTTTGACCATTGTGGCAAATTCAGCTTTTTTAAACTCATGCATTCCCCGATGTTTGAAAAAATCAGTTAAAAATTCTACGGTTTCTCCGTCTGCTATGGGTTCCATACCTGCAAAAGATATGTTTGCGGTTGCATAATTAAGGGTTTTTTCCAGCAGATGCACCGGAATTATATCTTCAAATTCACCTTTTTTAATAATATGTATTTTGTCGATTTCTCTTAATCGTGGTTGAATTTCTTTGCGGTTTTCCTCTGCATCATTATCAAGAAGTATAAATATCGGAATTTTTAAATATTCACTCATTTTATAAAAAGTTTTTACAACCTGATTCTTCCCGCCGGCAGAGACCACATAAATACCATATTTATCAAAATCAAAATTGAGAATCTTGGCAAATTCCGGCAGCAGGGTTTCTTCTGTTATCCCTTCACATATTAAAACCGCAGAGAGTGGAAATCTTAATGAATGAGCCTGCCTCATAGCAATTCTGTCAGAATCTTCTGCAAGCGAATTGAGCCATTGAAGGTTTTTAACATCAGAATACCTTGTAAGTTCAATTATTCCGTCATAATTAATATTGTTGTTAAGAAATTTTTGTATATTGCTATCCAGCTTGAATGTTGACATCTCGTATTTTTTTATTTCGGTATTTATTTTACCGCTGTTTATTATTTCTATTCCAAGCTCTTTTAGAGAGTAGTTAATAATAAATTCTGCTATTGAAGTTATTTCTTTGTAATCTATATTATCAATATCAGTTTTTTTTAATTTAGGCTGAATAAGGTTGCCTGTAATTATATCCGAAAATACCCTCAAATATTTTGTTTCCGTAAATTTAAAACGGGTAAGTCTATCAGCAGATATTATCAGTTGTTCTTTGCCAAGCGGTTTTACTTTATAATTTTTCAATAATTCCTCTTTTGTAACATTATTTACATTTTTCATTTACTGCTAGCAATTTTTTTAATGTTTTGTTTTTAATATAAATAAGGTAGCAGTGGAGTTAGTTAACGTGTATTCAATCAGACCTGATTTTCAACAATATAATTATACCACAACAGCTAATATCAGGACCAAAAAGGTTGAAGATAGTCGTGAAAATGTTGTGAAATCAAATGGTTTGTATGCAACAAACTCTATTAAAGAAGTTCCGTTTAACCCTACATTTGCGGCTTCCGCTCTTAGGACAAGATTAAATTCAAATGAGGAAAAAGATAAATATAATAAAATTTCTAAAATGGTAGATAAGCAGACCCGTAAAAATCTGGATTCAATTTTGAAGAAAGGAATACTGCTTAATGCCGAGTCAAATGATAATACTTCAGTTCTGGATAATTTATATAAAATTGCGACTTTAAAAAGAGCTGACGGGCTTGATAATACTATTTTATTAAAAGAAACAATCGCAATTCTGAATAACAATTATCTTATCAGACAAGAGTTTGGCGATATTCCTAAACAATTTGAATCTGAAGTTATGAATGCATACCGTAATACGGGAATGTCTTCATCAAATGTGCATTTTGGTGCTGCACAAAAAGCAAATGTTCCGGATGAGGTTAACGTTGAACATTCAGGAACATGTGTTGCTGCAAGCGAAGAGTTTAATCTTGCACAAAAAATGCCGGCTGAATTTGTTAGATTTGTTGAAGGATTGAGTTCTCCGGCAATGTCAGTTCAGAAAACTATTAAGCTCTCAAATCTCGCTGATAATACTCTTGATGCGGTTTGGCTTTTAAATGCTTTTGAAATACCTTATGAAATGAAAGATTTTAATACTGCAAAATTGACTTTTGCTCCTGATAAAAATGCGATTGTCAGAGCAAAAATTCAATCTGTTGATAAAGATCAGAATGAGCGTTCCTGTGTTGATGTTCTTATGCAGTCAACTCTTATGCAAGTTGGTTCACAGCAGTCTTATGATACATTAACTGATACACGTCACGGAAAATTTAATCAAAACGATAAAGGTTTGATTGAATTTGAAAAGACTTTCACAGAATCAGTACTTGAAGACAAGAATAAAATTTCTGTCACATACCAAACTGTTGACGAAAATGCAAAACTTATAGGTTATGAAACAGATATGGCAACAACAAAACGTCATATCGTTGAATCTCTGGACAGAGGTGAAAATGTAATCGTAGGATACACACAGGTTGACGGAAATAATATAATTATAAATGGTCATGAGATTACTATTGTCGGATATAAGAAAAATAATAACGGGAAATTGACATTTATATGCAATGACACTGACGATGGAATTTCAAAACCTATCGAATATGGTGAGGACTATTTACTCCCTAAGATTCATCATGCGGCACTTCCACACGATATTGTACAAAATGATGTTAAGCTGGTGGAAAATTGGGTAGAAGGCATAAATCGCTACAATGAATTGAAAAAACAACAAAAAAATACATTAACAGAAGCAGCATAATAAAGGAAAATAACAATGATAAACGGCTTAAATTCATATTCAAATACAAATTTTATTAAAACGTACGCGAGTAGAATGAATCCGTCAGTTAATAATATACAGGAATCATCCCCGCATTTGCAGACGTATAATACAGATAACAATTTAGATAAAACAAATACAAGTATTTTATATGTCAATGATGTTCACGGCAAAATGACAAATATGGAGCGTATTTGTTCTGTAGCAAATGTTTTTGATGATAGTATTGATTCTAAAACAAATGATAAATTAAAACTTGCATCAGGAGATATTATTCTCGGAGCAAATTATACTTCAAATCGTGTAGCAGCTAATTTTCTTAACTGGATTGGCATTAGTGCAAATGCCCTCGGTAATCATGAACTTGATGTTGTACCTTCCAAATTGGCTGAATTATTAAATCATGCAAACTATAAACTTCTTGCCATAAATGCAACAGTTGATGAAAAAAGTCCTATGGCAGGACGAATAGGAAAATCTATTGTAGAGGAACGTAATGGTAAAAAATACGGGATTATAGGTATTGCTCCTTCCGATATGCTTGAAAGAGTTAAACTTAATGATTCAATGCGGGAAATAAAGATTGATGATTTTGATACAACTCTGAAAAAAGTTCAGGCGGAAGTTGATAGGTTAAAGTCTGAAGGTATTAATAAAATAATTGTTCTTTCGCATAGCGGTTTCAAGAATGATAAAAAACTTGCTCAAAATACATCAGGAATTGATGTAATTCTTGGCGGACATACACATACACTATTGACTGATATTAGAGAAGGTGTTAATTTGTTCAAATCTAAATCAGGAGAACCTGTCGTAATTACTCAGGCCGGTAAGGATGGAGAAAATGTCGGCATACTAAATCTTGTATTTAATAAGGACGGGATTATAGAAAAAGTTCAAAATAATGTTATAAATACCCGTAAATTTAATAGAAATCTGATTTCAAGAAGTGCTGTTGAAAGTATTCTCGGAAAACCTGAAGTTATAGGCACTGTAAAAACAGCAGCACCTCCTCCTGCAGATAGATTGATTGAAAATAATCCTCATGGAAATGTTGTTGCAGATGCAATGCGTAATGAATTGAATACTGATATTGCTATTTTGAATGCAGGGAATATCAGGGGGCATTTTGATGTTGGTAAGATTGACTCCAGATTAATAAATGACATTACTCCTTTTGAGGATAAAATGCTCGTGGGTAAATTGAGTGAAAAAGATATAGTTGATGCATTAAAGGTAGGGGGTAATTCCTTGAAGCATTCCTCCCATAAACCTGGAATTCTTCTGGTATCAGGTTTAAAATACAAAATGACAATGAACGGAGACCTTAAGTCATTAGCTTTTGTTGATAAGAGCGGTGTTGAACATCCTATTGATATTAACAATCCGTCAACTGAACGTAAATATACAGTTGCAATGGATGATTTCTTCGCAACCGGCGGGGATAATTACTTGCCGACAAACGAAAATCCTGATTTTATAATTAAAAAATTCAATATGGATAAAAATAAACTGACATGTAATTATATAAAAAATATGAATGCTCCGCTTGAAATAAAACAGGATGACAGAATCCAGTTTGTCAATTAATACCCGTACTGTTCTTTTTGGTTTAAGTATTCTTTAATTGTATTCAGAGCAGCCTGAACTATTCGGGTTACCCTTGATGATGATAAACCTACCTGTCTTGCAATATCTTTTACCTGCATGTTTCTGTAAAAGCGGTATTCCACAACAGTTCTGTCTTTTGGTGGTAATTTTGATATAGCTTCTCTTATCATTCTTCCCATTTCGGAAATTTCCGCATTTTCATCCGGTGTAGCATGTTTATCTTTCAAAAAGTCAAACGGCGAATCATTATCGCTGGCAGCATCAGCTAAACCGTCTATTGATAAAACCGTTTCATAAATAGCTTCTCTAACTTTTGTCTTTTGTGTCGATTCATCATCTTCACTTGAAACATCCTCATCTTCTTCAGATTTATGTTTAAGAGAATACCATTTGTATCTTATTCTTAATTCATTTCTAATAGCCCAGCGGACTGCAGTTGCAATATATGCAGAATTATAACGAGCCAGTTGTTCCATTGATTTATTTTTAATTAAAGCCTGTATTGCAATAATACCTATGGACAGAAGTTCTTCATATTCAACCATATGTGAAGGAATCCGGCGGTATTCTACCCTTGCAACTTTCTGTACCAAATCTATATATTCTTTAAGTTTATTGTTTGAATTGTTCTGCATAATAACCATGATTATATATTATTTTCCAGGCTCTGGATTTATTCTACCTTGTTTTCTATTATTTTTCAAGTTGTAAACAAAAAGTAAGATTTCGGCGACTGCTTTATACAGTTCAGGAGGTATCTGCTGGTTCAGGTCAACCATTTTGAACAATGCTCTGGCAACTGGCGGATTCTCTATTACGGGAACTCCGTGTTCTCTTGCTATATTTATAATTTTTTTAGCAATAAGTTCTGTGCCTTTTGCAATTAACATAGGAGATTCCATTTCTTCGGCTTTATATTTTAATGCACATGCAACATGCACAGGATTTGTGACTACAAAATCCGCATCAGGTACCGCATCCATCATACCTTGCTGCAGCATCTGCATACGTCGTTGTCGGAGTGCAGCCTTCACGTTAGGGTCACCTTCTGTGTTTTTATATTCGTCTTTGATTTCTTTAAACGACATTTTCTGGTCTTTAAGAAACTTCCATTTGGTAACGCCGTAATCTGCAGCAGAAATTATCAAAAATGCGATACAGGCTTTGAAAATAAATTCCGTGATAAGTTCTCCGAATTCAACCATTACGGAAAAATTGTTATCAATGGAGGCCAGCATCAGAATATGTTCAATGTGTGCCATATAAACTGACCAGCCTATGTAACCGAGAATTACTACTTTTAAAATATTTTTGAATAATTCAAAAAGCGTTTTTATCGACATTATGTTTTTAAAATATTTTGTAGGATTAAGTTTATCGAGTTTTGGCATTAGCGGTGCTATAGCGACCAATGGGCCTACCTGTATGAAATCTGCCAGTATTGCAACAAGCCAAGCAAGAAAAAGAATCGGAGCAATAATTAAAGCTGCACTTTTTACGGTTACCGTAAATATATAAGTCAGACCTATTTTATCAAGGTGAGTATTAGGAATTTGCTCATACAAAAGAGTAAATAATGATGATATCTGTTCCCATATAAACGGAGCCAGTGCAAAGATTGTTACAAACAATATTAAAAGGGATACAGCGGTTGAAAAATCTTTTGATTTAACAACCTGTCCTTCTTTTCTTGCCTGTTCGAGTTTCCTCGGGGTGGCATCATATTGCTTGTCTTCATCACCCATCTAATAATCCTTTTTAATAATATTATAATGATTAAGAAACGATTTTCACACCGGAGGATGTTCCGAGTCTTTCGGCACCTGCTTCAATCATTTTTAATGCAGTTTCTTTATCTCTAATGCCTCCTGAAGCTTTTACTTTCAGTCCATATGGAGAGACTGTTTCATACATAAGTTTTACATCTTCAGCTTTTGCTCCAACTCCGTTTTTTACAAAACCGGTTGATGTTTTAACAAAATCAGCTTTAGCTTCAACGCAGATTTCACAGGCTTTTTTAATTTCATCTTTTGTGAGTAAATCAGTTTCAAGAATTACCTTTAGCGGGGCTTCTTTTGCGGCTATTTTAACGGCTTTTATATCTTCTCTTACATAGTCATAATCTTTATCTTTTAATGCAGTAACGTTAATTACCATATCAACTTCGTCTGCACCGTCTGCAACCGCACATGATGTTTCAAAAGCTTTAACTTCGGTTTTATTTGCCCCGAGCGGAAATCCGATTACGGTAACAACTTTTGTATTTGTATCTTTTAATGCTTCTTTTGCTTTTTTTACATATGCAGGGTTAATACAAACTCCGAGAAAATCATGTTCTTTAGCTTCTTCAAATAGTTTTTCAAAATCGTCTTGTCCTGCATCCTGTTTTAAAAGAGTGTGTTCAATATGTCTGTTTAAATTATCCATTAAAAGCCTTCTTTCTTATAAAATATTTTCCAAAATTTTTGAAGTTGTAAATGCCTTGTTAAGGGTATAGAAATGTAATCCCGCTATATTACTGTTTCCTATAAGCCCTTCACATTGCCTGCTCACATAATCAATGCCGAAGCTTTTCAAATCCTCCGGTGAATCTTTAAATTTTTCAAGATTATTTTTAATTTCTTCAGGAATACTGATTTTTGCCATAGAAGTAATTCTTGTCATTTGTTTAATGCTTAATATCGGCATAATTCCTGCAATTATTGGTAAAGTAATCCCTGCATTTCTTACGAGTTCAATGTAGTGAAAAAATTTTTCATTATCGTAAAAAAGTTGTGTAAATATTGCCTGTGCACCCGCATCAACTTTCTTTTTCAAATTTTCAATGTCGCTATAAATATCAGGTGCATCTATGTGACCTTCCGGATAGCCTGCAACACCTATTGATAAATCTGTTTTTTCCCTGATAAAACTTACTAGTTCATTAGCGTATTTGAAATCTTTTTTGTAAACGGTTTTATCTTCAGGAATATCTCCTCTTAGTGCAAGAATATTCTCTATTCCAAGAGTTTCAATTTCTTTAATATGGCGGGCTACTTCGTCTTTTGAACTCCTTACACAGGTAAAATGCGGCATAAGGTTAAATTTTCTGCATAAGGCTTCTGTCAATTTCATTGAATCGTTAGAACTTCCGCCTGCTCCATATGTTAATGACACTAAAGACGGGTTGTATTTTTTTAAAATTTCTAATTCTGTAAATAAATCTTCAAAACCTGCTTCTCCGTTTTTAGGCGGGAAAACTTCAAAAGAAATTTTTATTTTTCCCTCGTTCAAAGGCTTTTTATCTTTGTTGTAAATCTCTTTTAATTTCATATTTGAATTATATCATAAAGAATCTTTTATGTTAGAATTAAAGTATGGTTAGGGCAGAGAATATCCGTTTAAGGCTGAATATATTTACCGGAGATTTACTTGGCGGTGTTAATGCTGCAATAATTGCCCTGCCTCAGGCACTTGCCTTTGGTGTCGCAACCGGTTTCGGTGCAAGTGCGGGTATCTGGGGAGCTATAATCCTTTGTTTGATAGCCGGAATCTTAGGTACAAAGGTTCCGATGATTTCAGGAATTACAGGGCCTTCTGCCATTGTCATAGCATCTATCATGCATGCTTTAAATAAGGATATTAATTCCGTTATTATGATTATGCTGATGGCAGGGCTGTTTCAGATTTTGCTTGCTCTAACCAAACTAACGGATATTGTTAAATATGTCCCGTATCCTGTTATTTCAGGCTTTATGAACGGAGTCGGCACAATTATCATTATTATGCAGATAAATCCGCTTTTAGGACTGAAATCTTGTTCGAATACCATTGAAAGTATTGAGCATATATGTTCCTCCTTTACTACAATGAATCCGTCTGCTTTCTGGCTCGGGCTTTTAACGCTTGTTATTGTTTTTGCAATACCTAAACGGTGGAATAAATATGTTCCGTCACAAATTCTTGCACTTATAATCTGCACATTTATCTCCATAAAAATGGGGCTTCAAATAGACAGAATCTCGGAAATATCGGTTTCAGTGCCTGCATTAAGGTTTCCGCAGACTAATTTGCATGATGTTATTACATATTTTCATTACGGTATAACTCTTGCGATTATTCTTTCTTCTGAAACCCTTTTGACCGGACTTGTTTGTAATTCTCTTACAAAAACTCAATCATCGCCTGCAAAACTTTTGATTTCTCAGGGAATTGGCAATATGTGCTGTGCAATGACCGGTTCTTTGTCAGGTGCTGCTGCTACTATGAGGACAGTTGCAGCTTTAAAGACCGGAGCTTCTACAAAATTAGCTGCTATTGTGACATCTATTGTTCTGTTTCTTGCTATTTATAAGTTTTCTGACTTTGTAGCCCAAATTCCTTTATGTGTTTTGGCTGCAATATTGATAAAAATAGGGTATGATATTATTGATGTAAAACTTTTAAAAGTGTTTAAGCTTGCCCCGCGTGATGATAAATATGTTTTGATACTGGTATTCCTGCTTACGGTATTTTATAATCTGATTGTTGCGGTTGGGGCCGGAATTACTCTTGCAGCTTTGTTATATGCCAAGAAAGTTGCTGATAATGCCAAACTTGTACATAAAGAAGTATTTGATAAAGATATCGAAAAGCTTGAAAAGGCTCTTGAGGAAGATTCTCACCATAAGATACGTGCTGTCCATATTTCAGGGCAATTCTTCTTTGGTTCTGCAACCCAGTTAATATCCCAGTTTGATGAATTACTCGGAACAAAATGTCTGATTTTAAACTATGATTCCGATGATTTGCTTGATATATCGGCAATTTTTGCTTTTGAAGATATTATTATGAGGCTTAAATCCCAGCATATTAAGCTTTTACTGGTAATCAAAAATGAGGCTCTTTATAATCAGCTTAAAGAACATAAAATTACTGATGAAATAGGTGAAGGAAAAATTTTTTACTCTGAAATCGATGCCATTGAATTTGCTAAAAATGCCATAAAAAATAAACTAAAAAATCAATAGCAATATAAAATTGAGATTCTTTATAATTATTAAATTAATACATTGAATAACAAAAAATATTTTGTATTGTGTGCGGATAGAATTTTTATTCCAGAAATCCACATCAAAATTGATTTTGAGATATTTAATTCAAGAATGATGGAGGTAATATTCAAGGCAAGAGATATAATCTTTATGCTGAGTAGAAACAGATAATAATAAACTAAAAGCCCTCATAATTGAGGGCTTTGTTTTTATATTTTAATTGTTTATGATGCTTTTTTGAAGACTATTTCATCATTATCGACGTCAATAACAAGTTTGTCGCCTCTTAGAAATTTCTGAGAAAGTATCTGTTTAGAAAGCGGGTTTTCAACCATTTGTCTGATAACTCTTTTTAATGGTCTTGCTCCATATACAGGATTGAATCCTCTTGTCGCAAGAAGATCTTTTGCATCATCAGTTATTTCAAGTTCAATTTCCTGATCTTTTAATAACCTTCTCAGATATTCCATTTGTAGGTCAACAATATGTGATAACTGTTGTAACGTAAGTGCTCTAAAGAAGATAGTTTCGTCAATTCTGTTTAGAAACTCAGGTTTAAATCTGCTTCTTAACACTTCCATTACTTTGTCTTTTGTCGCTTCAAAGTTTTGTTCAGATCCAATTCCCTTAAGAGAATCTTCAAGAATAATATCAGAACCTATGTTTGAGGTCATAATAATCAGTGTATTTTTAAAATCAACGGTTCTTCCCTTTGAATCTGTCAAACGACCGTCATCAAAGATTTGGAGCATTATGTTGAACACATCTGGGTGTGCTTTTTCTATTTCATCAAAAAGAACGACCGAGTAAGGTTTTCTTCTGACAGCTTCTGTTAATTGACCTCCTTCATCGTAGCCTACATATCCCGGAGGAGCTCCGACAAGTCTTGATACGTTATGTTTTTCCATATATTCCGACATATCAATCCTTATAAGTGCATCTTCATCGTTAAACATAAATTCCGCAAGTGATTTTGCCAGCTCGGTTTTTCCGACCCCTGTAGGCCCCAGGAATAAAAAAGTACCTATCGGACGTTTAGGGTCTTTTAATCCGGATCTTGCACGTCTAATAGCATCAGAAACTGTTTCTACAGCCTCATCCTGTCCGACAAGCCGTTTGTGAAGTATTTCTTCCATATTAATAAGTTTTTGAGTTTCGCTTTCCACAAGTTTATTAACAGGAACACCGGTCCATTTGCTTACAACTTCAGCAATATCATCTTCATCAATTTCTTCTTTCAGAAGTCTGTTTGCGGATTTTTCCTGATTCTGGCAGGCCTTTAACTGCTTTTCCAACTCAAGGAGTTTGCCATATTTAAGTTCTGCTGCTGTTTGCAAATCAGTGTTACGCTCGGCTTCTTCGATTTTTGCTTTAACGTGTTCAATTTCTTCCTTAATACCTGCTTCTCCGACGATGGAAGCTTTTTCTGCCTCCCATTGAACTTTTAATTTAGCAATTTTTTCTTCAAATTCGTTAATTTGTTTTGTTAAATCATCAATTTTTGCTTTTGCTTCATCACTGTCTTCTTTTTTGAGTGCTTCTCTCTCAATTTCAAGTTGAATTTTTTGACGCATTAAAGTATCTATTTCTTCGGGCATTGAATCGATTTCTATACGTAAAGAAGATGCAGCTTCATCAATAAGGTCGATTGCCTTATCCGGAAGAAATCTGTCGGTTATGTATCTGTCAGAAAGTTTTGCAGCTGCAATCAATGCACTGTCTAATATACGTATTCCGTGGTGAACTTCGTATTTTTCTTTCAAACCTCTCAAGATACTGATAGTGTCTTCAACTGAAGGTTCTCCTACAAGTACAGGCTGGAATCTTCTTTCAAGTGCAGGGTCTTTTTCTATATATTTTCTGTATTCATTAATTGTTGTTGCACCTATTGTTCTCAACACTCCTCTTGCAAGCATTGGTTTTAAGAGGTTTCCGGCATCCATTGAACCCTCGGTTGCCCCTGCTCCGACAACTGTATGAAGTTCATCAATGAACATTACAATTTCACCGTTTGCATCTTCAACTTCTTTTAAGACGGCTTTCAATCTTTCTTCAAATTCACCTCTGAATTTTGCACCTGCAACAAGAGCACCCATATCGAGTGCAACCAGTTTGACGTCTTTAAGACTTTCCGGCACATCTCCTCTGACTATACGTTGGGCTAGCCCTTCTACTATAGCGGTTTTGCCGACACCAGGTTCGCCTATTAAAACAGGGTTATTTTTGGTTCTTCTGTTTAAAACCTGTATAATTCTTCTGACTTCTTCGTCTCGTCCTATTACAGGATCTAACTTTCCTTTTCTTGCTCTTTCAGTCAAGTCTGTAGAAAATTTTTCAAGAGCTTTCATATTTTCTTCTGCATTTTTATTGTCCACTTTTTTATTTCCTCTTATTTTTTTCATAGCATTAAGTACGGAGTTGGGTGTAACTCCTGATTCTTTTAATATTTGCTGGATATTGCTGTTATCCAGAAGTGTCATTGCCAGCAGAATTGATTCAATCCCGATATATTCATCTTTGAATTTATCAGCTTCCGCCTTTGCAATATCAAGCAATTTGTATGTATTTGTTGACAGAAACAGCTGTTGTGTATTCGGCGGTCCTGATATTGTCGGGAAAGATTTAATTGTGCTCACAATCTTATTGATAAATCCCTGATTAAGTACTTTTAATTCTGTCAGGTAATCTTTGATAATTCCGTCATCTTTTATCATTGCAAGCATAATATGCTCAGGCTGCAGCTCTGAATTTTTATATTCATTCATTATTGCTGCGGATGACGAGATAATCTCCTGCGAATAATTAGTAAATTTTTCAAAATCAACCATAAAATCAACTCCATTCAAAACGATATTTTCTATATAATTATTTTAACGTTTTTTTCAATGAAGTCATTTTAAATTAATTAATAATTAATATTTTATACAAAGACTGAGGAAAAAATACCGGAAAAAATTTTTTTGTGTGATGAATAATCTTCATGCCT
>ENA-UOJC01000307-UOJC01000307.1-human-gut-metagenome-genome-assembly--contig:-C104-NODE-307-length-89237-cov-112.945953_pt1 | contig 89237 bp, 63 predicted proteins | sample MGYA00242339_ERZ723886 | MGnify/ENA metagenome assembly ERZ723886 | reverse complement strand
GGTCAAGGGACAGCGTCCCTTGTGGGGTTTGGGGCAACGCCCCAACAGTTCCGCGTCCGACCAATCCCAAGAAGGCCGCCAACAAAGGTGCAGGCAGCGAAGCGTCCCTGCCCCTAACTTTGCGCGTCCGCAGACGCGCCCCCAAGCTGCTCTTCCCCCAAGATTCCGTGAAGAACCTGAAAAAAGCCGCTTCTCTTTTGTGGAAAGCGGCTCTTTTTGTGTCTGTTGATTTGCACTTTTCAGGAATTGACTTGTATTGCAGCAAGCCCTCTCCATCCGCTATGGCAGACCCCTTTAGCTGACTGAAAGGGCAGATAAACACGCGGGCCCTGCCTGATAATGTCACCAACCCAATCGTGCGAAAGGGTCAAGGGGCAAAGCCACTTGAAACTCCCTTGTGTTACATAAAATAGTGCTTGTAGGTGTCGTAGTAAATCGTCAGGCGGCGGGAACCGGAAATTTCGCGCAGGGTATCGCGAAGAGCGGAATCCTGCAGGATGAAGCGCACAATGTCCGGGTTGTAGCGAACACCCGCATCGCGTTTGAATTCCGCCAGCACTTCGTCCGTCGTCTTGGCTTGGTGGTAGTTGCGGCCATACTGGTCAGTCGCGGCATCAAGGCAGTCGCAGACGGTGATGATGTCAATCATGAAGCGCTCCGGCGACGCGGTGTTATCAAAGTCGTTCGGATAGCCGCCCTTGCCGTTGTAGAACTTGTGGTGGCCGCGGGCGATATCCACATAGCGCGCCAAATCCTCGTCGATGCTCAGGTACTGCCCGCCGCGGTTCGGGTGGGAGCGGATGATGCCGAACTCCTCGTCCGTCAGCGGGCGGTGCTGCGTCTCGATAATCTCGAGCATGGAATTCTTGCCCACATCGTGCAGCAGGGCGGCGTCATGCGCAAATTGCAGAATTTCCGCACGGTGCGCCTGCACATCCTCCGGCGACGTCATGCCGTGATACCCCACCATCAGCGCCGGTTCTTTGTCGATGATGGCGGAGAGAATCGCTTCCGCAAAGGCGGACACCATCAGCGAATGCAGGAACGCGGTGCAGTGCCGCGCGACAACGAGCCGGAAGATGTAGTCGATTTTCTCCTCCGCCGTGTCGAACAGCGCATAGGCATTCGGGAAGAACGCCGCTCCTCCAGTGCGTTGTTCAGCGTGTTGCTATGCCCGGTGCGCGTGTCGTAATCCGCAATGAAATCACGGATATCCTGCTGATATTCGCGGAAATAGCGTTTCTTATCCTCCATCGGCATCGTCGTTTCCACGAGGAAGGAAATCAGCGCGTCCAGACAGGTCATGTAATAGGAAATAACGTCAATTTCGCGCACGTCCACTTCACCGAGTTGCTTCACCTTCGGCTTTGTCTTACGGAAGAAAGTGTGAATCTCCTTCCAGCACTCATCTGCCGTGCGGCGGCCCGTCTCGCAGTCGAAGTCACACTGGCTGGTGATAATTTGGAACATGTCGGCAGTGCTTTCCTCCGGCTTATCCAGCTTTTCGTAATATTCTGCCGTTATCTGCTCAATCCGACTCATCAATTCCGGCGGCACAAAGCGGGTGTGCGCCTCAATGGTGCGGTCAAACGATTTCGCCAGCGCATAAGCGTCCGTGCGGAAGCGCTCGGTGAAAATATCCAGCAGCCTGCCTACGTCCGGCTCGCTTTCGCGCGTCGCCGCCAGCGCATCCGACGCTTGCAGTTTCTTCATTTCCTCCCACATGCCAAACGCTTCTTCCATCGTGACCGTGCCTAACACGCAGCAGCTCATCACGAGGTTCGCGTATGCCACCACAATCGCCTGATGGACGCTGTGCTCCTTGATTGCGCCGAAATTCCGCGACAAAACCGAAATCTTGCGGTAATAGTCCCTTGCGCGTGTGCCATATGGTTCACGCAGAATGCGGGAGAATTCCAGATTTGTGTACGCCAATGTCAGATCCACATCCGTCATCGCGGCAAGGTTGTTGCTGTGCCCATAGTGTTTCTGGAGAATCTTTGCAAGTTCCATCAGGAGCGCCAAGTCATGCGTATCTGCGCGATAGAAGTCCATCATCGAAATTTGCAGCTGGTTCCATGCGTCATCGTCTAAAGCAGGTTCTTCCTTCGCGAACTCCGGCATCACGCTGCGCATTATGGCATTCATGTGCGCATACTCCGTGCGGAAGAATTCAGCGCGCTCCCGAAGGGCAGCGCACCATGTATCCCAGTCGGACTTGATGCGCATGGCAGCTTCGAGCTGCTCCACCCGCTTGAGGACAACCTGATAATCAGCGAAAAAACTCCGGATCTGCTCACTGTTCATATCGATAACTCTTTCTTTTCGTTCATCACAGGGCGTACACGTTTCTGGGGCAACGTTTCCTATTATATGGCGCAATTGCGCATCTGCCATTATACGCCCAATTTCAACAGCCGTCAAGGAAACAGACAGCATTTCAGAAAACGTTATCGGAAAGTCAGGGAGATAACAAGACATATGGCAAGAAAGTTCAAAAATTGTTCAAGCGGTTACACACACTCTGTTATTTTTTCGGCAAAAGTTTCTTGACAAATGTCCGAAATCGGACTATAATCGATACTGTCCGATTTCGGACAAATTGAAAGGAGTATTGTGATGAAAGCGTTAAGCACACGTCTGTTTGCGCTGAACGAGGCATGGAAAGAAAATGCCAATATCTACCGACAGATGGCGAAGCAGATGAACCTGACTGACATGGCGATGTGGGCGCTGTACACGCTGCGGGTTGAGCCGGGCGAAATGACACAGAGCCGGATGTGCGAATTTCTGCACGAACCCAAACAGACAATCAACTCCGCGCTGAAGAAAATGGAAGCGGACGGGCTGATTACGCTGCAAAGCGGTTCAAATCGTCGCACGAAAACGATTCACCTGACGGCCGCGGGCGAAGCGCTGGCGCGTGAAACCGCAGACCGCGTTGCCGAAACCGAGCAGCAGGCGCTGGCGCAATTCAGCGAAGAAGAGGCGGATCAGCTGTTCTCCCTCTTGCGCCGCCTGAATGCGCTGATGATAGACATTTTCCCGCAGACAGTGCGGAATCAAGAAGAGGAAAGTCAAACCAAATGAGCAAGAAGAACCCAATTCAATTATCTGACCACTTTACCTACGCTCGGCTGTTCCGCTTCGTTCTGCCGTCGATTGTCATGATGGTGTTCACGTCCATCTACGGCGTGGTGGACGGGCTGTTCGTGTCGAATTTCGCCGGAAAAACGGCGTTCGCGTCCATCAACCTGATTATGCCGTTTCTCATCATTCTGGGCGCAATGGGCTTTATGCTCGGCACAGGCGGCACGGCGCTGGTCTCCCGCGTGCTGGGCGAGGGCGACAAGGAGCACGCGAACAAGTATTTCTCCATGATTACGCTCTTCGGCATCCTGCTGGGCGTTATCCTGACGGTGGTCGGGGTGCTGGCCATGCGCCCGATGGCGATTCTGCTGGGCGCAACAGAGGCCATGGTGGATGACTGCGTGCTTTATGGGCGGATTGTCGTCTGCTTCCTTACGTCGTTCATGCTGCAGAACATGTTCCAGTCGTTCCTGATTGCGGCGGAGCAGCCGAAGTTTGGCTTGCTGATTACGCTCGCGGCGGGCGTGACGAACATGGTGCTGGACGCGCTGTTCGTGGGCGTATTCCGCTGGGGCATTGCGGGCGCTGCGATTGCGACCGGCATCAGCCAGACCGTTGGCGGCGTTGTGCCGCTGATGTACTTCCTGTTCAGCAAAAGCAGCCCCCTGCGTCTGCGCTGGACGAAGTTCGAAGTGCAGCCGCTGCTGCGATCGTGCGCCAACGGCTCATCAGAGCTGATGAGCAACATTTCCGGCTCGCTGATTGGGATGCTGTACAACGCACAGCTGATGCGCTTTCTGGGCGAGGACGGCGTGGCGACGTATGGCGTACTGATGTATGTGCAGTTCATCTTCGTCGCGATTGACATTGGCTATTCCATCGGCTGTGCGCCCATCATCAGCTACCACTACGGCGCGCGGAATCACCCGGAGCTGAGAAACCTGCTGATGAAGGGGCTGAAAGTCATGGGCATCTTGGGCATCGTGATGACAATCGCCGCCATCTCGCTGTCCGGGACACTGGCAAACATCTTCGTCGGCTATGACGCGACGCTCTGCGAATTGACGCGGCATGCCTTCCACCTTTTCTCCTTCGCCTTCCTGCTCGCGGGCTTCAACATCTTCCTATCCTCCTTCTTCACGGCGCTGAACAACGGCGGCGTGTCCGCGGCAATTTCCTTCCTGCGCACGCTGGTGTTTCAGGCGGCGTCGGTCATCCTGCTGCCGATGGCGCTGGATGTGGACGGTCTCTGGTGGGCAGCCTCTGCGGCGGAAGCACTGGCGTTCGTCGTCTCGATTGGCTTCCTGCTGGCTCTGAAGGGGAAATACCATTATTTTGATGAAACCTAATCAGGAAAAACTTGCGTGTTCCCCTTGCAAACTGCTGTTCGCTGTGGTACGATAAGAAGCGAAAGAAACCCGGCGGCGATTGCCGATTGCATCCCCCGCCGGTATCCAGAAAGGAAGCGGTATCATGGCAGCAAAGAAGCCCGCAAAGACCGAAAAAGCCGCCCCGGTGACGGGCGCGCAGGAGGAGAAACTCAAGGCGCTGGAGCACGCGCTGGCGGATTTGGACAAGCAGTTCGGCAAGGGTGCCGTCATGAAGCTCGGTGAACACGCGGAGCAGAACGTGCAGGTCATCCCCACGGGCTGCCTGACGCTGGATGAGGCGCTGGGTGTCGGCGGCATTCCGCGCGGCCGTATTGTGGAGATTTTCGGCCCGGAATCCTCCGGTAAGACGACCGTTGCCCTGCACATTGTCGCACAGGCGCAGAAGATGGGCGGCATCGCGGCATTTGTGGACGCTGAGCACGCCCTCGACCCGGTGTACGCCAAGAATCTGGGCGTAAATATTGACGACCTGTATGTCTCTCAGCCCGACACGGGCGAACAGGCGCTGGAAATCGTCGAAGCGTTGGTTCGCTCCGGCGCGCTGGACGTCATTGTCATCGACTCTGTCGCCGCCCTCGTCCCGAAGGCGGAAATCGACGGCGAAATGGGCGATTCCTTCGTCGGTCTGCAAGCGCGTCTGATGAGTCAGGCGCTGCGCAAGCTGGCGGGCATCATCAACAAAACCGGCTGCGTCGCGGTGTTCATCAACCAGCTGCGCGAGAAAGTCGGCGTGATGTACGGCAACCCCGAAACCACCCCCGGCGGTCGTGCGCTGAAGTTCTACGCCTCCGTGCGTCTGGACGTGCGCCGCGGCGAGCAGCTCAAAAACGGCAGCGAAGTCGTCGGCAACCACACGAAGGTCAAGGTTGTCAAGAACAAGGTTGCTCCGCCGTTCCGCGTGGCAGAGTTCGACATTGTGTACGGCGAAGGCATCAGCCGCGAAGGCACGCTGCTTGACATGGCGGTCGAGCGCGACATCATCCACAAGAGCGGCGCGTGGTTCAGCTACAAGGACCAGCGCATTGGTCAGGGGCGCGAGAACACGCGCCTGTACCTGCGCGACCATCCCGAAATCACGGACGAAATCGACGCGATTATTCGTCAGGAGATTTTTGCGGATAAGCCCGCAAAGCCGATTGCGCCCGAAGAAGATCCCGGCGAGCTTCCGGATGAAGACGAGGACGACCTTGCCCTGCTGGAAGCAGACCTCGGCGATGATGCCGGTGTCGCCCCGCTGGAAGAAGAATAATCCACAGGTTATCAAATTTGTCCACCCTTGCGTCTGCGGGGGTGGATTTTTTGTGGCAGTGCGCTTTTCCCTGCAGCAAAAAAGACCAGCAGCAGGAAACGAATTGCTCCCTATGCTGGTCGGTCGCGCCCATCAGCACGACAATGCTGCGTAAGTTGAAAGAGCCGCCCGGTCATATTCCTTCCGCGTGTTTATTCGCTTTTGTCCTCTTTCCCTTACAGGTGAAACACAAATTTCTTCTCATATCGCCGGAAAATGACCAGCCCAATCATCAGCATTCCGAAAGCGCCTGCCCCGCACGCCAGCAACCGCTCCGGCGTCGGCGGGATTCCCGCAATCACGATTTGCCGCAAAAAATCAATCAGCTGATACATCGGGTTCAAATGGAAAATCCCCCGAAGCCCTTCCGGCCAGATTGTATCCGGATAAAAAATCGGCGTCGCATACGTCCACAAGAGCGAAATCACGCTCCACAGGAATCGCGTATCGCGAAAAAAGACATTCAGCGTCGCCATCACCAGCGTCACGCCCAGCGCAAACAGAAACAAAAGCGCAATCATCAGCGGCAGCAGCAGCAGCGCGGGCGACACCCGCACCCCCGTCAGCAGCATCAGCAGAAGCAGCGGCAGCAGCGAAATCAGGAAGTTGATAAGGCTTGACAGCGCGCGGCTGAACGGGAAAATCAGCTTCGGAATCGCGACCTTTGTGATGAGCGACGCGTTCATGACAATCGCGTCCATGCCCAGCGTGACGCACTCGGTGAAGAAGCTGAAAACGATGATGCCCGAAATCAGGTACACCGGGAAGTGGTCGATAGCGGAGCGGAAGAGCGTGGAGAACACAAGGTACTGCACGAGCATCGTCAGCAGCGGATTGAGGAAACTCCAGAGGACGCCGAGGATACTCTGCCGATACTTTGTATTAAAATTGCGGCGGACAAGCTGTTCGATGAGGAAGCCGTAGCGGCGGACGTCGGCTTGCAGGCGCAGCAGATGGTTCTGCCGTCCGGCGGCGGCGCAGCGTGCGGTGAACAGGCTTTCCCAGACGCAGAACAGCACCAGAACCGCCGCGAAAATCCCGTAGTACAGCATCGCGCAGGAGGGGCGCGTGCCGGACAGGCGGATGCACAGCTGATTGCCGCCGCTCATGCCCAAAGCAGGGAGCGTGTTGCCGGAAAAGGTGAGCACAAGTTTGTCCGCATCCACGGGTTCAAACGAGAAGGTCAAATTTTCGCGGATGATACTGTCGGTCAGCAGGGCGGTCTGCGTGAAAATCGGTAACCCCTGCCGTGTCAGGATCAGCGTCGCTGTGCCGCCGGATTCACTGCTCAGCGCCGTAACGGGCAGGCTGATTTCGCGGATGCCGCCATTCGGCAGGGGCAGCGAGAACGTCTCGCCGTCCGTCAGCGGATGCAGATGCGTCTGTGCCGCCGCGTCGATGGTGAACGCCCGCGTCTGCCACGTCGGGGTGAACAAAGCACCATACAGCGCCAGCAGAAGCGCAATCACGAGTGTCACCCAAAGCCCTTTTTTCAGCACAGCGGAATCGCCGAAAATCGGCGGTTTGCACTTCGTCACGGCGTTCCCTCCTGTCGGTCAAGGTCGATGAACATGCTGCCGTCCGGGCGGAACAGCGGCGAATAGTAACGCTCCGGCGGGTGCTCCCCCCACGTTTGGCGGAAGCGGCGCAAATCCCCCTTCGGCGCACCCTGCGTCAGGCACGGCGGCAGCAGCGAAAGCCGCATATCCATTGCCATCCGCGCATACGGCGTGTAGACGTTGAGCAGCCCGATTTGCTGGCATTTCAGCCCCAAATCCGCGCCGCGAAGGTCACTCTGGTACGGCGAAAATCCGCCGACGGACAGGAACACGTCACGCCGAATCATCAGCAGTGCGCTGGATACGCCCGTCACGTTGCGGACGATGCGGTCAGTGAGCATGTACGGCCGCCCATAGCGCCACTGCCCCGCCTGATGGCTGACCGCGCCGCCGGGGACATCCACCGCATATCCGGTGTGACGGAAGCAATCACGGTCATCCAGCAGTGCCGAGCCGACGCAGCCAACGTCCGCGCGCTGGGCGTACTGCATGAGTTCGCTGACCCAATCGGTATCCAGCGGGCGCAGTCCGGCGCGCAGAAACAGCACCGCGTCACAGTCCGTCCGGCGGACGAGGTCATTGACCGCTGACAAATCGCGGACGCGGATGCACGGCATCGGCAGCTTCGGCGCATCGCCCTCGCCCCAGAGGACGCAGACGCTGCGCATCTGCCGCGTTTTCCACCGAATGCGGACGCGCAGCTCTTCCACCGTCACGTCGGCATCCATGTGCAGGCGGCGGAGCTGATCCGCCACGGCGCGCGCGGCGGCATCCGCACAGGTCTGCGCTTTTTGATGGCTGAACGAGGTGTCCAGCATCCGCCAATGGTAGAGAATACGCGGAATGTGGGTGATTTTCGTCGCGTTTTCGGACAGTCGAAGCGCCAAATCATGGTCTTGCGAGCCATCGAAACCGGGGCGAAGTCCGCCGACCGCGTTCATCAGTGCCCGTGACGCTGCCGTGATGTGGCAGATATAATTGCCGGAACGCAGCGAATCCGGCGCGAAATTAGGCTTCAAGTGCGGCTCGAAGAAGTGCGTGCCATCGGCGGACACCTTGTCCTCATCGGTATAAACGAAGTCCGCACCGTCCTGCGCTGCTTCGAGGATGCACCGCACCGCATCCGGTGCGAGCAAGTCATCGTGGTCACAGAGCGCGACAAATTTCCCCGTCGCCATCGTCAGCGCGGCGTTTGTGTTGCCCGCAATGCCGCGATTCTCCGCGCCGAACGTCACACGGAAGCGATTGTCCTCCTGCGTCAGCGCTTGCAGCAGTTCACGCGTGTCCGCGCGGGTACTTGCGCCGTCATAGAAGCAGGCTTCCCACGCGCCACACGACTGATGCAGCAGCGAATCCGCCAGCGCGCGCAGCAGCTCCGGCGGCGTATTATAGGTCGGAATGAGGAAAGACAAGCGCATGGTCGGAGTGAAGGGGGCTGAAAGGGGCGCTTCATGCCGGCGGATAAAGGCTTGGTAGCCGTCTTCCTCCGCTTGACGCAGGGCGGTTTCCGTCTGGAGGAAGGGGCGCTGGCGATGGAGCGCGATGCGGAACCGGATGGCTTCGGGGATGCAGCGAAAGCCTTCACGATGAATGCGCCGGATGACGCGCAGGGGGAAGAGCATGACGGAAACCTCCTTTCGATGGATGATTGGCTTTAGGTAACACCGCACAAATGAGGTGGTCGGCTGGGGAATGGATTTTTCGTCAGATGCAAATGCAAATTTCGAAGGTTTACTGGCGGTAAATCGAGAAATTTGCATGCCGCAGATGGCGGAAAAGACATCGCCAGACGCGCCGCCGAATTGTGCGGTGGTGCCTTTATTATAGCATAAGGGGGAGAACGATGGAAGGGAAAGCGAGGATAAAAAGGGATAAACATGCGGGCAAAGTAAGGCAAAGCGCGCAGCTCAATCGCGCGGAGGCAATACGGAGGGACCTCATCCGTTTTATTTTTCCATTCTTGACTTTTCTCGCTGTCAGAAAAAAATTTGCCACCCAAAAAACGCGACGCATATCCATCATGCGCCGCGCTTTTTGTTGCGATACTATTTCCAAATGAGAATGTTCCAAGATGCGAATGGTATGTTATTCCGCCGCCACAGCCGCGTCCGCTTCCACAGTCACGCTCTGCTCCTGCTGTTCCTTCTCCGCAATCAGGTCTTCGATGCTCTCCTTCGTGCGCATCAGGTCCTCCACGGACATCGTCTCAAAGCCCGCCGTGGGCGTCTTGACCTTCACGCCGTGGCTGCGCAGGAAGTTATCCACCTTCTCCTCGTTGTGCTTGTAAGCGTAGAAACCAACCGCGCTCACGCCCACACCAATCAGAATGCCCTTGACCATCGGGCTCATGTTCAGATTCAACATATGTTTGTCCTCCTTATTTTTTGCAAGTATCTATCGTTCAGGCTTTTCAGCCGGACGAGCGAATTAGGTCACCCTTTATGTGCTAAGACTTCGACGCTCCGTCGGAAGATGCTTCCAGCAAAGGCGCTGCCGTCCTCATTGCCCACGACGGGGGTGAGCGTCGTGGTGTGTTCGCCGTTCCGAACCAGATATACCTGTTCCCGCGGGCCGCGCGGCAGCAGGTGGCGGCTGAACGTGACAATCCACGCCAGCAGACTCGCCTGAAAGCCGTTGGGCTTGCCAATGGCGTTAATCAGGTAGACGACGGACATCACTTCCGGGTCGAAACTGCCGCGTGTGTGCAGTTCCTGATAGGCGTGCTCAACCACGGCGGTCAGCGTCGCCCCGGCGGACAGCCAGCGCGTGTAGCGTGTGAGCGTCGAACCTGCGAGGGTCATCATGCCGTCAAGGACAATGCAGCCAAGCGCCAGATAGCCGCTGGGTGCCATCGAGAAGCCTTCTTCTTCCGAGTGCTTGACGTGCAGCACCGCCGTCTGCTGCAAGCGGGCGTACAACGCTCCGATGCGCACAAGCAGGTCACTTTCAGAAATAACCGCCTTGTCGTAGCAGCACAGCATCGTCTGAATGCGCGGATTATACCGGCAGCTTTGCAGCCCCGGAATGCTCAGGAAAATCGCTTCGCCCTCAATCGGCTTTTCCAATTGCAGGCGAAGTCTACCGGGCAGGGCGCTGAGCACCGTCAAATGCACCGCGCCCACGTTGTCATCGCGCATTCATCATCCCTCCATCGGCGGAAACACCATCAGCCGCAGCGAGTTCGCCACAACGAGGATGGTGGACATGTTGTGCATCAGCGCGCTCGCCAGCACAGAGATGCCGCTTGCCGCGCCGAGAATCAGCCCGACGGTGTTGATGCCGATGACCATTGCGAAGTTCTGCTGCACAATGCGCATTGTCGCGCGCGCCAGGCGGCGCAGTTCGGGAATCATCATCGGGTCATCGCGGTTGATAACCACGTCGCTGGTTTCCATGGCAATGTCGGTGGACTTGCTGCCCAGCGAGATACCGACATCCGCATACGCCAGCGCGGGCGCATCGTTGATGCCGTCGCCGACCATGACGACGCCGTTGCCCTGCGTTTGCAGCTTCAAGACAGCCTCCGCCTTCTGTTCAGGCAGCAGCTGTGCCTGATAGCCGTCCACGCCGACCATTTCCGCAACAGCCTGCGCCTGTGCCGCCATATCGCCCGTCAGCAGCTCAATGTCGCCCACGCCGTCGTAGCGCAGAGCGTTGATGGCGCGGCGGACGTTTGCGCGCGGGTTATCCATGGCGTACAGCACGGCGACAATCTTGTCCCCCACGCCAACGTAGTTCGGAATTGCGCCGTTCGCATCGGGAATCGCGACATCCGCGCGGACGCCATTTTCCTTCATGTACTTGAGGTTGCCGACGCGGATGCACTTGCCGTCGACTTCCGTCCGGCTGCCGCGGGAGACTTCGGTTACAATTTCGCCATGCGGGGGAATTTTCGCTCCGTGCGCGCGCCCGTAGGTCAAAATCGCGCTTGCCAGCGGATGCGTGCTGGTTTCCTCCGCCGCCATCGCCAGCGAAAGCACTTCCGTCTCGTCCATCGTGTCGGTCAGCATCGTCATGCCCGTCACGCGCGGACGACCCTCGGTAATCGTGCCGGTCTTATCCAGCAGAACAGTATTCGCGCTGCTCATCTGCTCGATGTACGCGCCGCCCTTAATCAGCACGCCGCGCTTGACCGCCGTGTTAATCGCGGCAGAGAACGCCGTCGCGGTCGAAAGCTTGATGCCGCAGGAATAGTCAATAACAAGCATCTTCAGCGCCTTCTGCGGATTGCGCGTCACGAGCCAAACCGCCGCGCACAGCAGGAAGTTCAGCGGCACGAGGTAGTTGGAGAACTTATCGGCATAGCGCTGGATGGGCGCTTTCTTGAGTTCGCTCTGCTCCACCATGCCGACGATGCGCGAGACAACCGTCTGGTCGCCGACGCGCTGCGCCTGAATCTGCATATTGCCGTTCTTGACGACCGTGCCCGCGAACACCTCCGCGTCCTTGCGCTTTTCCGCCGGAACGAATTCGCCCGTGATGGCGCTCTGGTCAACAACCGCGCTGCCGGACACCACCGTGCCATCCACCGCGATTTTCTCGCCCGTGTGCACCTCGATGGTGTCGCCCGCTTCGAGTTTACCAATCGGCGTTTTCTCCAGCCGACCGTCCGAGAGCACCTTCCAGACCTCGCCGTCTTCCACCGACAGCATCTGCTTGATGGACGACCGCGTGCGCTCGATGGTGTAGGACGTCATCAGTTCCGCGAGGTCAGACAGCGCCAGAATCATCAGGGCGGAATGCGGCGTACCGAGCAGCAGGCTTGCGACAATCGACGTAACCGTCAGGAAATCGGCGTTCGGGCGCATATCGCGGCGCAGACCCGCCGCCGCGCTCCGTGCCATCGGCATCGTCAGTCCCAAACTGGTCAGCGCTTCCAGCGACGTGAAGCTTGCCATCGCGCCGCCGAGCAGGCTGCCAGGCAGAATCGTGTGACCGAGCACCACTGCGCCCGCGTTGAGCGCCAGCCGCTTTGTCAGCTGTTTTGTCGTCATGGACACTTCCGGTTCTTCCGGCTTGCTGCCTGCCTGACGATTGCGGTAGGCGTTCATGGCATAGCGTGCCATCGTCACGTCCACGCCTTCACAGAGAATCGACGTATCCGTCGCGGTCGGATCGAAGCGCAGGAGGATGCCGCAGGTAATCGGCGTCACCTGCACGCACTGCACGCCCGGCAGGTTGGCAAGCATCTGGGCGATTTCTTCCTTCTCGTCATTCAAGAAGTTCAACCCTTCTACTCTGAGCCGAAGCCGCCCGCGAAGGCTATGCGCCACCTGACTCTTCATCCAGTTTTTCTGTGTTTCCCGATTGAACATGTTATCCCTTCTTTGATTTGGCAATTCAGATTCTATGATTCATGCTTTTTCGCGTCGATTGCGCAAACCCTTGCCGTGAAAAGGCTCAACTAACAGGAGTGTGCACCGAGGGTTTCCAAAGGGCGATCGCGGACTTCGTCCGTTTCCATTGCCCTTTTGTCGCCTCCGCAGAGGCGAAACCCTTGCTTGCGGAAAAGACCAGCTATGTTTGAAAGACCAGCTACACGGTCGCGCCCATCTGGCGCGACACAGCATAGGTGTTGAAAAGAGCAGCTTGGGGGGCGCTTCTGAGGAAGCGCGAAGTTACTGGCAGGGACGCTTCGCTGCCTGCGCTCTTTGTTGTTTTTTTTCCTTTGGAATGGTCACCCGTGGAACAGTTGGGGCGTTGCCCCAAACCCCACAAGGGACGCTGTCCCTTGACCCTGCGAAGGGGCAAAGCCCCTCTCGACACCCATTGACTGGCGTCCGGCTTGGGCGCTTTTCCCTTACAAGTCTTTGCCGTTACTTTTTTGTCTGTCCCAGCCGCAAGGCGAGGCGGCGGCGTGCCATCGTCGCCAGTTCTTCCTCCCCCACATCGCTCTTCGTCCAGTCAATCTCCTGCGCCAATTCCAGCCCCGTATCCACCGCTGTCGCAATCCACCGCAGGATTTCCTCCCGATTGGTCATGCTCGCGTCATACGTCACCAGCGCCGTGCCAATCCGCGGATTTACCTGCGCGCCCTGCACCCCCGGCAGCATCGTCATCACGTCCTGCACATAATGCAGATACGGCAGCGCTTTCTTCGGCAGCATCTGATATCCCTTAAAGCTCAGCCGCAGACGCCCTGGCAGGTCGCTTGTCACAGTGGGCTTCAGGTAGTGGCGAATCAGCGCCGTTTCAATTCGTCCCACTGTCGTTTCGCCTCCAGATGCTGGCTGCCCACCAGAGCAGCGTCATCGCGCCCGGAACAGCCGCGCCGCTAACCGCAAGGCTTTTCACGCCCGCGAACGTCAGCGCGCATCCCGCCAGCGTCCGCACATCAAGCAGACCGTTCGTCGCCTCCAGCAAACCGTGGTTGATTGCCGCCATCAGCGTATTCAACCCGCTTTGAATTCGGCTGACCGGCTCTTTCTGCAGTGCGTCGGTCAATCCCATCAGCTTCAGCACCGCGCCCTGCACCACGGCAGCTTCTACCTTCGTCTCATCGTAGCGAATGAGGGCGGTGGACAGGCGGAAGTTGAGCGTCACTTCATGCACCACGCCGGTTGCTTCCAGCTGCCGCTTCATTTCCTTTGCGGCTTCGCGGTTAGCGGATACGGCAGGCAGATAGAGCCGCATCCGTCCCGGCAGGCTTGCGCGGACTTCCGCGACGCCCCGGAAGGACGGCAAACGCATCAGGTTATGGTTCTGCGTCGGCTTCTTGACCGAGAGCGCAGCGCCGCCCAGCGCGAGCGCTGCCAGCAGGGTTGTATTCATTCGGATGACCTCCCCTGTGAATAAAAACATTACCTGTTGATAGTTCCAATTTATTGGGATACCGCAAAGGGTCGAAGAACACGGCATTCTTCAACCGCTCACAGTGTAGCACAGGTGAAAAAGCGTGTCAAGATAGCTGCAAAAATACTTCTTTTGTTTGCTGACGCTGATGAGAAATCGCCCATTTGCATCCATTTTGTTCCCAGCTTCTCACTCCCAATTAAAAAGCGCCGCTCCTGTTTCCAGAAGCGGCATAGGGATTACCCTTGTCCGTCGTCAATCGTGGCCTTCCAAGTGAATTCCGGCTGGTCATTGGCGGGAATATCATAGTGCTCACCGCCCTCAATGTCGTAGCCATTGATGCGCATGACCACCTGCCCCACGCCATAGGGCTTGATGTACTCGCGCCCGAAGGAGAACTGCCCGTGGCGGGTCGCTTCACCAGGGGCAAGGGTGAAGTTGTAAGTGCCCGTGAAGGAGAAGGACCGCCCGTCGGTGTTGCAGACCAGCGGTTCGCCGAAGGCATTGTAAAGGTAAATCGTGTAGTAGAATTTGGTGATGGTCAGGTTGCTGGCGTTGTAAACAACAATCTTCGCCGCGTTGTTTTCCGCCCACAGATTCGTGATGCGCAGCGCATCCTTTCTGCTGCCAACGTTGATGGTGTAGGTGACGACATAACTGCCGTCATCCGTCGTACCGATGATGGTCGTCGTGCCCCATGCGCGGCCCGTCACCTTCGGATTCAAGCCGTTGCCCGCTACCGTCGCAATGCGCTCATCCTGGCTTGTCCATTGCATCTTCTTGTTGTCGGCGTTCGCGGGTTCCAGAATAGCGGTATTCGTGGTGTACTTGTTCAGCCCCACGTTCTGCGAGGTGTACTTCATCGTCACGCCCGTGACCGGCTGCGTCACCGTCACGCGGATGGTCGCCTTTTTGCCGCTGCCGTCGTTCGCGGTCGCGTAGACGTAGCATTCACCGCGCTTGAGACCGGTCACGATGCCGTCATCCGACACCGACACAACATCCGGCTTGTTCGTCGAGAAGCTGACGGACGAATCCGTCGCGTCCTGCGGCTTCACCGTCCAGCTGAGGGCAATGCTGCGCCCCACCGCCACGGACGGTTTCTTCTCGTTGAAGGTGATGGACGTAACCGGCGCATACACCGTCACGTCGATTTGCGCATAGACCTCCGGGAACGTCTTGCTCTGGCAGGTGATGGTGCAGCTGCCCGCGCGTACGCCCTTGACGTAGCCGTTCGCGCTCACCGTCGCGACGCTCGCGTCCGACGTAGACCACACAACTGCCTTGTCACTTGTCGTGTTCGGCAGCACGGTCGCCTTCAGCGTAACGCCGCCGCCCACGCGAATATTGCCGCTTAAGCCGCTCAGGGTGATGCTTTCCGGCTGCTGCTTGACGGTCACGTTCACGCTTGCGCGCTGACCGCCGCCATCCGCCGCCGTCGCGCGAATGGTCGCCTGTCCGCGCCCAACGCCCGTCACCACGCCGTATTCATCCACAACGGCGACTTTCTCGTTCGTGCTCTCCCACTTCACGCCCGTGATGGACGCGTCCGCCGGCTTCACCGTCGCGGTCAGCTGCGCCGTTGTGCCGATAAAGAGCGTCTTGGTGTCCGCCGTCACGGTCACGCCCGTTACCGGGGTGATGACGATGACGCGGTAATCCACACTGACTTCCGGGTTCGATTCGCTCGCCACGGTCACGATGCACTCGCCCGCGCCGCGCGCCGTCAGCGTTGACCCGCTCACACGCACCACGTCCGTATCCGACGAAGCGACGGTATAACGGCGATTGTTCGCGTCATTGGGGGACAGCGTCGCCCGAATCGACACCTGCTTGCCTTTGCGCAGCAGCAGCACGCGGCCGTCCGCGCCGCCCGTCAGGTGACTGATGAGCGGATCTGCCGCATCATAGAGCGTGAGACTCGTTTCGTTCACCGCAATGTCCGTCACGGCGCGCGCCACCGTCACGGTGACAGACGCTTTCCACGTCCGCTTCTCGGTTTTGAGCGTCGCGGTAATCGTCGCCTGCCCTTTCGTCAGCCCCGTTACCACACCGTTTTCATCCACCGTCGCGATGTTCTCGCGCCCGCTGACAAATGTCAATTCGCCGTCCGCCGCGCAATTTCCCTGCCGGATGAGCGACAATTCCAGCGTATTGCCCTCAAAGACGGTCAAATTTGTTTTTTCAAACTGAAAACGGTCGGCTTCCGCCATCGCCGTCACGCCGCACAGCAGCGACACGCACAGGACGGTCAACATCACAATTTTCCAGAAATTCTTCATAAGGAAGTTTCCTCCTTCCATCGGCTTTCCAATGATACAACGAATGACCCTTCCAACTTCATTCCTGATTTGCAAAATTATTTCTGCTGATTTTGATGGACAGCCGATGATGCCTGCCCGCTTCCGCCGTCAGCGCAATCCGCCAGAGCGACCCATGCCAGTTCTTCGCCATCCGCGCGTCGGTGACAGGGATTTCTTCCACTGCTGCCGCCAGCATGGGGCTGATTTCCATCCGTGCGTGCGCAAATTCAATCCCGTCCGGGCGGATTTCCGGCTTCTCCCGCGCTATCAGGGTGAAAACGACGGCTTCCGGCGCTTGCAGGGTGATTTCGTCCGCAATTTGAACCCCGTCCGGCGTGACCAATGCGCCGCGAATCGCCGACAGCACGCCCGCTTCCGCCGGATACGCGCCCGCCATGTCCAGCGACGCGCCGTCCGGTAAGGCGGCGAAGTTCCGCGCGGCGTACTCCGCCCCGGCGCACTGCTCGAATCCGCCAATCAGCGGCACATTGTGGTACATGCTCCGGCAGTTCCAGAGCGTGTAGCGCGCATCGGAGAAGGTTTTCGCGGTATAAACCATGTTGCCCGCATCCACCAGCAGCGGATGCCCATCCACATACACCATCAGCGACCCGACGTCGTTGTGATTGTGGCTTTCGCCGTTGTGTCCGCCCTTGATGCACAGCGTCCACCCATTCCGGCGGATGATGCGCACCTGCAAGTCCGGTAGCAGCGTGTCCTGCGTGTCCGCTGCCGGCTGACCTGCGCCGACCGGATGGAACAGACGCTGCAAAAGGCGCGAAAAGTGCGGCACGTCGCCGATGCAGTCCGTCGGCTGACCGCGCAGGTTCTGCCCCATCGCCGTCAACGGCGCATCGCGAAGCAGTTCGCCCGCGCGCTGCAATCGCTCGCCATACATCACCGGGCGCGCGTCGCAGTCCGCGAAGTTCGCGAAATAGCCGTTCCCCAGCGACATCAGCAGCGGGAAGCGCAGCATGTTCCGCAATTTCGGCTCGTCCCAGCAGGTCAGCCCGGCTTCCGCCATCAGTTCAAGGCAGTCCAGCAGGCTGCCCGCCGCCATGTTCCAGTACGCCGCGCCCTCGTCGCAGCCGCCGTCCGCCGGGATGCAGCGCAGATACGCATCGAGCATCCCGCAGGCGCGGCGGTACACGGGCAGCGGGTCGTCCAGCAGGCAGCGCGCCGAGAACATCACGTTTGACACAATCCACGGCGTCCAGTTGCACAAATCCTTGCGTGTGAACCCCATCCACCAGTCGGTATTGCGGTGCAGGAACGGGTCAATCGCGCGGCGCTGAATTTCCGCCGTCACCCGCCGGCGCAGGGAGCTGTCAAGCCAATCGCCCAGCAGCGTCAGCGTAAAGGACAGCACCATGGCAGTCTGCGCGGCGAACAAGTCCAGTATCGGTTCGCCGCTGATAGGAAACGGGTGCGCCGCCGTCAGGTTCGCATGGGCGCTGATCGCCCACGTCGTTTCCTCGCAGATGCACCACAAGCCATCCTCCACCGGGGACATATCCGCCGATTTTCCGTGCAGGCACACGTCTAATACCGCCGCGATGAGCTTCCGCCGACGCGCGAAATACGACGTTTCGCACTGTGCGCGGCTGCCCGTGCGGACGAACGCGGCGTAGTCGCTCAGCAGCAGCATCGGGTACGGCGTACCGCGCCACTTGGCAATGAACGTTTCCATGTCCGCACGGTCATTGGCGGGCAGCTTTTCCCACGCCGCGCGGTTCTGCGCCGGAGGGAAAAGCGTTCCCCGCGGGCGCTTCGTCAGCAATTCCATTCTTTCGGCGAGCATCATGTCACCTCCGGGAAATTACGCAAACCATGGGCGGAATTTCTTCGCAATCGCCGCGATAATCGGGCCGAGGAAGAAGCCCGTAACAATCGACACCACCCCGACCGTGCTGCCCAGCAGCCAGCCGATGGCAATCGCGGACAGGTCGTAAATCATGCGAATCACGGCATAGGGTATCTTCTTGACGTACTTCGAGATAATCTGCGGAATCGCGTCATACGGCCCGCTGCCAAGCTCCACCACCATATAGAACGCCACGGCGACCATGAACACGCCCAGCGTCGGCACAAGCCAGCAGATGCGCTCCGTCATGCCCATTGCGCCGCGATTGAGGATGTTCATGCTGCTAAAGATAACATCGAACAAGTCCTTCGAGTAGCCCACGAGCACCATGTTTGCAATCGACCCCAGGCCGATGAACTCCCACTGCCGCATCGCCATCACGACGATGAGCAGCGCGCCGTAGAAGAGCATCTGGTAGGTGCCAAGGAGCATGTGCAGCTTATTGGCAACGCCCAGATTCAGCACGGACGCAGGGTCTGTGCCGAACTGAATGCGGTCGAACACCGACACGCACGCGCCCATAATCGTCACGCTGAGAATCAGCACAACAATCCGGCGCGCCATGTGCGGCTGGCAGAACAGGTGGCGGATGATTTTCTGCATCAAGGGAAAAACCTCCTTCGTGTTGCGGGAATTTCTGCCCTTATCATATCATAATTTTCCCCTAAAAGGAAGTGTTACATTTCGCAAATTGACATCCGCGCGCAAATGCGGTATGATGAAGACATGAAACTGCTTTTGACGGAGGTGCATGACCATGCGGCGCATGACGCGGCTGCTTTGCCTGATGCTTCTTTTTTCCCTGATAACCTTCTCCTGCCCGCTGGCGGAAGAAACGGACGCCCTGGCCGGCACGCCCGCGCCCACGCCGATGCTGACCGCCGTGCCGGAAAGCGCACTTGCGCCCTTCAACGTGGTTTTGCCGGAGGACGCGCATGTGGAGATGGCGGAGGGGCGCATCACGCTTGTGCGGGGAGATTCGCGCGTGGTGGCGATGGTGATTTCCCGCGTACCGGATGACGACCCAGCGGCGGCGCTGCCCATCCTGATGCAGGATTTCGACCCCAAAACCAGCGAGACGATGGATTTTGACGCCCAGCCCGGCTTCTGCATTCTCGGCGGCGTGGTGAACGACGCCTTTGGCGACGGCGAGGACAAAATTACGCTGATGGTGCTGGCGGATTCCGGCGAACTGCTGATTCTATCGGGGTATAATCTGGCGCGGGATCATCATGCGCTGTACTTGTTCCTGACAGAACTGCTGGAGAATGTGAGCATGGATGGGGCGGCGGTGTATGTTGCGGAGGATGCGGCAGCAACGGCGTCACCGGAAGTATGATGCTGCTTTTCTGATGTTCTCCCTTTTCTCCAACTAAACTTTGCTTGTGCGCGGGGATTTCGCATCCGCAGACGCGAAACCTTTTGTGCAGCATCGAATTGCATGTAAAAATAACAATATTGCACATTACGCAATCAGCCCTCTGACGCAAACTCCGCGCCAGAGGGCTGTTGTTATTTACTGATGCACAACCACGGTATACGGCTTCGTGGAGTCGGTTTCGACCTGCGCCTGACCATCCTTCATTGTCACGGTGAAGGTCGCGGCGACGTTGCCCTTCGTATCGGGAATCTCCACCGTTTCGCTCTCGCCGTCCGCCAGCTGGTAGACGTGCAGCTCCACGCCGTCCAGATAGTCGTAATCCGGGCGGTCGTCATGCGCGCCCAGCGGCAGCACCGTGCCGGGGCGCACCATCAGCGGCAGGGACATGAAGTCGTAAATCTCCGTCTGCCAGTGGCCGCCCTCGACCTTGCCGCCATCCAGCAGGGACGTCCACGTTCCGTCAGGCAGATAGTACTGCACCTCGCCGTCCTTGCGGAAAATCGGCGCAACGAGCAGCGAATCGCCCAGCATGTACTGGCGGTCGAGCATATCGCACGCCGGGTCATCCGGGAACTCCAGCATCATCGGGCGCATCATCGGCACGCCGTGTTCGTGCGCCTCCACCGCCTTGCCGTACAGATAAGGCATCAGGCGGCACTTGAGCTTGGTGAACTTGCGGCAGACATCAACACTCTCCTCGTCAAACAGCCACGGCACGCGGTAGCTGGTCGAGCCGTGCAGGCGGCTGTGGGAGGACAAGAGACCAAACTGCACCCAGCGCTTGTAAACATCCGCCGGCGCGGTGGACTCAAAGCCGGAAATATCGTGGCTCCAGTAGCCGAAGCCGCTGTGACTCATGGACAGACCCGCGCGCAGCGTTTCCGCCATCGAGATGTAGGTCGCGGAGTTATCGCCGCCCCAATGCACCGGGAACTGCTGACCGCCGACCGTCGCGCTGCGGGCGAACAGAATCGCTTCCCCTTCGCCCTTGCGATCCTTCACAACGTCAAAGACGACCTTGTTGTACAGGTAGGTGTAATAGTTGTGCATATAGACCGGGTCGCTGCCGTCAAACCACCGGATGTCGCGCACCGGGATGCGCTCACCGAAGTCGGTCTTGAAGCAGTCCACGCCCATGTCCATCAGCTTATAGAGGTAAGAAGCGTACCACTTGCAGGCATCCGGATTGGTGAAATCGACAATCGCCATGCCCGCCTGCCACATGTCGGTCTGGAAGAGGCTGCCGTCGGTCTTTTTCAGCAGGTAGCCATGCTCCATGCCTTCCTTGAACAGCGGCGACGCCTGACCGATGTACGGGTTAATCCAGCAGCAGATATGCAGCCCCTTCTCGTGGTAGCGCTTGAGCATTCCCACCGGGTCAGGGAACGTGTCATGATCCCACTCGAAGTCGCACCAGTTGAAGCCCTTCATCCAGTAGCAGTCGAAGTGGAACACGGACAGCGGAATGTCGCGCTCCGCCATGCCGTTGATGAAGGAGGAAGTCGTCTGCTCGTCGTAATTCGTGGTGAAGGAGGTAGACAGCCACAGGCCGAACGACCACGCGGGCACGAGCGCCGGGCGACCCGTCAGCGCGGTGTACAGGTCGAGCGTGTCCTTCGGCGTGCCGCCATAAATCACGTCGTAGACCATCGTTTCGCCCTCGTGCGAGAACTGGACGCGCTCCACCTTTTCCGTCGCGACTTCAAAGGACACGTCGCTTGCGTTCTCCACCAGCACACCGTAACCGCGGTTGGTCATGTAGAACGGGATGTTCTTGTACGCCAGCTCCGACGCCGTGCCGCCATCCGCATTCCACATATCAACCGTCTGACCGTTCTTGACGTACGCGCCGAAGCGTTCGCCCAGACCGTAAACGCATTCGCCCACGTCGAGCTGGAGGCTCTCGGACATGTAGGACGTGCCGTGCGGCAGCAGTGAGCAGGGCGTGCCGTCCTTCTTCAGCGCACGACCCATGCCGCGCCAGCCGGACGTCGTCAGGATGCGGTCGCCGACCATATAGTCCACCGCCCAATTGCCGCCCTTGCTGACACGCGCAGTCAGGTCGCCGGAGGTGAAGTAGGCGTAGTCGTCATCCTCGCGGATTTCGGGCGTCACATCCTCTTCATACGTCGTGAACTTGGGGTCTTTGCGCGGCGTTCCGGCGAAGTGCGTCACCTGCACGCGGATGATGTTCCTGCGCGGCGCAGTGAACACAATGTCGAGCGAGCCGCCGTCAAGAATGTCGCCGCGGTGGTGAATCGGGCGGCAGGCGCTGATGATGTGCAGCTCCTTGTCGTTCTTGATGACGCGAACGGTCTGCGTGGCGTAGGACATCACATAGTCCTGCCGGATGACCCAGTAACCTTGCGTAAAACGCATGTTGATGCTCTCCTTTATGATAATATTGATGGCTTTTTCATGCGCACAGGGCGCGGAAACCGCCGTCTTTAGTCCGTGATGATTTTCACCACAACCGGCATGTCGCTTTGGTAATCCCCCAAGTCCACATGCAGGGCTTCGCCGTCGCGCGTCCACGCGGCCTGCGCGGGATTGCCCAGCACCTCCACCTTCCGCACAATGCCGTGCCAGAGCGGCAAGTGGCTCGCGTCCGCCTCGCGCAAAGACCGAATGTGCAGCTTGCCGTCCGCCGGGCACGCCATGCACGCCGCGTAGACGTTTCCACCGCGGCAGGTGAAGCGGAAGTCCTCGCTGGTGAAGTTGCGGGACGCGCCGTCGGCAAACTGCCCCTCCTGAATCTTCGTCGGGCCTTCCTGATTGATGCGCCACAAGCCTGTGCCGTGGATGCACTCGTCGTTGACGCGCATCCAGTCCGCCAGTTTGTGCAGGATCTCAACGTCTTTGTCCGCCAGCGTGCCGTCCGGCTTCGGGCCGAAGTTCAGCAGCAGGCGGCCGTTTTTGCTCACCACGTCCAGCAAGTCCTGCACAATCTCCTGCGGCGCTTTGTAGACCGCCTTGTCCGGCTGCACAGAGTAGCACCAGCTGCCGCGCATGACGGACGTGTCCGACTGCCACAGGAACGGCTTCGCTTCCGCGAACTGCCCGCGCTCAATGTCCGGCACGCCGATGCCGAACGGGAATGCGTCGTGCTTGTAGTTGATAACGCACCCGCCGCGGCTTTCCATCACGTTGAAGTAATACGCGGCAAAGCGCTGCAGGTACGGCTTGACGGCGGAATGCTGAATCCACCAGTCGAAATAGAGGATGCGCGGATGATAGCGGTCGACGATCTCGCAGCAGCGCAGCAGCCAGTCCGTCAGGAACTCATCCGTCGGCATCGGCTCGGAGAACAAGTCCTGATTCTCCCGTTCGGGCATGGCTGGCCATGCGTAGTCGCCCAGATGCATCGGCTGCTTGATGTCGCTGTCAAACTCCTGCCCATGCCCCAGGAACCACCAGTGCTCCACGCGATGGCTCGATGCGCCCAGCGTCATGCCCGCACGCTCCGCCTCCACCAGCAAATCGCCCATGATGTCCCGGTGCGGGCCCATTTCCGCCGCGTTCCAGTGGGACAGCTCGCTCCGGTAATTCTGGAAGCCGTCGTGATGCTCCGCCACCGGTACGATGTAATCCGCCCCCGCTTCCCGGAACAGCTTCACCCACGCCTGCGGATCGAACGCTTCCATCTTGAACTGCGGAATGAAGTCCTTGAACCCGAAATCCTTCGGCTGCCCGTAATGCTGGCAGTGGTACTCGTATTCCGGCGAACCCTTGATGTACATGTTCCGCGCGTACCAATCATGATACGCCGGAACAGAAAACACGCCCCAGTGCAGGAAGATGCCCAGCCGCTTCTCCCGATACCAGTCCGGCACAGGGTGGGTGCTGAGCGATTCCCACGTCGGGTGATATTTTCCCGCTGCGTTCACCGCGTCGATTTCCTGCAAATAACGCTCCCGATTCATCGCATACTCCTTTCAAGAATGAAAAGAACAATACTATTTTCCACTCAAAGAGTACGACAAACAAGTGAAAAATCCTTGCGCCAAAGCAAAAAAATGTCCGAAAACTTTTCCGAAAATCCGTGCAATCAGCCCAAACGTCTGTTTTTTCTTGACTTCTCAATCGTTTTCGCAAAATTTTCCCCGCTCCCCCGCTTGCCTTTTTTCTCTTTTGCCTGTATCATGAGGGTATTCCACGCACGGTGCCAAAACGATTCACGCCAACAAGGAGGATTCTCCATGCTTTCCAACGAAGCCATCCACCAGCAGGTGGAAACCCTGCTGTCCCAAATGACACTGGAAGAAAAAGCCGCCCAAATGGTGCAGGTTCCCTACACCGTCGTCGGACGCGAGGAAGCGCTGCGCTGGGCGAAGCTCGGCGCAGGCTCGTTCCTGCACGTTCTGGGCGACGACGCGCGCGAGGTGCAGCAGGCGGCACTCCATAGCCGTCTGGGCATCCCCGTGCTGTTCGGCATTGACGCCATCCACGGGCATGGGCTGAATGACCACGCCACCATCTTCCCGTCGCAGCTATCTTGCGCTTGCGCGTGGGACAAGGACATCGCGCGCGAAATGGGCGAAGTGACGGCGCGCGAAGTCGCCACCGACGGGCTGCATTGGACGTTCTCGCCCGTGCTGTGCCTGGGGCGCGACACCCGCTGGGGGCGCGTCGACGAAACCTTCGGCGAAGACCCCTATCTGGCGGGTGAATTAGGCGAAGCGATCGTGCGCGGCTATCAGGGCGACGATTTGTCCGACGGCGAGCATATTCTGGCGTGCGCCAAGCACTACATCGGCTACGGCGAAGCGGTCGGCGCGCGCGATGCCTGTGACACGGAAATGACGTACCGCCGCCTGCGCGAGACGTTCCTGCCGCCGTTCGAGAAGGCGTTCCGGGCAGGGTGCGCAACGGTCATGACGGCGTATGGTTCCATCGACGGCACGCCCTTCACCGCCGACGAGAAGAGCATGAAGGCGATTCTGCGAGGCGACGCGGGCTTTGACGGCTTCAGCGTCACCGACTGGGACAACTGCCATTCGCTTCTGAGCGCCCAGCACGTCGCAGCGGACATGCCCGAAGCGTCCGTGCTGGCTGCCAAGGCAGGCAACGACATGATGATGACCTCCCTCGGCTTCTACGATGCGGCGATTGACGCGGTGCGCTCCGGCAAGCTCGACGAAGCCGTGCTGGACGACGCGGTGCGCCACATCCTGACCGTCAAGTGCCGCATGAATCTGCTGGCGCAGCCGGAGAAGAGCGGGCGTCCGGGGTGCATCGGGTGCGAGGAGCATCAGCAGGCGGCGCTTCGGGCGGCGCGCAAGTCCATCACCCTGCTTAAAAACGACGCGCACACCCTGCCCTTGACATCCGTCCACCGTGTGGCGGTCATCGGCGCGAACGCGGACGACATTCGCGCGCAGTACGGCGATTGGACGTACTTCACGCACCCCGAACTCATCCCGAACCGTCCTGCCGTCCGCCCATATGTGACGATTCGCGAGGGCATCGAGGCCATCGGCGCGCAGGAGAATTTCGAGGTTGCGTACCACCGCGGGTGCGGCGTGCTTCCTTCGGATGCTGACAATATTCCGGGTGCGGTGGCTGCGTGCCGGAATACGGATGCGATTGTGCTTGTCGTGGGCGATGTTTACGCACAGTACGGCGAAACGAAAGACCGCGCCGACCTTGCCCTGTCCGGGCGGCAACTGGAGCTCTACCGCGAGCTGCGTGCGCTGGGGATTCCGCTGGTGACGGTGCTGCTGTCCTCCAAGCCGCTGGCGATTCCGGAAATTGCCCATTCGACGGATGCGCTCGTGTGTGCCTTCAACGGCGGCATGTTCGGCGGTCAGGCGGTCGCGGAAGCGATTTTCGGGCGGCTGAATCCGTCCGGACGGCTGCCCATCAGCTTCCCACACCATTCGGGGCAGGTGCCGGTGTACTACAACCATCTCCCCGGCTGGCACTGGGGACACTACAGCGACCTGCCTGCCGAGCCGCTGTTCACCTTTGGCGAGGGCATCGGCTATGCGCCGTTTGTCTACCGCGATTTGGCGGTGGATGCGGATGCGCTCACGCTGTCGGTGAAGGTGCGCAACGCGGGCGACATTGCGGGCGAAGAGACGGTTCAGGTGTACCTGCGCGACTGCGTATGCGAGGTGATGCAGCCTGTGAAGCAGCTGATTGCCTTCCGCAAGGTGCTTCTGCAGCCGGGCGAGGAGCAGGAGGTCACCTTCCATCTCGACCGCACCGCGTTTACCTACATCAACCGTGCGGAAGAGCGTGTTTTCGCGCCGGGCGACTTCATGCTGATGGCGGGGCACAGCGCGAAGGACGAGGACTTGCTGAAAGAGACGGTGTGGGTGGGGTGACCCAAGGGACGCTGCCCCTTGACCCTGCAAGGGACTTCGTCCCTTGACCCTTTCGCGCGATTGAGTTGGTGACTTTTTCATACAACTTCCGCGTGTTGATTGGGGGAACCCAAGGGACGCTGCCCCTTGACCCTGCCAAAGAGTCTTCGACCCTCTGGACTCCCTTTCGCGCGATTGAACTGGTACTACTCTCAGGCAATGCCCGCGTGTTGGGCTTTGGAAAAGTGCCATTGTAAAAAGGGCTGCCGTGCAGATTGTGCATGGCAGCCCTTTGCTATTTGGGTATCAACCGATGGAGTACAAGGCAACTACCTTTGCAACCATCGTGATATACTTAATCTGAATCGCATTCCGTGCGTCTTCGTCCATCGCAAGATAGTCCGCAACGCTGATTTTCTGCGCCGTTTCGCCCTCGGCAGGAATCGTCGTCAGCATACTGCGCTGCTGATCCAGTTCGCACTGCACGCGCGCGCCCGCATTGCGTGCGCCAATGCCGATTTTCTTCTCCGTAAAGGGATTGTATTCATAGTAGGAGATGACAATGGGGCTGCCCGCAATCAGGTTGCGGTACGTCGCCGTTTCCGCCATCACCGCGCAGGACGTGTAAACATCTGTGCCGTTCTCATCCACCGTGTACTTCAAGCCGAAAATAGCAACCGTCGGCTCGTTGTTCTCGTCAATGGTCACAACCGTATTCGTGCCCAAGCCATTGCTTTGCAGCTTGATGGCGTACTTGCCGCCGTCATTCGGGAACGGTACGCTGACATACTGCGCATTTTCGAGCTTCGCGGCTTCCTCCAGCGTCGAAACGCCATTTTCATCCGCAATCCAATAGTAGACCTTGACCTTCACTGCCGAGCGCGCCGCCAGATCCAGCGGGGTACGGATGCACGGGCCGTCCGTTTCATCCACATACTTCGCCTTGCCGGACGCGTGCGTAATAACGTCCACAGCCGCATCCGTCGTCTGGAAATCGTAAATTGACGCATTCGGGTCTTCGTAGGTGAAGTCGATGCCCGCCGCCTTGCACTGGTCGGCAAACGTTTCTTCCGTCACCGCTTCTGCCACGGGAGATGCCACGGTGTCCACTTCACCCTTTTCCGCGCGAGATAGCGCCGCATTCACTGCCGCAATCACTGCTTCGCTGGATACGGTCGCCTGACTGACCGTATCAACGTCGGTATTGCCCGCCACAAGGATAGCCTCAATCATCTTGTCGATGGCAACATCACCCAAGCCTGCCGTTTCGCTCTGTGACACGACTTTGATATCCGCAATCGCATCCGCCGTCATTTCAACACGCAGGGTAATTGCGCCGTTGTTGCCGTCCGCAGAAACCGTGTAAGTTCCGGGCGTATACGCGCCGTCTGCCATTGCTGCCCCACCCGCGCAGAACAGGGACAGCGCCATCAGCGTTGAAAGTGCTCTTCTTTTCATAACCAATCCTTCTTTCCGCATACAGTTTGCATGCTTATGATAATATTATTATATCATTCGTTAATCGTTTGTCAAGAATGCTACGAAAATATATTCTTTCAGCAAAACGACCGAACCCGCTTCACCGCGCCGTTCGGTCGTTTTTGATGCCCATTTTCCGCAGCAGGAACGCTGCAATCTTCCTTCCCCAGTGCTGCCGTTCCAGATGCGCCACCGGCAGTTCTTTCACGCGGTAATCCTGCTGTGCCAGCCACACATCCAGCAGCCGCTCCGCCAGAAAACCATGCACCCGCTTATCCCGTGCGCTGTAGCCCGTCGTGTCAATTTCCGCCGCGTCCAGCAGGGGGAAGAGCCACGATGCATAGCTTTGCAGCGCGTCCCGGCGCATCAGCATCAGGTTGAACCGATGCCCGGATCGGCGCGCCATCACGCGGTCAAACACGCGCTCCTGCCCCGGATGCAGCCGCGCAAGCGCCGCCCGCGCCTTCCACAAATCCTCCTCGTGGTGCGCATGGGCATACTGCGTGAAGTTCGTTTCCAGCCAGTAGTGCCGCTTTTTCGGCAAAAAAATATCCGCCGTATCAAGCAGGGGCAGCAGCTGCGCGCGCGTCAGAATGCGCTTTTGCGGGCAGCCTGTCCTGCGGAGGGAGAAGTACCGCCGATAATGGCACAAGCCGTACCAGTCCGCATCCACATTGTGCGCCATCCAGTACAGCACCGTCAGTTCGCAGTAGCTGCCGTTCTTCGCGCTGATATTTTCGCCCGTGTCGTCGCGCATCAGCCCCAGCGGCGGATGAATCGCCGCGCCCGCCTGAATTGGCGTATACAGCGCATCTGTCGGCAGCGCGTACTTTTCGTGCAGCGCCACGGCAAAAAAGATGCGCGGCTGTTGCATGCTTCTCCCCCCTTCCTACGCTGCATTGTACCATGCTCCCTGCCTTCCGTCAACAGCGAATGCGGACGGAAGTTGTAAATTTTCCATTCTTCTGCCGGTTTTCGTTGACAATCGCCTTCTTTTTATGCTATTCTTCAGGTTGGAGTATCATAGAAAGGAATGGCATTGATTATGAAGAAATGGCTGATAGCGCTGCTGACGCTGCTCGCGCTGAGCCTGAGCGTTGCCTTCGCCGCGGAAGCGAATGATATCACAGAGGACTGCAAGTTCAAGGTGTGCAGTTCCGGGCGGAAATACACGCTGATGACGGACAAGAAGTATACCTCTTACTGGGAGAGCAACAAAATCAAAACCCCATGGATCGCAATTACCGCGCCGGAGGGCAAGCCAATTGCCGGGCTTTATGTCTGCTTCGGCAACATGCCTGAATCGTGGGAAATCCAGACCAGCGACGACGGCAAGGACTGGTTCACCGCCGTGCCGGGCGACACGCGCTTCCTCCACGCGTATGTTGCGCTGCCGCAGCCCGCGCAGCATGTCCGCTTGGCGGTGACAAGCGAGAAGAAAACCGCCCTGCGCATCAACGACCTGTTTGTGCTTTCTGAGGGCGATTTGCCTGACTGGGTGCAGGTATGGCAGCCGACGGAGGAGAAGGCGGATATCCTCTTCCTCTCCACGCACCCGGATGATGAGCTGATTTTCTTCGGCGGCGCAATTCCCACCTACGCCGTCGAACAGCAGCGCAAGGTGGTTGTGGCGTACTTCAGCCGCTCCAACACCACCCGCTCCTCCGAGCTGCTCAATGGTCTGTGGCACATGGGCGTGCGGACGTATCCGGTCATTGGCAATTTCAAGGACAGCTATGCCAAAAATCTCAAGGCAGCCTATAAATCTGCGGGCGGCAAAGGCAAAGTCAACGAATGGATTGTGGGGCTGTATCGGCAGTACAAACCGGAAGTCGTTGTGACACAGGACACCAATGGCGAGTATGGCCACAAGCAGCACATGATGATTGCTGACGCCGCCCAGAACTGCATTGCATTGGCAGCAAACGAGGATGAATTCACCGCGTCCACCATTGCATACGGCACTTGGCAGGTCAAAAAGCTGTACCTGCACCTGTACCCCGAAAATCAGATTACGTTTGACTGGACGGTTCCGCTCAAGAGCATGAATGGCGCGACCGGCATCGAGCTGGCGGAAGAAGCCTATACCCTGCACAAGACGCAGGCATCCTCCGGCATGAGCGTCACCGAAACGGGCACGAAGTACGACAACCGCGTGTTCGGTCTGGCGTTCACGACCGTAGGCGAGGACGTCCGCAAAGACGACTTCCTCGAAAACATCTACGACGCGCCCGGTTCTTACGATGCGGCGGCAAACAACGTAGAGGCCACGCCCGCGCCCACCGAAGTGCCCGCATACATGGCGCACATGCCCGCCCTCAACGCCAAGGGTTTCCTCGATGAAGGCGAATACCTCTACTCTTCCGAGGACGAGGGCCTGTGGATTTACGTCAGCCAGACCAGCAAAGTCATCATCCAGCGCAAATACGACGCAACCCAGCCGCTGACGTGGTTTGAGGCGGATCTGTACGGCGATTTGGACGCGGGCGAAATGCTCCGCACGGCGCAAAACGACCCGGAGAAGATGGGCAAGGTGCGCGTGGACGCGACAGAAACCGCAAAGAAGCACAACGTCGTTTTTGCGATGAACACGGACTACTACACTTACCGCGTCGCCGTGAACAACAACCGCCACACGGGCATTGTCATCCGCGATGGGCGCATTCTCTATGACGACCCGTACACCGAAAAGCAGGTAACGAACTCCATGTTCCCGAATCTGGACATGCTGGCGTTCATGCCCGACGGCAGCCTTAAAGTCTACCACAGCTGGGAAAAGACGGCGCAGGAGTTCATCGACGAGGGTGTACAGACGGTGTACTCCTTCGGCCCGTATCTGCTGCTGGACGGCAAAGTGTCCGAGCGCGCCTACGCCAACAACGAGAACAAGAATCCGCGCTGCGCCATCGGCATGGTCGAACCCGGTCACTACGTCGCCATCATGTGCGAAGGGCGCCTGAAGCGCTCCGCAGGCGTTACCATCAGCTATTTGGCGAAGATGATGCGTGCTAAGGGCTGTCAGGTCGCCTTCAACATGGACGGCGGGCAGACGGCAGTGATGGTCTTCATGGGCAAGCAGCTCAACCAGATTGGCGCTTACGACGGCGGCAAGACCAACTCCCGCCCGACAAGCGAAGTGCTGGGCTTCGGCACATCCGAGCAGGTCGGGACGTACGAAGTGCAATAAACATACTATTTCAGGGCAGAAGAACGCGCTTCTGCCCTGTTTTTTCCGAAAAAATCGTGAAATTACGGCTCTCACCCTTGACGTGACAAGCACCAAAATGCTATAATAAAGCGTTTTCAAGCTACTATTTCGCGGGAAATGCCGGTTTGCGGCGCTTCCCTGACTTTTTCAGGAGGGATTTTCTGATGTCTGGGCATTCCAAGTGGCATAATATTCAGGCGAAGAAGGGCAAGGCGGATGCTGCCCGCGGCGCTGTTTTCACCAAGATTGGCCGTGAAATCGCGATTGCTGTGCGCGATGGCGGCGCAAACCCCGAATCCAACGGCAAGCTGCGCGACATCATTGCCAAGGCGAAAGCCAACAATATGCCGAATGACAATATTCAGCGCTCCATCAAAAAGGCGAGCGGTGAACTGTCCAACGTGACCTACGAGCAGATCACCTATGAAGGCTATGCGCCCGGCGGCGTTGCGGTCATCGTTGATACCATCACCGACAACCGCAACCGTACCGCTTCCGACGTGCGCCACTGCTTTGCCAAAAACGGCGGCAACCTCGGCACGACTGGCTCCGTCAGCTTCATGTTCGACGAGAAGGGCGTTCTGGTGGTGGAGCGCACTCCCGGTTCGGACGAAGAAGAAATGATGATGATGGCGCTGGACGCTGGTGCGGAAGACATGAAGGTGGATGACGACGCCTACGAAATCTACACCGCGCCGAACGACTTCTCCACCGTCCGCGAAGCGCTGGAGAAGCAGGGTGTCACCTTCCTGACCGCTGAAGTGGACAAGATTCCGCAGAACACGGTTGCGCTGCCTGACGAAGAAACGATCCAGAAGATTCAGAAGCTGCTGGAGATGCTGGAGGACAACGACGACGTGCAGAACGTGTATCACAATGCCGAACTGCCGGAAGAAGAGGACGACGAGGACTAATCCTCCGTCGATTTTCAAATCCCCTTGCCGAGGAGGTTTCCTTCTTGGCAGGGGGGATTTTTTGATTTCTGAAAGTCTTTTGCAATGTCCTATTATTCCGCCCAAAACAAAAAAATGCCGCAGATTTCTCTGCGGCGTTCGTGGCTCAAATAGGATTCGAACCTATGACACTTCGGGTATGAACCGAATGCTCTGGCCAGCTGAGCTATTGAGCCAAATGGTTGCGGGGGTAGGACTTGAACCTACGACCTCCGGGTTATGAGCCCGACGAGCTACCAAGCTGCTCTACCCCGCGTCATTCCATCGCTTTTATCGGCGACACTGATTATTATACCCTATTCCAACGGTTTTGTCAAGAGGGTGCGGAAAGTTTTTTTGCAGCAGAAGCAGAGGATGAAAACGCGGCTGCTGACCTTCTTTGAACCGCTCCCCGTCAAGAGGACAATGAAAAAAACAAGATTTTTTTGCCAAGAGCCATAGTATTCCTCGCGTTTCAAAATGCCCCAGAATCCTTCCATTGGGCCGTTGTCAATGCAGTGGGCTATACGCAACATGCTCTGTGTCATGCCCGACTCTTCCAGCATGTGGTGAAAAGCATGACTTGTGTCAGCCATTTTTCATTCGGCTTTTGCGCATGAAAATCTCGGTTCAGCTTATTTTCTGCCACATGCTGCGGACAAGATGCATTGCGCGTGCAGCCGTGACTGCTGTACTTAAGGTAACACCGCACAAATGAGGTGGTCGGCTGGCGAATGGATTTTTCGTCAGATGCAAATGCAAATTTCGAAGGTTTACTGGAGGTAAATCGAGAAATTTGCATGCCGCAGATGGCGGAAAAGGCATCGCCAGACGCGCCGCCGAATTGTGCGGTGGTGCCTTAATTGTTGACTTGATTCCCTTCACACGGCAGATTCGCAGCACACGCTTGTCGCTCACATCAATGCCGAAGTCATGTTCCAAATCATCCCGGATGCGACGGTAGCCTTTGTCAGACCATTTCCCGTGAATCTGCTCCATCTTTTCCGCAATCATTTGGTTCTCTTCTTCTCTCTTGCTGAGCTTTCCCGAAAGCCATGCATAATACGCTGAACGCGAGACATGGAAGTAAGCGCAGCCGAATGATACAGGCGTTCCGTATTTCTCGTTGCACTCCTTAATGCTGGTATATTGCCTAACCTGTCTTACTTGCCCAAGGCATCCCTTCTCTCTACTTCCTTCAGTTTTTTGGCAGATGGTTCTCCATTTCTGCTATGTACAGCTGGTGCTCCAACTGCGCAATTCGGATTTGCATCTGCTCCAGTTCGCTCCGCGGTTCTTGCTCATGCTTGCGCTTGCCGCGGCGATCCTCCAGCCCGGATTCGCCTGTCTCCCTGTATTTCAGCTTCCATGTGCGAGCCTGCTGGTAGTTTATTCCATACTTCTTCGCAACTTCTCCATAGTTGTTCCCTGATTCAAGGCATTCCTTGGCTACTTGGATTCGTTCCTCCTGCGTAACCTTGTGCGTGCTTTTCATGCGGCTTCCTCCTGACATTCTCTTGAAGTCTCCACTGCTATTATACACCTTTAGCCACGCTCGGAGCTGCCTTTTATCGCGAATTTTGAACATCTCGCAGATTTCCCGCAAGCTGTAATCCCCTATCAGGTAACTTTCCACTGCTTCCCGCTTGAGCTGAACTGAATACACACGGTTTTGCTCTGCCTTTTCAAGCCCTGCTTCTCCTTCGCTTTCTATCCTTGATATCCAGCTTCGTATGCTGGTTCTACCAACTCCTAATCTTCTACTTGCCTCGCTCTGCGTCAGCTTGCCGCTTTTTACCGTTTCCACGGCTTCCTTCTTGATTCTTGCTTCTATCCTCTTTCTTCCCATATAAATATGCCCCCTATTCTGCTTGCAGTTTTTCACTGTTCGCTTTATAGGGAGCATATCAGCAGCTGGGGGGGCGGCGGGCTTATTTCAATTCCCGCTCCTCCGCGAGGGGCGACGGGGGAAGTCATGCACAACATCATCGTTTTTGAGATTTCAATTCACGCTCCTCCGCGAGGGGCGACTTCCCACGGTATGCCATGCCTCACCTCCAAAAGCATTTCAATTCACGCCCCTCCGCGAGGGGCGACTCGACGATGTGATGAACGCCTTGAAGCCCATCCTATTTCAATTCACGCCCCTCCGCGAGGGGCGACATGTTTCGGATGAAGGTGTCCGCGTCCATTTCTATTTCAATTCACGCCCCTCCGCGAGGGGCGACATCATGCGACTTGTGAAGCAGGGGAAACAAGTTATTTCAATTCACGCCCCTCCGCGAGGGGCGACAGGCGCTGGCAAGAGCCAAACCGCGTGCTGACTCCATTTCAATTCACGCCCCTCCGCGAGGGGCGACCGGACGGCGGCGTTGCACGCCGCAATCGCCGCGTTATTTCAATTCACGCCCCTCCGCGAGGGGCGACATGGAATCGAGAGAAAGTCTGGGAAAGGACGGAATATTTCAATTCACGCCCCTCCGCGAGGGGCGACCGGCGCTGCGGCGCGAATAAAGGCGGTGAACCTCATATTTCAATTCACGCCCCTCCGCGAGGGGCGACCCAGCCGCCAGCAGAGCGCGCCAGCCGCCAGCAGATTTCAATTCACGCCCCTCCGCGAGGGGCGACCGAAAACGGCCAAAAGGAAAGGAAGAAAAAACATATTTCAATTCACGCCCCTCCGCGAGGGGCGACAAGTCGCAGACATTCGGCATCGAAATCGAGATATTTCAATTCACGCCCCTCCGCGAGGGGCGACAAATCGCCGGGACGCACGCCCGGCGGTTCCCACATTTCAATTCACGCCCCTCCGCGAGGGGCGACGACGAGCAGCCGCCACGAGCGGCGACGACGACACATTTCAATTCACGCCCCTCCGCGAGGGGCGACCACGGCAGATGGGCACTTTTACCACTACATCTGCATTTCAATTCACGCCCCTCCGCGAGGGGCGACCTCACTCCTCCAAAAGCCATCGCCAGTTATCCGTATTTCAATTCACGCCCCTCCGCGAGGGGCGACGGACGGACGAGAGGCGGAAACGCCCCGGACGCCCGATTTCAATTCACGCCCCTCCGCGAGGGGCGACATTCGCGGACGTGGCCGCTGCAACCGCGGCGGCAGAATTTCAATTCACGCCCCTCCGCGAGGGGCGACACAACACCGTTACAGGGCTTGATTTGTCCGCTACATTTCAATTCACGCCCCTCCGCGAGGGGCGACTATTTCGTTTATCAAAATCATGTAATCGAGAGCGAATTTCAATTCACGCCCCTCCGCGAGGGGCGACCTAAAAATGCCGCACAAACTGGCAAAGAATTGATGATTTCAATTCACGCCCCTCCGCGAGGGGCGACGATGAGCAGCGGCGCACACGCGCCGCGACGACGACCATTTCAATTCACGCCCCTCCGCGAGGGGCGACCGGGCAACCCCGGCGGAAAGAAGGAACACACATGATTTCAATTCACGCCCCTCCGCGAGGGGCGACTGCAACGCCGCCGTCCGGGAGCTGGCGACGATTTATTTCAATTCACGCCCCTCCGCGAGGGGCGACGCACGGCAGATGGGCACTTTTACCACTACATCTGTATTTCAATTCACGCCCCTCCGCGAGGGGCGACGGCAAAAGATATGCAATTTCTGCAAATCTTTTGTTCAACCCTTACAAATCAGCATGGCTTAACAATAGTGCCACGCAATTTGTCGAGATTATTTTGGTAATATTTCATAGAATCATCGTTTGAATTTTGACATCACGCTGCGCGAGACGGTCGGCCATTCATGTATGATTCACATGCGCTGAAAAGAGTGTTTTCAGCTTCCGCTATAACATCAGCAGTTCTCCAGCTTCAATGCGCGCAGTGCAACCAAGCACATCCATGCGCTCCTTGTAACTGTTGCCAAGGCGATAGAAGCGAACGGAGTCATGTTCTGCATCAATTGTCGCTGCCAATTGCGCCTTGAGCGCCGTCAGCTGTGCTGCATCAAGCAGGACTTCAAATACAGAGTTCTGAACACGCCGTCCATAGCGTTCGCAGAGTTTCGCTACACGCCTAAGCCGCGCTGCTCCCGCTTCGGTTGCTGTATTCACATCATAAGTAACAACAACCAACATTTTTTCACCTCCAGACAAACGGCGGATAGCAATCAAGATCCCCGCGCAAGACACGCGCCAGCATCATGGCCTGTACATAAGCAATCAGCCCTACTTGGATTTTTTCTCCGAGATACGGATGCGTGATTTCTTCCTGCTTTCGGTCACGCCATGCGGTAAGTACCGTTTTGCGCCCGCGCTCGTTCAGCATAACAGCCAGCGAATCGTACTCAAAGTCCTTATCCGTCAGCTGACGTTTGTTGAACAGCGACAGCGCCAGCCGGTCGCACAGCGGCGCTCGGAACTCTTCCAGCAAGTCCAGTGCCAGCGACGGCCGTCCCGGTCGAAGCGTGTGCAGCCATCCAGCCGCTGGATCTAAGCCTACCGTTTCAAGTGCCGCTTGAATGTCCCGCGTTTGCAGCGTGTACATAAACGACAGGACTGCATTCACTTCATTGCGCGGCGGTCGTCTGCTGCGCTCCACAAACTGGAAGGGGCATTGTGGGGAAATCATGTCGTCAAAATGCGCAAAGTAGCATTTTGCGGCAGCTCCTTCGATGCCGCGCATTTGGTCAACACCTGCGCATGTCTCCAGCTGTGCTGCATACTGGCTAATAGACTGGCAGGCTGCTCGAAGACTCTCTGCTGTTGCCGCATCCTGCGTCCGTGCCGTGCGCATCAATACATTTTTCTCGTTGAGCAGCTTTCCCACCAGGAGGTTCTGCACGAATTTCATGCGGAAGTCATCATCATCCAGCGCTTGATACTGCTTTTTTCTCAGCAGCACATTGCCGCTGACCGGCCCGCAAATGCGGCTGTAAAAGCGTCCATTCGACGATAGGAACGTCAGCGTAATCCCGTGCTCAGCGCAGAAACCAATCAGCGGTGTGGAGACTGTCATTTCCCCAAAGCACACGATTCCGTCCAGCATTACCGCTGGCACGCTTGCTTTCTCTTCGCCGCCAATTTTCACGCAGATATTCTCGTTGCGGCAGAAAAGGTAGCTGTCTGGCGTTGTCACATAGAGGGTTTCCAGTAATTTTTTCATTCCGTCTCCACCCTCTCTGCTTCAAGAAGAAGCGCCTTGCAATATTCCTTCGCGGATGTTTTTACCTTCGGCATACAGTATTCCTGCATCGAGCAACGTTTGCATTTCGGGCCGTAAACTGCCGACGGAATCAGCATTTCGCGGCGGACTTTCCAGAGTTTCTGCACAGTCTGCCGTACCTGTTCACGCAGCGCTTCACCAAGTTCCACATCCACTCTGCGATGCGCGGTAATGTAGAACAGCGCGCCCGCCGGGATCGTCGTGTGATACATTTCCTCTAAGCACATCGCCTCCGCGCAAAGCTGAATCTTGTATTCTGATTCATCGCGTATCTTCCCATGCTTGTACTCCACCGGCAGCAGCCGCACCGGGAAATCCACTGCGGGAATCGTGCAGCCGTTTTCATCCCGCACCGCTTCAATGCAGTCGCATTTTCCGCTGATTTGCATTTCGTCCGAAAAGACACTGTTCTCGTAGAGCTTCACGAAATCGCCGCGCCGCTCCACGCGCTGTGTATGAACCCGTTCATGCTCGGCGCGACCTTTCGCCGTCTCGACATTTTCTACCCATACACGTTCATTCAGCAGCAGCGCGGCGCGCCGCAGACAGTAATCTGCCTGCGACAGCCACGATAGCGGAAGATACTCCTGCTCGTCATCCACGGGTAAACCAGCTTTCTCCCTGCGGCAGTTCATCCCAGACAATTTTCCCATAAGGATTGCTCAAAAAGCCCATCCGTACCCCCGCAGGCACCTTATCCAGCGCCACCTTTGCTTCATAGTCACGATAATTGCGGGGGAAATCCACCTTCTTCTGCACCGTCACCAGTTCAAAGAGTTTATGCGCCGGTGCACAGCCCAATTTGGCTTGACGTGCGCGCTGTTCAGGATTCGTATCCGTGCCTTCGTGCTTGAAGATGATGAGCGGAGAAACAACCTCCATTTCGCCCTTGCTCGCCGAACGGTCATGCTCATACATGTTGAGAATCGCCTCAAACAGCGCCTTCATATCAGCTTCATCGAATCCCGTTTCCGCTGCAAGATTCGCGCTGATGAAGCCACGCACCTCATACAGACCAAAGGGGATAATCTGCTTGCGTCCCATCGTGCGCAGCTTATCTTCAGACGCTTCCTGTTCCGCTTTCTCATATTCCTCGTAGGATTTGTCATTTCCGCCCAATGCCGCCGCCATGCGCGTGATGGATATGTCCAGCGGCAGTACCGAATCCAAACTCTTGCCGAAAGCAAGTTGAACAGGACCGCGGACTTGCCCCGCATTGGGGCCAGTAGACATCACAGCCCCAAAGGTGCGCACATCGTAGAAGAGTTCACACGCTTTTTTGCGTGCCGCATAAACCGGATTTTTTTCTTTCGCACCTTCAATCCCCGCTTCGCGCTTTGCCAGCGCAATCTGCTTATTCAGATTCACCGCCTTCTGCACGAAAATCCCCATGCCCGGCACGCCCGGATAAGCAATCTCAATATAGTTGCGAATGCGGCGTTTCGTGGCCACGTCGGTGATAAATCCCTGCATGGTCTGCGGGTCAATCCGGGGCATGTTGCCCATATCCGGGTCGCCGTTCGGGTTGGCATTGGTGCAAGCAACATAGTACATAAATTCGTAACGGTTCTGCAGTGCCATTTTCTTATTCCTCCTCGTCCGTTTCTGCCGCAGCTTTCTGTTCTTTCTTCAATTTCCGCAGTTCATTGAGTCTCCGATTCAACTCCGCTGTCATTTGGCGATACCCCAGCGCAAAGTAAGCCTGCTGCTCCAAGTTCAGCATGGTTGGGATTTCCCCAATGTCACAAGTCACCTTATCCAGCATTTCCAGATACATCTTCAGATAGTCGCCCTTGATTTTGTCCTGGTGCGGTACGGAGAGAATTGACAGCTGCCCCAGCACCAGCGCTGGCATCTGACAAGCAGACGCATAATAGCGCTGTACAATACCTGCCTGAACATCTCTCATTGCAAACTGCTGCATACTCGCATACACGGCGACCCACGCGCCGCAGCGGTATGCAACATTCGTATTTTCCGCCTGATACATAGCTTCTATCACGCCTTCCTTTCGATTGTTTTTCCGAATCAGCCATACTTTCAGCCATTGGCAGCACATTGCATCGGGCACGGGTGCATGTTTATCTTCTTCACTGGCACTGGCCATTTGATTGCGAATATATCGCAGCGCACGAACCGCCACGGAATCCGGCAGCATACTGTCCGTCAAGATTGCGTGCAGCACCGCTGGCGTAATTCCTGAAAGTTCCTTGTCCATCCGCTTGAAAACGTTCTTTTCGCTCTTTTGCCGCGGCATCAGACGAATCATCATTGCTTTCAGCGAATTAATTTTTGTGAATCCCGTTCCACCGAGATCGACCATTTGCAAGTCATTGCGCCATTGCTGGATGCTCTTCTCCAGTTCGCCGTAATTCCCGTGGTCGTAGCTGCGAACCATGACACGCCCTGTAACGCCGGACAGCAGGAGGATGTAATACTGCGTGCTGGCTGGAATCGCGGTTGTCGCTGCTCCGCTTTCAATGCTCTCGATGCGTTTGGCTGCAATATCGCGTTTAGCATCAGGATTTGACGGTGCTTCTACCGTTTCATCAAATTCTTCATCGTCGTCGTATCCATCATCATCTTCCGTCTGCTGTTCTGTTTCCTGATTCTTAGGATCGCCATCCAGTGCTTGCTGCATCGGGTCGCATTCCGCAGGAACATAGCAGTCAAACCAATGGACAAAGCGCATTCCTGCCAACGTTGGCGAAAGCGTTTCGCTTGACATGAGATGGTCAAGCGCCGCTTTCACCGCGTCAATTGATTCCGCAGAAACAGGCGCATTCGCCGATTGCTTTAGCCCGTACGAGCAAAATGCTGGCTTGTCAAAGCAAAACAGCGCATCACCGCGTCCATGTCCGCCAACTTGCAAAAGTCCTTTAATTGGCGGCAGGGTAGCAACCGGCATCGTTTTTTCTCCAGTAATCAGGCACAAGCTTTCTGCCGCGCCATGCTGCGCGAACTGCTGACGAAACTCCCGCCACCATTCCTGCACCTCCGGAATTTCGACAATAGGCGTTCCTGCAATTTCAAATGAAACACGGTCTGATGGCTTCAGCTTCAGCCGCAGCAGTTCCTGCCGGACCTGTTCGCAGGAGGTTTCGTCCTCCAGCAAATGCACACAGGCGGACAATTCCGGGGCTTTCTGCGCTGCCTGCTGAAGAGAAGCAAGGAAATACCGATGCTTGAGCGTGTTGTCTTTCGGCTTTTTGCCTTCCTCTCTTTGCTCAACTTTGCTTTCCGGCGTATCTTTCCAGAAAACAACCTCGTATTTTTCCACCAGCACATTGCACTTGTCTTTGCCATTCGCCAAGCTGCCAATGTCAGGGCAAAAGTATTCATCCTCGCCGTCCTGCCTCACGCCAAGGAACGTGCCATTCGCGCCAAGGCAAACCCATGCCTTTACCGTCTTTTTCACCATGCCCGGAGGCGGCAGCAGCTGGTAACGCATGGCATAATCGTACAGCGGTCTCAGCATATCGCATCCCCCTTCAGGACTTCCGGGCTATCATAGGGCGGCACTTCAATGACGCCCTGCTTCATCACCGCATGATACAGGGACAGCCTTGTCCGCGTTTTCTTGCGAACCTCCGCGTCATGCAGATCAAAAATGTCGTACACCATCAAGCCCAAATCCATGTCTTGCTGAATCGGCTTTTCGTTCGGATCGCTCTCAGAGAAGTACGCAACGCATTCCCTTAAGCCGAGCGCAGGCTGGCAAAAGCACTTGCCACCTTTAATTCGCCGTTCAGCCTGTGCATACAGCTGCTCCACCGTACCATGATAATCCGGCCGCGGCACAATCTGCGCGGTAATGCGGTAGCGGACATCATACAGGAAAACCGTTTGCCGCTGTGTCCGCTCATCCTCTGCGCTGATTGGTTCCATATTATTGCCCAATATGGACTTCACTTCGTTGCGCCTGACGCTGATATAGCGAATCGGCTTCAGCACCTCAATTTTTGTCACCATCCAAAAAAATTCTGTCCTTTTGCTATAAATACTTGACAGTATGCCTCGTGCTGCTGATGGCGTTGGGACTGCCTGCGAAAGCCTTTCTACTTTCGTTGTCGGCGAAGTGAAGCACGCCAAGTCACCCCAAACGGTCACTGAAATCTCCATGATTTTTCATCACCTCCATGTTCTTCTCTCTGCCAAATCAGCAGAGAGGATAGCATTATCCTTACATTTTTTCAATTCTCAGCTTACCGCCCGTTCGCGTACTAAACAAAGCGTCAAGCAGTGCTGTCAATGTAAGTATAATGTATTGCGTCTGAATCGTCAATGGCAAATCTGGTATATAAGAATTTTTTCACCACATACAGTCATCATTTTTCAACTGCATCCCCGTATCCATATGATAATCCCCCTTCCTGCGAAGCACCCAATAGCCGGATGGCTGCCTGCTCTCATTCCGCCTACCCGCAAAATACAGCTGCTCCGCATAACAGTTGAAGTCATCATTCGCATATGCAGTCACGCACAGCTTTGCAGCTTCATGCATCCACTTCGCCGTCACGCCGTTTTCCAAGGCTTCTTCCTTCAGCTTCTCAAACAGCTTGTTTTCAGGTTCATATGGCACAAGCACCTGCACGCCGTCATTCTTGATGATGCGATAGTGTTTCTCGGCCCCTGCATAATCCTGCATTTGGATGGCCTCGCTCAGCTTCTTCTCCCCTTTCAACTTCCAAAAGAGCTTCTGATAGTAGCGCTGAATGTCGCTCGGATTCATCAAGTCAATCGGTTTCTCAATATGCAATGCACTAACCAGCATTGCCGCCTTTTCATACCATGTATCAGGATATAGCCTTTCTTCATCCGGAAGGAACACAAGCACTTGCCCGCCTTCGGGATGGCGGCCGTTTCGATTGCAACGTCCTGCCGCCTGAATGATTGATTCCAGCGGGGCCAGCGCGCGGAAAACGCTGTCAAAGTCCAAATCCACCCCCGCTTCGATGCACTGCGTCGCAACCACACGGCAAGGCAAGCCGTCGCGCAGCCGCTTTTTGACTTGCTCTATCACGACGCGCCGATGTGCCGGACACAATTCCGTCGTGATGTAGAATACTGATTCCGTCTCACATACCAATTTCAGCGCATCAAACAGCTTCTTCGCGTGCTTTTTCATGTTCACTATGGTGCAGATGCTCCGCTGCGCCGCCATCTTCTGCGCAATTTCTTCCCACGAGATTCTCTCATTCGGCAAAACTCGCCATGTCACCTGAACGCGGCGAAGTTGCTGATACATATCGGCATGGTTCGGACAAATCTCCGTAGCATGCCAAGTAAGATTAGGGATTGATTGATAATCCGGCTGTGTCGCCGTAGAAAAGAGCATCGTCACATTTTTCTTCGGCAGATTGCAAAGCGCCTGAATGGTTTTGAGCGTCGCAGGAAACAATTCTGCAGACAAGCTCTGCGCTTCATCGAAAATGATTACAGAATTCGCCAACCGATGCAGTTTCCGAAGATTCGGGGCTTTTGCCGCAAACAGCCCCTCGAAAAATCGCACGGATGTGGTCACAATGACTGGCATATCCCAGCGCTGCGCAAACTTTCGCTGCTCTTCTGTCAGCTGCCGTTGGCTATGATCTTCCAGCAAAACGTCATCCCCAAGGATTTTCCGATATTCAATTGCATTCTGTTCCGTCAGCGTAATAAACGGCAGCACAATGATGATTCGCTGCTGACCGTTCTTGCGGCATTGGCGCAGCGCAAAATGCAGCAAGGCCAGCGTTTTTCCTGTGCCAGTAGGCGCTGTCAGGGTGTAAATCCCCGGCGCATGATCCCCCGCCCTGCCGCACGTTTCAAACAACTCATTCCGCAGTGCATTGAGTTTTTTATCAGCCGTTGAGTTCCTTGCCAGTTCCGCCCGATGCGCATTTAAGCGCTCCAGCCAGTTTTCCGCATCACATTTCGGCGGTTCCGGGATGATTTCTCCATCCTCTTCCGCTGATGCGGTGTAATCTGCATCCACCAAGCAAGAAAGCAGCATTCGCGACCAAAGCATCCGTTCTTCTTCCCCAAGCGTCATATTCTTGATTCCAATTCGTTTCCAGTCCGGAAGTTCCTCACGAAATATATCTCTTAGCGCCCTGTAATTCTCTTCTCCTGTCAACGCGACCTCCTTTCCCTCGTTACCTTCCAACCACTTTTGCGTTGTCATGCATTCAAGTAGCGAATACTTCAGCTGATTGTAGCAGAGCAGCGTCCCATGATGCGCATTGATGGCTTCCAAAATGGTTGCATAATTTGTACTTGCAATTTTTTCACTTATGCACTCTTTCGTTTCTTTCCCTGCGTATTTACTCGTTTTGATAAGCAGCCACCACAAAAACGCAGCGCTCACCCTTGCATGGTCTACTCTGGATGCGTTTCCTTCCAAAACATCTTGGAATTTATCTGTGAGCTTGCCAGCATCATGAACCGTTCCGGCCATTTCCGCTTCTTTTTCCATGCCCAGTTGTCTTCCATACTCTTTGCTCAATTCTCCCACCGCGCAAAGATGTTCCTTCACCTCCACCTGCTTGCGTCCGGGACGCTTTGACTTCGCGTACCACTTCTTCATAGTATCTCTCCATCTTCATATTAAATTTGAACGGTTGAACTTCATATTTAGTGTACATAAGTTCCTCTATTTTGTCAATACTCTCAATGGTAAAATTTTAAGGCAACACCGCACAAATGAGGTACCGGTCACTGGCACCATATCCCCCCGATATATTCACCAATTTCCCTACAAATCAATCCGAGTAATAGCAAAAGGCTCTGCCGTTCTTCCTTCACGGAAGTCAGCAGAGCCTTTTTCATCCTATAAAGTTATATTCCAGCACCCGCAAGCCATTCGCGCCATCCGACACATCAGAATAGCACAAACGCCGCGGCTGCTATCATTTTGCTATCAAACAGGCAATCCTGTTTTGAAAAAGTGCGTGTTTTCAAGGCTTTTCAGCCTTTCTGGTATTATTCCCACTCGCTTCCTGAAACCGTGACCTAAACGATTTTGTATAGATGGTTTGGCTCCGATTATCAGGATTACTTAGATTATCCAAGAATTACGGTGTATCATAATTCCTGTTGTCATTGTGTTGTCAGGCAGATAGGTTGGTGTAGACCCAATCTGTATGGATATTATAGCGCAGTGTTCTTTGAATTGCAATACCGCTTTTCAAAATTTACACGCAATATTTTCGAAAAGCGTGCAAAGCATATTGATTTTTGGGAGCTTGGGCATTATAATATAAACACGCATAATGTAAATATTGCGTGCAGAAAGTTGGTGACAGGTTGAGCAAGTACAATATTGTCAACGAAGTTTTTGATGCCATCGGAGAAATTGCAAAGAAATCGGATTTTATTTCTGCCGGACTCAAAGACCAGGATGTATATGCGCTTTGTAGGCAGGGGTATCTCGAGCGTGTGAAAAAGGGGTATTACAAGCTGGCCGTCGGAGACGAGCCCAAAGAGGAGCTTATCCTTTCGAAACTGATGACGTACGGGGTCATCTGTGTTGAATCAGCTCTGTTCTACTACGGCTATAGCGACTTTGCGCCCAGAGAATGGTCGATTGCCGTCCCACGCTCTTATTCCAGAACGGTGAAGGCGATTCAGACGGAAGTGCCGGTGAAAGCGTATTATGTGCAGAATCCGATGTATCACCTGGGGGAAACAACTGGCACCTTCAATGGCGTAACACTTCCAGTCTATGACCGTGAACGCACCGTCTGCGACTGCTTCAAGTACCGCACGAAGCTGGATAACGAGATATTCAACAAAGCCGTCAATGCTTATGTGGCGGATGAAAAGAAAAACCTTGCCAACCTTTCCAAATACGCAAAGGAAATGGGTGTTTATAAGAAAATGATGAGTGTGATGGAGGTGCTGCTGAATGGCTGACGTGGCTGCATCCGTGCTTGCACGGCTCAAAAACAAAGCCGCAAAATGCGGCAGAAGCTATCAGCTCTGCTTACAGCTTTTCTGCCAGGAAGAGTTCCTGCGCCGACTGGAAAAGTCAAAATATGCGGAAAACCTGGTTCTCAAAGGCGGACTGTTCCTCTATTCCCTCACGGATTTCGATAGCCGTGTTACGGCTGATGTGGATTTTCTGCTCAGAAAGATGCCCAATACACCGGAACAGCTTCAAGCGATATTGGAGGAGATCATTGCAACCCAAACAGGCAACGATTTTATCACATTTGAAATCAAAAATGTGGCTCCCATTGCTGTGGCAAAGAAGTACGCCGGTATTGGTGCTTCCCTTGTGGCAAAGATAAAGAACACAAAAACTCCTTTTGGCATTGATTTCGGTGTGGGGGACATCATCGTGCCGAGACAGGAAAAGCGGAAGATACCAACGCAGCTTGACGGTTTTGAGGCGCCGACGGTCAATACCTATTCGCTGGAAACGACCGTTGCCGAGAAGCTGGATGCAATTCTCAGCCTGATGGAATTCTCCAGCCGGATGAAGGATTACTATGATCTCTATTATCTTGCGAACAAGTTTGATTTTGACGGTGCAACGCTGACGGAAGCGCTGAAAAAGACCTTTGAAAATCGTGGACACAAGTTCACGGTGGAGCAGTTTGATCAGGTTATGGCCTTTGGAAGCGACGATGCAATGCAGAAAAAGTGGAAAGCATTCTGCCGGAAGATTGACACAAAGACCGATGATTTTGATACGGTGCTGAGGACGATAAAAACATTCTTGGCAGATCCGTACAAGGCAACGGTTACTGGCAACAACTACACAGAATCTTGGTCAGCTTATATTGGTAGCTGGACACAGGGAGGAAATAACAATGGCTAAAATTCAATCTGTCGAGCCGAATGTTGCGGATCTTGCAAACGGTTGGCTGAAATCGTATAAACTTGATTATAAACTGGAACAGGAATCGCTAAATACAGAAATAGACCAGGCGCTTAATGACTACTATTCCAAAAATGGTGGTGTAGGCGGGAATCGTCCCGACGCAAAACTCCTTTTGCAGGACAAGAATTTGGGCAATTATCCGATTTTGATTGAGTATAAGGGCTATAAAGATAAGCTTGTTAAGCTTGATGTGGATGGCAAGGTTGCAAACAAAACCTCAAAAAATCAACCCGATTTCAAGAATATCAATTCGTATGCCGTGAATGGTGCCGTTCATTATGCAAATGCACTTCTGCATTATACGAGCTATACCGATATTATTGCCATCGGAATGACCGGCTACAAAAACGATGCCGGAAAACTGGAATATGAAATCGGCGTATATTATGTTTCCAAGAGCAATTTCGGTATCGGGCAGAATGTCGATGAGTACACCGATTTTTCTTTCCTAAAAAAGAGCAATTTTGACAGCTTTATTGAAAAAGTAAAGCGCCTCCGACTTTCACAGGAAGAGATCGAAAAGCTCAGAGAGCATCGTGAGCAGGAAATTAACGCCAGTCTTGTAAAACTGAACAACGACATTTATAACAATGAAAAAGGGTTAAGTGAACGTGACCGTGTTTACCTTGTGGCAGCTTCCATTATTGCAACGCTCGGCGTTCCCGGGAAGGTTGCCGCACTGGAAAAATCAGAACTGAAATCCTCAACTGAAGAAGGCAACCGTGACGGCGATATTATCCTCCGGAAGATCAAAGCGTTTCTGAGCGAAAAGAACCTACCGCAGGAAAAACGGGATCTGATCGTCCGTACCTTACAAAACACACTGACAACCGATAATATCAATAAGGTTGAAAACGGAGAAAGTCAGCTCAAACGGGTATTCACAAAAATCATCGACGATCTTGGTATTTACTATAAAATCGGTTTAAGCACTGATTTTACTGGTAAGTTGTTTAATGAAATGTACAGTTGGCTCGGCTTTTCACAGGACAAGTTGAACGATGTTGTGCTGACGCCTTCCTATGTTGCCACTCTTTTGGCAAGACTCGCAAGGGTAAACAAGGATTCTTATGTGTGGGATTTTGCAACCGGTTCGGCCGGGCTTCTCGTCGCATCTATGAATGAGATGCTGATAGATGCTAAAGAAAAGATAAAATCCCCAGATGCCTTTGCACTGAAATCTGCGGAGATCAAGGCAAATCAGCTTCTCGGCCTTGAAATCCTTTCGGAAGTTTATATGCTTGCTATCCTCAATATGATTCTGATGGGCGACGGCAGCTCTAATATCCTGAACAAGGACTCCCTGAAAGAATTCGATGGTCATTATGGTTTTGACAAAACCGATAAAAAGTTCCCGGCAGATGCTTTTGTCCTGAATCCGCCGTATTCTGCGCCGGGCAATGGAATGGTTTTCGTTGAAAAAGCCCTCTCGATGATGAGCAAAGGCTACGCTGCAATCATCATCCAGAATTCCGCAGGCAGTGGCAAAGCGACAGAATATAACAAAAAGATTTTGAAACATAGCACCCTGCTTGCGAGCATTAAAATGCCGATTGACCTGTTCATCGGAAAGTCAAGTGTTCAGACAAATATCTATGTTTTCCGCGTCGGAGAAGCACACCAGAAAGACGACACTGTAAAGTTTATTGACTTCTCTTTTGACGGCTATACACGAACAAACCGTAAAAAAGCAAGCTGTAATCTACGGGACACTGACCACGCAAAAGAACGATACGCAGAACTTGTTGATTTGGTTCGCTTTGGCAACGGAAAACTACACTATTATACAGAAAAAGAATACTATGAAGGTAATATTGATCCAGAAAACGGCGCCGACTGGAATCAAACAGTACCAGTAGACACGAAACCTACACTGGATGATTTCAAGAAAACAGTACGGGATTATCTTGCATGGGAAGTTTCCAGTATTATAAAAAATCAAGAATCGGAGGATGTCCGCCTGGGAAAATGAATGCCTCACTTAACAAAAAACTGGGGAATGTTAAGTGGGGCGACTACAAAATGGGGGAACTGTTTCAGCGTGTAAAAACAAATAAGCTCCCTTATAAGGCAGACGAGCTTCCTAATCAACCCTTAGGTGAATACACATTGCCTTGTCTAACTTCGAGTTTCAATAATCAGGGGCTAAATTACTATGCACCTCGAGAGGGTGCAACGATTCTCCAAAATGTTATATCAATTCCTTCAAATAGCGATGTTTACAGAGCCTATTACCAGCCGAACGATTTTACAGTCTTGTCAGATGCTTATGCCATAAGATGGATATTTGATGATCGTGAATTGTCCTCACGCCAGTACCTTTTTATGGTTATGTGTATTAATAAGGTTACTGATTTGCCAGTTTACTCATATAAAAACAAGCTTGGTGGCTGGAATGTAGTAAAGAACAAGCATATTCAATTGCCTCAAAAGAGGGGTGAAATCGACTTTGATTTTATGGAGTCCTTTATAGCGGAGCTGGAAGCGGAGCGTGTAGCGGAGCTGTCCGCTTACTTAACAGTAAGTGGACTGGATAATTACGAATTATCCAATAATGAAATGGCAATTATTGAGCGCTACAAGAAACATCAAATACCTTTTTCGGAATTTGAATTCATAAAAATATTTAACAACATAAAACAAGGACGGCGTTTGAAAAAAGATGATCAGCTTCCTGGGGATATTCCATTTGTGATGTCTGGGACAACGAATACCGGAGTGATTGGGTATATTTCGAACCCTGTTGCCCGGTTTCCGAAAAATTCAATTACTATTGATATATTTGGAAATAGTTTTTATCGTAATTATGACTTTGGAGCAGGTGATGACACGGGGGTATACTGGAACACAGAGAAGGAATATTCCAGAACTTGTATGTTGTTTTTTGCCGCCGCAATGGGAAGAGCTTTACGGGGAAAATATTCTTATGGTAAAAAATTGAGAAGTTCACAAAGCATACATTTCAAAATGCAACTTCCGACGAAAGACGGGAAACCTGATTATGATGCAATGGCAGCATTGATTTCCGCTGTGCAGAAGCTGGTAATCAAAGATGTAGTTCTCTATGCGGATAGAAAAATCGAGAAAACAAAAGATGTAACGAAGCGCTAAAAAATGTTAAAAGGTGGTGAATATATGCCTAAAAATATAGTCCAATATGATCTTCTCATTTCGTGCCCTGGAGACATCACAAGTGAGATTCCCGTTATTGAGGACGCAGTGTCGCAGTTTAATACTCAGTTTTCTGATGCTCTGGGAATAAGTATTCGGACAAAGCATTGGCGTAAAAACTCCTATGCACAGTCAGGTGGAAAACCGCAAGCGCTGCTAAATGAGCAATTCGTAAATGATTGTGATGCTGCAGTTGCCATTTTGTGGACGCGCTTTGGAACCCCTACCGATGAATACGGCTCTGGCACAGAGGAAGAAGTAGAAATTATGCTCTCTTCGGGCAAACAGGTATTTATGTATTTCTCGGACAAGCCTCTTTCTCCGTCGCAGATGAATGGAGAAAGCTACAAGAAGGTTCAAGCATTTCGTGATAAATACAAAGACCGAGGAATCTACTTCACATATTCAACGGACGAAGAATTCAGAACAATGTTCTTTGCACATTTGTCCCAATACTTTTTAAGTGAAAAGAGAGTTGCTGAAGTTAAGAGTGAACGTCATTCTGAATTAAAGGTTGTAGGTATAGATCAATGCCAACATATCAGTGATGAAGCCCCAATAATTAGTTTTGTTCCAAATACTGAAATGACCATAAGTAAGTACTTGGAGAAAATCCGTGCTCTTTTTGATGATATTTCTGCCCGAAAATTAGAGAAACGTGTTGAATTGCCAGGAAAAATTGCAAAATACACATTTGCTTTTAATAAGCCTGTCGAGATTAGCGAAGATGAACGAAAAATAATATACTCTGTGGCTGAAAAACTAAAAATCAACATTGCGGAAGATTTTTTCATCCTTGGAAACCTATCACAGAGTAGCGTACCAACAGGTATAATGGGCGGATATTCGCTTAATGGAACAGATGCGGAAGAAGAAAAATACGACGCTATTAAAAAACTCTTGAAAACGATCTCAAAAGCATTAGAATGGGCGCCTATAGAATGTGCTTTTACTGATAAAAAGTGCCTAAAGCTTGCTCTCCAGAATGGCGGGACAGATGTTGATGAAGATATAGAAATATCTCTCACTATACCAAAAGGCAGCTTACTGCCTATAAGCGAATTCCCAAAGCTGAACAACGATGAGATGGGTTATCTTCTGAACGACTTTAATATGAGCGAGATATTTGGTATATGCAGTACATCAATGTATTCGGATTACGACTCCTCCATTGTGACGAACAGAAGATTTTCTCCTCGTGTTTCTATGCCTTCCATCTTTCCTGGACATACTCCAGATTACAGTAATGATTTTGAGAGTGAACTTGCTGATGTATTTTGTTATTCGTGCTTTGATGAGGGGGAAAAGTATATTGTAAAATTAAAATATGATTATATTAAGCATAATACAATAATCGCATTCCCTTCAGTTATTTTTGTCAAAGACCTTTTCGATGGTATACCATACACGATTACATCCAAGAATTCGCCAGAGATAGTATCCGGAGAAATCAAAATTACAGATGATATACAAAACCAATAAAACCAGCGGCATGGATTCCCACCCTGCCGCCGTTGCGCTTATACCCTATAAATTAGTTCGCTATTTACAATCTCCATAGCCCTGTTTCGGATGTTATTCATCCTTCTGACCCACTCCATTTGGTTGTCTGCCTTGAGATGCTCCGTGATACCTTCCGCCTCGGCCATCTGCTTTACCAGCCGAGAGAATAGTTCCTCCGCCTGACGGTCGATGTCGGCAAGATAACCATTTAACTTGCCGCTTGTAAGAAGGGTCGCATAGGTTGCCCGGCGATGCTCCTTCAGGTAACGCCAGTGCCGCTGACCCCACACGCCGATGGGCTGCTGATCTTCTTCGGGCAGCTTCAGATCAGGGAGAAGATAATCTCCGACCTGCGTATAAGTACCGCCCATTTCCTCAAAAATTGTCTTTGTCATTGTCTGTTCCTACCTTTCATAATTTGTATTTCTGCGCCTTGTGTGCTGGGTTTGCTTTCGCTGCTGTTCCATATCTTTTGCCTGTGTGATCAGGTTGTCGATCTGCCGACTGCCGAGAACCTTCCGCAGGAAACGAAAATCCTTCAGCTCTGAGCGTAGAGAATCATTTTCTACCTTGAGCCGATCATTGGCGGCGGTCAGATGCTCGTTCTCCCGATAGAGCCGACCGTTGGTGGTGTTCAGCCGGTGATAGCTGTCCAATGCCTTATAATAGTGGTAGAACACCTCTCGGATAACCTCTTTCAATTTCTTAATGAGTGGGTCAACAAACCGCTGCTTATAGGTCTTGGCGGTTATTAGAGTGGGGGGATCGGGGAGTTGAAACTCTGCATCCGACTCAATCCGCTGCTCCAGCTTTTCAATAGACTGCGTACCCTGACCGAAGTTGTCGATCCGATTCTGTACCGTTTTCAGCTCGTCCTGTTTTTCGGCAAGTGTGGTGTCCAGTACAGCGAGTTCTTTCTCTCGTTCCTGCTTCTTGTAGTCCAGAACAGAGAGGTGCTTGTCGTGCGTCCCTTTCTGCTCCCACTGGATGTCATACCGCTCCATCACGGCGGCAAGCTGCTCCTTTTCGGACTGTACCCACTGCGCCCACTCGGTAGCGCCTCGTGTGCCGCCCTTGAAACCCTGCGCTGCCAGCGCCTGTTTCAGCGATACACGGGTATCAAGCCCTCGCTTGCTCCCGGTGGTGAACGGCACAAAGTCGATGTGGATGTGTGGTGTGGCCTCGTCCATATGGAGATGTGCCGAGAACACCCGGAGGTTGGGATTGCGTTCCTGAAAGCCCTGATAATATTCGTCCAGTACCCGCCGAGCCAATTCCGCATATTCGCCGGTGGCGCTCATATCCTCCTTGTTTCCGATTTGTAGGATGATCTCGTGGAAGGGCTTCTCCTGATTGCCGGAGCGAATTTTCTCGTAGTAGTTCGGAATGCGCCGGTCTGCACGGGCTTGCTTCTCGTTGTACCGTTTCAGAGCCTTATCGAAAAGCTGGTGGTATACAGTCTGGATGCGCTCGTTGCAATAATCAATGTTCAGGTGCGTGCGGCTTCCGTCTACATTTTCAGCTTTGAATTTGCGGCTGTTGTGATTGACAGAGCCTTTACCGACTTCAGCACTGATCGTTCTCTTCATAAAATCTCACTTCCTTTCACCCTCCGGCCGCAGCCGGGGTTCTGTTACTCTTGTCAAGAGTAACGCAAAAGCACTTTTGACAGCCTGCGGCTATCAAAAGATGCTGTTTGCGCTCTCCGAGGGAGCTTGCACAGAGGCGGTACATCGAATACTGCCTCTGTGCCGGGGCTTTGCCCCGGCAACTGCGGTTGCCTCCCCAGCAGGGCTGCCCTTTGAAAAGGTCACCCTGCACCCCGCCGAAACTTCTGTGACGGTGTGTGACGATGGTGACGGTATTTTTGATACCGCACCCGCTCATAGAAATATCGTCACACCGTCACATATCGTCACGATCGCTCTGTCGTTGCAAGCTTTACAGTGCGCTCGTTCCGATTGCGGCTGCTTTCATATCGGATGCCGTACTCATTCAGCAGCCGTCCGGCGTTGACATTCAACCGCCTTGTCAGGGCATTGGGCTTCATATCCACGCCGAGAAGTGCCGAAAGCTCTGTGGGCGTTCCCGCCCAATCCTTACCAGCCGAAGAAAGAAAAGCTGAAACCTGTTCCAGCAGCGGCTCCAGCGGCGCTTTCCAAAGCTCCGTTTCCACACGCTCCAGCTCCCACGCAAGGGTTTCCTCGTTGCGGAAAAGGTGCAGCCGCTGATCCGGCTGATCTCTTCCGGATACATCAAGACAAGCGGCATTACCAGTGCGTTTTTCTTTGGTGAGCAGAAATGCTCCATCCGCTGCACCCAGCAGTCCGTTGGTGCCGGAGATCATATCAAACTTATCGTCCGACTGCTGTTTTCGGGTGTGATGGACAAGAAGCAGACAGATGCCATAGCGATCCGCCAGCGCTTTCAACCGAGTGATGATCTGATAATCGTTGGCGTAGCTGTAGTTGTCCCCGCCGACCTCACGCACCTTCTGGAGCGTGTCAATGATGATAAGAGAAGTGCCTGGATGCTCCCGCAGAAAATTAGTGAGCTGCTCGTCGAGGCCGCTGCCAAGCTGGCCGGCCGAAACAGAGAAGAACAGGCTCTCATTTTCTGCCGTGCCGAACATCCGATAGGAACGCTCCTGCAAGCGGCGGTAATCGTCCTCAAGCGCAAGATACAGCACCGTCCCTTTACGAACGGGATAATTCCAAAGCGGTGTGCCGGTGCTGATATGATAGGCAAGCTGGGTCATCAGGAAGCTCTTGCCCAGCTTCGGAGCGCCGACAAAAAGGTAAGTACCCCGGTAGAGAAGACCGTCCACAAGGGGAGGCTTGCTCTGGTACACATTGTCCAACAGTTCAGACATTGACACGGTTTTCAAGTAGGACGGGTCCATCATTCGCAGAATTTCTCTCTGCATTTCATCAAACCCCTTGAAATCCGGGCCAAAATCGGTTAAACTATTGTCAGTAAGGTTTTGGGATGACTGCTCCGTATCTGCGCCAACAGATACAACGGGAGCAGTCATTTCTTTTTCATTGTTCATTCAGATTCCTCCTTCATCCCGCCGAGAATATCGGCTATCATTTCGATCAAGTCCAAAAGTTCCAAATCTACATCTTTACCGGCTTCTATCCGGCGTAATTCTTCCAACACCGCAGCAAGCTGATTCCGCAGCGCCTTGAAAACTCTGGGATTGCCCTGCACCACTACATCCTTGTGAGCGAGCCGCCGAGTGATATAGTCCTGCTTGGTCAACCCGGAAAGATGCACATAGCGTTCGATTTGAGCATCCTCCTCCGGCGATACCCGGAAGGCAACTGTCTTATTACGCCAGCGATTATGCTCGTCCCTGTTCTTCAATGACATTATCTGTACCGCCCTTCCTGAATTGATTGAGCTTGTCCGCCATATCGCTTTGCGTGGATGGGAACAGGTGGGCGTAGTTGTAGGTGATATTGATGCTTTCGTGTCCCACCCGGTCGGCAATGGCTACCGCCGAATAGCCCATTTCAATCAGAAGTGAAATATGGCTGTGTCTCAAATCGTGGATACGGATGCGCTTTACCCCTGCGGCATTGGCGCCTCTGTCCATTTCGTGATGAAGATAGCTTTTCGTGACTTCAAACAGCCGGTCATTTTTGCCGATTCGGTAGAGCTGTTTCATATAGTCCTGCATTTCTTCACAGAGGAACTCCGGCATTTTGATCGTCCGGTTACTTTTCGGCGTTTTCGGGTCAGTGATGATGTCCCGGCCACCGATACGCTGATAGGATTTGCTGATCGTGACCGTCTCCCGGTCAAAATCGAAATCCGCCGGGGTCAGCGCCAGCAGTTCACCCTCCCGGATGCCGCACCAATACAGCATTTCAAAGGCATAGAAAGAAACAGGCTTGTCCATCATTTCTTCGGAAAATTTCTTGTATTCCTCCTGCGTCCAGAAAAGCATCTCTCTTGCTTTGGCCTTTCCCATATTGCCGACCTTAGCGGCAGGATTGTCTTTCAGCCCGTAGAATTTCACAGCGTGATTGAAAATGGCACTGAGCTGATTGTGCAGGGTTTTGAGATACACCGGCGAATACGCCTCGCCGCTCTTATCCCGACATTTGATCATCTCATTTTGCCAAGCGATAATGTCTTTGGGCTGGATCGAGTTCATTTTCCGCTTGGCGAAGTAGGGAAGCAGTTTGGTGCGGATGATATGCTCCTTGGTGTGCCAAGTGTTCTCTTTCAGCCGGTTCTTCATATCGGCTGTGTAGGTGTCGATAAAGCTCTCAAAGGTCATATCCAGATCGGCTTCCACCTTGTGGAGTTGTTCCCGCTCCCAAGCAAGAGCTTCTCGTTTGGTTGGAAAGCCTCGCTTCGTAGACTGGTGGACTTTGCCCTGCCAATCCGTAAAACGGTAGTAGACCTTCCAAGAGTTGTTTTTGGTATCTTTATAAACGGACATTTTTACCTCTCTTTCTGAATAGCACCGTAGCAGGTGCGTTCCATAAAATATTGCTTGTTGACTCGTCCCGAAATCGTGAGGAAGCCTTTGCTTTTCAGTTCCTCATTCAGCTTCTGGACGATCTTGTAGGCGTAGGATTTGGAAACGCCCAATTCCTGTGCGACTTCCTCCACTCTCATAAAGCTTGTGTTTTCCATTTCATCACCCCTTTCGTTTGGCTATAGTTCTCTTATTTAGTGTCGGAGAACTTTCTGGCCGCATTCCGATTTGCCCGAGCGGGTACGCCATTACCGTGACGCACGACGGATATTCTGTTGTCTACAAATAACTTAACGCTATTTGCTATAGCCATTATACTAAACGAATTTGCTATTGTCAAGAGGCTTTCGGGAAAATATTTAACTTTTTTGCTTTTGCTATCTTGACATAACTTAAATCTATATGCTATACTAATTGCGCAGTACATAAAGGAGTGTTGTGCTATGGCAATCGGTGAGAGAATTCGGTTTTTCCGTAATCTGCGGGGAATGACGCAAAAATACTTGGGGCAGGTGGTCGGCTTTCCGGAAAAGACTGCCGACATCCGTATGGCGCAGTATGAATCCGGCAGCAGAACGCCCAAGGCGGAGCTAACGGAGAACCTTGCCGATGCGCTGGGTGTCTCGCCGCTGGCACTGTCCGTTCCGGACATCGACAGCTACCTTGGCCTAATGCATACACTGTTCACCTTGGAGGATCGCTACGGCCTGACGATTGAAAGCGGTGAGGACGGTGTTTCTCTGCGTGTTGACCCCAGGAAGGGCAGAGATGCTGCTGAGCTTACCGAAATGCTCACAGCGTGGGTACAGCAGGCAGAAAAGCTCCGCAATGGAGAAATCAACCGGGAGGACTACGACAAGTGGCGTTATAACTACCCGAAATATGACGAAGCCTCCGGCTACGTGAAAGTGCCGTCCCAGCAGCTCAGCGATGCGCTGGTGGAGGCTTTCAAAGACAGGCTGAAGAACGATTAAATTCAGACAAAACAAAAAAGAGCTATCTGACTTCTCTAACAGAAATCAGATAGCTCTTTATTCTTGGATAATCTAAAATGTTGTCATTTTGTTGTCACGGGGCAATTCCGTAACGAAAAAGTCCAGCATTTGCAAGGCTTTTTGGCCTTTCGGGCATCATTCCCACTCAATACTCGCCGGCGGCTTGGTTGTCACGTCCAGCACGACGCGGTTCACATGCGGCACCTCATTGACAATCCTTGCGGAAATCGTGCGCACGACGTCATACGGGATGCGCGCCCAGTCTGCGGTCATGAAGTCGTCCGTCGTGACCGCGCGGATAGCGACGGTGTAGTCGTACGTCCGCTCGTCGCCCATGACGCCCACGGAGCGGATGCCCGTCAGGACGGTGAAATACTGGTGGATATCGGCGTCCAGACCGGCCTTGGCGATTTCCTCGCGCAGCACCGCGTCGCTCTCGCGGACAATCTCCACCTTTTCCGGGGTCAGGTCGCCGATGACACGAATCGCCAAACCGGGGCCGGGGAACGGCTGACGCCAGACAAGATCGTGCGGGAGACCAAGCGTTTCGCCCAGCGCGCGCACTTCGTCCTTGAACAGCATCCGCAGCGGCTCAATCAGCTGCGTGAAGCCGAGTTCCTTGGGCAGGCCGCCGACATTGTGGTGGCTCTTGATGACCGCCGCGCCCGTCGCCTGACCACTCTCGATAACGTCCGGGTAAATCGTGCCCTGCGCGAAGTAGTCCAGCTTGCCGAGCTTTTCGGATTCCGCCTTGAATACTTTCAAGAAGTCACGGCCGATAATCTTGCGCTTCGTTTCGGGGTCGGAAACGCCCTTCAAGTCCTCATAGAAGATTTTGCTGGCGTCGGACGCAACCAGACGCACGGGGAAAGTGTGCGTGAACACATTCACCACCTGCTCGGTTTCGCCCTTGCGCATGAAGCCGTGGTCAACGTAGACGCAGGTCAGGCGGTCGCCGATGGCCTTATAAATCAGCGCCGCCGCGACGGAGGAGTCCACGCCGCCGGAAAGTCCCAGCAGCACAGTGCCCTTGTCGCCCACGATTTCGCGGATGTTGGCAATCGCCGTCTGCGCGTAGGTTTCCATCGACCAGTCGCCCACGCAGCCGCAGATATTCAGGAAGTTCTCGATGACCGCGCGTCCCTCGTCGGAGTGGGTCACTTCCGGATGGAACTGCACGCCGTAGATGCGCCGGTCGTCGTTCGCCATCGCCGCAACGGGGCAGTTCGTGCTGTGCGCAATCGGGTGGAAACCAGCCGGGCACTTCTTCACCTGATAGGTATGGCTCAGCCAGCAGGAGGAAGCATCCGACATGCCGGAGAGCAGGCTCGTCTTATCGTCCATCGTCACGGTGATTCGGCCATACTCGCGCTGTGCCGCCTTTTCCACCGTGCCGCCCAGCAAATACGCCGTCAGCTGCATTCCGTAGCAGATGCCCAGCACCGGCACGCCCAGCTGATACACGCCCTCGTCGCAGCGGGGTGCATCCTGTTCCAGCACGCTCGCCGGGCCGCCGGAGAGAATCACGCCCACGGGGTTCTGCGCGCGAATCGTCTCCAGGCTCGCGTCATAGGGCAGGACGCAGGAATACACATGGCATTCGCGCACGCGCCGCGCAATCAGCTGCGTGTACTGTCCGCCGAAATTCAGAATGACGATTTTCTGTGTTTCCGCCATTGATTGATTTCCTCCACTATTTCTTTCCCTGTTTCAAACTGAAAAGCAGCACCGAATTTTGATACGATGCTACCTTATATTGTGCCACATTTCCGCCGTGAAAGCAAGCCCCTGCACGGCTTTTTTTCCTGCCGGCTGATTAGTTTACACGTTAGCCTTACGTCGTTTCCTTTCATTGTTCCTTTCGGTGAAAATTTCGCCATATTTATCAGCTTTTTTCTTCTTTTGCCGCTTGACAAGGGCATTTTTCCGGGTTATAATACCCATATACCTAACTGTTAAGCTAACAGGAAGAGAGGACTGCTTCATGTTTCGTCAGGATTGTTCGCGCCATCTGCTTACGACCATTCTGCCTTTCTGGGAGAACCTGACCGATTGGGAGCGCGGCGGCTGGTTCGGCTATGTGAATCATGACCTGTCCGTGGAGCGCGGGGCGCACAAGGGCTGCATCCTCAACAGCCGCATTCTGTGGACGTTCTCGACGGCGGCGCGCGTGACGGGCGATAAGTCCCTGCTGCGCTATGCGCGCCATGCGTTCGCATTCCTGCCGCATTTTGAGGATACCGAGCGCGGCGGCGTGTACTGGTCGGTGACGGCGGACGGCGAGCCGCTGGACAAGACAAAGCACACCTATTGTCAGGCATTCGCGATTTACGGCTTGGCGGCGTACATGCGCGCCATCGGCGAAAGTGACCCGGATTACGCCCTTGCGCGCGACAAGGCGATGGCGCTTTTCCGCCTGATTGAGACGAAATGCAGCGACGCGGGCGGCTACGGCGAAGCCTATGAGCCGGATTTCACCCCCGTCGGCAACGAGAAGCTGTCCGACAACCCGAAGCTGATGGAGCGCCACGAGACGGCGTCCCGCACGATGAACACGCTGCTGCACGTTTTGGAGGGCTATGCGGAATTATACCGCGCCATGCCGGACGAAGCTGTGCGCCGCGCCGGAGAAGTCTGTTTAGAGCGTTTCCTGAACGTGATGTACAATCCGGGCAAGCGCCGCTTGGAGGTCTTCTACGACCGCAACTACCGCTCTTTGCTGGACATGCAGTCCTTCGGGCACGACATTGAGGCCTCGTGGCTGATTTGGGACGCGGCAGAGACGCTGCTGCCCGAATCAAACCGCGCGCCGTATCTGCACATGTGCCTGACGCTGGCGGAAGCTGTCCGCGAACGCGCATTCACCGACCACGGCTTGGAGAACGAAGTTGTCGAGGGCAAAGTTGACCACACGCGTGTCTGGTGGGTACAGGCGGAGACGGTGCTGGGCTTTCTGAATGCCTATGAGCTGACGGGCGCATCCACTTGGCTGAGGCAGGCGGAAGCGCAGTTTGCCTACATCCGCCGCGCCTTTGTTGACCCGCGTCCGAACAGCGAGTGGTTCTGGTCGCTGTCCGAATCCGGCGTCCCGACGGACAAGCCGATTGTGGAAGAGTGGAAGTGTCCGTACCACAACAGCCGCATGTGCCTGCGGGTGATGGAACATCTGGCGTAATGTTCCATCGGCTATCGCGCTGATGCTTGCATTCATGCTGTTTTTACCTTTCTGAATGTGCTTTCGCCTTGCGCAGGGATTTCGCTCCTGCGGGAGCGACAAGGGGGCTTTGCGGTCGCCCCCTTGACCCCTTCGCAGTGCACACTCCTGTTTATTGGTTTGTATTGCTGCTTAGGAACGAAAAGCACACTAACTAAAAAACTTCCGATACAATTCAATTAACTTAGGAGAGCACCGAAGGTTTCCAAAGGGCGATCGGAAAGCCCTTTGGTCGCCTCCGCAGAGGCGAAACCCCTGCGTCAACAAGCACAAAAGCATCAAGAAATCCGAAAATCAACGAAAAAAACGGACTTTGCCCTCGCAAACATCCACAAATCTGGAGGTTTTATTTCACCATGAGCGGTATCACCATGCGTGACATTGGGCGGCAGCTGGGGGTCAGCGCCGTCACCGTGTCGAAGGCGCTCGCGGGAAAATCCGGCGTGAGTGAGGAAATGCGGCAGAAAATCATCCGTCGCGCATCCGAACTCGGCTATGTCAACCCCAACGCGCCGCAAACCACAACCACATCCGGCTTGGATGTCGGCATCCTCATTCCGGAGAATTTTTTCTCCGTCGTGTCCTTTTATGCAACTTTCTACAAGCAGCTCGTGCAGGCGCTGACCGACGCGGGGCATTTCGGCATCATGGAGCTGGTCACGCATGACATGCAGACCGCGCTGACCCTGCCGAATCTCCTGCGTTCGCGCCACGTCGATGCGCTCATCTGTCTGGGGCAGCTGACTTCCCCGTATATGCAGCTGCTGACGCGGCAGGAAATGCCCGTGATCTGTCTGGACTTCCACGACCCCTTTGTCACCACTGACGCCATTGTCAGCGACAACGCTTTCGGCGCGGCGCAGTTGACCTACTGGCTGATTGAGCAGGGGCATCGGGACATCGGCTTCGTCGGGGATATCAAGGCAACGTCCTCCATCATGGAACGCTACCTCGGTTTCCTTTCCGCAATGCTGATGAAGGATTTGCCCGTGCGCCCCGAATGCGTTTTTTCCGACCGCAGCCCAGAAGGGAACACGTTCCACACCTTCCAGCTGCCGGAGAAAATGCCGACCGCGTTCGTCGTGAACTGCGATATGTCCGCGCAGGCGCTGATTACCGACCTGCAAAGCCGCGGCTACCGTGTGCCGGAGGACATTTCCGTCGTGGGCTTCGATGATTTCTGCCCGACCGCCGGCAACACGCCGCCGCTGACAACCTTCCGTGTCAATTGCCCCGCGATGTGCCGCATGGCGGTCAAGCTGATTGGCGAGCGCTGCGCGGGCGACCGCAAAACCGTCGGGCGCGTGGTGATTGGCGGCGAATGTGTCTTCCGTGATTCCGCCGCGCCGGTGTCTGTCATTCACTAATCCCGGAGAGCAACCGCTTTCCGTTAAACAACCAAGAAAGAGGTATGTACACATGGCTGTCAAGATGCTCAATGTCCCCTCCCTTCCCAACATTCCGTGGCAGGAGAAGCCGGCTGACTACAAGCTTTCCTCCCCCGTCTGGCGTTACAGCGAGAACCCCGTCATGGGGCGCAATCCCACGCCGGAAATTGCCCGCATCTTCAATTCCGCCGTTGTGCCGTGGGAGGATGGCTACATTGCCGTTCTGCGCGGCGAGCAGGTCAACGGCATCCCATATGTCTACCTCGGACATTCCAAGGACGGCATTCACTGGGACGTCGAGCGCGAAAAAGTGCCCTTTGTGGATGACAACGGCAACCCGAAAATGCCGCACTACGCCTATGACCCGCGTCTGGTGAAGGTGGATGACACCTACTACATCATTTGGTGCACCGACTTCTACGGTGCTGCCATCGGCATGGCGAAGACGAAGGACTTCAAAACCTTCACGCGCATCGAGAACCCCTTCATCCCCTTCAACCGCAACGCCGTGCTGTTCCCGCGCAAGGTGAACGGCAAGTTTAAGCTCCTGTCCCGCCCGTCCGACTCCGGCCACACGCCTTTCGGTGATATTTTCATCTCCGAATCGCCCGACATGGAGTACTGGGGACACCATCGCCATGTGATGGGGCGTGGCAGCAACTGGTGGGAATCCGTCAAGATTGGCGGCGGCGCTGCCCCCATTGAAACGACCGAAGGCTGGCTGCTGTTCTACCACGGCGTCGCGACCACCTGCAACGGCTTCGTCTACTCCATGGGCGGCGCGATTCTGGACATCAACGAGCCGTCAAAGGTGCTGTACCGCTGCGAAAACCACCTGCTGACGCCGGAAGAGCCTTACGAAACGACCGGCTTCGTGCCGAACGTCGTTTTCCCCTGCGCTACATTGCAGGACGGCGACACCGGCCGCATCGCCATCTACTACGGCGCGGCGGACACCAACGTCGGTCTGGCGTTCACCACGGTGGACGAGGTTGTCACCTACATCAAGGCGCACTCCAAGCTCCAATGGGGCGACGACATCGCGCAGGACGATTTCTGATTTTGCGGGGATGTACGAGTGCGTACATCCCTCTTTTTGTGCAGGAGGAGGCGCCAGAGACGCTGCCTCTGGACTCCGCAAGGGAGAATGAAACGGGACGAAGTCCCCTCCCTTGACCCTTTCGCGCGATTGAGTTGACTTCTCTTTCATACTGCTTTCGCGTGTTGATGCAGAGATTTCGCCTCTGCGGAGGCGACCAGAGGGCTTTGCGGTCGCCCTCTGGACTGCTTCGCGTCCCATCTAAGTTTGTTGAGCTTTATCGAAACAAATTTAGTTGGTGTGCCGTTCGTCCCTAAGCAGCAATACAAATCAATAAACAGGAGTGTGCACTGCGAAGGGGTCAAGGGGGCGACCGCAGACTTCGTCTGTTTCCATTGCCCCCTTGTCGCCTCCGCAGAGGCGATTCCCCCTGCCACAATCAAAATCAATTCCCTTAGCACCTGTACTAAACAAACAATGCAAAGGAGCGACCACTGCTATGCAAATCCGCAGTTTTTCCTCCCTGATGGAGTCCTACGAGCGCCTCATCGCGCGCCCGAACCCCGCCAATGACCACTTCTATAACGGGCTTTATACCCGCTACCGCTACCCTGTCCTCACCCGCGAGCACATCCCGCCCTTCTGGATGTACGACGCTGACCCCGCGTCGAACCCCTTCATGATGCAGCGCCTCGGCGTCAATGCCACCATGAACAGCGGCGCAATCAAGCTGAACGGCAAGTACTGCCTCGTCGTGCGCGTCGAAGGGATGGATCGCAAGTCCTTCTTCGCCGTCGCGGAATCCGACAAGCCCACTGAGGGCTTCCGCTTCCGGGATTATCCTGTCGTCCTCCCCGATACCTGCGCAGAGGAAACAAACGTCTACGATATGCGCCTGACGCAGCATGAAGACGGCTGGATTTACGGCGTATTCTGCTCCGAAAGCAAAGACCGCACCAGCAGCGATTTGTCCGCGGCGGTTGCGGCGGCGGGCATCGTTCGCACGAAGGACTTGCAGAACTGGGAGCGCCTGCCGAACCTCAAGACGCTCCGTTCGCCGCAGCAGCGCAACGTCGTCCTTCACCCCGAATTTGTGGACGGGCAATATGCTTTCTATACTCGCCCGATGGATGATTTCATCGAGACGGGTTCGGGCGGCGGCATCGGCTTCGGGCTGTGCAAGGATATTGAGCACCCCGTCATTGACGAGGAGAAAATCATCTCCCTGCGCCGCTACCACACCATCACCGAAAGCAAAAACGGCGCGGGCGCAACGCCAATTCGCACCAACAAGGGCTGGATTCACATCGCGCACGGCGTTCGCAACACGGCGGCAGGTCTGCGCTATGTGCTGTACGCCTTCATGACGGCGCTGGATGACCCGTCGCGCGTGATTGCCGAGCCGTCGGGGATGCTGCTTGGCCCGATGGGGCACGAGCGCGTGGGCGACGTGAGCAACGTCGTGTTCTCCAACGGCGCAATTGCGGATGACGACGGCAAGGTGTACATCTACTATGCCTCGTCGGACACGCGCCTGCACGTTGCCGAAACGGACATTGACCGCCTGTGCGACTACCTGCTGCACACGCCCAAAGATCCGCTGCGTTCGCCGGACTGCGTGCGCCAGCGCTGCCTGCTCATCTCGCACAACCTCGCGTTTCTGGGAAAGAAGGACGACTAATGGCGATTGAATTCAAACTTGCGCCCCTGTTTGGCAATGGCGCTGTCCTGTGCCGCCGCAAGGAAGTGCGCGTCTGGGGTACGGCAGCGGATGGGCAAACTGTCACCGGGCGCGTGACGACGGCGGATGGGCTGATTCTCTCCGAAGGCGTCTGCACAGCGCGCGACGGACGCTTTCTCCTGCATCTTCCGCCGATGGAACAGGCGACCGGCTGCACACTGACCGTCACCTGCGGGGCAGAAACGTGCACATCCACCGATATTTCGATTGGCGAAGTCTACCTCGCGTCCGGGCAGAGCAACATGGAGCTGGAACTGCAAAACGCCGACGAGGGACAGGATTTAATCGCGGCGCATGACGACCCGCTGGTGCACTACTTCAACGTCCCGAAAAAGAGCGTCTGGGATGACGACGCGATTGCCGCGGAAGCCGCTTCCCGCTGGGAGCGTGTCCGCCCCGGCTATGCGCGGGATATGTCCGCCGTCGCGTACTTCTTCGCCCGCAAACTCGCGCGGACGATTGACTGCCCTATCGGCATTATTGACTGCTACTGGGGCGGTACATCCGTGACCTGCTGGATGGACAAGGAAGCGCTGGAAGCAACCGCCGAGGGGCAGCGCTACATCACCCGCTACCGTGAGCAGGGCGGCGACAAGCCTTTTGACCAGTGGCGGCAGGAGGAAGATGCCTTTTGGGTTGAAATGAACGCATGGAATGCGCATGTTGCTCAGCTGAAGAAGGACAATCCCGGTATCTCGTGGCCGGAAATCAACGAAACCGTCGGCCCCTGCCCTTGGCATCCGCCGGTTGGTCCCGGTTCGCCGTATCGTCCGGGCGGGCTGATTGAAACGATGACAAAGCGCGTCGTTCCCGCGACGCTGACCGGCATTCTGTATTATCAGGGTGAGGATGACACCGCGAAAACCGAGCATTACGACGTGCTGCTGACTGCCATGGTGATGCGCCTGCGTCAGCTCTTCCGCGACGATGCGCTCCCCTTCCTCAACGTGCAGCTGCCGATGTGGATTGCCGCCGGCGACGAGGATAAGCACGACTGGGCGCGCCTGCGTCTTGCACAGACACGCGCTGCGAGCGCCCTCCAGCCCGGCGGTCTGGCGATTCTGCTGGACTGCGGCGAGTTCGACAACATCCACCCGACCGACAAGCGTACCCCCGGTGAGCGCCTGTGCGACGTTGCCCTGCGCGTCGTCTATGGCATGGACGCGCCGGAATCCCCCCGCGCGCTGGGGAAGTATACGCAGGGAGATACGCTCGTTGTCACGCTGAGCGCACCTGTGCTGCGCCGGGAGACGGGCGAACTGCTGCTGGAGATTGCCGGGGAGGACGGGGCGTATCACCCTGTGCAGTCGGTGACGCTGGATGGGACGGAGATGCGCTTGCGGAGCGTGGCGGTGCTCCACCCGGCGAAGGTAAGGTATGCATATGTGAATTGGGGGAAGGTCGCTTTGTTTGGGCGGAACGGCTTACCGCTCGCGCCCTTCGCCTTCGAGGGCTAAAAGAGGATAAACACGCGGAAGAAGTAAGGAGAAGAAGCCAACTCAATCGCGAAAAGGGGTCAAGGGGCAATTGCCCCTTGCGGGGTCAAGGGGCGGAGCTCCCTTGTGGGGTTTGGGGCAACGCCCCAACTGTTTCTCGTCAAGCCTACTCAAAGGAAGAAGTCAACAAGGCGCAGGCAGCGAAGCGTCCCTGCCAGTAACTTCGCGCTCCCGCAGGAGCGCCCCCCAAGCTGCTCTACCAACTACTTGCGCATTGTCGCGCCAAATGGGCGCGACCGAATTGCTTGACTTCCGTTTCTGTCTGTTTTCCCTGAACATCCTCTTCAATCCATCACCAAAAACAGACCAGCACGGCATCACACCATGCTGGTCTGTTCTTTATTCTGCTTACTTTTCCGGCGCATCCGGGGTGGTCGGCGTGGGCGGCACCGGGGCTTTGCCCTGAATGTACACCGGGTATGCCGCGCTCACCCGCTGACCGTCATTCACCGTCGCGGTGACGAGGACAATTTGTGTTTCCGCGTTTGCGGACACGCGCAGCTTCCCGTCGCCAGAAATCGTCGCAACGCTCGCGGGGCAGTTGACCGCCCACGTCACACGCTTCACCGTGGCGTTCGCGGGCTGCACCGTCGCCATCAGCCGGAGCGTCGCACCCGCGCGGACGATGCGGTTGCCTGTAATCACCACGCCCGTCGCCGGAATGCCGACCGTCACGCGCAACGACGCGCGCTTGTTCGAGCCGTCGGTCGTGCGGGCGGTAATCGTCGCTGTACCCGCCTTCAAGCCGCGCACAACGCCGTTTGCATCCACCGTCGCAACGCGGGTGTTGCTGCTGCGCCAGCGGATGGGCATCTGTGCCGTTTCGGGTGTTGCCGACACATGCAGCTGCACCGACGCGCCAACGTTAATCCAGCTGCTGGCTGCCGTCAAGGTGAGTTTCGTCGTCTTGGGGTAAATGACAAGCGTCCACGTTGCGGAAATGGTACTGTTCTCCGCGCTGACGGCGTTCACCGTTACCGTCGTGATTTCTGTCACGTTCTTCGTGGTCAGCACGCCGCTGGTCGAAATCGTCGCGACGCTCGCGGGGCAGTTGAGCGAGTAGATAACCTTCTGATTCGCGGCATCCTTGGGCAGAATCGTCGCCTTGATGGTCGTGGACTGCCCGCCGCCGAGTTTTTCCGCGCCGCTGATGGTCAGCGACTTGACCGTTTTCTGTACCTTGACGGTGAACTTCGCGCGGACACCCGTGCCGTCCGTCGCCGTCGCGGTAATCGTCACCGTACCCGCCTTGAGCGCGGTCACAACGCCATTTGCATCCACCGTCGCAATGCGCTTGTTGCTGGTCGACCAAGTGACGCTCTGCGCGGCATCTTCCGGCAAAACGCGCGCCGTCAGCTGAAGCGTCTTGTCCTCGCCGTCCACATCAATGTAGTTTCTCGGCGCGGAAATGGCAACCGTCGTTACCGGGGGCAGAATCTGCACGGTGCGCGTCGCGGAAATCGCGCTGTTCTCCGCGCTGACCGCCGTTACCGTGATGGTCACGGGCGCGGTGAACCCCTTGCCAGCCTTCAAGCGCCCATGCCGGTCAATGGTCGCGATGTCTTTTCCGCAATCCACCGACCAGATAACCTTCTGGTTCGTCGCCGTAGCGGGGGTGATGACGGCGTTCAGCGTGATGGTCTTGCCCTGCGCAAGGGCACTTGCGCCGCGGATTTCCAGCGTACCGACCGCACTGCCGACCGTCAGGGTGATTTTCGCCGAGCGGCCCGAACCGTCCGTCGCCTTGGCGGTAATCGTCACCTTGCCGACCTTCTTCGCCGTCACCAGACCGTTTGCATCCACCGTCGCAATGCGCTTGTTGCTGGTCGACCAAGCCACCTGCTGGGAGGCATCCTCCGGGATGCATTTTGCCGTCAGCTGAAGCGTCGGGGACGCGAGGTCAATCGTCAGGCGCGGCGCGGAAATCGCAAGTCCCGTCGTCACCGGGCGAATCGTAACCGTGTGGGTGGCGCGAATCGCGCTGTTCTGCTTGGACACTGCCGTCACGGTAATGGTCGTAATCGCGCTGATTTTCTTGGTCGTCAGCTTGCCGCTCTGGCTGATGCTGGCGATGCTCTTGTCGCAGTCCACCGACCAGACGACGCCTTTTTCCGTCGCATCCGCCGGCGTCATCACCGCCTTGAGCGTGATGGACTTGCCCGCCGCGACGCTGCCTGCGCCCTCGATGGTCAGCCCCGTCACGCCGCTAACGACACGCAGGGTAATGCGACCCCTGACCTTACTGCCGTCCTTCGCCGTGGCGGTGATGGTCACTTTGCCGGTCTTGCGCGCCGTCACCAGACCGCTTGCATCCACCGTCGCAATTTTGCTGCTGCTGCTCGACCATGTGACATCGGTAATCGCGTCCTCCGGGTCGCACGTCGCTTTCAGCTGCAAAGTTTTGCTGCCGCTCAAATCAACATACGTCGTGGGCGCGCTGACGGTGATTTTTTTCACGCCCGGCGCAATGCACAGGCGGAAGTTCGCATAGCGCGACGGGTCGCTTTTCAGCGCCGCCGACACCTGCACATAGTGCGTGTATGGCACACGTTTGGTGGTAATAACGCCGCTTTTGATGGTCGCCAGCGAAGCGTCCGCCGGGTACAGCGTCCATTCCAAATCGCTGTTCGGGACGGTTTTTCCGTCGATGGTGACGGAGAACGTCAGCTTCTCGCCGCCGCGAACCGTCTTTGCGCCGGAAATAACGACTTCGCCTTTCGCGGGCGGCGTAGGCAGCGGCGGCGCGGGCGGCAGGTCACTGCCCGTGGTGATGTCCGACGGCGTTGTGACCGCCAGCGCTGTATTGCTCCATTGCGGCACAAGCAGCACCGCCAGCACCAGCATCAGCACCAACGCCGCCTTTTTCATGCTTTGCTTCATGGTTCTTTCCTCCTACCAATTTCCGAAAAAGGGATTCCGCATTCTTCATTGTAGCGCAGAGCGCAGCCCTGCGTCAAGCAAATTTCGCCTGTGGGTGAAGAATTTACAAGTCACCGCCTTGCAAAGGCGTAAATCCCAATCGCCGCGGCAATGGACAGATTCAGCGAATCCACCTTATTGCTGCTTGGAATGCGCACAGGCTGCCCCAGACGGCTGAACTCCGGCGGCAGACCGCTGCCCTCGTTGCCGAAAATCAGCGTCCAGCGGTCAGGAATGTCGCCTAACACATCCGGCAGGGACTTCGACCCGTCGAGCATGAACGGATAGAGCGCGTGTTCCGGGAACTGCTCCTGATACTGCGAAAAATCATCATAGACATGCAGCCGCAGCTGGAAGATGCTGCCCATGCTGGCGCGGACGGTCTTGGGATCAAACACATCCACGCACGGGCGGATGACGGCGATATCCTGCACGTCAAAGCCAAGCGCCGTGCGGAAAATCGTGCCGACATTGCCGCTGTCCGACGGGTGATGCAGGACGATATGCGGCTTGTCAGGGCGCAGGTCATCCTCGAACTTGCTGAACACTGCCGCCGCGAAGCAGTTTTCCTTCCCCGAAATGCGGGAAAGCGCCTTGTCTGCCTCTTCCACGCGGATATGGTGCTTTTCCGCTTCCTCGCGAAGCCGCTGTGCGCCCTCAGTTCCGGCGCTTCGGCTATGCAGCAGCACGCGGCGGCAGCTTTCCGGGCGGTGCAGCAGGCATTCCATCGCCGGGAACATCCCCGGTGCGTAGGCATAATCCAGCTCCGCCGAATAGGTTGATAAAGACGGCATAATTGCCCTCCTAATTAGAATAGCGCTTCCACAAAGTCCTTGGCATTGAAGGGCTGCAAGTCGTCGATGCCCTCGCCTACCCCGATGTACCACACCGGCACTTCCAGCTCCTGCCGGATGGCAAGCGCAATGCCGCCCTTCGCCGTGCCGTCGAGTTTGGTCAGGATGATGCCGCCGATTTCGCAGACTTCCTTGAACGCGCGCGCCTGCGCCAGACCGTTCTGCCCCGTCGTTGCATCCAGCACGAGCATACAGCGCACATCCGCTTCCGGGAACTCGCGGTCAATCACGCGGCGCATCTTGTTCAGCTCATCCATGAGGTTCTTCTTGTTGTGCAGGCGGCCGGCGGTATCAACAATCAGCAGATCCGCGCCCTGTGCCTTGGCGGACTGGATGCCGTCATAGACGACCGCCGCGGGGTCAGCGCCCTCAGCGTGCTTGACAATCGGCACACGCGCGCGTTCCGCCCAGACGGTCAGCTGGTCAGCCGCCGCTGCACGGAAAGTATCCGCCGCGCAGAGGATAATCCGGCGGCCAATGTTCTGGAAGCGCAGGGCAAGCTTGCCGATGGTGGTCGTTTTGCCCGCGCCGTTCACGCCGACAACGAGCATGACCATCGGCCAGCGCAGCGGCGGACGCGGGATGTCCATCTGCTCAATCATGATATCTTTGAGCATCTGCTTGGCGGTATCGGCGTTCTTGACCTTGTTTTCGCTCACGCGGCGGCGCAGTTCATCCATAATGGCGGTTGTCGCCTTCATGCCGCAGTCGGACATGAGCAGGATGTCTTCGAGTTCCTCATAGAAGTCCTCGTCAATCTTCCTTGTTTCCTTCACCAGCGTATCGACGCGCCCCATCAGCGAATCACGCGTCTTGGTCAATCCTTCACGCAGTTTTGCGAACAGTCCCATTGTCATTCCTTCTTTCATATAAGTTATGGGAGACCCCAGAGGCGCTGCCTCTGGACTCCGCAAGGGGCGCTGCCCCTTGACTCTGCAAGGGAGTTCCTCCCTTGACCCTTTCTCGCGATTGAGTTGGTGACACTTTCATACAGTGTCCGCGTGTTTATCCGGCGAACCTACGGTTCAGATTAGATGCTCCGGTATAAACCAATAAACATGAAACCCCAAAAGTTGCGGCGCCGAAGGGGTCAAGGGGGCGACCGCAGACTTCGTCTGTTTCCATTGCCCCCTTGTCGCCTCCGCAGAGGCGAAATCCCCTGCAACAAGAAAATTCAGTTGCAAAGATGTATTCAGAAATGCCGCCCGCCCAAAGGCACTTAAGCATTGCCCTTATGCTTCTCCAAGAACACCATCAGCACCGCCACATCCGCGGGCGACACTCCCGGAATCCGGCTCGCCGCCGCAAGCGACCGCGGACGCTGCTTCATCAGCTTCTGCCGCGCTTCAATCCGAAGCCCGGTCACTTCCTCGTAGGGCAAATCCTCCGGCAGCAGCGTCTCTTCCATCTGCCGCGCGTGGCGAATCAGCGTCTCCTGTCGCTCCAAATAGCCCTCGTACTTCACCGAGATTTCCGCCTGCTCCTGCGCGGGCTTGCCGAATTGCCTAATTTCCGGCGAAAGCTCCGCCAGCGCTGACAGCGTGATTTCCGGACGCTTCAGCAGTTCCACTGCGCTTAGCCCGTTCTGCGCTTCTGGCTGATGATGCTTCTCCAGCCAGTCGTTCAGCGTGACACCGGGCGTGTATTTTGCCTTGCGGAGTTCGCCCAGCAGCTGCGCGGTTTCCGATGCCTTGCGTTCCGTGCGCTCCATGCGCTCCCGCGTCGCCAGACCCGCCTCGTAGGCGATACGCGTCAGGCGCAAATCCGCATTGTCCTGCCGCAGGGATAAGCGGTGCTCGGCGCGGCTCGTCATCATGCGGTACGGCTCGTCCGTGCCTTTCGTCGTCAGGTCGTCGGTCAGCACGCCGATGTACGCCTGATCGCGCGTGAGCACAATCGGCGGCTTGCCCTGCGCCGTCAAAGCGGCATTCATGCCCGCCAGCAAGCCCTGCGCGGCGGCTTCCTCGTACCCGGATGTGCCGTTAATCTGCCCCGCAAAAAACAGCCCCCGCACATCCAGACTTTCCAGTGTCGGGCGCAATTGCCGGCTGTCGATGCAGTCGTACTCAATCGCATACGCCAGCCGCGTCAGCTCGCACCGACGCAAGCCCGGCACGGAGCGGTACATCTCCCACTGCACATCCTCCGGCAGCGATGTGGACATGCCCTGCACATACCATTCGCGGCTTTGCATTCCTTCCGGCTCAAGGAACACCTGATGGCGCTCCTTGTCGGCGAACTTGACGATTTTATCCTCAATCGACGGGCAGTAGCGCGGCCCGATGCCGTGGATTTTGCCGGAATACAGCGGCGCACGGTGGAGATTTCGGCGGATAATGTCGTGCGTTTCCGGCGTCGTCCATGTCAAATAGCATGCGTAGGTATTGTGCAGCGCGCGGTCGGTCATAAACGAGAACGGCGTCACTGGCTCGTCACCGGGCTGGGGCGTCATTTCGTCGAAATCAATCGTCCGCACGTCGATGCGCGCGGGCGTCCCCGTCTTGAACCGCCGGAGCGGAAAGCCGATGCGCGTCAAGCTGCCGCTGAGGTTCGGCGCGCTCATCAGCCCCTGCGGCCCGCCCGGCGTGATGCTCTCCCCGATGATAATCTGGCTGCGGAGATACACGCCGCACGCGACAACCGCGACCTTGCAGGAGATATGCTGCCCCGTTGTTGTCGTCACGCCGGTGACATGCCCGTTCTCGACGTCAATCGCGGCGACTTCTCCCTGCCGGACGGTCAGGTTGTCCTGCGTCATCAGCGCGGTACGCATCCGGTTCTGGTACTGCTGCTTGTCCGCCTGTGCGCGCAGGGCATGAACCGCCGGGCCTTTGGACATATTGAGCATTCGGCTTTGGAGGAACGTATCGTCGATGGCGCGCCCCATTTCGCCGCCCATTGCGTCCAGTTCACGCACAAGATGCCCCTTTGCGCTGCCGCCGATAACGGGATTGCACGCCATGAGGGCAATGCCGTCCATATTCAGCGTCAGCAGGAGAGTATCAAGCCCCATGCGCGCCCCTGCGAGGGCGGCTTCACAACCCGCGTGTCCGCCGCCGATGACTACCAGATCCTTCATCATACGCCTTCTGCTCCTCGGAAATAGGATTCCAGTATGATTATACCATAGGGAGGGGGAAAAGGAAAGAGGGAGAGGCGAAATTAAGGCGGGAGGAATGTGGATAACCGCGCAGAAGGAGCGAGGGAAAAGCGAACAACGCCATCGCACCAGATGGGCGCAGCTTTCTATACCCCATCTCAAGCAAAATCAAGCGAAATCAAATGAAATCAAGCCAATTCAAATGAAATCAAATTTTCTTGCCAATTGCGGCCATCCGTGCTATCATGCACATATAGCGAACGCAAGTTCCTATATTTCGCGGCGTACCTGCCCGCGCCGCCGTACCCATCACACAAGGAGGAGCGAAATTGACTGACATTACCACTACTCTCACTTATACCGCTGACCTCACCCGTCCCCTGCGCCGCATGAACATCCCCGCGCTGTTCATCACCGATGCGCGCCGGGCGCACCGAATCACCGTCACGGTTCTCCGCGCGGGAAATCCCGTTGACCTTGGCGACACCGCCGTTTCCGGCACGGTCAAGCACCTGCTCACCGGCACAACCATCCCGCTTAGCGGCAGCGCGCAGGGCAGCATTGCGTCCGTCACCCTGCCGCCCGCCGCCTACGCCCAGCCCGGCGACATCGAAATCTATGTCACCCTGACCAGCGGCGACGTGCAGAACTGCATTTTCGCCGCAACGGGCTGCGTTTTTCCCTCTTCCACCGACCGCGTGGCGGATGTTCCCGGTTTTTACTCGCTTGCGGCGCTGCAGGAGCAGTTTTCGTCGCTGGATGCGCGTCTTCGCGCGCTGGAGGAAATCGGCATCCCCGTCACGACCGCTGACCAACTTGTATCCGCTGTTCCGCTCAATTCGTGGAAGTTCAACCTGATTGCCGCGACCGCGAATACTGGGTATTCCTCGACGGCGGAAGCGGAAGCTGGGTTTGACGACGCAAGCTGGCGGACGGTCAGCGTGCCGCACGACTGGTCGGTGGAGCTGGACTTCAATGCGTCCAGCCCCGCGACGTATGAGGGCGGGTATCTGGATGGCGGCGACGCGTGGTATCGCACGACGGTCAGCGTGAACAAGCAGAACGGGCGGCGGTATGTGCTGTGCTTTGACGGCGTGTACATGGAATCGACGGTGTACGTCAACGGGCAGCAGGTACACAAGAATTATTACGGCTACAACCCGTTCGCGGTGGACGCGACGGAACAGATGGTCAGCGGCGTGAACACGATTGCGGTGTTTGTGCGCAATGAGCAGCCGTCCTCGCGCTGGTACTCCGGCAGCGGAATGATTCGCCCTGTGGAGCTGGTGACGCTGCTGGATGACCAGATTCGCATGGAGAACATTCGCGTGACGACCCCGAAGCTGGACAGTGACCTGACAAACGGCGAAACGGTTGTTGCGTTCGACGCGGTGAACAAGACGGGTGCGGAAGCATCGGCGACGTTCACGGTGGATTTGTACGACCCGGACGGCGCGAAAGTCGGCACGGCGGATGCGTCGGCGGTGATTGCGGCAGGAGAAACGCAGAACGTCAGCGCGACGGTGGCATACCGCAGCCCGAAGCTATGGCACATCAGCGACGCGCAGCAGCGGGATTTGATAGAAAACGGGAAAAGCGTATCGGTATCGGGCAATCCGATGACGTGCGAAAACGCGCTGGCGGGAAAACCGCTGGGGGCGCTGCATGTGTACGGCAAAAGCACGCAGGACGGCGTGCCGACCCCGACCGCGCCCGTGCCGATTGTCAGCGCGGGTGACGGCGGAACGGTGGTGGTCACGGTGTCGGACGGCGCGAACAATTCGCAGACGCTGACGCTGCAAACGCCGAACGCGCTGCCGGGCATCCCGGTTGCATCCGGCGGCAATTACACGGATGAAAGCGGGCAGCAGTGGGTCTGCGATGAGGTGGACTTGGCGCGCGGGGTGTATGTGCAACACATCACGAAAATCAAGCTGACATCCTCGATGAACTGGGCGAAGGCTGGAAACAATGTTGACCGCTATTTTTACACGTTCAACGGCATCGATGCAGCAGGAACATTCTGCACGCATTTCAGTGCTGCCATCAACGGTGAAACCGTAGGCGGCATTGCTACCAGCAACAGCAATATCATCGGTTTCGCTTACGCGGAAAGGGGTACGACGACCGTTTCCGACTTCAAAGCATTCCTCGATGCGAACGAGGTATATATCTATGTACCGCTTGCAATACCCGTCAAAACCGCCCTTTCCGCCGCTGAACTCGCCGCGTACAAGGCGCTGACCACCTACGCACCGACGACCGTCATCAGCGCAAGCGGCGTGGCAGGGCTGGCGGCAAGCTATCAGCAGAGCATTCTGCCCAGCAATGCGCCGACTGCGCTTTTGACGGCTTCCCCGGCGAACCTCTACGAAGCACAGCTCAGTGCGAAGGTCGGCAATCGGGTTCAGCGGTCAAAGCGCGTGACCTACGGCTACCGCAGCATCCGATTCGACAAGGACACGGGCTTCTATCTCAACGGCATCCACACGAAGCTCAAAGGCGTGTGCGTCCACCACGACGGCGGGTGCATCGGCGCGGCGGAGAACCGCAGCGCCATTGAGCGGCAAGTGGACATCCTGACCAACATGGGCTGCAACGCGATTCGCCTGACGCACAACCCGTTCGGCGCGGAATACCTCGACGTATGCCAGCGCAAGGGCGTGCTGCTGGTGGAAGAGCTATTCGACTGCTGGACGAAGAGCAAGAAGCAGAAGGATTTCGGGCGATATTTCACCGACCACTACGCCGAAGTCGTGACCAGCGCGATTCGCCGCGACTGGAACAATCCGGCGGTCATCATGTGGTCGCTGGGCAACGAAGTGCGCACGAATTTGACGCTCGGCGACTATTCATCCAGCGAGATTGTGAACGTCTGCACGATGGTGAACAGCACGGTGAAAGCCCTCGACAGCACCCGCCCGACGACGATGGGCAACAACGCCCCCGGCGGCAATCTATCTGCGCTGATGGCTATCGTGGATGTCGTTGGCATCAACTACAACGGCAACAATCAGACCTACCAGACCGACCGCCCGATTTACGGCAGCGAAACGACCTCGGCGCTTTCCAGCCGCGGCGTATACGCGTTGGACAGCGCGAACATGGCGTATCCGTCCTACGACAACAAGGCGGTTTCGTGGGGCAACACGGCGGCAGAAACGGTGAACGCCTACTTAAGCAGCGCTCGTTCCTGCGGGCATTTCGTCTGGACGGGCTTTGACTACATCGGCGAACCGACCGAATGGAACAAATACCCGGCGAAATCAAGCTATTTCGGCATTGTGGACACCTGCGGATTCCCGAAGGACATCTACTTCATGTACCAGTCCATGTGGGACAGCCGCCCGATGGTTCACATGCTGCCGCACTGGACGCACGAATCCGGCAATATCGACGTATGGCTGTACTCCAACTGCGCGTCGGTTGAACTCTTCCTGAACGGAACGTCGCTGGGCAAGAAGGCGCTTTCCCAGCGCGGGACGAAGAATCAGTACGCCTACACGGTGGCGTATGCGGCGGGAACCATCGTCGCGAATGGCTACGACGCTTCCGGCAATCTGATTGCGCAGGACATTCAGTACACGGCGGGAGCGCCCGCGAAACTGGCGCTTTCCAGCGACAAGACAGCGGTCAGCACCGCGTCGGATGATTTGGTCTACATCACCTGCGACGTACTGGACAAGAACGGAACGCTCTGTCCGAGCGCTGACAACAGCGTGGTCTTTACGGTCATGGGCGGAACGATTATCGGCACGGACAACGGTCACGGCGCGAATGTGGAGAAGCTCTCCGGCAGCACGCACGCCGCGTTCAGCGGGAAGTGCCTTTGCGTGGTGAAGCACGACGGGGCTTCCGGCACAATGAAGATTACGGCGACGGCGAACGGTTTGGCGGCGGGAACAATCAGCGTAACGAAGGGCGAAACCACCATCGCGGCAACCGCTCCGGCAGCGTCTTTTGTGGACGCAACGAATCCGCCGATGCGCGACGTGAGCGAACCAGCAGAAGCCGCGCCGACGATTTCCGCCATCAGTGCGGACAAAACGACGGCGGCGCTGAACGAGGAAATCACCTTCACGCTGACCGTGGCAAACACGACGAGCATCCGCGTGTACATTGACGGCAGCGTGAACCGCTACATCTACGACGTAACGGACGGGACGATGACCTACAAGCTGTCCTTCACGGACGCGGGCAGCGGAACGCGCACGGTTGCGTTTGAGCCTTGCAGGGGCGACGTGGTGGGCGCGAAAACGGCGGGGATGGTGATTACGCTGGCGAACAGCTGATGCTATTAAGGCAATACCGCACAAATGAGTTGGTGCGATGGCGAATGCATTTTTTGTCAGATGCGATTGCAGAAATCGAAGGTTTACTGGAGGTAAATCGAGATTTCTGCAAGAAGCAGATGGCAGAAAAGGCATCGCCAGCGCTGCCGACGAATTGTGCGGTAGTGCCTTAACCCAATCGAAAAGGGAGCAGCTCATGCGGGCTGCTCCCCCTTTTCTTTGATTTCGATTTCTGGTATAATGACTTACGCAAGATGCCGCGCAAGCACATTCTGCACCAGCGCGCCGTCTGCCTTGCCCTTCACGCGCGGCATGAGCGTTTTCATGATAAGCCCCTTCTGCTTCGCGGTCGGCGCATCCAGCCCCAGTTCCGCCAGCACAGCGGTCACTTCCGCCTCCACCTCGTCCTCGGACATCATCTTCGGCGCGAACTCCTGATATACCTTCATGCGCAGCGTGTTTTCCGCGATAATATCCTCACGGCCGTTCGCCTGCTCAATGGATTCCTGACACTGCTTGATTTCGCGCAGGACGACGGCGTTCTCTTCGTCCTCCGTGAGGTCGGCGCGCTTGTCAATCGCCTTGTTTTTCAGCGCGGACAGCAGCAGCGACAGCGCTTCCTTGCGCTCCTTGTCGTGATCCTTCATTGCCTGCATCATCGCGGCGCGTACGGTTTCGATTCGAGACATATTCCTCATCCTTTCCTGATGGATTTCAGGCATATTGTACACCCCTTTGACCTATTTGTCCAGCATATCAAGGAGGATTTTGCGATGCTTTCCAAGCGCGAAAAGCTGTTTGCCGCCGTTTCTAACCTGCACGGGCTGATTTGCCCTGTCTGCCGCCAGCTGCTTTCCCGGCAGGGCGACAATTTGATTTGCGCGGGCGGCCACGCCATAAATGTGAATCGGCGCGGGTGCGTTAATCTGCTTTCGGCGCAGGCGGATACATTCTATGACGCGGCGCTGTTTGCCGCCCGTGAGCGCGTGTTCGCGGCGGGGTGCTATCAGCCGGTCGCGGATGCCATCGACGCGCTGCTGCCGGATGCGCCCCAAAAGCTGCTTGACGCGGGCTGCGGCGAAGGCTGGTACCTGAACGCCCTGCTGACGCGCCGAACGGACAGCATCGGTGCGGGCATCGACATCAGTCGGGACGCGATTCTGCAAGCAACCAATCAGCCCTGCCAAGCCGTCTGGTGCGTGGGGGATTTGCGCCGTCTGCCTTTTGCGGACGGCACGTTTTCCGCCGTGCTGGATGTGCTGACCCCCGCGAATTACGACGAGTTCCGCCGCGTACTATCCCCGGACGGCATGCTGGTGAAGGTCTATCCGGGGCAGGACTATTTGCGGGAGATTCGCGCTGCGCGGGGCATGTCCGCCTACGAGGAAGGGCAGGTGGATGCGTACCTGCGGGAGAAGGCACAGCTAGTGAAGGCGGTGCGGGTACATGAGACGCTGCCCGTTCCGCCGGAATTATGGGGCGATTTCGTGCGCATGACGCCGCTGAATCACGATTTGTCGGCAGCGGAGAAGGATGCGCTGGCGCAAAGAGCCGATGCGCATGTGACGGTGGATTTGCACGTTGCGCTGTGCAGATTCAGATAAAGAAACGGCAGCCTTCCCGCGATTTGGGGAGAGCTGCCGTTTTGATTATTTCCGCTTCCACGCAACGAGCGTCAGTTCAGGGCCAACATAAGTGCCGATTAGGCAGCCGATTTTGACGCAGCGGATATCCTGAATGCCGAGATTCGCCGCTTCAATCTGCGACTTGATGAGCGCAACCGTCTCCGGGCAGTCCGCGCCGCCGATATAGACCGGAACGTCCGGGTCGGGCGGGCACTCCTTCAGCTGCTCGATGTACCACGCGCGCCCCTTCGCCATTCCGTGCACCATGCCCGCCTTGCTGACGATGCCGTCCTCAATCTTCAGCGTCGGCTTGATGCTCAAGCGGTTGCCCAGCTTGCCCACCAAAGGCGAAAGGCGTCCGCCCATGACGAGATATTTGAGGTCAGCCGCCATGCCGATGATTTTGTAGTGCGCCATCACGTCGCGCAGCTTCGCCAGCATGGTCGGCATGTCGCTGACACCCTCGCGGCGATAGCGCAGCGCCTGATCGACGAGCATATACTCCGCGCACGTCGCATTCAGCGAATCCAGCACCGTCACGCGCGCCGGGTCGTGGCACGCCTCCCGCGCAATGCACGCCGACTGGTAGCACCCGGACAGCTTCGACGAGCCGGTTATCACCAGCACTTCGTCCTCCGGATTCTCCAGCAGACGGTTGAAGCACTTGCGGTAATGTTCCACCGGCACCTGGCTGGTCTTGGGCAGCTCCTTGGCGACCCGCAGGCGCGCATAAAAATCATCCTGCGTCAGGGATACGCCGTCATCCCAGTATTCCTCCATGCCGAAGCGAATCGGCAGCGGCATCACGATGAGATCAGCGGCCTTGGCTTCCTCCTGCGTAAAATCGGACATGGATTCGGTGACGATGCGAATCATGCTTTCCTCCCATAATACGGCAAAACGCCGGGAATATCAACAAATACGAAGCATAGCATAAAACCTTGACCGTGTCAAGCATTCAGCAGAAAGATAAACGGACGTTGAAAATTCATTCTCTCTCCGCGGCGCGCAAATGTAAAAACAGCGCCCTTTGCTTGCAATATCCGCCGAAAACGGGTATACTGATGGAGGAATCAACGAAGAGGAGGCGCAGTATGCAGCCGCGGCAAATGATTCAAAGGCTGATGAACAATATCAGCACCGTTATCGTGGGCAAGCAGGAAGTTATCGAATATGCGCTGATTGCGCTGTTGTGCCGGGGGCATGTGCTGATTGAGGACGTGCCGGGCGTGGGCAAGACGACGCTCGCCAGCGCATTGGCGAAATCGCTGGACTGCACGTTCCGGCGCATTCAGTTTACCCCCGACCTGATGCCCTCCGACGTGACAGGCTACACGCTGGTCAACTTCAAGACCGGCGAAACGGAATACCGCGAAGGCTCGGTGATGAGTCAGGTGGTGCTGGCGGACGAAATCAACCGCACCAGCCCGAAAACGCAGTCCGCCCTGCTGGAAGTGATGGAAGAGCAGCAGGTGACGGTGGATGGCGTGACGCACCCCGTGCCGCAGCCCTTTATCGTGCTGGCAACGCAGAATCCGGGCGAATTTGTGGGCACATATCCCCTGCCGGAAGCGCAGATGGATCGCTTTTTCCTGCGCCTGTCCATCGGCTATCCGACGATTGAGCAGGAGATGGACGTGCTGGAACGCTATTCCGGCGTGGTGAAGCCGATGGCGACGCTTTCTCCCGTCTGCTCGGCGGCGGATGTTATCGCCATGCAGGAAATGGTCACGCAGATTTACTGCTCGCCGGAGGTTCGCTCGTATGTGGCGACCATCGCCGCCGCCACCCGTCAGGATGCCGCCTTGCAGCTGGGCGCATCCACCCGCGCCGCCATTGCCCTCATCCACGGGGCGCAGGCGTGCGCGCTGCTCGCCGGGCGCGACTACATCGTGCCGGAGGACGTGCAGCACATGGCGGTGCAAGTGCTTGCGCACCGCCTCGTGCTCAGCCCCGAAGCGCGCATGAAGGGCGTGACGCCGGAAAGTGTCGTCCGGCGCATCGTCCAGAATACGCCCGTGCCGGTGAAGCTGTGAGCGCCATGAAGCAGGCAGAGAACCGTTCGGCGCGGCAGGTGACGCTGCATTTGACACTGCCCATTCTCGTCACGCTGACACTGCTGACGGCGGCGTTCTCCACCGGCAGTCCCGTTTTCCTGATGCCCGCGCTGCTGATTGCGCTGCTGTGCCTGAGCGGGATTTACGGCGTGTTCCGCGCATCCGCCACGCTGGAGGTATCCTCCCGCGCCTCCACCGAGCGGGTGCAGCGCGGCGAAGATGTGACGCTGAACGTGCAGGTCAAGCGGCGCGGGTGGATTCCGCTCGCCCCGATGTGGCTGGAACTCTCCGGCGTCAACGGCGCGAACAGCACTGCCAGCGGTACGCAGATGATGCAGCTCCGTCCGGGGCGGTCACAGGCGCTGGAGCTCTCCTTCCATGCCGCGCACGTCGGCGCGATTCACCCCGGCGTGCAGAGCGTGATGCTGTCGGACTTCTTCGGCGTATGCACGATTCGCCAGAAGCCGAATATGGACGGCGGGGAGCTGCTCGTGCTGCCGCAGCTGTTCGACATCGCGCCGCTCCGCCTGTCCTCCGGCGAAATGGGCACGGAAGCGATGGCGCGCGCCTCCGAGGACGTGACGAACCCCACCGACGTGCGCACCTATCAACCCGGCGACCCGATGAAGAAAATCCACTGGAAGTTATCCGCCCGCAAGCAGGAGGCGCTCGTCCGCCGCTTTGAAGACCCTGTTCAGCCGGACGCGCTCGTCCTGCTGGACTGCGCCGAACCGCCAAAGCAGGCCGATTCGGAGGAAGACGCCGACCTGCGCGACGCGCTGATTGAAACCGCCGCGTCGGTGATGGTACAGGCGGCGAAAGCCGAGCATCCGGCGCGGCTGCCGTTGCCCGGCGCGCACCCGGTGGAACTGGACAAGGACATGGGGCTGAAAATGCTGCTGGAGAACCTTGCGCGCGCGGATTTCAGCAATCCGGAGCCTTTCGCGAAGGTGCTGCTGCTGGAAATGCGGCGGATGCGGAAGGTGGGGTGTACGGTGGTGATTACGGCGCGCTTGGATAGTCAGATGGTGGATGTGATGCTGTCGATGCGGAGGATGGGGCCGAATGTGCGGCTGTATCTGGTAACGCAGACGCCGGAGGACGCGCGGCTGATGCCGATGATTTTGAAGCTGCAGGAAGTTGGGGTAGAGGTGGGGTATGTGAAGCCCCTGCCGCTGTAAAGGCGAAAAAAGCCGCTTAACCCAAAGCGTAGGGAAAGGCACACAAGCCGGGCGGCAAAAAAGGGTCAAGGGGGGATCCCCCTTGCGGGGTCAAGGGGCGGAGCTCCCTTGTGGGGTTTGGGGCAACGCCCCAACTGTTCCACGGGCGACCAATTCAAAGAGAAAAGTCCACAAAGGCGCAGGCAGCGAAGCGTTCCTGCCAGTAACTTTGTGCTCCCGCAGGAGCGCCCCCCAAGCTGCTCTTTCCAACATCTATGCTGTGTCGCGCCAGATGGGCGCGACCGGATTGCCTGTCTTCCAAACATAGCTTGTCTTTCTCGCAAGCAGGGGATTTCGCGCCTACGGGCGCGACAAGGGGGCAATGGAAACAGACGAAGTCTGCGATCGCCCCCTTGACCCCTTCGGGTCGCCACTAACGAAGTTGATTTTTTTCGAATCATCAATAAAAGTATTAACTTTCCGTTCATCAGGAGATTTTCGCCATGCAATACTGTACCTTGGAAAAAGAGGGCTTTCTGGGGACATTCTACGAGCGCGAAACGCCGTCGGAGAAGGCCGTCATCCTCGTGGGCGGAAGCGGCGAAGGGCGCACCGTCAAGGTTTTGCAGCCTTACGCGCGGAAAATCGGCATGAGCGGGCTGTCCCTCGGCGCGGCGTGTACGCTGCTGTGCGCGGATGGAAAAATCACCCGAAGTGACGCAGCATCTGCTGGCGAAAATGATGACGATGGAAGCAAAATACCCAAAGGAGTCCAACCGTGCCTGTGCGGACAGTTGGACGAAACTGGCTGATTTTTTCCAAACAAACATGGTGAGGAGGTGTCTGCTCTGCCAAAGGAATTGCGCAGCGCGGTTTCGCGCGGGATTCTGGCACTTTTGATGGCGTCGGGACTCATCCTGACGCTTTTGTGCGTCACGGGCGAATCGTCGCTCTGGGCGCTTGCGCTGGGGACAAGCCTGCCGGTGATTGCGCTGCTGTCCAGCCTGCGGACGCGCCCCGGCGGAAAAGTGCTCGCGGCGGGCATCACCGCAGCGGGCGTGATTGTATGGCTGATTGCAGGCGGCGCGGCGGACGCGGTTGAGGTCGTTCGGGCACTGCTGCTGCATTTTTCGGGGCTGACGGCGGCGCTTCCGCTTGTCGCACGACCTTTTGCGGCGATTCTCGGCGTAACTTGCGGTTTCATTGGCTATGGGCTGACCAGCCGCCGCGTGGGCGCATATCCGGCACTGGCGACGGTACTGCTGATGGCGCTGCTGCTCTGGCTGGGCAATCGCCCGGACGCGCTGTGGGGCTTGCTGCCCGCCATCATCCCATGCGTTGCGCTGCTGATGGTGTCCGGGTACGACGAAATTTCCGTCACGCGCGTGCTGCCGCTGACGCTTGTTGTCGTTCTGCTGAGCTTCACAGGCGTTGCCATCGGCGGCATCACCGTTCAGCCAATGAAGGAAGCGGCGGATGCCCTGCGCCAGAAAATTTATGACTACCTTTTCTTCACCAGCGCGCGCGACGTGTTTTCCATTGCCTCACAGGGGTACTATCCTCAAGGGCCGACGCAGCTTGGCGGCGCGGCGACCCCCAGCGAACGCCCCGTTCTTCGCGTGAGCGGCAGCGGGCGAATTTACCTGCGTGCCGTAACCAAAAGTTCATACACAGGCAGCATGTGGATTGACGAAACAGGCGGGCGGCGCTACCTGTGGAGCAGCCCGCGCTGGCAGAATCTGCGCTCGCAGACATTCGACCTGACGCTGCCGGACGAGACACTCGCGGCGAATCTGCCGACAAAGACCGTCACCGTCACCATGCTGTCGGACAGCGCGAGCAGCCTGTTTGTGCCGCAGCGCATCCGCGAATTGTCCGTGGGCAGCGGCATCGTGCCGTATTTCAACGCGGGCAGCGAGATTTTCGCGACGCGGAATTTAACCTCCAGCGACACATGGACAGCAACGTATGTTGATTTGACCGCCGGACAGAGCGGCTTGGCGGAGCTGATTGATGCGGGCGCACAGTTGACCGACGCCCAGTACGAGGACATCCGCAAGCTGTACACCGGGCTGCCCGGTCACCTCGAACAGCGCCTGTTCGACTTCGCGCGCAATGCCGCTGGAAGCGCCGATTCACCCTACGAAATGGCGCGCAGCATCCAGTCGTATTTGCAGGCGTACTGCCGCTATTCGCTGGATATTCCCGAACAGGCGTCGAACCTTGATTTCGTATCGACTTTCCTGCTGATGACGCGCGAAGGCTACTGCACGCACTTCGCGTCCGCCATGACGGTGCTGTGCCGCATGGTCGGGCTGCCCGCGCGGTATGTGGAAGGCTTCGTGGCGGATGTGGACGCATCGGGGCAGACGGTCGTGACCGGCACAAGCGCCCACGCGTGGACGGAAATCTACTTTCGGGGCGTGGGCTGGGTGACGTTCGACGCAACGCCGTGGACATCCACGCAGAACGCCTCGTCCGCGCCCAACCAGCCGGATGATCTGCCGACGCCATCGGTTTCGCCGTCTCCATCGCCCTCCCCGTCGCCTTCGCCAACACCCTCGCCTTCGCCGGAGATGGACAACTCATCGGCTTCACACGAACCGACCAGCACGCCATCCCCCGCACCGTCGCCCTCGCCGGAAGCGAATCTGCCGACGAATACCCCTGAACCCGCACCGGCGCCGCCGGACAATCCACCGCCGGACGTGCCGTGGCTGCTGCTGATTCTGCTTGCGCTGATGGCGGCGGCTGGCGGGCGCATTTGGTGGACACTGCCGACCACGCGCGACAAGCAGGCGAAGGATGAAAGCACACGCTGCATGGTATGGATGCAGGCGACGCACGATGCCCTGCGAATGGCGGGCTTGCGGCGCGGACGCAGCGAAACGCCGCAGCAGTTCTTCCAACGCGCAGACGCAGCCGTTCACGCACAGGGCGCGCTGGCCGTCGTTGGAGAAATCGAGACGCTGGCGTTCTATGCCCGCGCAGACTTGCTGCCCAGCGACACACAGGCGCTTCGGCAGGCGTATCAGGCGCTCTGGCAGGGCATGAAGCCGCTCCGCAAGGCATATCTGACACTCTACCGGGCAGTTGTGCCGCTGAAAATGCGCAACTTTACACAAAGCTAATACCAAAAACAGGGCTGCCTCGAGCGTGAAGCAGTCCTGTTTGTATTTACCTGATAGTTACGAAATTGTCTGGTTGAAGAACACGTTTTCGTCGCCCGTCGTGGTGATTCTCATCTGCACATGGACGCCCTGTTCCGTCTTTTCCACCGTCAGCGTGTCTTCCTCCACCATCTCCAGCTCGAAGATTTTCAGCGTCAGCCGACCGTCCTTCATCCCCCATGCCCCCAGCGCCGGCGTATCGGTTTTGTCGCGTGTGAAGAAGGGTTCGCAGTGCACAGCGCGGTGAATCGTGTGCCACCTGCCGCGCCCGGCGATGACAAGCAGCTGCCCCTGCGTATTCCGCATTGTCAGCATATCGCCATCCAGCGTCAGGCGCATCCAGACGTTCGGCGCATCCAAGTTCAGGTATTCCGGCGGAATCGGGCTGCCGTCGTCCTCCGGCAAATCGCGTTCGTAGCGCAGATTCGCCGTCTTTTGGCGCAGTTGCTCCGTAACCTCTGGTTCATCCACAACAGCATCCGATTCGTACTTCATCAGCACCTCATCGTAGTACGCATTCAGCACGCCGCCCATGTTCTGCGTAAGGCAGTTTGTGACCAGAATGGTGTCCGTCGCCGGATGCACGACACAGAGCTGCCCGTACATGCCGGCCGCGCGGAACGCCCCGTGCCGACACTGCCAAATCTGGTAGCCGTAGCCCTGCGCCCAGTCGCTGTTCGGGTCGTCGCCGTTGCCAATTTGCCGCCTCGTCGCCTCGCGGACGTACCATTCCGGCACAAGCTGCTGCCCGTTCCAGCGCCCGGATTGCATCAGCAGAATGCCGAGCTTTGCGATGTCCTCCGGGTGCAGGGAAAAGCCGAAGCCGCCCGTGCAGATGCCGTTCGGGTCGCGAATCCACCGCGTGCCGGTGATGCCCATCGGCGTAAGCAGTTTCTCGCGCAGGTACTCTTCAAGGTCGATGCCGCGCTGTTTGAGGGCGGCAGACAGCATATACGTCGCGCCCGTATTGTAACGGAAAGTTTCACCGGGTGCATCCGCGAACGGTTCACGCAGGAACGCCGAAATCGCGTCATCCCATGCATTTTCCTGATGGAACGGCTCGCTTCCCTGCCCCGTTGACATCATCAGCAGATGCCGAATCGTGAGCATTTGCAGCTGCGGCGAATCCGGCGCGTTCTTCGCCTGCTCCGGGAACAAATCGACAATGCGCTCATCCAGGCGGATTTTCCCCTCGCCCGCCGCGATGCCAATCGCCATCGCCGTGAACGTTTTGCTCAAGGAATAGACAGTGCGCAGCTGCTCCTGCGTGTAGGGCGGCCAATATGCTTCGTACAGCACCTGATTATGGCGCAGCAGCATCATGCTGACAATGCTGATGTTCTCTTTTTCCAGCCGCTCCAGCAGCTTCAGGATGTTCCGGCTGTGCAGCCCCATTTCTTCCGGGGTTGTCCGCATCAGCTGATTCATGGTTTCCGCCTCCTTCAAATCGCGAAAGAACCCAAAATCGAGGGTGAGCGACATGTTTTTCTCCACGATTTCCGGCACGCGCAGCACCCCGAACCGCCACAGCAGCGGGTACACATAGCTCACGCCGCGGATATCCCCCAGCGCCTTCGGGCGGTCGGCATACCCAATTTCCCGTGCGCGCCGGAAGGCCAGACAGACACTGCTCCACGAGAGCGTCTTGCTCTTCTCGCGCCGATCGATGAGCAATTCGCGGTTCGGCTGCCCGTTCTGCCCGATTTTCAGGCAGTAGGTGAACGGCAGACCCGTCGCGGTGCGAAACGGCATCTCCTGACATGCCACCACCGCGCGCCAGAGTGCCTCTTCCGCGTTCTCCGACGCCCCTTGCAGCGCCTGAATCGCTGCTTCGGCTTCGTTTGTCATGCGCATTTTCCTTTCGCTTCTTTTCCCCATCATAGCACATTTTCCCGTTCCGCGCAAGTTTCTTCTACTATATGCCGAAAATCAATGGGGAGAATAGCCAAAAAACAATACAGAAACAGCAAAAAGGGCTTGACAAGCGCGCAAATTGCGTGTATGATTGTCGCATAAACCGGTGACGGAGAAGAGTACCTGCTTCTCAGTCCGGCACAGGGAGTCGCTGATAGTGGGACGGCGGCGCGGACGGCAGCAGCGAATGGGCTCCGGAGGGTTTGCCCCAAGGTGGGGAACTGGGGAAGCAAGGGCGCGCGCGGAAACGTGCGGATTCGATTGCTTTCCATCAGCCGCATCGTAGGGCAGAACGGGAATCTGCACCCGTTATCATGGCAGCGCATATCAAGTGTATGCGGATGAGTGCGCTTTTCGTACAGAAAAGCGAAGCTGAGTGGCACCGCGGGAATACCGCCTCAGTCGGAAACGACTGGGGCGTTTTTTGTTCCAATAAAAAACGACGACTTAGGAAAGGAAGGTACCCCATTATGATGAAGAAGCTGACTGCCCTGCTGACTGCCCTGTTCCTCCTGGTGAGCGCGACCGCCCTTGCGGACGAGGTGATTCACATCGGCATCATCCAGTTTGCCGAACACGGTTCGCTCGACAACTGCCGCATCGGTTTCATCGAAGGTCTTGCCGAAGAAGGCTTCGTCGAAGGCGAAAACGTTGTGTTTGACATTCAGAACGCGCAGGCGGACACCGCCATTTCTGCCCAGATTGCCGATGTCATGGCGGGCAAGTACGACATGATCTGCGCGATTGCGACCCCGGCGGCAATGGCTGCCTTCAACGCCGCGGAGGATGCGGGCATCCCGGTCATCTACACTGCCGTGTCCGACCCGGTCAGCGCCATGCTCGCCGGCGCCGACGGCAAGAACCCCGGCAACATCACCGGCACGAGCGACGCGCTGCCTGTGGAAGCCCAGCTGAAGCTCATCCGCGCGTTGATGCCCGATGCAACGAAGATTGGCATCCTGCATACGACGAGCGAAACCAACAGCGACGCAACCCTCGCCCTCTACAAGGAACTTGCCCCGAACTACGGCTTTGAAATCATCGACAAGGGCATTTCCACCGGTGCCGACCTCCCGATGGCGCTTGACGCGCTGCTCCCGCAGGTGGATTGCACCACGAACTTGACCGACAACACCGTCGTCAGCTACCTTGCCGTTGTGCTGGAGAAGTCCGAAGAATATGGCAAGCCCGTGTTCGGCAGCGAAATCGAGCAGGTCATCAATGGCTGCGTTGCGTCCGAAGGTATTGAGTATACCGAGTTGGGTCGCCAGACCGGCCGCATGGCGGCGCGCGTCCTGCGCGGCGAAAGCGCCGAGGATATCCCCTACGAGACCATCAGCAATTCCTACCTGTACGTCAACCCCGATGCGCTGGCGGCATACGGTCTGACCGTCCCCGCGGAACTGTCCGAACGCGCCATCGACGTGACGGCAAAGTAAACAAGCCATTTCCTCCTCTTTCCTTCCGGCTGCTTTCCCGCAGCCGGAAGGGTCTTGCATGTCCGGGCTTCCTTCCTATTATTATGCAACTTTTCCCCGCAAACATCCACACAACGAGGTGACTGATTATGACGCTGAACATGCTCATCGGCATTCTGGAGCAAGGGCTCATCTATGGCATTATGGCAATGGGGCTTCTCATCACCTACCGTATTCTGGATTTTCCCGACCTGACCGTCGATAGCTCCTTCCCGCTGGGCGCGGCGGTCTCCGCCACGCTGACCCTCCAAGGCGTTGCGCCGTGGCTGACGCTGCTCATCGGCTGCGCGGCGGGCGGCATCGCCGGGCTGATTACCGGGCTGATTCACGTCAAGTGCCGCGTCCGCGATTTGCTCAGCGGCATCATCACCATGACTGGGCTGTACTCCATCAACCTGCACATCGCCCAGAACAAGGCGAATCTCCCCCTCTTTGGCGGCGATACGCTCTTCCGCAACGCCTTCACGAAGTCGCTGCCCAAGGCGATTTCCCCCTACACCACGCTCATCATCATCTTCCTGATTGCGCTGATTGCGAAAATTCTCCTTGACCTCTTCCTGCGGACGAAGTGCGGTTACCTCCTGCGTGCAGCGGGCGACAACCCTTCCGTCGTCACAACGCTCAGCCGCGACCAGGGCACGGTCAAAATTCTCGGTCTGATTATTGCGAATGCGCTGGTTGCGCTCGCGGGCGCGGTCATGTGCCAGCAGCAACGTTTCTTCGACATTTCGATGGGCACAGGCACGATGGTCGCCGGGCTTGCGTCCGTCATCATCGGCACAAACCTCTTCCGCCACGCCTCCTTCCTCCGCACCACCACCATGGTGCTGATTGGTTCGATTCTCTACAAGGCGTGTGTATCGATTGCGATTTCGTTCGGTCTTGACGCGCAGGACATGAAGCTCATCACGGCAGTGCTGTTCCTCGCGATTCTTGTGCTGTCCAATACGCGGAAAAAGAAGGTGCGCATTCATGCTTGAAATGAAGAATATTACCAAAATTTATAACCCCGGCACGGTGCAGGAGACCTGCCTGTTCTGCGATTTTTCCCTCACAATTAACAAGGGCAGCTTTGTCAGCGTCGTCGGCAGCAATGGTTCGGGCAAAACGAGTATGCTCAACCTGCTCTGCGGGTCAATTCCGGTGGATGCGGGGCAAATCCTCATGGACGGGCAGGACATCACCCGCGTGAAAGAGTTCCGCCGCTACCGTCGAATGGGGCGTGTCTACCAAAATCCAGCAATGGGAACGTGCGGAACAATGACGATTCTGCAAAACCTGTCGATGGCGGACAACAAAGGCAAACCATTCGGACTGACCCCCGGCACAAACCGCAAGAAGATCGAAGCGTATCGAGCGATGCTGGCGCCGCTGGGTCTGGGCTTGGAGGACAAGATGGATGTGCCCGTCGGATCGCTTTCCGGCGGTCAGCGGCAGACGCTGGCACTGCTGATGGCTACAATGACGCCCATTGATTTCCTGATTCTGGACGAACATACCGCCGCACTCGATCCCAAGACTGCGGAAATCGTGATGCAGTTGACGAACAAGGTGGTGCAGGAGAAGCACCTGACGACGCTGATGGTGACGCACAACCTGCGCCATGCGGTGGAGTACGGCGATCGCCTGCTGATGATGCACCAAGGGCACGTCATCATGGACAAGGCGGGCGACGAGAAGCGTGCGCTGAAGGTGGACGATTTGCTGGACGTGTTTACTTCCATTAGTATCGAATGCGGCAATTAAACGGGGGCAACGCCCCTGTTTTTTCTTGCAGCTTTGCGCGTCTCAGCGTTATAATTCTTCTATCCGTTAGTTTTTCAAACTCCGCCGTGCGCCCGCGTCTCCCTTCCCCCCCGCAGGCATGTTGAGTCGCGGGGGATTTTCTCTTTTTGCCCCCCCGAACGACAAAAAAACGCCCTTGACTCTCGCGAATCAAGGGCTAATAGGAATCCGGC
>ENA-UOJC01000306-UOJC01000306.1-human-gut-metagenome-genome-assembly--contig:-C104-NODE-306-length-89285-cov-32.832993_pt1 | contig 89285 bp, 74 predicted proteins | sample MGYA00242339_ERZ723886 | MGnify/ENA metagenome assembly ERZ723886 | reverse complement strand
CTGATTGTTTTACTGTAGAATTATCTAATTCTTATATCGAACTCACGTTATTTTAATTTTTAAGTGTCCCTACCGGAACAACCAAAACGCCATCCTGAGGGCGACGATAGGCATACTGCCCCACCCCGGTCAGCACCATCAAGAAGGACGGCGCTGCCATTTTAGTGGTGTCAATTTTATCCGCAAGGCGTTTCAAGGTTGAAGCGCCCTCATCTATCAACTTGTCGCCACCCAATTTGATTTCAACCAATCCATATTTGCCGTTTTTCAAATGGACTACGGCATCGCACTCCAGTTCGCTTTTGTCGCGGTAATGATATACTGTCCCCCCCAGCGAATCGGCATATACTCTCAAATCCCTGACACATAAAGTCTCAAGGATGAGACCGAATGTATTGAGGTCGTTAATCAAATCATCCGGCCCAAGCCCCAATGCAGCCGTAGCAATGGACGGGTCAGAGAAATAACGGGTATCAGATGTGCGAATCGCAGTCTTGCTCCTGAGATTAGGATTCCAAGCCAAAGAATCCTCTATCACAAAGATACGTTTCAATGCATTCAGATAAGAATACACCGTCTGGTCGCTTATCGTGTTGTTGGACGCACCGCCATTCATATCTGACAAGAAAGTTGAGATAGTAGCCTGGGCACCTTGATTACGAGCATATGAGCGCATCAGACGTCGGGCAAGTTCCGTGTCTCGCTGCACATTATCAACCCTGGATATATCACTCCTGACAACGGCCTCGAAATACTCCTCGGCTTGAATCAGAGCTGATTTTTTTGTCCCTTTCAACACAGCTTTAGGCCAACCTCCACGGCAAGCGACAAACGCAAGGCTGTCTATATCTATTGATGACGCGCCATCCACGGTAGCATCAGACCGGAACAACGTCCCAAGGCTGACATCTCCGGAAGACTCTCCGGACTCCCACAGACTCATCGTGCGGAGTTTCAGCCAGCTCATACGTCCGGCTCCGGAATGGAATATATCTTTAGTATCGACAGGCACAGAAGAACCAGTAAGGATAAACTGGCCGTCGGAGTTGCGTCGGTCAATTTCATTCCTTACAGCGTCCCACAATTGCGGAGCAAGCTGCCATTCATCTATGAGCCGAGGAGTATTCCCGGCAAGTAGTCTGCCAACGTTGGTCTGTGCCATTATTATGTTTTGGCTTCGAGTATCCGGATCAGCCATATACAACACACTCTTAGCTTGTTGCCTGGCAAGCGTGGTCTTTCCGCAATACTTCGGTCCTTCAACCAACACCGCCCCCATGGCATCTAATTTTTCAGCCAAAATATCATCAGCCACACGCGCTTTATATCCTTCCATTCTGCTTCAATTTTTATTCACCACAAAGATAACATTAATATCTTGAATTTCAAAGAAATCACGCAATCCATTTAGACAGTTGGCCGATTTTCATTATGGTAGTTGGCGGTTTTCTGTTATGGTAGTTGGCCGATTTTCATCATGGCAGTTGGCGGTTTTTCCGTTATGGCAGTTGGCTGTTGGAGGGGAGGCCGAGGGAGAAGAGGGCGTAGTCGTAGATGACGGGATCGGAGGGATTGAAACGGCGGAGGGTGGCGGTCAGCTCCTCGACCGAACGGCGGTCGTTGGCATTGCGGTGAAGCAGCCCGAGTTCGCGGGAGGTGTCTCCGACGTGGACATCAAGGGGAATGAACAGCCGGGAGGGCTTGATGACATCCCACACACCCATATCGACAATGCCGTCGTCACGCACAAGCCAACGGAGGGCCATGTTCAGACGTTTGAGCGCGGTGGTCTTGAGATTCTGAGGAAGGCAGCGTGAGAGGTTCACGTCGGCAATTCCTCGGTTCTCCTCTTCCAAAGAGGCATTGATGGCCTCAGCCAACGCCCATGCGGGATATTCCGTATCACCTATGTTTTTCTTCCGGGCAAACTCCTGCAAAGAACCGTGGTCACGGTATATCGGGTAGAGTCCGCGCATGAACGCCCTCAGGTCACGGGCGAAGAATGTACGGTGGATGTTCATGTCGGGGAGCTCCTCATACACCTTGTCGAGCAGCCAGGCCGCGGGCGACCAGTCCATCAGCGTCAACATCTTGGTGATATTGGAGCATATCATCTTGCGGTTGCCCCATGCCACGGTCGAGGCCAGCAGCGATACAATCTCTATGTCAGGTAGAGATTGAAATTTACGGGGAAACTGCACCGGGTCGGCATCGATGAAATCGGGGGTATTGAACCTGCGGGCCTCCCGGTCGAGCAATTCTTTAAGTTCATCTTCCGTCCCCTCGAAGAGCGGACGTGTCGGTGTCTTTTCCATTCGGGTCAATATTTTTCCGGTTTGCGTCAACGCTTCACAGCGTGTGCCCGCAAACCGGAAAATTCATATTCACTTTTATTGTTTACTTAGATTGTCAGGACTTCTTGCGGGGTGTGCGCACCATACGCAAAACCTGTGCGGAACGGGCCGGGAGATACAGCTTGAGCCACTCCTTGCCAATCGGCTGGTAGAGAGGATCGTGAAGGGTCAGATGTTCCACCTTCTCGTCGATATTGCCGAAACCGCCGAAACGTGGGGAGTCGGATGACAGCACCACCTTGTATTTCCCGGCGGGAGCAAGGATGCCGTAACCATTGAATGACTTGTAGGGGGAGAAGTTGAAGACAAAGATAAGGTTGCCGCGACGGAACGCAAGCACCTGGTCGTCATCCTTTTCCCACAGCTTCTCAATGGCAAGCGACTGGAAGTTGTTCACACCCGACACCAGTTCGACCATCGCATTGTCGAAGGCGTTGAGATATTTGTACTGGAGGTCTTCGCGGTCAACCAGATCCCACTGGCGGCGGGCGTACTTGTAGCTCCAGCCATTCCCCTCACGCGGGAAGTCAATCCATTCGGGATGACCGAACTCATTACCCATGAAGTTGAGGTAACCGCCATTGATTGTGGCCAGGGTGACCAGACGAATCATCTTGTGAAGGGCAATGCCGCGTGTCACCATCATGTTCTCGTCGCCGACCATCATATGCCAGTACATCTCCTTGTCAATCAGACGGAAAATCACTGTCTTGTCTCCGACAAGAGCCTGGTCGTGGCTTTCGACGTAAGAGATGGTCTTCTCCTCGTAACGACGGTTGGTCAGCTCCCAGAAAATGGATGTCGGATGCCAGTCCTCATCCTTCTTCTCCTTGAGGGTCTTAATCCAGTAATCGGGGATACCCATAGCCATGCGGTAATCGAAGCCGATACCGCCATCCTTGAACTTGATGGCAAGGCCGGGCATACCGCTCATCTCCTCGGCAATGGTGATAGCGTGGGGATTGACAGTATGTATCAGTAGGTTGGCAAGAGTGAGATAGGTTATCGCGTTGGTGTCCTGGCCTCCGTCGTAGTAGTCGCCATAGCCGCCGAACGCTTTTCCAAGCCCGTGGTCATAATAGAGCATGGAGGTCACGCCGTCGAAACGGAAACCATCGAACTTGAATTCCTCAAGCCAGTATTTACAGTTGGAGAGCAGGAAATGCAGCACCTCGTTCTTGCCATAGTCGAAACAGAGGGAATCCCATGCTGGATGTTCTCCACGGTGGTCGGGATAGAAATAGAGACTGCGTGTACCGTCAAGTCGCCCGAGACCCTCGTTCTCATTCTTGACAGCGTGGGAATGGACGATATCCATGATTACGGCGATTCCCAGCTCATGGGCGCGGTCGATGAGGCTCTTCAGCTCCTCGGGGGTGCCAAAGCGAGAGGATGGGGCGAAGAATGATGAGACATGATAACCGAACGACCCGTAATAGGGATGCTCCTGAATCGCCATCACCTGTATGGCATTGTAGCCGTCGGCGGCGATACGGGGGAGAATCTTGTCGCGGAACTCGACATAGCTTCCGACCTTCTCCTCCTGCTGGGCCATACCGATATGGCACTCATATATAAGCAGCGGACGGGTATCGGGCACGAATTCCTTGATTTTCCACTCGTAAGGGGCGGTCTGCCACACCTGTGCGGAGAAAATCTTTGTCTGCTCATCCTGGACGACACGGTTGGCATAGGCGGGAATACGGTCACCCTCTCCGCCGGGCCAATGCACCCTCATCTTGTAGAGCTGGCCGTTTTTCAGAGCCTTGGCGGGGAGCTTCACCTCCCACACCCCGTTGCCGACCGGTGTGAGCTGGAATTCGGGACGTTCCTCCCAGCCGGAGAAATCTCCCACCAGACATATGGAAGTGGCATTCGGGGCCCATTCGCGGAACACCCAGCCGCCACGGGGACTTACACGGTGAAGTCCGAAATATTTATGTGCGTTCGCAAAATCGTTAAGCGTCCCGCAGGCCTGGGTCAGCTCGGCTTCTTTGCGGAGGACATCCTGATGACGTCCTTCAATGGCCGGAGCGTATGGTTCAAGCCAGGGGTCATTCTTGTAGATCGCTAATTTTTTTTTCATTGGTTAACTGGTAAGAGGTTAGGAAGCCAAAATTAAATAAATTCTTCTGATTCGGCAAGCATATCCCGGGAAATTTCACCCCAATCCCAACTTATTTCGTAACTTTGTCCCTGCGAAATGTTTATTAACATCATAGGCTTGGAGTTATGACAGATGACGAGAGGTTCATGTCGGCGGCCTTGGCTGAGGCCCGGGCGGCATTCGACGCCGGGGAGATTCCGGTCGGCGCGGTGGTTGTGGCCGGAGGCCGCATCATCGGCCGTGGCCATAATCTGACCGAACAGCTCACCGATGTCACCGCCCACGCCGAGATGCTCGCCCTCACCGCCGCCGCCCAGACCCTCGGAGGGAAATACCTCCCGGAGGCGACACTTTATGTCACCGTCGAGCCGTGCCTGATGTGCGCCGGAGCGATAGGATGGGCCCAGGTAGGCCGGATAGTCTACGGAGCCGACGACCCCAAACGGGGCTATGCGGTCATGACTTCCGGCGCACCCCGAGGCCCGTTCCACCCCAAGGCCACAGTCACCCGTGGAGTGCTGGCCGAGGAATGCGGTGAGCTTATGAAATCATTTTTCGCCAGACGACGCTGAACCACCCGGCCTTCCGCCGTCCGGCCAAAACGACAGACCCTAAACGATGAACCCTGATACAAACCAACCCACCAACGAACTTCACAAAGGGAGCCTGGCAAGCAAGCTCCTGAAATTCGGCATACCTCTGGCCATCAGTGTCGGCCTGTGTGTGGCCCTGTTCCGCGACATCGACTTCAAGGAGATGATGAGGATAATCAGGGAGGAATGCAACTTCTGGTTCATAGGTCTCAATCTTCTGATCGGGCTCATACCCATCGTGGTAAGGGCCGCCCGCTGGGGAATACAACTCAAGGCGATAAATGTCAGGCCTCCGTTCAGGATACTGTTCTATGCCATCTTCGGCACCTACTCATTCAACGTGGTCTTCCCGCGCCTTGGCGAGGTGTGGCGCTCAGGCTACATCGCTTACCGCCAGAAAGCCCCCTTCCCCGAAGTGTTCGGGTCGATGATCGCCGACCGTCTGGCCGATACCGTCGTGGTGGCGTTGCTGACATTGCTGACATTCGCCTTCGCCTCCGCGCCATTCATAAAGTTTGTCCACACTTATCCTGACGCATACGAGAAAATCGCGTCGTTGCTGACATCACCCTTGGTATGGGGAGGTCTCGCGGCCGCAGCCATCGCATGCTGGGCATTGCTGAGATTCGGCAAAGGGAAATTCATCTCCGGAGTGCGGAATTTCTTCAAAGGGATATGGGAGGGATTCGCCGCCATCGCCAAGATGGACGGCAAAGGAAAATGGCTGCTGCTGACCGCCATACTCTGGAGCTGCTACTTCCTGCAACTGTATGTGGCGTTCTTCGCCTTCCCCATGACCCGTGAGCTGCTTGAGGCCAACGGCATCATAGTAGCCATAATATGCTATATGCTGACCACCATAGCCATGGGCATCCCCTCCAACGGTGGTATCGGGCCGTATCAGACAGCCCTCATATTCGGGCTGCAACTGTTCGCCCCGGCTGCGGTATCGGCCTCAGTCAATCCCGCCGCCCATAAGGCATTCATCACGGCGGGAGCGGCATTCGGCAACACCGTCATAGCCGCCCAGACCCTGACCTTCATCATCGGGGGCATCATCGTGTTCCTTCTAATAGCCGCCGACCGTCGCCGCAACGAGGCCGCATCCGACGCTCCCTCCCACAAGTGAACCGTCCCCGGCCTGAGGCAACCTGATTTCTTTTTTTATGGAAAGTATTTCCGTTTTTGCGGTCTATTTCGCGAATTTTAGGCAAATTTATTGACCGTTTCGGGAATAAACCTGTATCTTTGTACCGGTTTAATCACCAAAAGCCATTCATTGCCTTATGAAGCATACTCCGAAATTCCGAGAGACTCCCATACGATTCTCCCAGCTTTCCATCCTTGAGAAAGTATCGGACAATTATATCCATCTGGGAGATGACTACATACTGACACGCGTCACAAGCTCAAACGACAAGTTCGAGGCTCCGGTCGCGCGTAGATTCGACGGCATGACGATGTGTGTCTGTGCCAAAGGCCATCTGCGCATCATAATAAACCTCGACGAGATAGATGTTGCTTCAAACTCGTTGCTGTTCATCCCCCCGGAAACAGTGTTCAAGCCCATCGACTGGCAGGGTGAAGAACTTGAGGCATACCTGCTGTTCCTATCCAACAGGTTCGTTCATGACATCAACATCGACCTCAACGCAATCAACACCTCGATTTTCACCCCTTCATCCCCGGTGCTGGAACTTGACCCGGACAAGGTCTCGCTACTGCTGCGCTATTTCGACCTGCTCCATCTCAACGCCGCCGAGCAAAACAATTACAACCGCTATATCGCCCGCGCTCTTGTCTCCGCCGCCGGATATCAGATTATGGCATTCGGTGAAGAGGCTGCCGAACGCGACAACAGCCGCCACACCCATTCCCGCAAACTGACCTACGTCCAGAAATTCCTGCGGCTCGTCCGCGAATACCATCGTTCGCAACGCGCCATCAGCTTCTATGCCGAGAAGATGTATATCTCCCCGAAATACCTGTCATTGGTGATAAAGGAAGCCACAGGCAAATCAGCCGGGGAATGGATAGACCAGTATGTCATCCAGGAAGCGAAAAACCTGCTGCGCTACTCCGGGAAGAATGTCCAGCAAATCGCCTACGAGCTTAACTTCTCAAACCAGTCATCCTTCGGCAAGTACTTCAAGAACCTCACCGGCCTCTCCCCCACCGCCTTCCAGAACTCCCACTGATTTCACATACATTTTACAACAAGCCAAAGCCGGCATGTCAACATTCATCTTCGTTGACACGCCGGCTTTTTCATTTGCAGCTAAAAAGGGCATTGCATTTGCCCCGGAGTCCGGGGATGGATGCAATGCCCTTGGAGGGGATATTAACCGGGAGGGGTTACTTCACGAGGAGCTTGGAGGTGGTGGTGCCGACGGTCACGAGGTAGATGGCAGGGGTGACGGTCAGGCGGAGGTCGCCGACAGTGCGGCTTATCACCTTGCCGTCAACGCTGACCACGGTGACTGTCTGTCCGGCGGCACCGGTCACAACGATGTCGCGGTCTTCGACGCAGACTTTGACTGCCGAGGCTCCGATGGAGTCGATTGCCGACTGACCGAGTGAGACAGGATTGGACAGCTCGGAGTCACCTTCGGCAAACTTGGCGACCACGTGATAGGTGTGGTTGCCGTCACCGGCCTCGGTGTCGAGATATTCATTCTCAGCCACAGGTGCATCGTTGATTTTCACTCCATCCCTGTAAATGTCGTAACCGACCAATGTAGGCGCAGAGAGGGCAGGATCGGGAGTGAATGTGATATCGTCAATCATAATCATGTATGTGTCTGTGGAGACGTAACGGATGGCGAAGTGGAGAGCACCCTCAGGGAGGTCATACTCATACTTCGTCCAGGTAGCGGGCACCGCGTCGTCGCTGTCGAGAAACTCATAGTCGGCGGGATCAAGGGAATCCTCGGTGGTGTAGAGAATCTCGATTGCCTCGGGAGAGGTGGAGCGGAAGCTCTGGGCGTAGAAGGCAATTGTCTGCGCATCGCCGCTCAGGCGGGGTGAAATCGCCCAGTCGTCGTTCTGCTCGCGATTGGCGTTGTAAAGAGCCACGATTGACTGCTCGCCGCTATGTCCGGCCATAGAGGAGTTGTAGGGTGCTGACTCCTTACGGTTGTAAACGAAGAATGAGGAGGTGGTCACCCCTGACTGGATATTGGGGAAGTCAATCGACATGAATCCCATCGTGCTGACAGGCTTCTGATCGACATCAAGGAATGTCCAGCCGTTGAACTCGCTGGTCCAGGGGGTAGCGGTCTCGAAGTCTTCGGTCATCTCCACACCCTGAAGGTCGCCAATCTCATACTTGCTCCAGGTAAGACGGTTACCGTCGGCGGTGATTTCACCGGCAAGGTCGGTAACAGCAGGAAGCTCGGAGACAGCACGGAGGACAGCCACCTCATCGGTCGCGTCATTGGTGGAGTCCTTGTCGCCGTCAAACACAACTTCGGCTGAATACAAGGCCTGAGGCTCGGCATCGAAGTAAGAAAGCATATCATTGAATTCAACCAGCAAGTTGCCTTCGGCTTCGAGGGAGGAGATATTGCGGGTATCGAGCAGGTCGCCGTCACGATAGAGGTTGACCTCGAAATCGGAAGCTGTCTCACAACCCTGGTTGGCCACAGTGACATTTATGTGGAATTTCTCACCGGCATTGACCTTTTCGGGGGCCTCAATACGTAGGGCGGCGAGATCTTTGTCAGGAGTCTCCTTGACGGTTATCTCATCAACCAGAGTGTAGGCCATTGTCTTGGCGACGGCACGAATCATCACCTGGATATTCTTGCCGACGTAAGGCAGGAGGGAGTAGCGCACTTTTGTCCACTTGCCCGGCTGCATCTCGGAATGAAGCGCGCGGCCAAGCTTGACGGTCTCTCCGTCGACGATGACAAACGCCTCGACGAAGTTCTCGTCGGTCTCATTGAGGGTATATGTGTAGAACGACAACTCGGGACGGAGGGCCGACATAAGGTTGATTTTACCGGTGGAGAGGTCGCCATACGCCTCACTGGAACCTGCGTAGCAACCGAAGTAGTCGAAGGAAGCGACAGGTTCGGGGCCATCATCAAGATTGTCGGGGCTATACACATCCCAGAAACCACGGCCCTGGGCACTGGTGTTCATAAGCTGGTAAGTAAGCTCGGCGCTGCCGGAATAGGTAATCGGGATAGCATAGCCCTCACCGACAGGAATCATCGGTGTGGTGGCGGCAGTCTCAGATTCGGCATCGCGGTTAAACGCTTTGACGGCATACTGGATGAACTGCTGGGTTGTCACATCCTCCACAGCCTTGAATGTCACCTCATTGCCGGAGATGTTGGTGTCAAAAACAGGAGTCAGGTTCTTATCCTCATCAATGGAATAGACCATATATGTGACATTCGCCGCGTCAAGGGTGTTGCCGTTGACATCGGTGGTCACAGGAGCCCATGAAACGGTCACCATACCGGCCTCGGCTGTCTCAACCACATTGGCGGAGGAGGGAGCGGAAGCGGCATAAGGACCCACATAGACGGTCGAGGAGATGTATGAACCCGCAAACTGTCCGCTCTTGGCGGTCACGGTGTAGGTATATGAGCCTTTTGCGGGAAGGTTGTCATCGAATGTCACCACAGAGCCGGGCGCGCCGGAGAGAGTCGCCACAAGACGGTCGCCACACTTGACCTCCGCCTCGAGAGTGCCTGTGAGGGCTTCCCCTAACACAGTCTTGGAGGGGAGACGGAAACTACCGGATACAGAAGGCAGGCCGGTAGCCTCGGGAACAATGGCAAGTTCAGTAGCGACATCGGGAGCGGCAGCATCGAGGCCCTCTCCGACATAAAGCGAGAGGACTGTGAGCCAATATTTGTATTTCTCAGAAATTCCATGCACACCGACATTGTAATCACCGTCAGCATCAGGAACTATGACACCATTGAGGGTCACGGGGTTGCTCTGAAGCGCGTACACATCTGTGGGAGCAACCACCTGTATGGTCATATCCTCAGGTGTGACACCCCGTCCAGCCTTGACCTCGATAGTCTCCACATCATATCTGCTTTCAGCATGGGTGACAATTGAGAAAGGATATACCTTCCCGGACTCAAGCTTCACAGGAGGTGTGATCAGCCAGTCATCGGCATCCATCGATGAGTTATAGGCAAGGAACACGCCGGCAGCGAAACCTCTCATCATCCAGCATTTGCCGTCGCCATTGGCATCCACAATTGTGTAGCCGTAATCATCAAGCACGGTGTAGGTGTTGAACTGGGTCTCAAACGGCAGGGGGTAAGAGCCGACCCAAACCACATTGGACTCGGCGACACCGGAGGATTTGCCATCATAGTTGGCTGTCACATTGAATGTGTATGACTCGCGCACCTCGGGAGCAGGGAAGTCAAACTCATATTCCGGAGCAGTCAGACCGTCAGCCAGGACATCAGTGCCCTGTGAGACAGTGTAGGTGACACCTGCGGGGTCGAGATACCCGCCATCCATTGACTCTGTGACGGCGTCCCAGGCAATCTTCATCTTGCCGTCGGCCCAAGAGGCGGTCACATTGCCCGGCATGGAGGGCATTCCCTTGCCGACATAGATGGTCTTGCGGGTACGGGGCGACTGACCGGCCGCGTTGGAAACCTGGGCGACAAAATCGGTCATACCGCTCTTCGCGACCTGCACTTCACCGGATACGGTCGTACCCGCGGCGGCAGTGCCCTGGACTTTTGCCTCACCGACTACCAACAATGTATAATCGAGGTCTCCGGTCAGGGGTGTGCCGTCGCGGAGGGTGGCAGGCATGGTGATGGTGTAGCTTACTGTCATGGAGCCTTCGGGAGCCGAGACCGTAAGCTCGGGAGCCGCAGGGGTTTTCTCGTCGACAGGAGCCGGGCCGACATAAAGCCCCACTGTAACGATGTCCTTCTGGAAATCAACCGCGCGGGAAGCGGCACCAGTAGCGAGGTCGATCTCATATATACCGGCACCATCGCCTGAGGTGTTGTAAGACACGAGGAATTTTCCGTGAGTGGTGTCGACACATCCCCCGGCCATATATTCATAGGGGATATTGGGCTGTGAGACGGTCTCAAACTCGCCGGTGAGTTTGTCAATCCTGACGAAATCTCCACCGACGGTCACACCGTAGAACTGTCCCTGGCTGTCACATCCGACACCGGCAAGGTATTCATACGATTGGAGGTCGCGGATGGCGGTGCGCACACCGGTGGTGTAGTCACCCTTACCCCAGCAGCGGCCTTCGCCAGTGAGATAACAGCCATAGACATCTCCGGTCACGGGGTCCATGGCAACATCGTCAGCGATCATCTCACCTCCGTCCGAGAGAGTCTGGCTGTCGATGATGTCAAGCGATTCGGAGTCGAGATGAAAGATGGTGACCGACACGATGCTGCCGGTCGAAGCGGTCTGATAGAAAACTCCGTGGTATTGTCCTTCACCGTCGTCGTAACCTCCCCCATTGATTACAGCGACCAGGTCGGTGGTGCCGTAAGGGATGAATTCCCCGCCGTCAACTTTCGGGAAGGTATAGAATCCGAGCATGGAGTTGGGGTAAAGCACACATCCACGCAAATCGACATCGGTGGCAATCGAACGGGAAGCGGTGGTAGCCGAACGCAAAGCGGTGTTACGGCGAATCTCGGCAGGGGAAACCACCTTTCGCAAGCCTTTGACTGGAGTGGAAGAGACAGTCTTCATCTTCGGGAGATGGGAGACTGCGGTCTTGGCAGGCACCGCGATCTCATATGCGGAGCCTATGCCGGTTCTGGCATTCTGCGGTGACAAAGGAGCCCCGGTTGAGGAGGCCACTGTCACAGACGCCATCAACGCGGCTAACAGCAGCGAATTGCTTTTCTTCATTGTAAAAAGAATATGGATTAATTGATTAGCGTATGAACAGGAATCACAATCGGCCGTCACGGCCGTAAAACAGATGACAATGGAGGATTACGGTTCACGCCTGGAGCCTCCATCGCGGGGAGAGATCAGTACCATTGTACACCGTTGGACTGAGAGGAGCGTTTGTCATATTTGAGGTCGGACAGTAGCGACGACTTCACGGCTATATGGAAGTTGTAGCTTTTGTATGGCCCGACCGGTATCACGGATGCCCTCATTGTGAAGCAGTGGAGGTCGCGCGACACGTTGAGGTTCATATAGGCGAGCTTATGTTGCTGGAAGTCATATGAGGCGGTAGCCGAAATTTCCCAGTTCTTGGTGGGTCGGATATTGCCCGAAAGGCTCAGGTTCTGGGTGAACTTACCCTTATATTCCAGCTTATCGTAATCAAACTCGCCGTAGGCGTAGTTGATTGAATAGTTCACGGTCAGGCTCCAGGGGACACTCCATGGGACATAGCCGTCGCTGTCGAGCTGCAGGTCGCCGTCGCCCGAATCCTCGCGGGGACCTCTCGGGCGTCCATCCGTACCTGTATTGTCGAAGGATGACTGGCCATTGTCGTCAGTGCCGCCGGTGTTGTCATTGTCCCCTTTCCCTTTACCTTTCTTGTCGCCACGCTTGAATGTGTCGTTGTTGAAGGTATATGAGAATGAGGTTCCGGTGGATGACAGTTTACCCCACCCCTTTCCGGCTTTCCATCGCGGGATATTGACCCTGACGGGATTCCCCGCCGAGTTGAGCTGGTAGGTGTAGACATCCCATGTGGCGTTGAGGTTGAGGTTGAACTGCTTGGTCAGACGCAGCAATATCGAGGTGTTGATGTTGCTCCAGTTGAGCGAGTCGGCGGCGAAGTTGTAGCTCTGGGAGATGGTGAAGTTCTCGATGAGCGATACCTTTTTCTCCCCGATGGAGTCGTTGGTCTTGACCTTCATCTCCAAGTTGTTTGACAGCGAGACCGAGACCGCACCTGTCTCACCCTGACCGGGCACTCCGAAAAGGCCGTTGGGGAACATGGAGTATTTGCGGCTCTGTGAACGCCCGTCAGGATCGACATAGGAATATTGGCCGTAATAGCCGAACCAAGGGGAGGAGAAGTCAGGGGCGTAGGAGAAAGAGATGGTGGGGGTCAGCACATGGCGTATCATCTTCACCTTGTCGCCAAGGAACGGCAGAGGCTGGAAGAAACCGTAGATTTTGGTGTCGAGCGACACAGATGAAGTGAAATCCCATACGTTGTAGAAACTGTATGTGGTGTCGGTCACCTCGGCGGACTTTGCGGGATCCCACTCGCGGCGAATCTTCGAGGTATACATTCGGTCGGTCACATTGATCGACGGGGTAAGGTTGAAATACTTGAAGAGATTGAATGTGGCCGAGATAGGGATATTGTGCTTCATACCGTTGCGCCAGTCCTTAATCAGCGACTTCTTGAAGAAGACATCCTGCTGCGCTGTCAGCGAGTTCTGGAGCTGTCCGGAATATGATATGCGGATTTTCTCATACCATTTCTCATCCCCGACAGCCTTCTTGCGCTTGAAGGGATAGGTCTGCGACATCGAGACATTGACATTCGGGAATGAGACCGCGAGGGTGGAGTCCTGGGTTCGCTGCGAGACATTGAGTGATGTCGAGAGCTGCCACTTCGATTCGGGGAAACGGTAGGTCATGTTGACGGTCGAACTCTTGGTGTTCTCGGTGAACGCGCTCGAATAATATGAGTTGACACTGCTGCGCGAATAGCCCGAGGTCGTGAAGTTGACCGATGCCGAAAGGGTCATGTTGGGATTGGCCTTGGCATCCTGGGAGTGGCTCCAGAGAATCTGGAAGTTGGTGGCCGTGGAGTAGTCGGGATCACCCTTCTCGCCGTTGATTGTCTTGAGGTAGTTGATATTGAAACGGCCGTTGAACTTATAGCGCTTGGCGTAAGTCGACTGGGCCGACAATCCCCACGAACCCTTGGTGTAGATTTCACCAGTCAAGGCAAGGTCTATGTAATCGTTGATGGCGAAGTAGTAGCCGCCGTCGCTTAGGTAGAAGCCACGGTTATAATCATCACCGAATGTAGGCACGATGACACCCGAAGCGTATTTGTCACTGAAAGGGAAATATCCGAAGGGGACAGCCAACGGCAGAGGCAAACCTGCCAGCACCATATATGCCGGGCCGGTGACAATGTTTTTCTTCGGCCTCACCTTGGCGCGGGTCAGCTGGAGGTAGAAGTGGGGACACTCATGGTCGTCGCAGGTGGTGTAACGGCCGTTCTCGACATAAAAGTCCTCGCCGTCAGTCTTCTTGGTGGTACCGCCGGTGAGGTATCCCTCACCCTGCTGGGTGATGACGTTGGTGATGTATCCTCGCTTGCTCTTGAAATTGTAGCGCATCGTTCCGGACTCGTAGGCGGTCCCGGCCTCCTCGAAGACTGGCGAACCTATCACCTCTCCGAGCGAGTCCTCCACTCCGACGGCATACACCTCGGATTGGGCCATATCAAGCTCGATATCCTCGGCGGTAAGTTTGAGGTCGCCGTAGTCAATCTGGCCGTCGCCATACATGTAGGTCATCTCGCGGCCCACCATTATCATCGAGTCCTTTGAGGAGAAGATGACCTGGTTGTCAAGGTCAGCCTTGGTGCGCCTGATTCTGGAACCCTTCACTGAGTCGCGCACCGTGAAGAATGTCGAGTCCACCCCGAACTCCCCCCTTTTCACCCCGGCGGAGTCCGTCGGGACTTCTATGGAATCAGCCGCGATGTGGCCGATACTGTCGATACCGATTCCAGCCAAAGTGTCGGGCAAAGAGGGAATCACATCTCCGGCAACTCCCTCCATATCAGCGGATGGCATAATCCCCGGGGCAACGGTATCAAGGCTTTCAGCCGCGTCCCTGACAGAGCGCAACGAGCCTTCTCCGTCGCGCGACAGAAAACTCGCCGCGACGAAGAAACCTATCAACAGGAATATTATATAGAATTGAAGACGTTTCAATTTGGAATGTCGGAGACAGATGAGAGTGCATTATAGCGCCACAAAGTTACGATTTTCCAGCCAATCAACAGAGACCCCAATCGTTTTTTTAATCCTATCGTCATATTAAATATTCTTAACGCCTGCATAACAGCATTTTGCCGAAATCGCCCGATGTTTTTCCATCCATATTAACTCTTATCCGGTTTTTGTTTGTTATATTTGCAAAAACCAAAGAGACAGACGATGAACAGCCAACGAGATTCACAGACCACGGCCATCGGCAATTTCCCGACAATCCAGGCCGCAGAGATAGCCGCCGGGATGCTGCGCAGCAACGGCATCCCCTGCGAAGTCACCAACCAGACCTTGGCTTCGGTTCTCCCGATGACCGATACCTGGACGCCGCTGCGCCTTGTGGTTCCGGCGGGTTACGCTTCCCGGGCCAAGGAGCTCCTGTCGTCATATCATGATTACATGGAGTAGGCTTCCGGTCGGCCCATTCTTCAAGACCGGTTTTCCCTGTTCTTCAAGAAACAGAAAATCCCGGAGAGCGCGACGGCTCTTCGGGATTTTTATTGCAAAGTTATGGTTGGTCTGTTTACTGACGGCCGGAGACAGCCACATCGCGGCTCACTTTGCTGACAAGGCCCTGGAGCACCTTGCCGGGACCGAGTTCGACGAACTCGGTAGCGCCGTCGGCAACCATGTTGGCCACGGTCTGGGTCCAGCGCACGGGGGCGGTCAGCTGGGCGATGAGGTTGGCTTTGATTTCAGCGGGGTCGGTGTGGGGAGCGGCGTCGACATTCTGGTAGACGGGACACACGGGGGTGTGGAACTCGGTGCCGGCGATGGCCTCGGCGAGTTCCTGACGGGCGGGTTCCATCAGCGGGGAATGGAAAGCACCGCCGACCTTCAGGGGGAGAGCACGTTTGGCACCGGCAGCCTTGGCGGCCTCGCAGGCGGCATTGACAGCCTCGATTTCACCGGAAATCACAATCTGACCGGGGCAGTTGTAGTTGGCGGCGACAACCACACCGTCCACACCGTCGCAAATCTCCTCCACCTTCTCATCGGGGAGGGCGATGATGGCGGCCATCGTGGAGGGCTTGATCTCGCAAGCCTTCTGCATCGCGCGGGCACGGGCGCTTACCAGCTTGAGTCCATCCTCGAAGCTGAGGGCTCCGGCGGCGGTAAGGGCGGAAAGTTCGCCGAGGGAGTGGCCTGCGACCATCTCGGGCTTGAACTCGTCACCAATCACCTTCGAGAGGATGACAGAGTGGAGGAACACGGCGGGCTGGGTCACCTTTGTCTGCTTGAGGTCCTCTTCGGTGCCTTCAAACATCAGGTCGGTAATACGGAAGCCCAGGATATCGTTGGCTTTCTCAAACATCTCCTTGGCTTCGGCGCTCTGCTCGTACAGGTCTTTGCCCATACCCACAAACTGCGCGCCCTGGCCGGGAAACACGAATGCTTTCATATGTCAGTCTGTTAATAAATTCAAATCCGGGCGCAAAGTTACAAAAAAAATCCCACACCTCGATGAAATTCAATCCAAAAGCCGTAACTTTGCTCTCACGGCAGGGGGATAACGGCCCGCCCCTCCCCCTCTGTCATTATCCATTATTCCAGATTTGCGCATTTCCCTTGCATATGACCCACAACCTCATACCCCTGCTCAGCCTCCCCGGCGGCTCCGAATGGATTATCATCGCCCTGGTTGTCCTGCTGCTTTTCGGCGGCAAGAAAATCCCTGAACTGATGAAAGGGCTCGGCAAAGGTGTCCGTTCCTTCAAGGATGGTCTCAACGACGCTTCCCGCGAGCTGAAAGACGCGGCCGACTCCGTGGAGGAGGATTCCAAGAAATAACCCGGCGGGGCCCGAGGCTCCTCCAAATTCCTTATCCTACATTTTGGCTACATCCCCGGATTCCCGAGAAATGACTTTCTGGGACCACCTCGACGCGCTGCGCGGGGTGCTGTTCCGGATGGGGGCCACGTTATTAGTGGCCGCCGTCGCTATTTTCTGCCTGATGCCCAGGATTTTCGACGCGGTGATTCTCGCGCCCTGCCACGGGTCGTTCCCGCTCTACACTCTCTTTGACCGCCTCGCGGCCCTCGGGGGGGAGACCGCTCCCGACACCACCGACTTCTCCGTCACCCTCATCAACACACAACTCGCGTCGCAATTTTTCATCCACCTGTCGTTGTCGTTCCAACTCGCCCTGGTGGTCACTTTCCCGCTGCTGGTCTACCAGCTGTGGGGATTTGTCGCTCCCGCCCTCTATCCCCATGAGCGGCGCAACGCCTCGGCGGCGTTTGTCTTCGGCAACATACTTTTCTATCTCGGGATGGCGACGGCCTATTTCCTAATCTTCCCGCTGACGCTACGTTTCCTTGCAGGCTACCAGCTGTCGGCTGACATCCCCAACACCATCACGCTCGACTCTTACATGGATAATTTCATGTCGATGCTCTTCGTGATGGGAGTTACTTTCGAGATACCGCTGCTGACCTGGGCGCTTGGCCGTCTCGGCCTGATGACCCGGAGTTTCTTCACCCGCTACCGCCGCCACGCCATAGTGTTGCTGGTTGTAGCCGCGGCGGTCATCACTCCGACCTCCGACCCCTTCACGCTCGCGGCGGTATTCATCCCCCTCTACCTCCTCTGGGAACTCTCGGCGCGGCTATTGCCGGCCAAGTAAAATAAAAAGGGGGGATTGGGAGTTTTGGGAGTTATGGGAATTATGGGAAGATTGGGAAGAGTTTTCGGCAGACCACCAATCAATTGCCCATAACTCCCAAAATTCCCCATCTTCCCATAATTCCCATAACTCCCAAGATTCCCAATCCTCCCATCACCCAGACAAAAACCGCCCCGGCAGCTTTCTGTGAAGCTCCGGGGCGGCAACGTTAAGATAAGGGTATATGTCAGCGAACGATTACCTTGACGGTCTTGCGGTCTACGGTAACCAGATAGATGGCTGAGTTAACTGCCACGCGGGCGTCGCCCTGGGCGCTGTGGATAGTCTTGCCGTCAACAGCGTTGATGGTGACAAGCTTGCCGGCAGCACCGGTGACAACGATGAACTTGCCTTCGACAGCAACCTTCATACCGGCGGCGAGGACTGCGTCAATGCCGGACTGGTCGATGGTCACGGGCTCGGAAAGCTCGGACTCGCCCTTGTCGTAAACGGCGGTCACATGGTAGGTGTGAGCCTCGGCGTCAGCCTCGGTGTCGACGAAGCTGGGTTCAGCTACAAGAGCGTCGTTGAGCTTCACACCGTCGCGGTAAACATTGTAGCCCTTGAGCTCGCCGTCGAATCCGTCGAGTTTGGTGAAGGTCACGTCGTCAACGAGAAGCATGAACGAACCGGCAGCGCATGAACGGATAGCGAAGTGCTTGGCACCGGCAGGAAGGGCTGCGGTATAGAGGGTGAAGTCGCGATTGCTATTGCAAGGAACGGTCTGAGTCCCAAATGCTTCAACTTTCACGAAATCTTCAGGATTAACCGATTCGGAAGTTGTGTACCATACCTCAATCTGTTCAGGATACTGAGGCGAATAGCTGCGAGCCTGGAATGATATGGTCTGAGCGTCTCCGGTCAGGAGGGGAGAAATTGCCCAGTCGTCAATCTGGCTGTCATCCGAATTGTAGAGAGTTGCCAGGAATTTGGTTCCACTTGTAGTAGCGAATGACAAATTGAATGCGTCATCTGCATTGTCGAACACGAAGAATGATCCTGTGGTCTGACCATGTACAACTCCCGGGATGTCGAGATTTTGGAAACCACCCTGTGTCACACCATCGAGGTCGACGAAAGTCCAGTCAGCGAATTCCTTAGCGAAAGGTTCACCGGACTCGAAGTCTTCAGTAACTTCGGTCGGCACCTTTTCGCCAATGACGATGGGATCCCAGGAGAGGGATACACCCTGCTCGGAGCGTTCACCTGCGAGGCCGGAAACCTTGGGAAGCGTGGAGAGCTTGCGCGCCACAGTAACGGCAGCGGTCTCGTTGTTGTCAGGGTTCTCGTCAGCCTCGTAGACAACGACAGCCTTGTATTCAGCGGACTCTCCGTCAGTGAGGCCAAGGGTCTGCTTGAAAGTGAAGTTTTCTTTCTCACCGGAAGCGGAACCATACTGGTTGGTCTGAGTAGCCACAATCTCACCATCGCGGTAGAGGTTGACGGTATATGAATCAGAATCCTCGGCGCCTTCATTGGCGACAGCCACATTCACATTGAACTCCTTGCCGGTCTCCACGGTAGCGGGCGCGGAAATGGCGGCTGAGAGGTCATGGTTGAGGTTGTTGCATACACGGATATTGTCATAGAGGTTGAATGCATAGCCTTTGCATACACCAGTCAGTTTGACCTGGATGGTCTTGCCAACGTATGCGTCCAGGGGAACCATAACTTTGTTCCAGGTACAACCTTCCATACCGTCCTCGTTGTTGACAACAGTGCGCAGCACTGTCTCTTCGCCGTCGGCGATCACAGACACGATATTCTCGTTGGTATCCTCGGAATCACCGGCCCCGGTGAGGGAATAAACATAGAAGCTGAATACAGGCATCTCACCGGTGATATTGATTTTGCCGGTTACCAGATAAGATGACTGATCGAGATACTGGTGCTGTATACCGAAAAATTCGCTGTCATCGCAAGGCTCTATGCCTTCCAGTGTCTCGGGAGTGTAAATCTGGACACTGCCGTCTCCGCCGATTCCCAGGAAATGGTCAAGAGATTCCATATTTGTGTAGACAACCGGCATATCATAAGGAGTACCGGTCAGGACAGTGCCCAGAGCCAGCATCTCGCTGCCTTCAGAAAGGTTGAACGCCTGGACTGCGAGGCGGAAATATCCCTGTTGTTCAATCGGAGTCGTGTTGTAAGTGAAAGTGGGTTCGGTAACAACGCCGATTTCATCACCGACTGCCAACTGTCCGTAAGCATTTGTGGTAACGGTGAAAACCTTGTAAGACACGTTGGCGGGGAGCAATTCGGAACCGTCAGCAGCCATTGTCACGGCAGGCCAGTTGAGGACGAATGTACCCGGAGTGGGCTCTGTCATTTCAACCGCTTCAATATCTGCGGGAGTCTTCGGGCCCACAAATGCGGAAACACTTGTTGAAAGGCCTTCCTGGCCATCGGCGCTGAGGGAAACCAGGGTATAAGTATAGGTGCCTATTTCAGGGACATCGTTATCTGCCACGCTCTGGTCGTAACCTGCAGCGCAAGTAACCTCACCAACCAAAGTCTCGCCGCGGAGCACCTTGACTTTCACATCTCCTGTCAGGTCAGCGCCGGCGATTGTCTTCGATGGAGCCTTGAAAGAGATGTCTGCCTTGAGTGCGCCATTGAGGTCGGGAGTCACCACGGGATTCTCCACAGCACCGGGTAGTGTTCCTGCTACAGGAGCGGAAATCTCATAGGAATGAAGCTTGAGATGGAGTTCGTCGGCATCTGAAATAGCGTGGAAACCGATGACAAACATACCGGCTCTGTCTGCAATGAGCCATCCCTCAAGGGTCACAATATCTGAAGACTGGATCACAGTCGCGGGCACAACAGTAGCAGTCATCGACCCTACATTTGCCTGACCATAACCTGCCTTGATTTCAATGCGCTCGGGGAAGGTTGTGCTTGAGGACACCTTCGCTGTGATTTTGTAAGCGTGATCCTTATAGAGGAACAGGTTGGGAGAGAAGAGCCAGTCGTCGGCATCATTGTCCGAGCTGTATGAATAACGGGTGATGCCGCCGTTGAAATTCCAGGTCTTGCCATCTTCGTTGGCATCAAAAATGGTATGATAACCGAACTGAAGGGGATCAGTCATATCGAATGCGAACGGCGGACGGCGCACACCAAGACCAACCCTGTTGGACTCTACTGCCTCGGAGGATTTTCCGTCATAAACGGCCTTCACACTGTAATATACGTCGCGATATTGAGCAGGATTTACTTTTTCTTCTTTTGTAAAGGTGGTTGTGGCGAGACCATCAGCCAGCACCTGGCCTTCGCTGTCAAGGACTGTGTATGTAATATCCTCGGGATTGATATAACCACCGTCGGAGGCTGTGGAGACAGCGCTCCAAGTTAACGTAGCCATATTGGAAGCCCATGTCAGCTCGACATTCTGGGGAGCGGAGGGAGTTCCTTTGCCTACGTAACAAGAAGCTTTAGCCTTAGGAGAAGCACCTTCTGAGTTTGATGCGGTAGCTGCGAAAGAGACAAAGCCCGAAGCGGATATAGCCACATTCTCACTCACTTCCGCGCCGGCGAGAGCAGAGCCTGTCATCACCTCCTCGCCATTGGCGAGAACGGAATAAGAGAATGTCTGGCCTGCGGCCGGAGTGCCGTCAAACAACGTGGTGGGCATGGTCAGCTTGATCTGAACATCCATTGCGCCATTCTCACAGGCGACCTCAAGTCCGGGAGCCGCAGGAGCCTTATCAGCAGCGGCAGGCTTCGGGATATAAATAGAAGTAACCTCTTCGGCATCCGCAAAAGCAACGAGCTTGGTGGACACGCCGGTGGCAAGGTCTATTTCCCAAAGCGAACCGTCGGTATCGGTCGAAGCGGTAATCAGCATAGTGTGGTTCTGATTATTTATGCAACCTCCAATCTGATAGACAGTGGTATATCCGCCTGTAACCGGTGCGATAAAGGTCAATTCACCGGTCTCTTTTTCAATCTTGTAGAGATCGTGTTTGTAATCGGGAGCTTCATCCGTACCCTCCTTATATGAGGAAACGCCATAGAACTGGCCGCTATCATCGCAAGCCACTGCACACAAATACACATCAAGGGGAGCGATATCTGTAGCCGAAAGGGCTTCAAAATCAGCCTTCTTCCAGGTCACACCCGAACCTGAGGCGTCAGGGAAAGTACCATAGATTTCCCCCGAAACAGGATCGAGAGCCATCGCATGGGCAATCACAGACATTTCCTCCAGCGAGGTATCACTGATAAGGTCCCAGGTTTCGGTATCGTAGGCAGCGACACCATATCCAATGACATACCCATAGAAGGTCTCGAGGTATGTCGAATAGAATGTGCCGTTGTTGTCATCAACACCAATGCCCAAAGCTTTGTCCGTGGCACCGAGCATCTCGAAACCGCCACCATCGACAGTGGGCACAGAGTACATTCCATAGGCAAAGTCACCGCCGGATGCCCATGAATCAGCGAATTCGACCGCACCTCGTAACGTGATGCCCGAAGCAGCCACGCGATGAGCCGAAGTAGCCGAATTGACGGCAACCTTGTTTTGAGCCTTTATGGCGGACTGCACTTTGTGGAGGCCATTCACTCCTTGGGGCACCTGACGGGTCTTCATAAATCTGAGGACGCCTTTCTCGTTCTTGGGTGCTTTTTGAGCCGCAGCGACAGGCTTATTCATTGCCTGTCCACCAGCCTTCTTAGCCAAAGGAGCGGCGTAAGAAGTGGCGACCGACCCGAGGGTCAGCGCCGCAGAGAGCATCAGAGATAATGATTTTCTCATAATGGTTAGAATGGATTCTAAGTTAAATAATCCTGAACGGGATTTTGCGGATAAAAGAATCCTTTATTTATCCTTTTCCCTTGGAAATTGATTTATGATTGTTTTTGAAGTCTTTCTGTTTCTGATTGGGGAGAGGGATATTCCTTGTTATTTCGGACGTTTGTTATGGTTAAACTACTTGATGATTCATCCATTCCAGATACTTCAGGCATCCTTTTCGCGACATTTTGCCATCATTGAGGCAGAAAACCGTTCCATTGGACACATATCCGTTTTCATCCGCAAATTTATGATAATAATTTTTACCGTGCAAATATTTGTGAAACTTTTTCAATCAATCCTAAAAATACATATATTTTGCCACATTTGCTATTTATGTTAAAATATATAATATTAACATTTTTAGCAAACTGCCACACAATAAGACTAAACACCTGATTAACAACCTATTATATCTTGTACACAACATTTTACAGTGCTTAACATTTAAAACCCAAAATGGGATTTTACGCCTTTATATCACTCATTCACAGCGTAAAAAAAATCACTCGGACGATTCCGAAGGAATTTTTTCCGATATTCGACATAACGGGTAACATCAAAAAAAGATTCCTTCAGAATCCCTTGCCTGACTAAACACAACCGTGGGTTACCGCGTCGTGCCAGCCCCACAAGGGAGCTTCGCACTTGCGCCAACCCACGGCTATTCAGATAAAGGATTCCTCCGGAATCTCAGGGGAAACCACTATAATTTCAACGACGAGAGATTTCAGCACACCGACGGATTCATACGGTCGGGGAGCTTACCGCGCCGCTCTTCGGTAGGGTATCAGAGGACAATCTTGGCGGGACGCAATCCCGGGGTCACCAGCACATATGCGCCGGGGGCGGGGGCAAAGCGGCCCGAGGCGACAGGCTGAACCTCAACACCGGCGACGGAGTAGAGGCGCGAACCGGGCGTAGCGACGATTTCCCCGTCAAGGAGAATGTACGCGGCCTGTGGGCCGGATGTCTCCACGACATCAGTGATGCCGGAGGTGGAGAGGTCAACTTCCTGAGTGGCCGACCAGAGGCTCTCCTTCCCCTTCTCGGGATCGACGGGGACAGCCTTCACGCGGAAGCGGTAAACGGCTTCCTGTAGGCCTGTCACTTTATATGACGTGTCGGTGATGCCTGAAATGGTGATGCGGTCTCCGATTGTGGTCTGTTCCACACGGGAGGGAGCGGCCGCAGGCCCGGCAAGAGCATCGGCAAACGCCTTGTCATAGTCGAAGTCATCGCAATCGGCGCAGTCTCCGGCGAAAGCCATCGCGGAATAAAGGGTTACACGCTTGGATTTGCCACGGTTGGCAATCTTGACATTATAGCTCTTGGAGGCGTCCAGGCCGGTGAAAGCCACGGAATAGTAAGCGGCGGTCTTGTCGACATACTCTTCGGCGCTGGCGGCAACGTTGCCATCCTCATCAATCAGCGACATGACAACGACGGGGTCGGAGTCGGTGCCGTAGCGTTTGGCCTTGACCACGACTGTGACTGTGCCGTCGGAGGGAGTCACGGTGTTTTCGGAGGTCAGAGAGGCATCGGAGGTCGCGGTGCCGAGATATATCGAGGATGACAGCACTTTGTATTCCCCGGCGAGAGTCCATCCGGCAAGTTTTTTGGAGAAATCGGTCCACAGGGCGGGGGCGGGGAGAGAGCCGGCCGCGGGCCAGACCTGGAGGGTATAGGTCACATCAGAGCCTTCCACAGCGATGGGAGCCCACGAGGCGGTGAAACTGCCGGCTTCCTCAACCACCGGTTCTACAGGCTCGGGGGTCGGAATCTCGGAGATAGGCTGCTTGTCGACCCAGAAGGAGACAGCTCCGGTCTGGGGGTCGCGCTCAATCTCGGTCACAGGTTTTGAGAGGAAGGAACCGGTATTGGTGCGAGCGGCGGGGGTGGAGGTGTTGGTGAACTCGGTGGCGTAGCTCTTGGGCCAGAGGTCGGATGTCTGGGTGCTTGAATCAAGCTTGTTGTCGGCTGGCACAACGGTCATACGCTGGAGGGAGTAGTTGTTGACGGTGTTGTTGTTCCACGCCGACGCGCTGTATGTGACATGGGTGATGAGCATGCCCTCGTCATAGAGGTATTCGTCCCATCCCTGTCGGGCGCGGTTCTCGAATATGAAATATTCGTTTTTGTCCTTGGAGTTGGTGAGGATGACAGCCTTGGAGGCGGGATTGTCGCCGTCGTTAAGCACTGGGAGGGTGTACTGGGTGTTCTTGACTCCCTCCTCAAGCTCTATCCACCCCATGAAGGCTTTCTCGTAGGCGGAGTAACCGATGGGTGTGTAACCGTCGTCATTGTAGCAACCATGGTCCATAAGAGACCAGTCCCCCATACCAAAGTAACCATTATTATATGTGGTTTCATAGAAGTCGGGGAGACCGAGACAGTGGGAGAACTCATGGCAGAATGTGCCGACACCGTCAATCTGAGTTCTGTGGGTTCCGTTCAACTCGTTGAAGACTGCGAACTTGGTCATCCGTATGCCGTCGCAGGAGATGGTTCCCGCACCGGAGGACGCGAGATCCCACTGGCAGGGCCACACGGCCTGGGCAACCCCTGACGATGCCTGGCCGACACCGGCATAGAGGACGATTATAACATCGCAGACGCCGTCGCCGTCGTTGTCGAAAATAGAAAAGTCGACTTCGGGATCGGCCAGCTGAATGGCTTCCTTGACCATATGGCCGGGCTTCTCGTCATTCCCCCAATAGTCAGTGCCACCGTAATATACGCGATTTCTCGAAACTGTATAGGGGCCGTAGACATGGAACTGGGGATCATACTGGCCCAATGAGGCTTCATCAAAATATGCCTTCGCGCTTTTACCTTCGCCGGTGAAGAAGTCGGTGAAGACCTGATTGGCGCCATCTCCATCCTTGAATTTTATGTCCTGATACTGGACGAGGAGGATGGGCACATGGGCGACACCCTTGTGGGGCACCTGAGAGTCTTGCTGCTCGATGCTGATTCGTCCCTGGGAACTGCGGAGGGGGGCTTTCAATGTAGCCTGCTGAGCCTGTCTGGCCAGCACCTTGGGGGAAGCTGCACGCTGGGCTGCATAGGTCAGGGATGTGGCGCGGGCTGCGATGAATGATTGCTCCTGGGCGGAACGTTCAGCGAGTTCATGGACATACACCGAACTCACACCGTCGGCCGAGCGATAGACGGCGTAGCCTTCGGGGGTAAAATCGACAGTCAGGCCGTCGGATGTGACATATGAGTGAAACCATTCGTCACCGGTCAGGGTGACGGTCACCGTCGAGCCATCAGGCTGGGTGACGGTACGGGTCAGGCGTTTGGCCGGAACCGCGTAAGCCGATGCCACCGTGAGGGCAGCCATAGCAAGCGTCAGGATTTTTCTCTTCATATCCATTCAATGGTTTAATTTGCGGCGGTCCACATCTGTCTTTCACCAAGGACAACGCGGGCCGGACGGGCGCTTAAATTGTAGCAACGCGCAAATTTACAAAAAAATCCCCCGAATACGCAATATCCGGGGTTAAAATTTCAGGCGTGGCACACATTTTGCAATATCTTCCGCCATTGAAGCGGCAAAATGCCACTATCCATAAGGATTTTCGGGCTGTCTGGCTTCACGCCAGGCTCAATTGGCGACAAATGACCCGAGCGAGGCGGGCAGAGAGGGGGCGCAGCTATAAGCCCGTGCGAACTGCCGGATGAAAAGGATTGTCGAACGGCGAGGCGAGAGAGCCTGTGAACGACGGTAACGGGGAGTCGCGGATTTCATCGCCGAGGGGAATAAGTGAGTAGAATCATTTTTCATAGGCAAGCTACAAATTTTGAACTGAAAGGGGAAACTTTAACCGGCCTGAAAGGGCCGTCTGTGAAGAACGGTTACATACCTATAACGCCTGAGAGGGCGGTTTAGTATGTGGTCAGTGTCGTTTTTTCAAAGGATTGTAAGGGACGGCGCAATATCTTCCCCTACTTGCCCGAAGCGCCTTTGAACGCCATAGAAGGCCGTATATTGCCCTTGATGTGTAAAATAATCTTAAATCGGGTGCGATTTTCCACTCGACATTTTGAGGAATCCCCATCTTTTCGTAACTTTGCATAGATAGAACACTGCAATGGTCCATCACATCCCCGCGAGCAATCAGCGCCGGGGGCCAAACTAAAAACTCAACCAACTCAAAAACCAACGCCTATAGACCGGAAATTCTACTTAACCAAACTACACTGACTGAAATGCAAAACCTTACCCGGCTTGCCGACGAAAAGTTGGTCGCAGCCTACGCCAACGGAAACAACGAAGCTTTCGACACCCTACTGCGCAGGCACGAAAACCGTGTGTTCAACTATATTTTCAACATTGTAAAGAACAAGGATGTCGCCGACGATATCTTCCAGGAGACATTTGTCAAGGCAATATCCACCATCAAGCAGGGACGCTACACCGACTCCGGGAAGTTCTCGGCATGGATTACCCGCATCGCCCATAACCTCATAATCGACTTTTTCCGCCAGGCCAAGAGCGAAAACACCATCTCGACCGACCAGGAGGATGCCGATGTGCTCAACCGCCGCGACCTCTCGGAGGAGAATGTAGAAGACCTGATGGTTACTTCACAGATTCACACAGATGTGAAGCGTATCATGGAGTCGTTGCCTGAGTCGCAGCGCGAGGTGCTTGACATGCGTTTTTACCGCAACATGTCGTTCAAGGAGATAGCCGAGGCCACAGGGGTTTCAATCAATACCGCCCTGGGCCGTATGCGCTACGCGATTCTCAATATGCGCCGCATCGCCACCGACAAGAACATCGTCCTGACCCGGTAATCCGGACACCAGCACGGGGAATCAGCATCCCTCCCTAATCGGTTTTCCCGACAAAAAGTTGCGCGATAACCAAAAACTTATTACCTTTGCATCGCAAAAGCCCCATCTACCGGGGCAGACCCCTTTGCCCGGATGGCGGAATCGGTAGACGCGACGGTCTCAAACACCGTTGGAGCAATCCATCCCGGTTCGAGCCCGGGTCCGGGTACTGAAACGGCTGAAAATCATCTGATTTTCAGCCGTTATTTTTTACTTGCCACTTCAATCCCACTATATGACTGACGGGGCTCGTGAGTAGTCAGCTGATTGATGTTTCGGGATTTATTGATTTTATGTCTGCTATGAAATCTTCCTGATTCTCGGGGGATATATAAATCCAACTCTTCTGACCATATCTTATCCCTATACGTTTCGCCGACAACGCGGGGGATGACCAGAGGGTTGATTTATGGGTTATCTCTATTATCCTGCTTATCGGCAATGTCATTCGGAACAATACTCCACACCGTATATATAATTTATCCCCTTTGATGGTGTAGTCTGTATGTAACAGCATATCAAACATCAAAGCTACACATGCCCCCATGAACACGACATCAATAAGGAGAATCCATGTGGAGATATAACACAAGAAGAGAGTCGCAACAAAGGCAGCGACTAATCCATAGCAAGTCCAGAGATACCATTTGGCGACTTTTGATTTATAGACTTTTTCCATGGCACAAATATACGCTGTTTTTTCAACACTCTGCGTGTTGCACTGAATTTTCGGCAGGGTAAATGTATGGGTATTCCTCCGTAATCATAGTGGCGGGCAGAGGATTAGGGAGGGTGATTGGGAATGAATGGGAATTATGGGAGAAATGGGAAGATTGGGGAAATTGGTATTGTAAATGAATATAAATTCGTAAATTTGCGTGAATAACGGGAAGGAACGGATAAGGCCTAATAAGCTGATTTATGCGGGATAGCCCAGAAAGATTTCACGGAAAACATCTAAAATCAGAGAACTTATGAAAAGGATAGAGGTGGTGGCGGCCATAATCAGACGCAAGGGGTTGTATCTGGCGACGCAGAGAGGTTACGGGGCGTTTGAGGGGATGTGGGAGTTCCCGGGCGGGAAAATCGAACCGGGAGAGAATCCGCAGGAGGCGTTGGCCAGGGAAATCAGGGAGGAACTTGACACGGATATCCGGGTAGGGGAACTGTTCTGTGTCAGAGAGTTCGACTACCCGGATTTCCATTTGGTGCTGCATTGTTATTTATGCGCATTGCCTGACGGCACGGAGCCTACACTGCTCGAGCACAAGGCCGCGAAATGGCTCGACGCGCAGGGGCTGAGCACGTTGCAATGGCTGCCTGCCGACGAGGAGATTATCCAAGCGTTACTTCGACTTGGTTGACCGTTCCGGCCGGGCACACGGGGAGCTGGTTGCCCTCCACGGGGTTGCCGTTGAGGGCCAGGGAGGAGACTCCACGGCTGACATGGCGGGGGTTGCGGACGTGGATGTCATAGGTGACGCCACGGAAACGGCGCTGAACGCGGTAGCCGTCACAGTCTGTGGGGATGCAGGGGTCAATCATAAGTCCATCGAAATCGGGACGGATGCCGAGGATGAACTGGGTGACGGCATACCAGTTCCAGGCGGCGGTTCCGGTCAGCCATGAGTTTTTACCTTCGCCGGGACGTGCGGCATCTTTTCCGGCTGTCATCTGGCAATAGACATACGGCTCGACTTTATGGAGGTCGCTGTGTTCCTCGACGTAGGCGGGGCAAATCTTCTTGTAATATTCCCAGGCGTGGTCGCCACGTCCGAGGGCTGTCTCGCCGATTATCACCCAGGGGTTGTTGTGGGCGAAGATTCCGGCGTTTTCCTTGTAGCCCGCGGGATAGGTGGATATTTCACCGTAGTCAATGACATACTCGGTGAAAGCGGGATTATTGAGAACGATGCCATGGTCGCAGTCGAGATACTTCTTGACCGAGTCGAGCGACTTCTCCACCATTCCTTCTTCGAGACCGATTCCGGCCATAGTACACCATCCTTGCGACTCGACGAAGATTTTCCCCTCTTTGTTTTCGGAAGAGCCGACTTTGCGGCCGAAATAGTCGTAGGCGCGGAGATACCATTGACCGTCCCACCCGTGTTTTTTAACGGCCTCGACCATTGCCTCGACATGGCGCAGGGCACGGTCGGCTTCGGCGTTCATACCGAGGTGGCGGCAGAGGTCGGCGTAGTCTCGTCCATAGATGACGAACTGTCCGGCTATCATCAGCGACTCAGCGCGTGAATCCTCGGATTTGTTTTCCGTGGTCTGGAACGATTCGTTGGGGTCGTTGGAGAAGCAGTTGAGGTTGAGACAGTCATTCCAGTCGGCACGGCCGATAAGGGGCAGGCCGTGAGGGCCGAGGTGGGATATGACGTAATCGAACGAAACACGGAGATGGTCGAGGAGGGGGACTTCTGAGCCGGGACGGTTGTCGAACGGAACCGGTTCGTCGAGGATGGAGAAGTCGCCGGTCTCCTTGAGGTAGGCGATTGTGCCGAAGATGAGCCACATCGGGTCGTCGTTGAAGCCTGAGCCGATGTCGTTGTTTCCGCGTTTGGTCAAGGGCTGATACTGATGGTAACAGCTTCCGTCGGGCAACTGCGTGGCAGCGATGTCGAGAACCCTTTGACGGGCGCGTGACGGAATCTGATGGACGAAGCCGACAAGGTCTTGGTTGGAATCGCGGAAACCCATGCCTCGGCCTATGCCGCTCTCGAAGAATGACGCGGAGCGGGAGAAACAGAATGTGACCATACACTGGTACTGGTTCCAGATGTTCACCATCCGGTCAAGGCGCGGGTCTGACGATTCGATATGGAAATTACCAAGGAGGCTGTCCCATCCGGCACGAAGTTTCTCAAAGGCGGCATCCACTTTCTCGGGGGTGTCGAACATCGCCATCATCTCCCGGGCGGCTCGCTTGTTGATTATCCCTTTCGACTCCCATTTGCTGTCGGCGGAATTTTCGACGTATCCGAGCATGAAAACCAGGTCACGGGTCTCGCCGGGACGGAGGGTTATTTCAATCTGATGGGACGCGATAGGAGACCATCCGTGGGCCACGGAATTGCGGGCTTTCCCCTCCAGGACGGCTTCCGGCTCGTCGAAGCCGTTGTAAAGGCCAAGGAATGACTCCCGGTCGGTATCGAAACCGTCCACGGGGGTGTTCACCCAATAGAATGCGTAGTGGTCGCGGCGTTCCTTGTACTCGGTCTTGTGGTATATGGCCGAACCATCTATCTCGACCTCTCCGGTGGAGAAGTTGCGCTGGAAGTTCTCCATGTCGGTGGCGGCGTTCCACAGACACCATTCCTGGAAGGAGAAGAGGGTGAAGCTTTTGGGCCGGTCGGTGAGATTGGTCAGGGTGAGCTTCGTGACTTCGGCATTGACCCCATTGGGGACGAAGAAGAGGGCTCGGGCCTGAAGTCCGTTTTTACGGCCTGTGATGACGGTGTAGTTGAGACCGTGACGACACTCATAGAAATCCAACGGGGTCTTGCAGGGTTTCCAGCCGGGGTTCCAGATGGTGTCGCCATCCTTGATGTAGAAATAGCGGCCACCGGCATCCATCGGGACACCGTTGTAGCGGTAGCGGGTCAGGCGGCGGAATTTGGCGTCGCGATAGAAGGAATATCCTCCGGCGGTGTTGGAAATCAGGGAGAAGAATGCCTCATTGCCGAGGTAGTTGATCCAGGGCCAGGGGGTGCGGGGATTGGTGATGACATACTCGCGGGTCTGGTCGTCAAAGTGGCCGTATTTCATGTGTAATGGTGGTTTGCGTTAAGAGGTCGGCGCAAATTTACACATTTTCCGCGGGGTGTCGGCAGAATGTCAAATAGAGTCAAGCATTGGCCAAAATAGTATCATTCCGCAGGGAACGGAGTGAGCGGATTATGAGAATGGCGGAGACTACTGTGGCGAGGGCGTCGGAGACCGGGAAGGTGTACCAGATGCCGTCAAGGCCGAAGACGCGTGGAAGAATCATCAGGAGCGGGAGGAGGAAGATGACCTGGCGGACAAGACTGAGGAAAATGGAGGTGCCGACTTTCCCGATTGACTGGAAATAGGTGGTGGCGACAATCTGGAAGCCTACCATCCAGAAGCATATCAGGGCGGTCGAAAGGGCGTGGCCTGTGAACTCCACGAGCGGGGCGTCGCTGACGAAGGCGCGGGCAATCATACAGGGGATGGTGAGGCCGAATGCCCAGCCGACGAGGGTAATGAGAGTGGCAGCGGCGGTGGCAAGCCAGAATACGCGCACCACGCGATGGGGCATCCCGTGGCCGTAGTTGTAACCGGCGATGGGCTGGAAGCCTTGGCATATTCCGAGGACGATGCAACAGAGCATGGAGGTGTAGGTGACGAATATGCCGGCCGCGGCGATGGCCTCATAGCCGCCATAGTGTTTCAACGCGTTGTTGATGAAGATGTTTATAAGGCAGGAGGCGACGTTGATTATCGAGGGGGCCGCGCCGATACCTATTATTCCCCAGACCAGAGGCCAGGATATGCGGTAGGTGCCGGGGGTGAAGATGACAGGGCCGTTTTTCCGGGAACAGAAATGACGCATGACGAATATCATGGAGACGGTCATAGAGATGTCGGTCGCTATGGCCGCACCCTTGATTCCAAGCCCGAGGAAGTAAACGAAGGTAGGCGCGAGGAGCATGTTGAGTCCGAAGCCGATGAACATCGTCAGCATGGCGCGGGTGGGAAATCCGGTCGCGCGCATCATGTTGTTGAAGGTGAAGGTCAGGTTGGTCATCAGCAGCCCGGGGAGGATGAACATCATAAAGTCGCGGGCATAGGGAAGGGTCTGCTCATCCGCTCCGAACAGCCGCAGCACGGGGGACATGAAGATGGCGAAGAGTCCTATGTAGATGACTCCGATGGTGAGGGTCAGCACCAAGGAGTTGCCGAGAATGCGGCGTGCGCCGTTGATGTCGCCGGCTCCGAGGAAGAGACTCATGCGGGCTGTCGCACCGGCTCCGATGAGTACCCCGAGGGCGGTGGCGATGTTCATCACCGGGAAGGTGATGGCCAGTCCGGCGATGGCCTTGGGCCCCACGACCTGGCCGATGACGATTCGGTCGATGACGTTGTAAAGCTGCATGACAAGCATCCCGACCACCGACGGGAGGGAGTATTTCCAGAGGAGTCGGCCTACCGGCATCTCGGCGAGTTCACGCAATTTACGGGCATCCTGAGCTGTATTGGCGGAATGTGACATGTTTACGGGACTGACAAGTGTAAGGTTGTTTTCAGAGCTTTTCAACCGCAAAGTTACGCAAGTTTTCCGGGAAATCAGTAACTTTGCGGCCATGAAAAGCGACACCATCAACCTTGAGGATACAATCTGTGCGATTTCAACTCCTCCCGGCATAGGGGGAATAGCAGTCATACGCGTCAGCGGCCCGCAGGCCATCGCGATTACCGACAGAATCTGGCAGGGGAAAAGGCTGGCCGACACCCCGGGACACACTGCGAGGTTCGGGCGCATCATTGACCCGATGCGGGGCAATGAGATGCTCGACGAGGGGGTGGCGACGGTATTCCGCGCACCATCCTCATTCACGGGGGATGATGTGGTGGAGCTGTCTGTCCATGGCTCCAGGTATGTGCAACGGCGGTTGCTTGAGATTTTGACAGCCAACGGCGCAAGGCTCGCCGAGGCGGGGGAATTCACGCGCCGGGCGTTCGCCAACGGGAAGATGGACCTGGCGCAGGCCGAGGCGGTGGCGGATGTCATCGCGTCAAATTCGAGAGCCGCCCACAGGCTTGCGGCATCTCAGATGAAGGGGTGTTTCTCGCGCAGGCTTGAGGAGCTGCGCGGAAAGCTGCTTGATCTGGCGTCGCTGCTCGAACTCGAACTGGATTTTTCCGAGGAGGATGTGGAATTCGCGTCCCGCGAACGGTTGCGGGAAATCGCCACCGAAGTACATTCGGAGGTCAGCCGGTTGGAGAAATCATTTTCAGCGGGTTCGGCGATAAAGGATGGAATCCCGGTTGCGATTGTCGGGCCTACCAACGCTGGCAAATCATCACTACTCAACCTGTTATTGGGGGAAGACCGTGCGATTGTCTCAGATATCCACGGCACCACCCGTGACACCATAGAGGACACTCTTGAGATTGGCGACTACCTTTTCCGTTTCATCGATACCGCCGGACTGCGCGAGACCACCGACCCCATCGAGGCCCTTGGCATCGAGCGTTCGCGGCAGGCCCTCAACCGGGCAGCCATAGTTATTTCGGTCGTGGACTCGTCACAACCTCACCTCTCCCCCATCGCTGACATCCGCACCGCCACGCCGGATATCCCCACCATACTTTTGCTGAACAAATCAGATTTGACCGGCGAAGCTTCCTTGTCAGCGAATACCGTCGTTTCAGACAACGTCACAGTCATTCCATTTTCCACTAGGACCGGTCAAGGACATCAGCAACTGCTTTCCACCCTGACGACCATCGCCGACCGACTGCGCGGCACCACCGACGAAGACACCATCCTCGTCACCAACCTCCGACACGCCCAAGCACTCCGGGAAGCCGCCGCCTCCACCGCCGCCATCCTTGACGGCCTACTCACCAACCTCCCCGGCGACCTCATCGCCCAGGACCTCCGCGCCACCCTCCACCACCTCTCCTCCATCACCGGCACCCTCACCACCCCCGACATCCTCGCCTCCATCTTCTCCCGCTTCTGCGTCGGCAAGTAATTAGTTGATTATTAATGCTTTATATTGATAATAATTGACTGTTACTGAGCGATAAAACTTAACTCTTACAAGAACGCCTAATGCTGATAACTGTCAGTGTTAGGCGTTTTTATGCACCATTTTGTACGGATTTTGTACGACAGCGACTCACTTCACCCCAAGCGTCAGCAAGGTGGTGGAGAAAGTGGTACGTCACGGTACGTCGTGATACGCCATGATACGATTAGTAACGAAATTAACACGTATGATATGAGTAGCAACATTAAAGTCGAGAGAATCTGCGAATGGTGCGGAAAGAAGTTTATCGCCCAGACCACAGTCACACGCTTCTGCTCGAAGCGGTGCTCGGAACGCTCCTATAAAGAGCGATTCCGTCAGAAGAAGATGGCAGTGTCAAATCAGGAAACCGCCACTAATGCCGCCAACCAAAAATGGCGAGATAAAGACTTCCTGACACCGACGCAAGCGGCGGAGCTATTAGGCATAGGTAGAATGTCGATTTATCGCTATATCCGCAATGGTAAAATCAAGGTCGTAAGATTCGAGAGAAAGACGCTCATCAGCAAAGCCGACATTCAGTCGATGTTCGATTTCCTTTCACCGAAAGAAAATGAGCCCGTAGAAGCCACCGAGAAAAAGGGGAAATCTATATCCGAGTTTTACACCCGTGCCGAGATTCGTGAGAAATTCGGTGTGAAGGATTCTTGGATTTACAAGGTCGTTGCCGAGAACAACGTGCCAAAGACTATTCTCCGTGGCAAGGCTTATTTCAGCAAGAGCCATATCGACCGGCTGTTCTCGCCGAGAAAGGAGAATCTGGAAATAACGGAATGGTATTCTGTGGAAGACATACAAGATAAGTATGGCATGACCCTCTCGGCGATATATTCGCTGGTATCGAAAATCGGCATACCGAAGCGCAAGGAGGGGCCGAAGGTATATTACTCCAAATATCATTTCGATGTGGCGAAAGGTGCCAAATCAGCCGAGGATGTCGAATTTATTTCGGTGGCTGATGCCATGGAAAAATACTCTCTGACGCGCGACCAGCTCTATCACTATGTCAAGACATACAAGATAACCAAGCTTCGTTGCGGCAAGTATGTAAAACTGAACGCCAAGGAGTTAGAGGCGTTGTTCAACCCCGAGATTCGGTTATAATCCAGTGATTTTTCTCACCGGGCAACCACCTTTTACCTTTGCACATTATAATTCTAAAAACAGTATAATATGGAATCTGCAACCATCACCAAAGTTACCCTCCGTCAGGAAAAACTGCGCAGCGGCAAACTGTCGCTCTATCTCGACTACTACCCACCCATCTGGAATCCGCACATCAAAAAGATGTCGCGGCGTGAGTTCCTCGGCCTTTATCTCATTGGCAACCCGAAAGATAAGTTTGAGCTTGATTATAATGAGGAAATCATGCTAAAGGCCCGTGGTATCCGCGCCACCCGTGAGCTTGCAATCATCAACGAAGAGTTCGGTTTCCTCGACCGCACCAAGAAACAGGCCGACTTCCTTGAATATTTCGAAAGCAAGACCAAAGAGAAATACCAGAAATGGGAAATAGTGTATAAGCACTTCAAGGTCTTCTGCAATGGCAGGTGTCTGATGAAAGACGTCACCATCGGTCTCTGCAACGACTTCCGTTCCTATATCCTCAAAATCCGTGTCAAGCAGTCCGGTAATATCATATCTCGCAACTCTGCCGCCGGATATTGGTCGACCTTCCGCGCATTGCTGAAACTGGCATATAAGGAAGGTTGGCTCCGCGAGAATGTCAACGACTATCTTGACCGCATCGACTGGGAGGAACCCAAAATAAACTATCTCGAAATCGAGGAGGTGAAACGCCTTGCCGCCACTCCCTGCAAAGTGGATGTGCTGAAACGAGCATCGCTGTTCGCCTGCATGACCGGATTGCGTATCAGCGATATTCTTCAGCTCCGATGGGAGAATATCGAAGTGTCTCCCGACGGCGGCTACTGTATGCGCATCCGTACCCAGAAGACCAAGACGCAGGCGACATTGCCGCTGAGCGTTGAAGCATTGTCGTATTGTGGCGAACCGGGACATGGCATGGTATTCAGAGGATTGAGCCGCGCCCACACCCGGGAACCGTTTAAGAAATGGCTCAAAGATGCGGGCATCAAGAAGAAAATCACCTTTCACGGCCTCCGCCACACTTACGCCACGCTCTTGATTACCAACGGTACCGACATCTATACCGTCAGCAAGATGCTTACGCATAAAAACGTGGCCACGACTCAGATCTACGCCGACGTTGTGAATCAGAAGAAGCGCGATGCCGCCAACTCAATCTCACTTAAATGATATGGTGCAAATCTCAAAGCCGGACTGACGCAGCAGCAACTCGCAGAGCGTATCAGCACGAAGAAAACATATATTTCCCGTCTGGAAAACGACAAAGCCGATGTTCAGCTCAACACCCTCTTCAGAATCTTTGAGGGTCTTGGCAGAAGGGTATCTTTGACGATCCTGTAAATCTCCGCGATACAATTTTACGGGAATAGAGGAACGTAAAGATACTTTCGTACGACAAGTACCACAAAATTCGCGACTGCCATATCTTCAAAGTCTTCGGTTCCTGTTCATATTTGAAAGTTGGAGCAAAATTCTCAGGATTTTTATCTAACTTTGCCAAAAATAAATAAACAAGGTTATATGTTTATTAAGGATACCTTCAAAGATTGGACTGAGACCTGCATTCAAAGCAAGTCAATCAATCATCTTAAATATATTAGAACTTTCTCTATCGATGAATTTAAACAATTCTTTTCCCTTGATAAAATCTGGGTCAAAAAACATCCTGGAGGATTTTTGTATTTTGAAACACTTCGTTCGGATTGGGGATTGGTATATGGCAATGATATGGTATCCAACCCTGTTATTTCTGTGGTAATCGAGTATTGGGGCAATCTGTTCTTTTTATTACATAAAAAGGGTGATATGCCTCAATTTATCCACATAAATTCTACGGCAAAACAAAGACAGCTCAATTTAAGTACTAAGGACCGTTCATATTCTTATATGAGCAGACAAGAATATGACGATTATCTTAATGACTCTTATATGGACGCTTTTGAGGGAGATCCCGATGCATATTGGAACATCGATTGACTATGCTTATTTATTGTAATATTATTCCGTGTAAAGGCTGCACCTCGAACCAAGTGATTATTGAAGAAGATGAGGGTATTATTTTAATACCGATGAATCAATCTTCTATCACAGTTATTGTTAGACTTAATATTGAAGATACATTTGATAATAACGATATAGAAGACAATAACAATCCAAGAGATATATTTAATCAAAAGTCCGTTCTTCTTCGGTTAGTGTCTCGCAGTACAAGGACAGAATGGACAGAGGTTAATGAGAAAGGCAGTGAATTTTGTTTACCTGTCACTAACGATGCTTTTCAAATTTGGGCATTAGAAGCGAAAGGGTATAATGCATGTTATCCAGCAAATTTTGCTCTATTCCCATCAGGGTTATAATAGAATTTTCTCGCCGAGGCAGGTATGTAGGCGGTTTCCATTATCAATCCCCATCCGGAACGTGGCATATGCGTTGACATTTGACCGCTCAATATATCCGTTGCTCGCATTCCCAATCATTGCCGATTCCTAGCATTTTTGGCCGATGTACCGCTGCTCTTTAACTCATCGACCCAATGGAATATAATCTGATGTTTTTCGATAGACAGTAAACTTTAGTTAGAATGGAATAATCTTAATGCAAAATAGTCGTAGTTTGAGCTATTATTGCTATATTTGCGACCTAATAGACGCAAGTACGACTATGGAAGAGAATATATACATGCTACCTGACAGTGAAATCCGCCGTCGGCTGGGACAAAAAATAAGGCATCTGCGACTCCGACAGAACTTCACTCAGACATCACTCGCAGAACAGGCGCAAGTCTCATTGACGACACTAAAGAGACTCGAGAAAGGCGATATAAGCTATTTCGATTCCCTGATGCGCGTGCTTCGCATACTTGGCGAACTGGATGTGTTCTCGTCACTCATTAAGGAAGATGAGATGAGTCCCAATGAATATTTCGAGTTTGTCGAAGCAAGCAAGAAGAAGCAGCGCAAACGCGCAAGTGGTAACAACAAGACCAACACACTACCTAATACCCAGGAATCAGAATGGTAAATATAGCAAGAGTTAACCTGTATGGTCAACCCGTCGGGACATTCCGATGGGACAACAACCGGCAGGTGGCACATTTCGAGTATGCCGAAAGCTTCATAGGCAAAGGTCTTGAACCCTCGCCAATCCTGATGCCTGTGCGTCAGGGAAGGATATACTCATTCTCTGACATAGGTCGTGAGACGTTCAAGGGGCTTCCCGGTATGCTTGCCGATTCATTGCCCGACACCTACGGCCGGGCACTGTTTGATCGTTGGCTTGCGCTGACCGGACGTAGCAGCGGAAACGCTGTAGAGACGCTATGTTTTCTTGGGAAACGCTGTATGGGAGCGTTGGAGTTCGAACCGGCCATGGATGCGCCCTATGGTCCCGATGTCAGAATAGAACTTGATTCCCTTGTTGAAGTGGCAAGCGAGGCTTTGTCTGAAAAGGAAGAATTCGGAGCTAATCTTGAAGAGGACAAGAAGGCGGCGATAGCCGAAATAGTGCGACTTGGCACCTCTGCCGGAGGACAGAGGGCCAAAGCCATCATAGCCTACAATCCATCGACCGGGGAAGTTCGTTCAGGACAGATTGAAGCTCCGGAAGGCTTTGACTATTACCTGATAAAACTCGACGGTGTAACCGCCGAGGCCGGATTCAGGGAAACGCAGAATTTCGGTCGGCTGGAATACTCTTTCTATCGGCTTGTAAAGGAATGTGGCATAGAAATGTCGGATTGCAGTCTGATAGAAGAGAATGGACGCGCCCACTTTCTCACCAAGCGTTTTGACCGTCAGAATGGGGAGAAAATTCACATGCAGACTCTTTGCGGCATAGCGCACTATGATTACCGCAATCCCCGTTCATACTCTTACGAGCAGGCGTTCAACGTGATGAGGGCATTGAGACTGCCATACTCACAGGCGCAGGAAATGTATCGTCGCATGGTATTCAACGTTGTAATCCGCAATCAGGATGACCACACAAAAAACATATCCTTCCTTATGGACAGACAAGGTAAATGGACTCTTTCGCCGGCATACGACATGGGATTTGCCTATAATCCGAAGGGTGGATGGACAGCACAGCACCAAATGTCAATCAACGGGAAGTTTGACAACATTACCCGACAAGACCTTTTGGAATTTGCGAAACGCAACAATATAAAGGAAGCTACTGAAATAATCGACCGTATTGCCGAAGTGTCTTCACACTGGCCTCTCTTGGCAAGAGAATGTGAAGTTCCCCAGCCCATGATAGATGCCATTATGCCGAATTTGAAGCTCTCTATATAATACATCCTTCTTCGCAAAGATTTCTATAATCATGAAAATATATCCTGACAAAGACAAAGCATTTCCAAATCCTGCGATTTCGAGCATTTGCTACATAAAAAATGTGGTGAAGAATCCGAGAATCATTATCGGAGATTATACATATTACGATGATATAGACGGAGCCGACAGATTTGAGGAACACGTTACACATTTCTATGAGTTCATCGGTGATAGGCTGATAATCGGTAACTTTTGCGCCATTGCTAAGGGAGTTACTTTTATTATGAACGGCGCCAATCATCGGATGGATTGCGCCACCACCTATCCTTTCTACATAATGGGAGGAGATTGGGGAGGTGCGATTGCTCCTATAATGGATGAATTGCCTCTCAAAGGTGACACAGTCATCGGCAATGACGTATGGATCGGGCAGAACGTGACAATCATGCCCGGCGTGCATATTGGCGACGGAGCCATAATCGGCACAAATGCCACGGTTGCCTCCGACATTCCGCCTTTTTCGATAGCCGTGGGCAATCCGGCAAAAGTCATACGCCGCAGATTTGACGATGAAATGATAGACTTGCTGGAGCGTCTACAATGGTGGAACCGTCCTATTGAAGAGGTTGATAAATTGATTCCTATACTCTCAAATCCTGATATAGCCCAGGCAAAAATTGATATAGCGGAATATCTCCGCATTCAACACGATTAATTGCGACCTTACCAGAGCAAACAATTCAGTGGGTTAAATGGCTAATTATAAGTCATAAATTTGTTATATCCTTGAATATGAAATCAAAAGCAAACATCGGCATTGCATTGGTCATTACCTTTGCAGCCACACTGATCATCGGCATTATGCTGCATCTAAAAAGTCACGGAATAATTTTCCAGCCGCGTGGTGTATTAAAAGCTGTTCACTGGATATTCGGATATGCCATGACGGCACTTCTGTTTATCCATTTGGTACAGTTCCAAAAAATGCTGAACGCCCTTAAGATGAAATTCAGATGGTTCTATACCGACACCTGGCTGCTGATTATCCTGTTCATAGCCACGCTGCTTACAGGTACGGTCAAGCTGCTTACGCCCGTCAAGATTCCGCATCTCGGATTGTGGCATTACTGGTTTGGCATGGCAATGGGCATCACCGCAATCATTCATCTTGTACGCGGACTCCCGTCATGGAATAGAATGAGGAAAATCAGTAGGAAATAGAAAACATTCAGCGAACAATTCAGTGGGTTAAATTGTCTATAAAGACGTGAATATTTAACCCACTGTTATTTTTATGAGAAATACGCCCCAGCGATTGAGGAGCTTTGCTCCCCCTACCCGGGACAAAATTTTTATATGGAGTGCCGTGATTGCCGGATGCGGTATCATGGCTTTACTTGGTCGCCATGCCGCCATAACCCGTTTCGGCACTGACGAATTTACCGGCAATGTTCTCTTTGCCGTTTTCCTTGTCCTCACAATCGGTCTGTATTTCGGTTTCCAGTCGGTAATCGAAAGTCTGTTTGACAGATTGTTTTCTGTTTTTCAGAGAAAAAAGCGAATAGCCATCACGAATACCCCTACCGGAGAAGAGGTAGCCGTTGAATTACCCGACGAACCGCTGGACGAGATAGACGATTCCACAGTGTCAGCCGGACAAGTGATTCAGGAGGATTTATATTATTCGGATGATGATTACCCGGAAGATTATAGCGGAGGTGAACTTGTTGAGGAGGCCAATAGCGATGAAGATGACAGATATGTTATAATCAATGGCCAAAAAGTATATGAAGGGCCTCTTGATATAGATGATGTTGTATTCGTAGAACTTGAACATAACATCAAAGAATACAGCAGTTTGCAAGAGCGCATAGAGTTGCGAGGCGAATATCCATATTTTGAGGACTATATCGGAGGACACTCAGTAGAAGAAGTTACCGAGTCAGATGCCCTGTACAACGAATGGGTGAGCCTCCAGCCCAAGCATATAAAGAAGGAACTGGAACTCGGCATTTATCGTGTTCGCGCTTATCCTGAGTCCAACGATAAGATTGGTTGTTTCACAAAGACAGCGAAAGAAAACAGAATCAAGGAAGAAAACGGCAATATCCGCATCGAGGAATGGGAAGAGGAGGCGTATATCTCCGCTGACGGCGATGTGTATTATTCCGACCAACTGGAAGCGGCTATTCAGGCATTGAAGTCTGACAAGGAACAGTCCGACATCCAGAAGAAACTTCTCTCGCAGCATGAGTTGTGCAATGCGGCTCACGAAGAGTTGAAAGAGGAGGACATGAAATTCAGCATGGCGCAGATTGAATTTCTATGCGCATACATCACTCATATGATGCAGCCGTATCTTGATGCCGATGAACTACAGAAACTCCACCACAACGCCAAGATATGGACAGTCCATGAGATGCCTCCGTTCACGCCGGTAAACCTCCGAAGCAACCATCTCACGAAAGAAGATTTGAAGCATCTGGGTTACAACGTCGGCAAATTCCTTAAACTTCAGGGCGGTGTCATAGCCCGATTCGTCAAGAAGGTTTTTGAAAAGCCGTTTGAAAGCACCCAGATCCGTACCATCGAACAGAAACTTCGAGAAAGCAAATCAACAAAAGAAAGGATTCCAATTCATACGCGCGACCAGATGGAGAAGCTGTTCAATCACTTCCAGCGTTACGGCAACATCAACTTAGACATACTCAAAAGAGCCTGACATAGCTCTACTACAGACATTTCAGCGAATAACAATGGCGCAATCGCCGGAGTTATCCGCTTTTTCCGCTATTCGCAAATATCATATAAGCCATTGCCCTGCAACTAATTTCCGTGAATGCTTGTTATTGTAATACAAATACATTAACTTTGCAACATAAAATATTACGACATGGATATAGCACTTTCCAAAAAGAATCAGAGTTTCCGACTGCCGGTAGAACTTATTGAACGGCTACGCCAGCTTGCCAAGCTTCAGAACAGAAACCTCAACAACTATGTAGAGACTCTGCTACTCGATGCTGCATACAGTGAGCCTAATGAGACAACACTTGCGGCTATGAAGGAAGCCCAAAGTGGTGCATTGCGCAACTCCACCCCTCTTGATTTATCCTCAGTAGAAGCGATGGAACGCTCCATGGGATTATGAAGAAGCTACACCCCACTACACAATACAAAAAAGGATTACAAGCGGTTCCGTAACAATCCCAATAAACTGAAAAAACTGATGGCAGTTCTCAATATGCTTCAGTCTGAAACTCAGATTCCATCTGATTATTATCCTCACATGCTTACCGGAAACTATGCCGGATATATGGAATGCCATATTGAAGGCGATTTTCTATTGATATGGTTTGACCCGGACACCGACCAAATAGACCTTGTCCGTCTCGGTTCTCATTCGGAACTATTCAGACAATAATCCTATTATCCAGTTTAATTCAGGAAACGTATTTTACGTCCATAACTTGACGGCTTCAAACCGCAAGTTATGGACATTTCTTTCTGCAAAAACTTTATTTCGATTGAAGAAGTAGTCCCATATAGCGAAAAAGTCTTCGCTCTTTGCATAATCGAGAATTGCTAAGACCTCAAAAGCAGATGGGTGCTCTCACGCTGCTATTTTGGTTATGGCGCGTTCAGACTCTGCCTATTCATTTGAGATTAGACATAAGCGCCAACATCACGTGTTTAGCCGTATTTGACCCCGATTCTATCCCCTCGTCTTACATGATTGCTTACCGGACAGTTTTGTTTGTTTTAATCCGTATTCCAACGATTAGATTCGTCTCCCTCGTATGCGTCTAATGCATCTGGTAATTCTCCGTAAGGATAATAGCCTGTACCGTTTCCGCGGAATAAGCTGCTATTACATTCTTCCTTTAATCCTACAATTTCACCATAATGATTTATATAGCATGGTACAGCGAACTTACTATCTTTATAAACAAGTGCTTTACCATCAACGAAATGGTTATACTCATTTCCTTCTTTATATCTCGCTTCTATTATTTCCCGGCCTGTTAATGAAGCGAAGCCTACTTTGCCATTTGCAATAAACCCAAAAGTAAATTCCCCAGCATCAAAAATATCATCATACTTCGGTTGCATAATTATGTCAACCTTATCGCTTAACGGTCTATAACTTGCTAATCCTGATAATCCATCTTTCTCTGTTTTAATGAAAATAGTTTCCTCAGTCTGGTAGAATAGTGTCAGCTCATCATAAATAGGACTTAAGATTGTTTCTCCTTTAATATTTCGTAGGCCCTTATATTTTTTACTTGAACCGTAGGCTCTAATATTGGCAAAAACTCCAATTTTGGGAAATTTCTCAATTTGAGCAGGAGTTATAGTTTCGCCATATACAAAGAGACAATCTAATGTAACATCGGGGAAAATGCATCCGTAGAATTGAATGGTTTCACTATTTGCCCAATCTAAAGGCGAATAAGCCCTCTCGTTGAGTTTCTGTATAAACCCAGAAGCCTCAGATCTGTTATTAAAATTTATTTCTTTGTATTCCATAGCGCAAAATTACACATTTTCGCTGACATAGCAGGTCTACTCCTTACTTAACGGAAACACGTTGGCAAAGTCAAGCGAAGTTAGTTTCGCAATGTCTAAAATAGCAAATCACATCTCACTCACAGGCCATGCCTGAGACTACGATTCGACCAATCGAACGTTGGAAGCCTAAAACGAACCACCATTCCCAGTAATCTTTAAAAATCACCGAAAAATCACTCCATCCCACAAATTTTCACCATAAAAACAACTTCATATTTTCAGTCCTGTTTCTCAGCAGGTTAGCACTTGCCAAGCGGTTATTTTGAGGGAGTGAGAATGGTTAATTTGATAACCGCTAACTCACTATTTTACTTTGCGTTACAATTTCAGAATAACTTCTAAAACGCAAAATAAAATGGAAACACCCACAATCACTTTCGACCAGTTGCCACATGTGATAAGCGGTCTCTCTGAGAAACTCGACCGAGTGCTCGACATGCTTGAAAAGGTCGGCATCTCCAACCCTATCAAGAATGCCAAGCCCTCACGCAGACTCGTGTATGCGAAAGAGGCTTGCCAGATAATAGGCAAGTCACTTTCGAGCCTCTACCGCGGTATCAAAGCTCCGAATGACCCCATTCCGAGCTATAAGCGCGGCAAACTCCTCTATTTCTACGAGGATGAATTATATGCATGGATAGAAAGCGGTCGCAAACATTCCGTTGCGCCATCTCTCGCCGAAACAGCGGCTACCATAACAGCCGGCATGAAACGCCGTCCACGTGGAGGGTATAATTTCTAAGCCTATGGAAAGAGATTATACACAATCCCGGACCAACACATTCCCCGTGCATGTATTTCCTGACAGATTACAGCGAATCATCATGGAGCTGCATGACAGCAACGGTTTCCCAGCTGATTACACTGCGGCATCGATGATGGCTGCGATATCCGTTGCAACCGGCAACTCCCACCGTGTGGAAGTGAAACGCAACTGGCACGAATCGGCAATCCTATATATTGCGATTGTCGGTCGCCCCGGAGCCTGCAAATCACACCCACTGGCGTTTGCCATGCAACCACTTGTCAATGCCGATTGGAAAAACAATCTGGACTACCAGAAAAAATATTGTGAGTACCAACAGGCGATAGCCATGAGCCGTAAGGAACGTGTTCATGCCGGGTTTGAGCAATTCCCGAAAGAGCCGAAGCGTCTGCGCTACCTTGTGTCGGATGTTACGCAGGAAGGTTTGAGCGCCATTCACTCCCATAATCCAAGAGGTCTATGCCTCTGGGTTGATGAACTGTCGGCATGGTTCAAGAACTTCACCCGCTATAACAACGGTTCAGAAGAACAATTCTGGCTGTCTGCGTTCAATGGTAGCACGACAATGTCCGACCGCAAGAACTCGCAGAACTCCATCTTCATCAAGCGTCCGTTCATCTCGGTTGTCGGAACAATTCAGAAAAGACTGCTGACCGAGTTGGCCAACGGTGAGAGAACGACCAACGGTTTTATAGACCGCATTCTATTCGCCATGTCGGAATCATCCGGCAAACCCAAATGGCGAGAAGAAGAGGTAAGCGAAGATCTCGACAAGGCGTGGGCATCCATACTTGATGCCATTCTCTCAGTGGAGTGCCGGCTTGATGATGACGGTGAGCCGATACCCATAGTTTTGCGGTTCACCTCGGCAGCAAAACAGAAGCTGTACGAATGGCAACACCGGAATGCCGAGATGTGCGACAACGAGATGAACGACACCGTGGTCAGTTTCTTCTGCAAGCTCGAAATCTATGTCATCCGTTTCAGTCTGCTTCTGCGAATGGCTCGTTGGGTATGTGAAATCGAACAGTTGCCACCCGAAGGAATCGGAGATGGCGATGTGGCCGGAGCAATCGAGTTGGCTGAGTATTTCCGAAGCAACGCACTCAGTGTTCTCACCTGCATCAGCGAAGAGAGGCTTAACGAACTGCATCGCACGGTCTATGACCATCTCGCCGAGGAATTTTCAACTGCCGACGGCATCCGTGTGGCTGCACGATTCGGGATGAAGGACCATACGTTCAAGATGTTTCTCACCCGCAATCTCAACACTCTCTTTCGCCGGGTTCGCCAAGGTCTTTACCGTAAGCAGTCATGTTACTCCGCTAATAATGTTACTCCCCCAGAAAATGAAAGCGAATCAGAGTAATAAAACGGTGGTCGGCATCGGCACATCCGGCAAACGAATATGGCCCCGCATCCGGGATATGCCACCATTGCGCCACTCCGTGCATTTCAAGCAACCCCCAAAGTCAAACCGAGCGAAAGCTCATAAAAATCAAAAAAGTGAAAACAGAAAAAGCTCCAAATCCTCAGTCATCTGAAATGACTGGCATGTCTAACAACTCAATTTTCTCTGAATCTATGGAAAATCCTACCATTCCCGATGTCCAGCCAATCGCCGGACAGAGCGAAAACGCTCAACCCAAGTCCACTCGCCCCACCGCCAAGCAGCGCAAGAGCGACCTCGAAGATTACCGCAAGGCATACTTCGGTCTGATTAAGCTCGGCAAGGACAACAAACATCAGGTGGCAATCAGCAATGACACGTTTGACCGTGTCGAGCGCATCGCCCGATTCTTCGGTGGACCAGGTTACAGCGTCGGCAACTTCGTCGAGCACATCATCAACGAGCATCTCGACAGCAACTCCTCCAACTACGAGAGTTGGTTCACCCTAATCAGTAAATCGTTCTGACCACTGCCCCGAGGCAGTGAAATGGCGAAGCCATCGGCAACGCCGGTATCCGGAAAAACCTGATAAGGTTTGGAGGATAGCAAGGTAGTGGCAATGTAAACATTCCCGGCCTTGCATCCTCCGTTACCGGGCGGCTGGAGTCCGTTCCCGATGGTCACAATGTCAAATCTCAAAATTCCGAAAATGACATTTGCAAAAAGAAAGAAGGCTCCTCCGGGAGCAGTAAAGGAGTCAGACAAGACCGTTGTTGTCAGCGTCAGACTTAAGAATGAACAGTATCAGATCGCGCTTGAAAACTGCCGCAAATCCGGCAGAAAACTGTCCGACTACTGGCGATGCGCTCTGACAAAATCAGAGGTAATACAGGTCGCCCAACCCGAAGACATGGCACTTTTGCGCCAGATCGGAAGCATGGCCAACAATCTCAACCAGCTTGCCAAGAAAGCCAACGAAGGTGGGTTTAAGCTCGTTCAATGGTCGCTCGACAAGCTGAGCAAAGAGATAAAATCACTTTACACCAAGCTGTCGCGTGATTGGAGGCATCACTAAAGGAAGCTGTTTCTCCGGCTGCGTGGAATATGTCCTCGCGCTGAAAGAGGAAAACAAGGAGGCTCGTTTGCTCTATTCCGAGGGACTGTTGACCGACTCACCGAAAGATATTGTCGATGGTTTCGAGTGTCAGCGACATCTCAACAGTCGCGTCCAGCATTGGTGCGGACACATTTCTCTATCCTATTCGCCGGAAGATTCGGCACGGCTTTCAGATGAAGCCATGGTGAAACTCGCGCTGGAATATATGGAGAAAATGGGCATCAAGGACACCCAGTTTATCATAGCACGCCATCTGGATAAAGAGCATCCGCACTGCCATATCGTCTATAATCGAGTGGACAATGACGGCAAATGTGTTAGCGACAGTTACGAGTATTACCGCAGCAACGCCATCTGCAAGGAGCTGAAAAAGAAGTACGGTCTGACCTTCGGCGAGAACAAAGACAAGGTGAAAGTTGACCGTTTGAAAGGTCGCTCAAAGACCCGTCAGGAGGTTTATCTCGCCGTTCAAGCCGCCAAGCGTAAAGCAAAAGACTGGACTTCTTTTCAGCGCGAACTGGCTCAGAAAGGCATCTCCGTCAGGAAGAAATTCCGAAGAGGGACGACCGACGTCGAAGGTCTTTCTTTCATCAAGAACGGGCAGAAGTTCAAGGCCTCTCAGGTTGACCGCGACGGCAGATGCTCCTATGCTATAATCTGCAAGGCTCTCGAAAGGAATAAAAAACGTCAGTCTCAGCCGGTGGCATCCGCACCGAAACAGATGCAATCCCAACCCAAACAGGAGCCCGGCGTCATTGGCAAAGCCATAGAAGCCGGAGCCGATATTGCCGAAAATCTCGGCAACGCAATCGGCGGTCTCTTCCAAGTCGGACCTGCCTACGACCCGGAAGAGGAGGCGTTCATCCGCGAGATGAAACGCCGCCAAAAGAGAAAAAGAGGCAGAAGTCTGTAACTTCAAAAATCAAAAACAGTGAAACAAGAATTTGAAAATTCACCGGAGAACTATCTCCAAAACATCGCTGATGACCTCAGCAGCATCAGCGGAAGCTGCAACGAAATCAAAGAGACGCAGCTCAACTGTGCAACCACCGACGACCTGAACAATATGGGCACATCGGTATCGTCAGCCGTCATTGAGAAAGTCGGTGAGATGAAAACATCCGTCGAAAATCAGACCAAGGCAGTCGGCGAAATCGGAAGCGATCTGACCACATCGGTTGATAACCTGAAGACCGAAATCGCGGAAAAGATTGACAATTTTACCGCCAATCCTCCGGTGCAAAAGATTGAAAAGACCATCCGTATCGCCCGTGAATCGTGGCAGGTATATCTCGCCATGTTCATCTCGGTGTTCACCTTGATGTTCTTTGGAGCCACTTTCATCTGGCAGGAAGGACGCCTTGAACAGGCTCGCATCTCCGACATCAAGTATCACTACATACTGATGAACGGCGGCATAAACTCTGAAGGACTTGACAGCATACAAAGCTGGTTCCGCGAACCGGACCGCGTCAAACAGATCGAATCCGAGGTAAAAGAATACGAAGACCGTGTGCAGGAAACCGCCCGCGCCCTCGACCAGAAGCAACGTCTCGAAGAGAAAATCAACGAACTCAATTCACATACCACCAACAAAAAATCAAGCAAATGAAAGCACTCAACAATCTGAACCAACTCCTCTCCCGTGTGAAATCCATCTTCGGCTGCAAGGCTACACCGGCAACGACCGTTGTTCCCGATGCAGAGCAGCCTACCGACCTTTCGGTCATAAGCGACCCTCGACTCAGAGCGGCCTTCGCCGACATCGAGAAATATCTCGCCGAAAACTACGGCACTCCGACAGAAAAATTCAGCTATCAGGATTACGCCAACGGCGCAAGTTTCTTCTCGAAAGACGCGGCATTTGCACCATCGCTCGTCATCCTAACGGACTCTGACGGTCTCTACAACCTCCCCGACAACGTGATGATGCTCTTCACCATCACCTCGACTAAAGATGAGGACTGGCTCATTGAAGAACTGGGTAAATTCATTCTGTTCCTTAAAGAACTCGGCACAACACACCGCATCCAGCACTTCGCCATCGGCTTCTCCAAAGACAAGCCCGACCATCCCGCGACCGTCCACTCCGCCGATGTAACCTGTCTCCGTCTCTACTAATCCCTAACCTACCAGCGCCCCGACAAGCCTCACCCTCTTGCCGGGGCGTTTTCATTGTTCATTGTTAAACGTCATACCCTTTGCAAATCCTTAGTAAAAAAGAAATAGAGGGGACATCGCATTTTTTGTCGTAATATTACGACAAAGTCCTTTCCCGAATGGAATAAAATCGTTAACTTTGCACGGTAATATACCCACGATGAAAGCGATAAACAGCGGACAAACATGGCAAGACTCACTCATAAACGCCCAGGGCGCTTACCTCGGATAGAGGTTGTCGACCTATTCTGCGGAATAGGCGGCTTGAGTTATGGCATGAAATCAGCTGGCTTTCATATACTCGCCGGATTCGATTTGGATTATACCTGCCAATATGCATATGAGACCAATACCGGTGGCGAGTTTATATATAAAGATATAAGTACTGTAACGGCAGAAGACATATTGCCTCGATATTCCAAAGGCGCCATACATGTCCTTGCGGGATGTGCCCCATGTCAGCCGTTTTCATCTTACGCATTCAAAAACAAGGAGAAAGATCCAAACAAATATGACCTTCTTTATGAATTCGGACGTTTGGTTAGAGATGTTAAACCAGACATCGTCACCATGGAGAATGTTCCAGCAATTCGTAAGTTTAAATTAAAGCCAGTACTCCAAGATTTTATATCTCTACTTGAAAAAGAAGAATACGATGTATGGTGCGATGTAGTTTATTGTCCAGACTTTGGCATACCTCAGACTCGTAAGAGATTAGTTTTAATCGCATCTAAATTAGGCGATGTTGAATCTTTGGTAGCAACCCATGACAAAGAAAACTATGTTACAGTGCGGGATATCATTGAGAACCTTCCAGCACTTGGTGCCGGTCAAATTGATCCGAATGATCCTCTTCACAGATGCAGTGCCCTTAGTGAATTAAATTTAAGACGCATTAGGTCTACTCCTGAAGGTGGTGGTTGGAAATCCTGGCCGAAAGAACTCGTATTGGAATGTCATAAAAAAGAAGGCGGCAAAAGTTTTGGTAGCGTATATGGACGTATGAAATGGGACGAGCCGTCTCCGACCATGACGACTCAATGTACAGGAATTGGCAATGGTCGATTTGGGCATCCATCTCAAGACAGAGCCATTTCCGCCCGTGAAGCGGCCCTGTTACAAACATTTCCTTCTGATTATAAATTTTTCATAGATGAAAAATCCGTTTCTCTTACAACAGCATCAAGATATATCGGCAATGCCGTACCACCAAAATTGGGAGAGATTATCGCAAAGGCCATTATAGCTCACATTAAAACGCATAGGTAATGAAAGAGTATACCATCTCCATAAGTCCTCGAATATTAGAACTTCTTGGGCCCAATCTCTACACAAACATATACTATGTTCTTGCAGAATTAATTGCAAATGCGTACGATGCAGATGCTCGCAATGTTTACATCATCTCCAACTCAGATGACATTCGCGTTGAAGATGATGGACATGGAATGTCCTATAGCAATGGAGATATAAAACGTTTTCTTGATGTCGCAAAAGTATCAAGAAGTAGCGAGGCTGATTCTTTAACAATGTCAGGATCGCGCAGAAAAATGGGACGAAAAGGTGTCGGTAAACTCGCTGCTCTTTCTGTGTCTGAGAATGTTGCAATTCTAACCTCTCGGAATAATGAAAAATCCGGATTCATACTATCTCGCCATCCCAATGATGACAAAAAATTAGACCCCATCCCTGACGATGAGATTCACTTCGACAAAATATCCGGAGATGGTACGGCCGTTGTCATGCGAAATCCACAGTACAGGTTACATAAAACCTTGGCAGCAGTAAAACGCAATCTGCTGAAAATTTTTCCATTAGTCAATAATGATTTCCGAATTCATATTATTAGAGGTAAAGAAGAAGTCATTTTGGATAGTTACGATGAAAATATTGCCACAGAATTAAGTTCGATCATTACACTGGGTGATTCTTACAAAAAGTTAATCAATCAAGTTCCAAATCATTACCCTCCATTTAGAGAAGAATTAGTAGAGGCTAGAGAATCTTACAAATGTCCACTTACATTGACGGATAATAATGGCTATAGTCATGAATATGTATTAGAAATTGAAGGCTGGATTGGCACATATAAAACAACACGAGGTAGAAAAGCTGAAGTATCGGATTTTCCTGATAATTTCATCTCATTGTATGCGAATAATAAAATGGGAGAATTCAATATTCTACCTATTGTCGGGCAAAATAAGTTGAATGAAGTTTATGTTGTCGGACAATTATTTGTAGATCTATTTGAGAAATCAGAACTGCCCGATATGTCGCTTAGCAATCGGCAAGGATATAAATCTGATGATCCAAGATATATTGCTGTTGTATCTTACGTAAGAGAAACTCTCTTACCAGATATCCTCAAAAAAAGGGAAAAATACGCTGATATCACCAAAAAGGAAAAGAAAAAGAAAAAACTCAATGGAATAAAAGAAGATGAAGCGAAACTTCGTCAATCTGTTGAAACATTCAAAGGAAAAACTGCCCAACGTATTATTGATGCTTTGGGTAGTCAAGACAAGCAGACCGAGATTGCGGACATTGTTGACACTGTTAATACGGCCATAAATGAGAACATGCCTGAATTGGGTCTCAAATCAAAAATTGATAGCAGCAAAAAGAAAATATTAATCAGCCACACTTACAAAGATAAGCCGTTGGCTGACATTGTGTTTCAAATGTTGCTCTATAACAACGTACCGGCAGAGGATATTATATATACTAATTGCGACGATGAAATCTGTCGTATTCCTGAGGGGGTATCTATATATGATTATCTCAGGGACTTCTTCGTTGAGAGCTATTCAACGCAAAAAATTTATGTTTTGTTTATAACCAGCGAAAACACACAGCACGCTTGGGGCGCCATGTCCGAAATTGGAGCTGCATGGATTACGCAGGTTGACAATAAAATATTCAATATTCCTCCTTTTACTCCAAAGCATCCTTTGGATGATGAGGCTACATGGCATTCTACAGACCGGGATGAACATGGTGATTTATCCATGAGCAAACTAAACGCAGACATCTTCTGCCATAAAATCGAGCATGTTTGTGATCAAGTCGGCTACTCAAAACGGACAAGGGCAGATAATAAAAGTTACTTGGCTACTTTAGTAACTATTAAATAAGCTACTTTAGTAACTATTAAATAAAAGGAATGGCGGACGTGATGACATCGGAGCAGCGGAGCCGCTGTATGGCGGCTGTCAAAGGGAAGGATACGAAGCCGGAAATGATTGTACGGAAATATCTTTTCTCTCAAGGTCTGCGTTTCCGTGTCCAGGTCAGAAAATTGCCGGGTACTCCGGATATTGTCTTGCCAAAGTATAGGACGGCGATTTTTGTGAATGGTTGTTTCTGGCATGGTCATGAGGGGTGCAAGTATTTCCGGTTACCAAAGTCCAATGTTGAGTTCTGGAAGGAAAAGATTGAGCGCAACATTGAGCGAGATAGAGAATCAATGCAGGCATTACTTGATTTGGGATGGAAAGTAATACGTGTATGGGAATGTGAACTTCGCAACAAGGCGAACCGAGAGGGAACTCTCGATAGAATTTATAATAGCATTACATCATATGATGGAAGCGGGTATAGCTTTGAAGAGACCGATGCAACAATGGCGGCAGAACCTGAAGCTGACTACTCCTGATATCATTTCATTGCACGAAACGCAATTTCTTGAAATATCTCTTCAATTTTATGGCATGATATAACAGACTTCTCGGTAAAAATCGTTAACTTTGCATCATTGAACAGGACAAAACATCATGGGCAAAGATATAAACCGAATCAAAGTCATGCTTGTGGAGAAGAAGCGGACCAACAAATGGCTTGCCGAACAACTCGGCAAAGACCCTGCTACAGTCTCCAAATGGTGCACTAACACAATTCAACCGAGTCTCGACACCCTTCTCAGGATAGCCGAGCTCCTTGATGTGCAGATTCAAGAACTTGTAAGAATGCCCGAATAATAATGGCCAAATTAACTTTCATAGACTTATTCGCAGGTTGCGGAGGCCTTTCCGAGGGCTTCCTTACGACTGGTAAATTTAAGTCATTGGCTCATGTTGAATGGGAGATGCCAATGGTCGAATCTCTTAGAAATCGCTTAGTCAAGAAGTGGGGTTACTCAGAACTGGAAGCCAAAAGAGATGTTATTCATTTTGATATTCAGAAAACAGATGAACTATTAAATGGTAATTGGTCTGAGGATACTATTGACTTATATGGTTCAACAAACGACTCAGATATCTGCTTAAGCGGTCTAAAAGGGCGTATCGGGAATTCTTCCGTGGATATAATAATTGGAGGTCCACCTTGTCAAGCATATTCAATTCATGGTCGTGCTCAGGATAAGAACGGCATGAATGATGATTATCGGAACTACCTTTTTGAGAGTTTCGTAAAAATTGTCAATGCATTTAAACCTAAGCTTTTTGTATTTGAGAATGTGCCAGGAATGTTGAGTGCACATCCTGGAGGCGTTAAGGTTACAGAACGAATTTTTGAGGCATTCGCATCAATTGGATATGTCATACGAAAGCCGGAAGAACTTGGGAAGTGTATTTTTAATGCGCTTGATTACCACGTTCCTCAGGAACGTAAGCGAGTCATTTTGATTGGTATTCCTCAGAATTCCATGTTGAAATTAGATGATATTTATTCGTCCATTGACAGTTTTGCAAAAAAAGGAGATGTCTTGACGGTAAGAGATGCTCTGGGAGAATTTCCGCCGTTATATCCGTTGTCTCAACCGAAAAAGATTGGTCGTAAAAACATTTCACATACGACAAATCCCGACTCGAACTATACACAACATGATGCTCGTTACCTAAGTCTCCGTGATATAGAGGTATATCGCCGTTGGGTTACTGAAAAACTAAATTATATATCTCAAAAGGAAAAGATTGATTTCTATTTTAACGTAACCGGACATCATACACTTTACGCAAAATATAAAAGTCTGGAGTGGGACAAACCTTCTCAAACAGTCGTAGCTCATCTCTGTAAAGATGGCCATATGTTTATACATCCCGATGCTTCGCAAGCCAGAAGTATCACCATTAGGGAAGCTGCGACATTGATGACTTTCCCTATGGATTTTGATTTTATTGGTTCAAATGCCATGTGCTATAGAATGATAGGCAATGCCGTGCCGGTTCTTTTCGCACAGGGTATTGCAAATGGTATAGCAAAAGTTTTATCATGAACATTTTAATAGCATGTGAAGAAAGTCAGGCTGTATGCAAAGCCTTCCGAGAGAGAGGTTTTAATGCATTCAGTTGCGATATATTGGAGTGCAGCGGAGGACATCCGGAATGGCACTTTCATCAAGATGTTTTTGAAATCATAGCCAATAAAGGTGGACATCTGGAAAATGGACATGAATACTTTCTGCCAAGTGGTGAAGAATGGGATCTAATGATAGCTCATCCGCCATGCACATACCTTTCTGTCAGTGGCGCACGATGGATGTACCATCCCGATGACGCGCATCTGCCTGTTTCTGAGAGACGTGAGCACCCCAATCATATTGGCCGCAGACAAAAACAAAAAGAAGCCATAGAGTTTTTTCTCCGTCTTACAAAAACGGGTATAAAACATTGGGCTATTGAGAACCCAGTTGGAGTTATGAACTCCAACTATCGTAAACCTGACCAGACTATTCAGCCTTTTTGGTTTGGTGACTCTGCTTCCAAAAAAACCTGTCTTTGGCTACACAATTTGCCGCCACTTGTTGCGACCAATATTGTAGATCCCGGCGAAAGAGTTGTGTTATCAAGTGGACGCTCTCTGCCAAAATGGTATTCAGACTCATTCAACACAAGAATATCTACTGAAGAAAGACGGAAACTAAGAAGTAAAACATTCCCTGGTTTTGCGCAAGCAATTGCTGAACAATGGGGCAAATTTATACAGCAATGATTTACATACAACGTGTAAGAAGCAATGATATTGGTGAAGACTATGGCAAGCAAGTCGAACTTGGCAAAGTCTTCATGTCCCATCATAATTGGGAAACGGGAGAAATACCCGTAGTCTTGACTTTCCGTGCACTCTCGGAAAGTCAAATGAATCTGAATGGGACTAAAATCAAAACGTCTTTTAAGGTAAGAGGTGATGAACGAGGCGGCGACCGAATAGGCGTTGATTGCAAAGAATATGCAAATCAGGATAGAATTTGCGTTCTTAAGCAATTCCTAACAGAGAAACTTCACCTAAATCCGGGAGAGGATTACTTTATCCTTGAAGATGTTGGGAATGACGGGCGTTCATTTAACCTCTATGGAGTACATTCCTCTGAAATCCCCGCCACCGTTCTTCTTGACAAATTTAAGGGTCAAGTGGTAGATATGGATGAGCCACAGGAAACTGAAATAATTAAAAATAATCAGCCCCTTCAAGTCATTTATTATGGCGCACCCGGCACCGGCAAATCACACACCATAGAACAGATGTGTTCGACTTACGAGAATTACCGTACAACGTTCCATCCGGATACCGACTACGCTTCATTTGTCGGGTCGTATAAGCCCATCACAGTCAAGACCGATGTACGCGATATGGCCGGGCACATTGTATATGAAAAAGGAGAAGCCGTCAAAGAAAGCCGCATAGTTTACCGCTATGTGATGCAAGCGTTTCTTAAGGCTTATGTCGCAGCATGGCGTGAGCAGCAGAACGATGAACCTAAGCCGGTGTTCCTCATTGTCGAGGAAATCAATCGCGGCAACTGCGCCCAAATCTTCGGCGACATCTTCCAGTTACTTGACCGCAACGCAGCCGGATTCTCCGACTATCCCATTGTGGCCGACGATGATCTCGCCCAGGAACTTAAGGAGATTCTTGGCGGGTTCAGTATCGCAAAACACGATGCCATCAATGCACTTTACAGTGGAGGCAAGGATGTTGTCGGAATGGTGAAGAACGGCGATTGTCTTCTTTTGCCGAACAATATGTATATCTGGGCGACAATGAACACAAGCGACCAGTCGCTCTTCCCCATTGACTCAGCGTTCAAACGTCGTTGGGACTGGAACTATATCAAAATCAAGGACGCCGGCGAAAACTTCAAAATCGTTTTCTCAAACGGCAACACATACGACTGGTGGGGCTTCGTTTCAGCCATCAATGAGCGAATTGAGGGCGGCGAGATTCAACAGGAAGATAAGAAACTCGGCTACTTCTTTGCAAAAGCAAAGGACAAAGTCATTACTCCGAAAGTGCTTCTATCGAAGGTTCTGTTCTATCTCTACAATGATGTATTCAAGGACTTCGGCCTTGATGAGGATTTCTTCAAAGACGAGAACGGGGAAACTATGTCGTTTGCCTCGTATTTCGACAATAATGGTCAGATTAATGAGGGTCTCGTAGAAAGATTCGTCACCAATCTTGGTCTTGAATCCGAGTCCACGAATCATACTGACGTAGTAGATGAACTAACTGTCAATGGCAAGAAGATGCGGTATATCACAGATGCAGTATTTGAGATACTAAGCGAAGCCGCAAAATCGAATACGTCTGAGGCTATTTTCGATGCTGTAGATGAAATATTTGCTGACCGTGATGATGTCGTCAAATCAATTGATAATCCCGAATCCTACGAGAAGGAAAACCGTTGGAACAAGACACCGATTATTGCTAACGACGGCACTGCGTTTGTCGTAAGCAATCAATGGCATAAGAACGAAATTCAGCAAGTTAAAGAGCTTACCGAACACTTCAATATCCCTTTTGATTATGCCCTTGGAGAATCAGACAATATGGATGATGAGTCAGAACAGAATGACGGTCGAGATTACACAAAGTATATGATTAACGGCCAAGGGCGATATTCCAAGAAGATGCTTGCCTATGAACTTGTAAAATTATATGTAGAGCAGCATCCCGAAATGTCGGCTTTCGAGGTTGTTAAGGAATGGTCATCTCTTGGCAATATCGTCAGTCATTTTGTAGAACTAAAAGAGGCATACGACAGCCGCAAAGGAACAGACAAGGCAAACCGCGTAGCTATTGTAGAATGTAAAGGCGAACCCATATACGTTTCCACCAACGGCTGGGGCGGCAAATCAAAGATCCAAGAGCTGATTGATGCCGTGCAGTCCAAAGGCTGGAACATGTCAGTAAATGAAATAGCCTGATGAAACTGCTGATTGAAGGGTATCCGTACCCGATAGGACTATTGCAGGAACTGTTCCCCAATGTCGATGAACTTGACGTGGTGGACGGTGTAGCCTCCGTGAACTACGTCGGCTACTATTATTTTGCGTCCAAGGGTACGGCGGTGTTCATCCTTCCAAAGGTCGTTCTCAATCAACAGGACAAGGTATTCAACCATCACAAGCCCGAAGATATAGTCAATCTAACAGATAGCGGCAACCCGCTATCACAGGGCGAACGACAGTTTATCTACGGGCTGTCGGTATGGATTTACCGTGCAATAGCCGTTTACTACGACTACTGCCGCAGCCATGACGTCGACCATACCATAGTCCGCAGACAAAGCGCCATCAAGGTTGGCAAGAGCAGGCGTCGCACAAGCAACACTTTCCTTGACATCATCCTTTCACTCATTGAGTTTAATAAAGAGAACCGCGACTGGTTCCTCTTTATTCTCAAGAACGTGCATCGCGGCTTCAACAAAATCAACTGGAGCCGGACAATCAACAAGTCGCAGCTTGTAATTCAGGACAATCAGCCGGTCTACATCAATCCCGTCACCAAACGGCGCGAGGTTAACTTTGACGAGGAGCTGCTTGTCATATTCTTCTCGATACTTCATTATATCAAGAAGGAATATGGCTTCCCGGTCGAGATTAACTTCAACTACGACCTCATCACCGGCAAGCGTTTTGAAATGTACTTAAACAAAGGATTCGGCGTGCGTCGTCTCCGTCAGATCAAGTATAAATATTTCTCAGATAAGGCTCTTCGCTTATGGGAACTGTGCTATGCCTTCTTCGAGCAGTCGAAGCAGGTAAAAATCAATGCGCAGCTTAACGAATTTCTACTCGTTAAGAATTTCAATATCGTTTTTGAGGCGATTATCAACGAACTTATCGGCGACCATGCATTGCCTGACCGTCTGAACAAGAAACAAGCCGATGGCAAGGAGGTTGACCACCTCTTTATCTGGGATAGTCTGACGGCATCGGAAGAAGAAAAGAAACGGGTGTACTACATTGGCGACTCCAAATATTACAAGCAGAAGAACAGAATCTCCGAAGAGTCAGTCGCCAAGCAATATACCTACGCACGAAATGTCATTTCGTGGAACCTGAATCTTTTCTTCGGAGATGATGCCGACGACCGCAATCTCGAAACCGACTTCTGTCTCCGAGATGAAATCACTGAGGGTTACAATGTAATCCCCAACTTCTTCATCAGTGCTACCGTGCCCGATGACCTTTCGTATGGCGATACAATTGAGGTGACGAAGAAATCAGCGCGGACATTTACCTCACAGCAGTTCCGAAACCGGCTATTTGACCGCGATACGCTTCTGATCACCCATTACGATGTAAATTTCCTTTACGTAGTATCTCTTTACGGGCGCAACAATGCTACGCAAAAGCGAAGCTGGCGTGACAAGGTGCGCAACATTTTTCGAGATAAAATCCGGCAGGTACTTGAGGATAAATACGATTTTTACGCTATGCAGGCAAAGCCAGGAGTATTGGCTCCCGAGTATATAAAATCGCATTTTCAAGATGTACTCGGCAAGGTCTACCGACCTTTCGACAAGGAGCACATATATGCGCTCGCGCTTGACAACAACAAGCGTTATGCGGAGGAGAACGCCTCCTTGCTGACTCAACTCACAGAACACTTCGATATTATTCCATACACACTTGGGAAAGACCCGGCTCCAGATTTGCCTCATTATTCCAGTGTCACATCCCTTCTGTCGTCCCTTGCCAAAGATGGTGTATTTATGGTGATGATGGAGAATTACACTGCAAAGTCTCTGAAATTTTACGAAACCGGCAAACTTGCCGTCCCCATACATTACACAGCCGACGGTATGGAGCTTATCAATAATGCCGCTTCTATCGGCTCGGTACTGTTCCATACCCGCAAACCCGATGGTCAGCATCTTTTCCGCCTAACGGAAGATGTAAGGTTTGTGCCAAAGACGCTCATTCCTCCCGAATACTATCTCTCCGTTCAGAATCCATCACCCCGCGATACCGGGGAAGATACTGTGTTCCTTTACGCTCTCCTTGATATAGACATGACAGATGAACTGGATTCATCTATACTGAACTGTCAGAACAAACCTTTTGCATCGCAAAAGGAACGCTATGACGCGCAATATTCAACACTGTCGATCTTGACAAATAATTAGATCTAAAATACTATGGAGAGTATGCTGGGAAACAAGGACTGTATCAAGCCTAAGCTCTTGACCTATTCGGTTTCATTTGCATAACGCTTGTTGAAATCATATAGATTTTATTAATATGAAAACTTTGACACCAGATATATTTGAACATAAACTCCAAATAAAATCGTTGGAGAATGGGTTTGTCGAGAATAAATGGGTAAAACTATATTATCGGCAAACCACACATCCTATTGAAGGTGTTGACATTGAACTCGATATATGGCAATGGACTTATTTAGTGTCTCCTGACTTGAATAAAAAGGTGTTGTCAAACTTCAGTGCTGATTTATGTTGGAATGAACATTCTGCTCTACTCTACGATAATTCTTTCGTTCGGGATGTCAAGGAGGGCTTTGAATCCATCATAACGGTAATGAGTTTTGATGGAATAATCCCACGTCGAAAGCAAATTCGGATAAATGAAGACCTTATTTACATGTTTCATTTATACGAAACAATTGACAATGAAGGCAATCGCAACTATACACAGTTTAATGATGGAGAGGGAAAAGTCGTCATAACAATGTCGAAGAACGAGGTCAAAATACTTCATCAGTATCTATGTGATTTCCTCGCATCTAAGAAGATGAATCTTGTTTGTGCTATTCGTTCTGAATTAAATATGCCACCCTCGTTATCCTCATATATCGGATACCAATATACATATACCGGTCAGGAAGGCATAACAGAAAAAACAGATGATTCTATTACAAATTTTTCGGTAGCGATTACAGGCGGAATAGAACTACAAAGTTGGTTTGTAGGTAAAAAAATTATTCCGTATAAAGAATTCGGTGAATTTAAATCTTCATTTGATGGTGACTACGCCGAATTTACTATAGGCTATGACACCAACACTTGCGAGAGTATCAAAGCGAAATGCAATGATGATTCACTACGATATATGCGGGTATTTTTTAAGAAAGGTGTACTTGACAAATATCGTCAAGATGTCAACGTTGCAATCGGTCCTAATTACATTTCTTCAGTCTATTTTTCTCTTAAATGTGATAACGACCGACCCGACTATATCTGGGCATTTCTAAAGGATCTTCGTTGTTTACCATATTCAGAGCAACTACATTGGGCTTCATACGATATGCTACCATTAGAAACCCCTCCTTCGAACTTCTATAAAGATAGTCAAATTAGTTGGGATGCAAGATCATCTTCTCCGGATTTTGTATTCAGACACCTTTTTGCAGAGGTGAACAGGCTCTGGCAATATAAATTCGGTTGGCCTTTGTTTAAGGCAACTACCGGCTTACAACATAATGCAATCGAAAGAGTATTCGTTTTAGGTACAAATGAACCCGGTTATTTCCGCAATTTATTGCTATCATTCAACCTTGTCTTAGCTGAGAGCATAAATGTAGATGAGCTTGATAAACTCAAATTTAGGTTACCAAAAAAGGATTGTGGAAATATTCTGAAATTAAATTATTTTTTGGAGGCCAGAGGGTACGAAAGAAATTGTTTTATAAACTTTCTTCTCCAATTAAATACACTACGTTCAGAGTTTTCAGAAACCCACAGGAATAAATCTGAGTATTCAGACAAAATGTTAAAAGCATTAGCCTTTATAGGATTGGATGTTGATGCTGCAAATTATGTAGAGGCAACTATCAATCTATTTAATAATGCAAACGAAGCATTCCATTGGTTGTTGTCAAACATTGAGAATATAAATGTGCATGAGTGAATTTGACGAATATATAGTCCACGGAGAACCGGGGCAGAAAGAGAAGGCGGATGCGTGGCAGACGGCCATCGGCCTTCAGGATGTGGACGGTCTGAAAGTTTCGCCCTATCTGCTTGCCACTGCGCGTCAGCATATCGAAGGCGACATCACCATCGACGAGGCTCGTGACCGCATCAAGGCGTATTATGAAACGAGAGCCGGGCATGATGAGGTTGACGAGGAGGGCGACAAAGCGTCGGCCAACATTGCCAAGATTATTATGGAACCGTCGTTCGCTTTTTCGCTCATCGGTCTCACCTCTATCCATCGGCGCATATTTGACGGTGTATTCAAGTTTGCCGGACAACTCCGGACGGTGGAACTTTCGAAGAAGGAATGGGTGCTTGGCGGCGAGGCTTCCGTATCTTACCAGCCGTCTATCGACCTCCGACAGGCCATCGAGTATGATTTGACGAAGGAACAGGAATATGATTATGCCGACAGACCGGTTTCGGAGGTGATTCAGCATTTGGCACGGTTCATCGCCGACTTATGGCAGATCCATCCTTTCCGCGAGGGAAATACCCGCACCACCGCCGTGTTCCTGATAAAGTATCTGCGTTCGATGGGCATTCCGGCCACCAACGACATGTTCAAGCAGCACTCATGGTATTTCCGCAATGCCCTTGTCCGTGCTTCTTACAAGGGGCTGAATATCTCGCCTACTACTGAGTTTGTCGAGCGATTCCTCCGCAATGTTATTCTCGATGAGAAGAATGAGCTTCGCAACCGCGATATGCTCGTGGGCGCGTCACTTCCGGCAACATCAGCTCAAAGCGCAACGGAGATTGTTTCAAAGAGCAAAATTTGCACTTTGGATTGCACTTTGGAAGAAACAGCCATACTCCGTTGCATCGAATCAAATCCAAAGATGACTCAAAAGGAAATGGCATCGACCATCCGCAAATCAGAGCGCACAGTCAAGTCCATCACCTCATCCCTCGTCGATAAAGGCATTATTATCCGTCGCAACGGACGTCGCAACGGTTGGTGGGAGATTGTAAAATGAATCGAATATTTAGAGCATGGATAAGAATCTTGACATACAGATTGAGGAGACGCTGAAGTCTTATATGGCTTCAGGTGTAGAGGAGCAGGTGGACTATCAGAAGTTCTACCTCTATTCCATCGTGACCCACTCCACAGCGATTGAGGGCTCTACTGTCACCGAAATAGAAAACCAGCTTCTTTTCGATGAGGGTATTGCCGCAAAGGGACGCTCTTTGACGGAACAGATGATGAATGTCGATTTGAAGGACGCTTATCTTTATGCTTTCAGAATAGCCTCTGAAAATCCGACATATACGCCTCAGTTATTACAACAACTGTCTGCCTTGGTGATGCGCCGTACCGGAAGCGAATACTCCACGATTGCCGGACATTTCGATTCTTCAAAGGGCGAGTTCCGCCTCTGTAATGTCAGTGCCGGTATTGGCGGCAGGAGTTATCTTGCATATAATAAGGTTCCACGCGCCGTGGACGATTTCTGTAGTTGGCTAAATGAAGAAATTGCCAATGCGGATAGGGCAAATATCGCGGCATGTTATCGTCTGAGTTTTGAAGCACACTTCCGGCTGGTAACCGTCCATCCGTGGGTTGATGGTAATGGCCGAACAACCCGACTGGTGATGAATATGATTCAACGGCAGTTAGGGCTTGTCCCTTCCATCGTCAGAAAGGAAGACAAAGGAGAATATATCCAATCGCTGGTTGACAGCCGAGAGAATGACGGTTCTACAATCGCGCAGGACATGATGCTCCGTCATCATATCGCCAATCTCAACAGCCGAGTTTTGCAGTATCAAGGAAATGACACTGTAAATACCCAAAGTGACACTGTAAATGATGCCGCAAACGTCATTAATGACACTGTAACAGGTCTAAAGAAATCTCTGCAAAAAGTATATACGGCCATTCTAAACAATCCGGAGATTACACATTCTGAAATAATGGAGACTCTTCATATTTCAGAATCCACAGCTAAACGAGCTACCAGAGACCTTAAAAAACTTGGCTACATAGCGAGACAGGGTTCAGACAAAACGGGCAAGTGGATAATTCTAAAATAACACCTGCCAAGTAACATTATCGGCATAGTAACACGGTATAAAGGTCATTGGTCAGAGTGATAAGTGACTAAGATAAGTTCATTATTCATCGGTCAACATATCATATAATAAATATTTTTACTATCTTTGCGGTATTAAAAGATAGATTGAGCATGGCGAAGAATACTATGGGGACTAAGTTGCCCCGGAAATTGGAGCAGAAAATGGCTCTTATGGGTGAGCAGATAAAGCTCGCCCGGCTGCGTCGCAACCTCTCGATTGCGCAGGTTGCTGAACGAGCCACCTGTTCGCCTCTCACTGTGAACCGCATCGAAAAAGGTTCTCCTACGGTCTCAATCGGCATCTACGCCCGTGTTCTTTATGCTCTGCAACTCGATGATGATCTTCTTTTGATTGCCAAGGAAGATACCCTCGGACGCAATTTGCAGGACCTCTCTCTTAAACATAGGCAAAGAGCGAGTAAGAAATGAACAATTAGGAATTAGAAATTAGCAATTTATGTATGAAATCGGAAAATGCTGTTAGAGATAAAAGTTATGCATTCGCAAGACGATGTGTAAAGTTGTATAAATATCTGTGCGAAGAGAAAAAGGAATATATACTTTCAAAACAATTGCTTCGTAGCGGAACAAGCATCGGAGCTAATATTGCAGAAAGTCAGTATGGTCAGACTAAGGCTGATTTTGCAAGTAAAGTCTCGATTGCCCAAAAGGAAGCGGGAGAGTCGGAGTTTTGGTTGAAGCTTCTTGGTGACGAGGATTACATTACAGACGCTCAGGCTGAAAGCATGTTGAAAGATTGTCGGGAATTAATACGACTCTTGCAATCTATCACAAAAACACTCTACAACAAATAATTACTAATTACTCATTCCTAATTGCTAATTACAAAAATGCGAAGCATTTTTGTTTACGGAGATTTTGATTGGCTTGATACTCCTCAGTTGGTTGGCGAGCTTTCTTATGACTCGGTGCGTGGCAGCGAGACATACGGATTCTCGTATGATAAAGAATGGCTTGCAAAATACGGTGATGTTTTTCTAAGTGAGGATTTACAGAACTATACCGGCATTCAATACACTAGACCCGAGCGAGACATCTTCGCCTGCTTCTCCGATGCTCTGCCCGACCGCTGGGGCCGCACATTGCTGAACCGTCGGGAGCAAATTGCAGCCACCGACGAGAAGAGGACCGTGCGACGTCTGACATCCTTCGACTACCTGATGAGCATTGATGACGCTTCACGCATGGGAGGTTTCCGGTTTGCCGAAACTCCCGTAGGAAAATTCATCAACTGTGAGGAAAGTCTTCGTGTACCGCCGCTTGCTAATGTCAGAGAACTAATGCGGGCAGCGCACGAGATTGAGCTAAGCGAGGAAAAGCATCTGTTGCCGTCGAAGAAATGGTTGGCGCAGCTGTTGCATCCGGGAACGTCTCTCGGCGGTGCCAGACCAAAGGCATCTGTCATTGATGAGGATGGCAGTCTGACCGTTGCCAAGTTTCCTTCTCGCAAAGATGACTACGATGTTGCCCAATGGGAGCATTTCTGTCATGTTATGGGTCGAAAGGCCGGACTGAATGTTGCCGAGACACGAACTATCGACGGCGAAGACTATCATATTCTCCTCTCAAAGCGTTTCGACAGGAACAGTGATGGGAAACGAATACATTTCGCCTCCGCATTGACTCTGCTCGGACTCACCAACGGCGACAACGCTTCAACGGGCTTCGGATACACCGACATTGTCGATTTCATAATTCAGCATGGAAGCAATGTCGAGAAAAACTTGGAGGAACTATATCGTCGCGTGGCATTCTACATCATTGTCGGCAACTCAGACGACCATTTCCGCAACCACGGCTTTCTCCTGACGCGCAAAGGGTGGGAGCTCTCTCCTGCTTACGACATCAACCCAACCATTGCAGACAATCAGAGCCTGCTGATTAATCGCTCCACAAGCGAATCAGACCTCAATATTCTATTGGCATCAGCCGGAGATTATATGCTTTCAGCGGAGAAAGCCAAGAGCATTATAGACGAGGTAAAAACAGCCATGAAATCATGGCGTACAGAAGCCCGCAGACTTGGACTACCCCAGCGCGACATCGACATGTTCGCACCCCGATTCGATAAATGGCTCGAACAGGCTATGTTGTAACATATCGGCTCAACTCAAGTGAAAATATGGCAAAATTCGGCTCAATATGAGCCGATAATCCAGTTATTTTTAGTAATTTTGAGCCGATTAAATTTTCAGGTATGACTCAAGAGATTGAAATACTCCAGTTCCTACACTACAATCCGAAAGCTTCAAGAGCAGAAATCGGCTTAGCATTGACCAATGCTCCAAGTCCGGCAACCCTTAAACGACTGATTGCTGATGGTGTCTCCAAAGGACATATCGAGGTGATTGGTCGCGGACCTGTTACTCGCTATAAGCTCACTCCGCAGGCACATGTAACGATGGAGCTGAACCTCGATACTTATTTCAACAAGGATGTGGACGAGCGAGAAGTGCAGAAATCGTTCAATTTTGAACTTATTAATGAAATTCTTCCAAAGGTCGATTTATTCACCCAAGAAGAATTACAGCAGCTTGATGACGCTCAGCAACTGTTTCGTCAGCATCTCTCAGAAATGTCAGAGTTGGAATACCGTAAAGAGATGGAACGGCTTGGAATCGATCTGTCGTGGAAATCATCACAAATCGAGGGCAACACCTACTCTCTGTTGGAAACCGAGAGATTGCTGAAAGAGAAACAGACGGCAAGCGGAAAGACAAAGGAGGAAGCCGTGATGCTCCTCAATCATAAGGATGCACTCGACTTTATTCTTGATGTGCCGGATTATCTGAAAGAACTGACGGTATGTCGTATTGAGGAAATCCATGCTTTGCTTACAAAAGAATTGGGCGTTGAGAGAAACATCAGGCATCGCCGCGTCGGCATTACAGGAACAAACTATACTCCGCTTGACAACGAGTTCCAGATCCGCGAGGCTTTGGAAGATACCGTGAGACTCATCAACGGCAAAAGCAATATCTTCGAGAAAGCTCTTCTTGCACTTGTTTTGCTGAGCTACATTCAGGCATTCACCGACGGTAATAAACGCACGGCACGAATCGTGAGCAACGGAATTCTCATCGCAAACGGCTACTGCCCGATTTCATTCCGCACAGTGGATTCAATCGACTATAAAAAGGCGATGCTGATGTTCTATGAGCAAAATAATATAGCTGCCTTCAAACGCATTTTCATCGACCAATTCCTTTTCGCCGTCAAAACCTATTTTTAAGCATTTTGCACGAAACGGCAATCTATTCCCTTCCACAAATTGTTTCGATAATAACGGCAATCACAAAATATCATGGCAAAGAAGAAATCAAAAAATAAAAACAAGGGGCAACAGCAGCCTGCACTCTCTCCATATCGGTTCATGCGCGAAAAAGCGAGAACTCTCCCCATTGGGAAATGCTATATCGCACCTCCTGACTGGCAGGAATCAGGTATGGCTCATGTCATAGTCACACGAGTGCGCCCCAGCGGTAATCTGGTTATGGGCGCCTTTCTCGTCGACACCTTCTGTCTTGGCGTAAAGGATGCGGGGTATCATGAAAATATGGCTCTGTCTGATTTTGAAGAGTATCTGAGCAACTATAAGAAAGGTATGGGACTTGAAGAAATCAGCTACAACGAAGCCCACAACATCATATACGGAGCAATGGCATTCGCCGAAGAAGGCGGCATAAAGCCGGCTAAGGAGTTTGACCCTGCCGGATATATTCTCGAAGAAGACACCGACGACATTCCGCTGATTGAATATGATTTCGGAAAAAACGGTAAGCATTTCCTTGTCGTCAATCCCGACAGAAAGGAGATGCCATATTGCCATATCCTGAAAAAGAAACTTGGCGATGATTTTGAATATGTCATGCCATACGGCGAAGAAGACGAAGACGATGACTACGAGGATGATGACAAAGATTCAATTTTGTCTGAAATCACCTTAAATGACGTAAAAAAAGCATTTGAGGGTATGCTCAAAATGAAAGAGGAATCCGACCGTTATCCTGACGAAGAATACACATATCAATACCCCGATTATCCTCAGACACTGTCTGTCAGGAATAAGTTCATAGCCGACGAACTTCTTTCACCGGACAATTACAGTTGTTTGCCGCGCGAAGTCATAGACCGCATACTTTCCCTACCGAAAGACGAGGCCGCACAGGACATCAGCAATGTTATACTCTATTCCATCGGCAAAACATATAAGGGCATCAATGATGACACAATTGTGGTTTGGCATAATAGCGCCATTATGCACTCGCTGATACTGCTTGCCCAGTTGCAAAGCAACAAAGGCCTTGATGCCGTTCTTGAGATCATGCGTCAGACCGGTGAGTTTGCCGATTATCATCTCGGTGACCTGACTCCGGAACTTATTCACCCGGCACTTTATGCGTGCGGGAAGGATAATCTCAATGCAATCGAAGACTATCTGAACGAGGCCGGACTGGATTCATATCTCCGCTCACAGGCACCTGACGCACTCGCAATGAGAGTTTTCAAACATCCTGAGAGACGCGAAGAAGTCATCGCCGTATTCCGTCGTCTTCTGAACAATATGGTTTCCAATCTGCCTGTTCAGAAGGCTTGCGACGGCACATTCGCCGGTTTTGTGATGAGCAATCTGATGGACATAAAGGCAACCGAACTAATACCGGAAATCAAAGCCACATTCGCAACCGACTGCGTGAACAAGACAATAGCCGGTGACTACAAAGACGTCATCAAGGAAATCGAGCGCGGCCGTGGTGCAATATATAAAGACAAATACGAAATTCCTGACATATACAAACAGTATGACGATCTCAAAAAATTCATAACGAAACCCGAATAAAAGTCTTTGTACGCGCATCTGTATGCCGCCAAAAGTTAAAGTCACTATATTCCTTTGATAATCGGAGTATTATAGCTATCTTTGCATTGAGTCACTGTTGTCGGTTTGGCAAATGCGGCTTGTAAGAAATTAAGTAACAGATGGTTATCCACTTACAAACGTAGAAAATTCACGTCGCCTGTACGGATTAGATTTATATTAGTCTGTTTATCAATAGATTAACCGCTTCTGCGTCGCAAATGACAGAATTGTCAGAATCCGTCACAATCCATCACAATCCGTTAGTACAGCGTGCTTTACAGCACGCTTTTTTAATGCCCTTACTGACGGATTCTAACGGATTCTGACCCCTTTTTCGGCCATTTTTGTATCCCGGCTGTATCTCGCTCGCAGCCGCGATAAAATCGTCCGAAAGGTGGTGGACAATCTTTACGCCATTTTACGCCACTTTACGGGATTTTACATATTTCGGGCGAAATAAGGCGAATTAACAATGAGCAGTAACATTGATCTAAAAAAGATTTGTGCGTTCTGTGGCAAGGAATTCATAGCCCACAAAACCACGACTACATGCTGCTCTCACCGATGTTCAAGTCTTCTCTATAAACAGAGAAAACGAGAAGCTAAAGTGAGGAAGCATGACGCGGTCACCGAAAAGGTCATCGCAGAGAAACCGATTGAGAAAATCAAGGACAAGCCCTTTATCTCAATCACAGAAGCAGCTCTCTACATGGGAGTGAGTCGTCCGACAATCTATCTGTATTTGCGCAATGGAGAAATCTCAGCAAAGCGGATGGGGTCAAAATATCTGATAGCCCGTGAGGACATCGAAAACTTGTTCAATCATCCTGACAAGTTTGAGCCTGTCAGAAATGAGAGAAAAGCAATAACCGAGTTCTATACGACTCAGGAAATACTCAAGCGCTATGGTATCTCAAACTCCGGACTATACAAGATAGCGCAGACACAGAATTTCCCGAAAACTCAAAGTCGAGGGAAAACTCTCTGGAGCAAACCTCATATCGACAAATATTTCGAGAAGAGGAATCCGTCGGAAGAGATTACCGAATGGTACACGGTCGCAGAGATACAGGAAAAATTTGGCATGACTCTATCTGCCATATATTGCCTTGTATCTAAGGAAGGAATACCTAAGATAAAAGTAGGAATTGAGGCACGCTATTCAAAAAAGCATTTTGACATAGCTAAAGGCATAGCCGAGCCTGAGGCTCCTAAAGAATACTCCATTGCCGAGGCTATGGAAAAATTCGGAATGACCAGAGACCAGCTCTACCACTATGTCAAGACCTATAACATCACCCGTACCAAGCGGGGAAAATACACCTACATATCACGCAAAGAACTGGATGATTTGCTCGCTCCACCGACGATTTGACCGAAATCGGCGATGGTGGCACAATGGTGGCGGATTCCACCATGCAAACACAACCTTACTTTGCACCAAACATTTAACTCTAAGAAAATACAATGAATACCTGCACTAAAGTATTCCTTCGCAAAAAGGAAATATCGGGCGACCGCATATCGCTCTACCTCGACTACTACCCGCCTATACGCAACCCTCACACCAACCGTCTGAGTCGTCGCGAGTCGTTGGGTATCTACCTCTACGGGCATCCTGCCAATGCCCGTGAACGTGAGTTCAACGCCTCGATGATGGAAAAGGCGGAGGCTATCCGCTGCCGCCGCTTCGAGCAGTTCCTCAACGAACAGTTCGGCTTCCTCGACAAGGAGAAACTGCGCATGGACTTTCTCGAATACTTCCGCAAGAAGTGTTTCAAGAAGTACCAGAAGTGGAAAATCGTTTACGAGCACTTCAAGGACTTCTGCAAGGGTAAATGCACCGTGGGCGAAGTGAACGAGGAGTTCTGCAAGAAGTTTCAGGCATACCTGCTTGAAGGAGGTCGCCGTGACGGTCGCAAGAGCAAACTGGCTCATAACTCAATCGCCGGATACTGGTCCACCTTCCGCACCCTGCTGAAAGAGGCGTATCAGGAGAAACTACTCCGCGAGAACATCAACGACTATCTTGACAAGATAGAATGGAAAGATACCAAAATCGAGTTCCTGACTCTTGACGAGGTCAAGAAACTGGCGGCTACCCCATGCAAGCATGAGGTCCTGCGTCAGGCTTCGCTGTTCTCATGCATGACAGGACTTCGTATCAGCGACATTCAGCAACTCCGCTGGGAGCATATCGTCAAGGCCGAGGACGGTTATGTCATGCGCATACGCACCGAGAAAACAGATGAAGAGGCGACCCTGCCTATCAGCGAGGAAGCTCTCGCTCTCTGCGGAGAGCGTGGCGAGGGTCTCGTGTTCAAGACGCTCAAACGCTCGATGATCAACTACCCGCTCCGCGCATGGATAAAGGAAGCCGGAATCAAGCGCCGAATCACATTCCACTGCTTCCGCCACACCTACGCAACACTGCTGACTTCGGCGGGTGTGCCAATCTACACGATTGCGAAGATGCTCACTCACCGCAATGTGAAGAACACACAGATTTATGCCGAGGTCATGGACCCCAACAAGCGTGAGGCTGCGAATGTAATCTCGCTGAAATAAGACCTGATTAAACCTGAAAGAGCCGACAAGTTGCGCACTGGCAATCTGTCGGCTCTTTGTTTATAATATACTTTTGCGGCTGCGTGTTCCCCGGCTTAACATCGCCTCCATTTCTTCAAAGGTAGGCAGGCTTGATTCCCGCTTGTTGCCCTTGACAAACTCAACAAGTTCCGTGGCTATGAATCTCCATTCCTTTTCGCCCGGAACCTTATATGCCGGCAACCTGCCCTCGCGGGCAAGACCATAAATTGTAGATTTGGCTTTACCGAGAATCCGGACTGCCTCATCTATCCCTACAAATTCTACTGACTTACTTGGCTCACCGGAAAGGATTCTGATTTGCTTACGCAACTCAATCACCTCCTTTGCCAAGTCTTTTACAAGACTCGTTAGCGACTGTACTGCACCCGGCAGTTCGTCGAATGATAAAGCATTGTCTGTCATTATTAATTTCAATTCGGTCTCTACCGAATTCGGGAGCAAAGTTAGACGGTGGGATGATGGTGGAATCAACCACCAACCATCCCACCTCCAACCGAATGAGAGAATTTCAATCCTCTATAAGAGCATCTTCCAGATTGAAGCCGTCAGACATACCTTCTTCGAGCATGTCGGCAAGGGCTGCTTGTTTGGCTGAGTTTTTTACTCGGGTCTTATCCTTCTTGGTTGGTTTGATTGATGTCGGTTTATCGACCGAGCGTTCAGTCGTGCCATACATATCAACATTTCTGTTGATTTTGATTCTGCCCTGCATGGGTGAAAGGCATAGCTTCTTTTCGATTGTGAATACTTCGGTATTGCGGAACACATCCGGAAAGACTTGTTTCAAAAACAGAGCCGTATGTCCGCATGGCTTTCTGAATGGTTTCGCTATATTCCAGCCGAAGTGCATCAGGTCCATCGTCGAAAGTTCGTCGGATACCTTCAGTGCATCATACTTCTGAAAATCCGGAGCCAGTTTCATGTGGAAGAACTCACATGAAAGCTCGATCAGTTTCGACATGCCGGTATCAGTCGTATATGGTGACATAGTATCTCCGATATACCTGATTACCCTGCTTTCAAGGTCCATGTATCGTTTTTCCTGCTTTCGGATTCTTTCCTCTCTCGTTGCGGCATAGTCTATGGCTATTCGCTCATCCTTTGGCTCATTGTCCGTTCTGGGAGTAAAGCCCAACTTTTTGAACAGTTTGTCGAACAAAGGCTGGAACAATTTCACCGATAGCTCGTGAAACACAAGATAGATTATGCTCAGAGCTATAAAAGAAACTATGAACAGGATGTTGGCATTGAATTCCGACCATTGAAGGTCTATGGCAATTTTCCTTGCCCCGGCCGACAGGGCAAGAAAAATCGAAGCCATAAGAATCCACAGCTGCCAGTTTTCAGACAGTTGTTTTTTCATTTCTGATAAGTTTTATGGTGATTATTTTGAGCGGTTATCATCCTCGGCCGCTTCTCTTGTGATTCTCTGATGCAACCGGTTGGCGAAACGCTGCATGAACGATGCTGTGGTCTTTTCTTTATCTGAGTCGGAGCGTCTTACGCCTTGTCGGGTCTTGATGTTGGCGTAATTGGCATAGGCCTGACGCTTTGATATATTGGTCCCAATAAATCCGTTGACTCGTTCTCTGACATCATTGATCGGGAGTTCCGGAAAGAATGTCTCAGCACTTCCATAGATAAACTCTACCGTGTCAACGACTGTAATATCAGCCTTTACTTCGGGAATTGACACTGTTGCTTCTGGTATCTCATAGGCCCCATTCTGAGGGTTTTCCGTGAAGGGACGTCGGATATTCTGCATCTTCTGCGAGTAATATTCGTTGAAATACTTTCGCATACGGCGCAGGAAGTCTATCACTTTCGACACAAGCATCTTCACTTCCTGAGCTGCTGAGGGGTGTGCTTCCATGTATATCTCGAAGGTGCTTTCGAGAGTCATGAGTTCGGCATTCTTCTCTTGCCAAGATTCGGCATCGAGACATTCATCTTTCACGAGATTGGCGAAGTCTTCAAAGTGAACATGAAGATCTTCGTGCTTGCCAGTCATGAAGTTCCTGACAAGTGAGCATTTGCGCAGAGTCTCCATCATACGCAGTAAACGCGTTTGGAAGTTTGAGATTTGATGGCTTCTTCCACAATGAAGAAGTTGCATCGTCTGCCCGGAGTTGCTACCGGGCCAAAAACGTTTGGTGGTGTAATTTCTATCATAGTTTATGGGGGTATCTGAGGCCTCAGCATTAGTCGCCGGGCATCGTTCTATACGCTTTTTAGGCAAATTTTGTTTGATTTTACACATTGGTATTGGGTTAAAACATAAGGTAAAAGTGTTACATTTTGGCGAAAAAGTGTTACATTTGCATCTTAAATTAGGTAATGCTTTACACTGACTGGCGTTTACCGGATTATCTTATTACGCCTAATATCAGCTTATAAAGGCGTTACCTGAAAGACCCTAATATCACGAATTATAAAGTTTTTTCAAAAATATGGTAGAAAGTTCAAAAATCTCTACACAGAAGGGCTTCAAAAGAGTCCTCATCTACTGTTCATCGCATAGACAGCTGGAAGAAATCATCTCGACATTGCCTATCATCGATGGCTACTGGGATGCCTTCGACAATCTGAAAGATGCGATAAAGGCTGTGAAAGCAGGAGACTATGGTATCGTCATATCGGAATCGACTCCGTTGAATCCGGCCGATCGCGATCTTGTGCTTGCGGCTAACTCGAAATGCACTCATGTTCATTCGTTTTATTCCTCTTGGTTGACTCGCAACGATGTCGTAGCCAGTGTTTGGAATCTTGAAGAGAGCTATTATTTCAGATATGTCGGCGAGGAACAGGATGCCATGACGGTCGCGCTTTACTCGATGTTCACCGAACCTTCCCATCTCAAATGGTTCAGCCACATGCAAGGAGAGTTCCACGCCATGCGCGAGAAAGTGGCGAGGGAGAAAACACAGACAGTCCTGCTCACAGGATCCAACGGCACCGGCAAGTTCACGCTTGCCCAGATAGCCCATATACGCAGTATGCGGCGCAACAACCGGTTTGTCTTTGCCAACTGCAAGGCAATGGCACACCATGAGGTGATGAAATGGGGAGCCTGTGAGAAATCGCACTTTACCCGCATCCTGAGAAGTATGGCGGAACAGGCCCAGGGAGGCACGATTTATTTCCACGAGATCGATCATCTCGATATTGAGGCTCAGGAACTGGTTGCAGACTTCCTGACTAATGAGCTGAAAGTAAATACAAACAACAGCAAATTCAACGGCATAGTTATGTGTTCGACTCGCGTCTGCATCGAGGACAACATTCCCGGCCACGTATGTGCGCAAAGCCTGATAAAAGTGTTGAACCGAAACGTGATAAAAGTCCCCTCGCTGATGGACTATAATGAAGACCTTGAGCTTCTTGCCGTAGATATGCTAAAGAACTACTGTATTTCGCAGGACATCCAGCAAAAGATGTTCACGAAAAAGGCATTAAAGGTGATTTGCACTCATGTCTGGTCGCGCAACATGAGAGAACTGTTTGATGTCATCAAACACGCCGTACTCATTAGTCCTGGCAAGCGAATATCGGAAGACTCCATAATCATGCACCCCGTGATTGATTCCATCGACAATTATTCCGACAAGCAACGTAAAGTAAAACAAGCTCTCCGGAACAACAACAGCAATAAACGCCGTGCCGCAAAAGAGCTTGAGATAGCCCCCAAGACACTATACGCATGGATGAAAGAACTTGGTATTCCCTTGGATTATAAATAATAATCATGAAAATCTGAATTTATATTATGGCGCAGCTTAACGATTTTATGACGAGGATTGACCTGTCGGTGCTGAATGATTATGTCGCGGCTAATGGCAAGAGCGTTGTCTATGCCAAGGGCGAGAGGATTGTTAAGCAGGGGCAATTGTGCCGTTATGTGGGGGTGGTAAAGTCTGGATATTTCAAATATGTGGCTCTTAATTCAAAGGGGCAGGAAGTGGTAACGGGCTTCTCTTTCGAGGGCGAGGTCGTTACTGACTATGTGCAAGGATTCCTGTATGACCAGCCTTCGCCAACCTCCATTGTCGCGGGATGCGATGCCGAGGTTCAACGTGTGTCGGTTGAAGATGCGCGACGGTTTATCATAGAGCGCAATCCCGGCTTCGTGGCCGAGGTTTCCTCCAATCTGTTGCAGGAGGCTTATTGCCGTTATCTGAATATGCTTGTAAAGACACCGGCAGAACGCTTCCATGACCTCGTTTCCCGCTTTCCCGGAGTCATACACAATCTGCCTATTCAGGAGATTGCCTCCTATTTAGGCATCTCACGCCGTCAGTTGCACCGCATCCGTGAGGCTGAAAGTGCCGCCGATGCATCCGAATGTGAGGATATTTAAGAAAAATCTTCACTTCACGCTGATTTTCATACTCTAATGGGACATTTGTCACATCGAATGTCGATTATTCGTTGTAACTTTGCTTAATTACAGATAATAGACGCATGAAACAGTGGCAGAAAATAGTAGGTGTTATAATAATTTCCGTCTTGGCAATTGCAAATGCTTGGGCTATTATCGACTATATCCATTTGGCAGAAGTCGCTGGAGCATGGAGTGCTGAAGTCACGCAAGAGTCATTCTTTGACTGCGTCTTTTATTTTAGACGCCATTTTTGGATATATACCATCCTTTCGATAATTGATTTCTTTATTATAATGACATTATTCATTTGCCTTTGGCGGAAAGGAGGCAATTGATGAGAATAATATCATTTAGACATTGGACGGAAAAGTTTGGCGGCCATGCTTTATTTGTATTGCCGAAGACTTATCCGTTGAACTTGAAAACTATATATGACACATGACAAATAAAGAGCTATTTCAGCTTGCTATTGAGCAACTAAAGACCGAGCCTTTTCTCAATGGCTTTAAGTTCCGTAAGCGTGATTCTTCCTTCATTCAACAAGAAGGAGGTTTGCGTCGGCACATCGAATTAGATCATTGGAATAAGGGGGGTGTGCTTATAGTCTATCCTATCTATATGGTTCGTTTCGATATTCTATTGAAATGGTTTGAGCCGTATAACGTCAAATCACCGCAGACCCAGCAGGATAATCCATCTATCGGATTTACCGGAAATATGCTTGGGCGACAAGATGAATTTAGGATTACAGAATCAACGTTCGAGCAGGACTACACAACACTCCGTGATTCACTTGCCGAGTGTTCCGATATGGTATTTTCTTCGTACAGCTCGTTACGCGAGATGTACGACAGAGTGATAATACCCATATTGGAGGGCAAACGGGCATTGCCCGATGTCGGGGCTGACTGGGCGTTCAAATATCTCACGTTAACACGCATAGTTTCTCCTAAAGATTACGCCGCTGTCAAAGTATTAGTCTTGGCGCAAGTCCACAAAATGGCAGATAGACATGAGCCAAACATAATGGACTACATCTCACGGCTTGATGAGATAATCAATGTCATGGAGCAACATTATCCCATAGTCTAAATAATGACCGATAAACGATTTTGGATATTTGAGGCAATAGCTATTGTATGTGGCGTGTTGACTCTTTTGTCTGTTTTTTGTTCTTGTAGCAATCATGACCTGACAGATAATTATTCGGTATTCACATACGGAGAGGGATTGTATGGCGAAAGTGAACAGGATTATCCCATATTCGCATCAAAACTCAGCTATGCCGGCGAGCCTAAATACATCCCAAATGTCCGACAGATATGGTGGAGCGATACGGAGATAATCATTGAGCAGAACAACGGTTTATGGTGGATTATTACCGCTTTAGATAAAAAGCTGACCGCCGGAGATACATTCCAAGGACCATTGGCAAAGAATCAGAAGGATAGTATTATATTTGTGAATATAATGAATCCCGATGAAATGAAACACAGGAATTATGAATAAGTGGCAGAAAATATTAGGCGTTATAGCCTTTGGATCGATTGGTATTTACGAATTGCTCTTATGTGCCAATACCTATGTGGATTTGACATATATAATAGAGCCATACGATATTCCTGATATAATAGATAGGATGTATTTGAGGGCTGATGCATTGTCTGCATCCCTTTGGCTCAATTACTTCATTGCCCTTTTTATATTCATTTGCCTTTGGCGGAAAGGTGGTAAGCGATGACACTTACCGACAAACGAACTGAGGTAAATAATTTCTGCTCTATTTGTGGCTATCCGCTTGGCAATTACAATCCGTGGGGTGGTGATGGAAAAACTCCGACGTACGATATTTGTCCCTGTTGCGGTGTAGAATGGGGTAATGAGGATTATACTTCGGAATCCCGAACAGAATACCGTAATAAATGGCTTGCAGATGGAGCTAAATGGTTTGAACCACAGAAGAAGCCAGTGAATTGGAATCTTGAAAAACAACTAAAGGACATAGACCATGAAACTGACGGATAAGCGATTTTGGAACAGAGAGAACAAAAAAACAAAAAAACAAAAAAACAAAAAGTCGGAGAACCCTATATGGAAAACAGATTACAGTTTCTACTAAGAAAAAATAAAGGGAAGCAGTATCTTCCCGAATATCAGGAACAACTGTCCAAACTTGTTATCGGTGACAATTTCAAGATATTGAGTTTGGAAGACTCCGATACAATATCTGCGGAAATTATACAGAACGGCGAATTGTTTCAGCAGGGCAATGTCGCTTGGAAATCCCAACGGATTCCGTTTTTGGAGAAAACCGAATTGAAACAGATTCTGTTACATATCGGGAGAAGATATGACGATGCGGTTTATATGGCAATCAAGCATTCCGACCTATGTGGCAGAGTAGTCTTGAATGGAATAGATTTCTTTAATGCCGATTTTCAATATGAGGATGAGCATAGCGGACTGATTGTGTTTTACGACCTAAGTTTAACCAATTCGCTGGTGATTGATTTCTACGAAGAATGGAATGAATATTATTATGATGCGGAAATATACGGTAAAGATTGGTCGCCGAATTGTATATAACAATAATGAAAAAATGTCATAAACATATCTGGAATAAAATTCTAAAGCATCCATTGTGGCATCTCTTTGGGATGTTTGTATTAGTGAAAAGAAGTTAGCGATGAAAAACGAAATTTATCATACTATAAATGTGATTGGTTGTGAGTGTTCAGTTAATTCTATTGACTATGATGCTTCCGACCTTATTGTTGCGCTTGACCGATTTGACAATAATAAGACAGTTACAATCCGATTTAAAAATGTATTTGCGTATAGAGTTACTCTTGAACATTTTAGAATTATTGAGGTAATGGACGGAGTGACTTCTCATCCATTATACGAGGTCAGTAATTCTATATATTTGAATGAAGTGATGGCAACAGGCATGAGAATGTTATACGGTTCTTCTCTCAATGTGAAACACTATGCCGTAAAGACAACAGAGCATATCGTTGATATATTAACTTCCGAAACTTACATCATAGAATGAAACAGACCGATAAACGATTTTGGAATTGGCACACACTTATCGTAGTGTTGATTATCTTACTACTGACTGCAATTGTCGTGTTTTTCAAAAGGTGTATGATAACTAATACTGCTGATATAGAGCGTGTGGGAAATGAAATTATCGTAATGATTGATGATTTTCAAAAAATGAATAACAGGCTACCAATCGGACTTAATGAGGTAGGAACTCCTTTCGAGGAAATTAATGAGACCTATGAATACAAGGGCTATATTTTCTATTACGAACCGAGAAAAGACGGCTTTTATTGGCTGACCATCACATTCGGCCCGGATGAGAATTATTGTTACAATTCTAAAAATAAGTCTTGGATATGGGGTTGTGATTCTGAGCGAGTAGAAATGTACAAAAAGTACGACATTGAAAATGATTTTGGCAATGAAACTGACCGATAAACGATTTAGGATGAAGGAGATTTATAAAGGGATTACAGGCTGATTCCACCTTTCACTCTCTCAATCTTCCAGTCATACCGACCTTCCGCGACATCGCCAGCCTCATTGAGTGTTTGGCGATGTTTTATTTCATCAAAGTGCTACCGATGTTCCGCATAGTAACAAAGCCAAGTGCCGACAGTTTTCCGCCGTCAGGCTGGTATCTTTATTTGAAGCTCTGTCATTCATATCCATACAAAACAGACAGACAACCTCGGCAGGGTGTCGAGATTGCCTGTCTTGGATTATAATCCTGTCGGTCGATATGTCGGTCGAATACTCGGAGGCGGGGATTGGTAACGATATTGAGGCTCCGCAACCATCGACTCCTTTGAGCCGGTGGACTGTGCTGGTGCTTCCACTTGCTGTGACGGATCGTCTCGCTTGACTTCCTCGCCGTCCTGTTCCTCTTTGTTGACTCCCATTCGGTCGTCCGGCACTTCGTGGGTGGGAGCGAGGGCGGCTGTGATTTTGCGGTCGAGGGCGGCGAGGTCGGATTTGAGTTGCTTTAACTCATCTTCTTTGCCCCACGGCTTCGAGATGATGGCTTCGAGCTGGGGAACATCGGCTTTCAGTTTGGCTGTCCGTTCCTCATACTGGGCTATGATGCCAGGTATCTTCTCCAATGCGTTCACGAAGTTCATGCAGGCGGCGTGGGTGTCGCTCATTGCGATGAAGCCGTTGTTGAACTTGTATTTGTAGTTGCCTTCAACCACAAAGCGGTTCTGAACAGCCTCCTTACCGTCAACGAGGGTGCGCTCCGAGATAATGCTGATAGGGAAACCATAGACTTCGCCGATGCGCTTGTACTGACCGTGGGTGTCGGTGCGTTGCGCCAGTCCTTGCAGATGGATGCCCATGTTCTTCTCATCGGACAGGTTGCAGGTGTCGATGGTGAGATTGTTGAGCGGATTACCGTCCTTGTCTCTCCTGACAACCGCCTCGTACCGTGCGACATCAGCCTTCATCCTTTCGATTGCCGCTTCGTTGTTGGCAATGTCGTGGGTGATGGTCTGATGCCGGAACTTGGAATCTGAGATGCCCTTATTGTGAGCTTTGCGCTCACTCTCCAGAGAGGCAATGCGCTTTTCAAGTTTAGCCTTTTCCAGCAGATCGGTGTTGCCAGATAAGATAGCCATGTACTCCGAGAAGTTCATGCCGTTTTTCTCGTCCATTGCGCCCTCATCAATGGTTCGCGCGCCGAGTGCGCCGGATTTGAGCTGGTCGATGAACGTAGCCTTGCAGTGAAGAAGGTTGAACTTGTAGGAGTCCAATGACTTTTCAACGGCATAGATGATTACATCCACCTTGTTGTCAGCGTACAACTTGGCAATCTCGTTGCCGGCTCGTATAGCCCGACCGTCCCTCTGAGTGAGGTCAGAGGGACGCCACGGCGTATCAAGATGATGCACCGCAACACACCGTTTTTGAGCATTTACTCCGGTCCCCAACATTGAGGTCGAGCCAAACAGCACCCGCACATCGCCGTCGTTCATAGCCTGAATGACTGCCTTTCGGCTACGCTCGGTCTTACATTCCTGAATGAAGCGTATCTCATGCGCCGGAATACCATAGTCCTCAATCAGCTTACGTTTGATTTCGGAATAGACATTCCATTCGCCGGGCTTGTACGTGCCGAGGTCGGAAAATATGAACTGTGTGCCTTTCTGAGCATCGTATTTATTATAATACTGAGCAATCATCTTGGCACAGTGGCTTGCCTTGTTGTTCGGGTCATCCTCGTAAGACGGGGCAATCATGCGCATATCAAGAGCCATCTTTCGGGCATAGTCCGTGGCAATAAGCATCTTGGCTTTCTCCTCGGTTTCCGACAACGGTCCACGACCAAGAATAGTGGCGTCGCCGCTCTCGGCAAACTTCATCAGTTTCTCGATGAATACCTCCTGCGCCGGTGTCGGCGGGATATTATGAAGAATCTCGTTCTTCTGCGGTCGGTCAACGCCAACATCCTCAGCCGTGCGGTAATCGGTAATCTCGTTGTAGAAAGCAGCTAACTCCGGCACCTTGATGAAGTAGCGGAAACGCTCCTTCGGGACAATATGGTTGGTCACATTGAACTCGAAGTCGGTTGTCTTCTTGGCGAAGATTGCAGCCCATGCGTCGAAGCAGCGGATGTCCTGACGCTCCAGCTCGTTAGGTCGGAGATACTTGAACAGCAAGTAAAGTTCCGTCAATGAATTGGATATAGTGGTCCCACTGAGAAAAGTAGCACCGAGGTCTTTGCCGGTTCGCTCCTGAATGGTGCGGATAGCATACAACAGGTTGAGTGCCCTTTGGCTACCTTCGCTGTTGCCCAGTCCAGCCACTCTATCGTGTCTGGTGTTGAACATCAGGTTCTTGAACTGATGACTCTCGTCCACAAATATATGGTCGATGCCCATCTGCTTGAAGTCAACGACAGCATCCTTGTTCTGCTCCATCTGATACTGGATGGTGGCTATCTTGGCTGTAAGGTTTTCCTTTCGCTTGATTAAGCCTTTAAGCATACCACGGCTGATGTCGTGTCCCTGCTGCTTCACCACTTCGAGGTTCTCCTCAACCGTGTCAAGTTCCGCCTGAAGGATTTGCTGCTGCATCTCCGGCGACTGCGGTATCTTGCCGAACTGGTCGTGCGACATGATAACGCAATCATAGTCGTTGTTCTTGATCTGGTTGAAGAAGTTGACGCGATTGTCAGCCTTGAAACTCTTTTCATCGGCGAACAGGATACGGGCATTGGGATAAGCCGACTGATAGGTCATGGCTATCTCGGCTACATTGGCTTTAAGACCGATAATCATCGGCTTGTGTGCCAGTCCGAGACGCTTCATCTCATGTGCTGCAATGCACATTATCAGAGTCTTGCCACAGCCCACCTCAAAATCACAGATACCGCCTCCGTTCTGTTTCAGCATCCAGATACAGTCCTTCTGAGACTGATATATTGAGCTGATTCCGTAACGGTCGCCGAGAATTTTCATGTTCAAATCCGGGAAAGTCTGATGGCTGCCGTCGTACTGAGGACGCACAAAGCAGTTGAACTTGTCGTTATACAAGTCCACCAAACGCTCCTTGAACTCCGGTGACTGAGCTTCCAGCCATTCCGAGAAACCGTTGCGGATTTCATCAATCTTGGCGTTGGCGAGCTGTATCGCCTCGGTGTCAGGCACCTTGATGTCCCTGCCGTCTTCATCCTTGCCGATTGACTTCTTTATGTCGGGCACGGTGTTGTGGAGGGCATGTTTCAACAAGTTCATGCCGTCGTATGTGCGGTAGTAACCCCTTACGCAAAACTCCTCCCAGATTTTCATATTGCCACGGCTGTTTGTTGCCGAATACTCGTCCATTGAGGATGAATAGGCAATCTTTACATCAGTGGCGTAGAGATACGACATATAGGCTGAATAGATGCCGGTCGGAATCCAACGCTCGCCGAAGTTGAAGTCCAGCTCGTCGAACTCGATGCGGCGGGGCCGTGCTTCCTCCAACGCTTTGAGAGAGTCCTGCGACATTGCGATGAACGGCTCGATGCCGTCATAACCGGGAAAGCCTTTGATGCGTTCCTCCTCGCGGTCAATCCATGCTTTGACTGCCTCGGCTTTGGCAACTACATTGCCGGCGATGAAGCGGTCTTTTATCTCGTAGTTGCTCACAAGCGGATTATAATAGATGTGTCCCTCCAGATTTTCCGTCAGGGAATCTTCATCCATATCCACGAGCGATGACATATATTCGAGATTGACCTCACCGTATTTGTTGAGCGAAGCGGTCAGTGCCTCCAGCGGAGTATCGACACTTGTAACTTCATCGAGAGCGAAAGAAACAGGATGGTCGAAGATGTCAGCCTTGACAAACTGACCGTTCTCGCCTCGCTCCAATGCCAGTGCGTCACGGCCGTTGGCGTCCATGAGGATGAACTTGACATTCTGTTTCTCATTGAGGTTGCCGTACTTGGCGACGAACTCATCGTAATACTGATTGAGATGTTCGCGCAGATGTTCGGACGCTTCATGGGTCTCAGCCTCATAGTTATAGAGTTGCTGGTATGTTTCCGAAAGGGTTACATACAGCATGGCGCGTTTCTCCTGCTCAGGTTTGAGACCAAGAGGCGTGAATGTGGCTCCGGTCTTTCTGACATCTGACAGGAATCCGACCATGCCGTCGGCAACGACCATCGAGCCGTTCTTATGGAAGAACTGGATATCCTCCGAGAAAGGACGGGACGACATATCGCGCTCGATGGGGATTGCCGTGACTTTAGGATGTCGGGCACGACCTCCGGGAATGAAATCGCCCTCGGTCTTTTCGATATATGTTTCTCCGGGAGCAATTCCGGCGGCTTGTGCCGCTTCCAGAGACTCCCGTTCAAGGCGCATTTCCTCCATCTGGCGGTGGGCAATCGACATCATGGTCTCATAGAATCCGTTTATGGGCGGATTGTCCTCCCAGTTCAAAGAGCCGTAAAATGCGAGTTCCTTTTCAGAGAGAGGACGGAATTTTTGAACAGGAATGTCTTTGACCGCAACGCTCGGTTTTGGTTTGGGAGCATCCTCGCTGTGTCTGGGTTGCCGTTTAGGTTTGCCGATAGGCTCCAGCTCTCCAAAAAGATTGTAGGCGAAAAGACGCGGGTCCGGATTGTCCGAATAATCGGGCCTGCTGTCGGTCTCTATCTCTTTGTCGGGTCCCTGCTTCGGTGGATCAACAGGTTTCGGCTCAGTTTTCGGAGACTGATTCGGTGTAACCGTTTCGACAACCTTCTGTTTGGTAGTCTTTGTCAGTTTCGGGTCCTCCAACTGCTCACATATAGCCACACGTTTACCGGCCCGCACAAGTTTAGGCAGATAAGTGTCAAGTGCATGATGGGGAAATCCCGCCAACTCTATTCGGTTGTCAATACCGTTCATCCGGCGGGTCAGTGTAATGCCCAGTATCTCCGATGCTTCAACCGCATCCTTTCCGAAAATCTCGTAGAAATCGCCGACACGGAACATAAGAATAGCATCGGGATGTTTCTTTTTCATCTCCTGATACTGTTTGAGCAAAGGCTCGTTCTTCTGTTCAATCTTCTCGGCAAGAGGCTTTTGTTTCGGCGGTTCCGGCTTTACGTCGGGTCGCGGAGTAGGCGTAGGCTTGACAGGATCAGGCGCAGGCGGCTTGATACCATTGGAATTATACAGTTCCAGATTCAGACGAAGGTGCAACGACTCGTCGAGTGCCTTGCGCAAGTCTCCGGCTATGCCGTCCACTCCGCCATCATGCTTATAGATGATGGCGGGTTTGCCGAATGGGTCTGTGCCTACTTTGGCGTCGGTGCAGATGACATTTTGCGGAAACGCTTGAAAGAACTTGTTGCCCGGCACCTTCGTACCTCGGTCAACGACAGACTGGATGAAGAACTCCTCATCAGCAGACAATGCCTTCTTGCCCGTGTGCTTCTGGAGAATAATCAGGTCAGACCCGGCATCGGTTCCGGCGTTATCGGAGAAAGTATTGTTCGGCAGACGCAGAGCCGCGACGAGGTCGGCACGCTTCACAAGCTCCATCCTCACGAAAGGCGAAGCCGCGTTCATCACGCCTTGCGAAGCAATGAAAGCGACCAATCCTCCCTCGCGCACTTGGTCGAGTGCCTTTAGGAAGAAATAATTGTGAATAGTCTTGGTCGCTTGACGATAGGCTATCTCCTTGCTTACGGCATACGCCGGGTCAGGAACTGCGAAATCACCGAAAGGAACATTCGAGGCGGCGACATCGAAATATCCGTTGAAGTCTCGCTCGATCTTCTCAAAGCCCTCTATGCGGGTCAGAATGGAAGGATGCAACGCCGAAAGTATTTTGCCGGTGAGCAAATCTTTCTCATACGCCAGCACTTCCGCACCGGGGTATCTGTTATTACGCAGAAAGGAGTCGATGAAAGCACCCTGTCCGGCAGACGGTTCCAGAAAACTTTTTACCTCGACGCCGGAATATTTCAACGAATCAGAGAGTGCATCCACGATGCGGTTATCGGTATAAAACGCCGTAAGCACCGAGGCTTTCAGCGAGTCCATATAGCGAGCAAACTCCTTGTCATCCTTTGAATAGTCATGGATAAGGCGGCGAAGCTCAACAGTCGGAGCGAACAGCTCAATGTCCGATTTGCTCCATTTGGCAGCATCAGCTAACTCATTTGCATCGTTGAGAATGCACTTCAACCCTCCGAAACCGGCATACTTCCGCAGCGTCTCGCGCTCCTCGGCAGTCTGCGCCGAGTGTCCTGCAACGCCGAGGCGAAAGGCAAGCCTTATCGCCTCGATGTTGTCGCGCATGGTCTGTAACTTATTGTAGGCCATAAGACTCGTAGTATTCTTTTATGCGACCGATGATTGTGTCGCGGTTAATATCTATGTCAGCGGCAGAAATGCCATAAGTAAGGAATTCAAAGTCGGCAAAGAGGTCGGGAACATCCGCAAGGATTCGATTGACCCAGTAATCCACATATCCGTCATCGGAAAGGTCAACAGTATCACTGAAATTTTCCGTAAGAATTGTCTGGATTACTTCATACTCAGATTCGCCAATGTTTTCAAAGAGAACCTGATGTGCGATTTCAGCAGCTTGATCTACTGAGCGTCCTAATCTTCTTGCCTCGCAGAAAACGTCCAACGCACGGTCAGCCTGTAATTCTATCTCCTGATAGTCAGGAACCGTTGTGAACTTATGCTTCTCCATGTAGTCGAGCACATCCGAAACATATCTGTTCAAGGATGGGTACTCCGGTATATTTGTAGCGATCATTGTTTTTCGATTTTAGATGTATGGTAAAGACTCCCTTTTGAGGAGCCCTTGCCATACTTCGAGTTAGTAAATGATTACTGTTTCTGGATATTGACGACAACAGGGCTGAAATTCTCGTCAAATGTCACTCGTCCAACGAAGGACTTCCCATCCTCGTCCATGAATCCCCTGATGGGCGATGTATGCCCGTCAACGAACAGGTTGCGGACTTCGCGGCTGTTGATGGTCACTCCATCAATGTGCCGGTATATCGAGTGACCGCACTCCGGATTGGTGCATTTGGCAATCTTGCCGAAGATTCGGATAACGCCCTTACCGCATTTGGGACACCTGATGTCTGTTTCGATGGGTTTGAAGAGCTTGGCACAGGACAGCACCTCGGTAGTGACCTCAGTCACATACTTTTCGATGAACTCGTTGTACTCTTCTTCGGAAGTGTTACCTACGGCAGTGTTATATATCCACTGCTCCAGTCGGATGAGTCCTTCAGGGTCGGCGATTTCCATATCGCGAACGATATAGCAGAGTGCCTTTCCACTCTCGGTCAGGGAGTATTCTCCCATCAGGTTGCGGCGCAGATAACCCTTAGATTGGAGGAACATCAGGTCCTTCACGACACCATCGTGAAACTCAGGATAATGAGAGTCATGGCAGTCGGCAAGAAGCGACGCATCGTCGTAAACTTTCGGGGGTGAAGTTGTTTTCGTCAGGGAGCCGACAGATTCGACCTTGAGTGACTGTCCCACCTCCAGAGCCGGGGCTTCCGTACTCGCGTAACAGTCCGGATTGCTGAAGATTTTATATCCGGGACGAATTACTTCGCGGTAGGACTTGCTGAACTTCTGCCCGGCACATTCGAGCGTCACAACCGTTCTACGGAAACGGAAACTGCGGGAGAATGTCTCCATCATTCTGAGTCCGATGAGCGCGAGGATTTTCTTTTCCTCGGTGGCCAATCCCACTAAGGGATAGGCTGTGAGCGTAATGCCATGATCCACGCTGTACTCGTCCTTCCCGCTCTTGGTGAATACCGGACGATAGCCTTCGTCGCTGAACCTCTTGAACGCCGGGATTTCCAGCATTCGGGGATAGACGTCCTTTTTGAAGTTATCGTAGTCGCGGCGATTGATGCCGTCGGTTGAAGTGCCGGGAAACGAGATACGTTTCTTCTCATACAGACCTCTTGCGATTTTATAGGTCTGCACGGGATCCATCCCGAACAACTCAGCGGCTTTTTCCTGAAGAGTGACGATGTTGTGGAGCTTCGGACTCGGTTGGTCATAGGTCTCAGTCTCGTACTTCACAACTACGGCTGATACACCCGGTTTCAGGGTCTCGGTCAGCTCCTGCGGAAGACTCTTCCACATATTGTCGCACATGACCGGGAACAGATTCCCGTCGTTGTCCTTGAACGTCAGTGTCGGGATGTGATAGGATTCCGGATGGAACTCCCTGATTTCCTTTTCACGGCGAGCTACCAGCGTAAGAAGAGGCAACGCAGTTCTGCTTATGGGGTATGTGTTCATGCCGGTCGCAAAAGCGAAGGCACGGGACACGTTTACATTGGTGAGCCAGTCGAGACGGTCCTTCAGTGCGACCATCCTTGCCGACAGTTCGAAGCTTCTGTCATGGCTGGGATAGTAGAGGCGGCTCTTGATGGTGTCGCTCATGAGGTCGTTCAGAACCACTCGTATAACCTTACCCTCGAATTTGAGATAGTCGAGAAGATACCGGCTCATCAACACTCCTTGAGCTGTGGGGTCGGTGGCGATGATGACCTTCTTGCTCTTGGCAAGAAGATTTCTCACCACTCCGAGCTGAGGGTCGGGCATATCTCGCCCTGTGGAGTGAAGCGAGGATGCTCCTTTGAGGAGATATTCCTTCGGAATCACGGGGAAGGAAGTGTCGTGGAACCAGTAACCGGTGTTACCACGGGGAGTGTCGATTTCCACCATGTGTCCGTAGGTCCAGGTGATGAAGTATTTGTCGTTGGCGAAGTAACCATCCATCTCGATGTCTGCCTGAAGGATATAGGAGATGGTGCGTGCGATGCGACGGGATTGTGTGATTATGGTAATCATTTTCTTGTCTTTTATATTGTGATTGTTTGAATAAGAGTGCCGGCGGCCGGCATTGACTGCCGACACTCTTGGATGATTTGATATTCAGACCTTGGGGCCTTTGGGTTTGCGCTGCTGTTTCTGCTGGTCATCATTCTTTGGCGAAACCTGACCCTGCTGGAGAGGGTCTTTGAGTTTTTTGGTGGCCTCATTGGTCTTGCCGTCGTTGTTGACGGCCATCTGGGTCTTGCTTTCATCAGCCGGAGTAACAGACTGCGCCTGATCAGGGTCATTCTTGTAAGGGATGGGGCGACCTTTCTCGGGATTGAACTTCACATAGACGGTGGCCTTCTCACCCTTGTCGTCCGTCACCTCGGCCTTTACAGCTCTCCCAGCGGCATAGTCGGCTTTCTGCTCATCGGAAAAGTGATAGTCTTTCCATTTCCCGATGGGTTTGATTCCGCCATCGGGAAGCGTCCAGTTATTTTTCTGTTCCTGAGATTGTTTCTCGCCGGGTGTGCCGTCTGCGGGCGTTTGCTGCACGGTTTTCTCCTTCTTTTCAATCTCGATTAGGCGATTGGCGCGAGGTACAAACTCTACGCTCTGTGTGGCGGCATTGCACTGGAACACTACCGGATAGGTGTTGCCCTTTGTGTCGGTATAGTCCTTCAGCAACTGCTTGCCCGATTTGAGAATGCCTATTTCTTTCGGCGAAAACTCATTGGCTCCGATTGAGGACGGCACATAGATGCTGTTCACATGGACACCGACAAGCTCCTTTGTCTCGCGGTCGATGCTGACGAAAGAAGGCACCTTGTTGCCGTTGGCATCGGTGAGGTTAACTACCCTGCCGAGATTGCCGGTCTTTTCAAGCATCTCCTTGTCCTCCTTGGAGAACTTGAAGCCCTTGAACTCTTCCGAAAGATTCGGTTCGGTTGTGATAAAGTGAGGGCGAAGCGAGACAGAGCCGTCAGGATTCGCACGGAAAGAGAGACGGGCTTTCAGCTCGAATGTCTCGCCGAACATAGTCGGATTGAGCGTAACGAGTCTGGATTTCTTGTTGTGGAGCATATTGCTCTTATCCTTCTCGGAAAGCTGGCTCATGTCAATACCCCACTTGGCACTGATTTCGTCCCAGTTGACCTTGTTCGCGTCGATGGGTTCAGGCTTCTGGTATTTGACGGTCTCGGTTTCACCGGACTGTTCTTCGGACGGCGTTGCCGATTCGCTGTCCTTGACTTCTTCCTGCATCATAGGATATTTCAGTTATATTTTGGGTTAATAATTGTTAACGA